>Ga0209510_1000061_pt1:0-162500 | contig 167603 bp, 107 predicted proteins | sample BiotimSIPDNA_FD_185749 | JGI IMG/M metagenome (GOLD analysis project Ga0209510, IMG submission 185749) | Anaerobic biogas reactor microbial communites from Washington, USA - Biogas_R1 time_0 SIP DNA (SPAdes) (version 2) | ecosystem: Engineered > Bioreactor > Anaerobic > Unclassified...
TGCAACTTGTCCATACTGTGGGTCATCCATCAATCACTACGGCAGTCAAAGCGATGTGCCACCTCCCATGCAGGGATCATACAAGTCAGAGAAATCTGAGCCGGCATGGGAAACATCAGATGGTTCGATTATTGAACGCATTATCAACACGGTAAAGTCACTTATACAGCAGCCAGCGGTGTTCTTTGAGAATTTGCGCACTGAAGGTGGTTTTGGTGCTCCGTGCAGTTATTTACTTTTCACAAGCTTATTCGGAATTGTGTTCTATCAAATATACATGATTATCGGGTCGATACTCGGAATTGCCAGTGAGAGCTTTACTGGAGCTTTCGTCACGGCTGTTTTCGCCTGTTTTATCGGCCCTATTATCGCAATAATTAGTAGTTTCATTGTCGCGGGAATATATCATATTCTCGCGTCTGTTTTTAGCGTGGCAACCAAACCTTTTGAAGCCACTTATCGTGGAACAGCATATGTTTCAGGAACTTGCGCATTGTTTAATGTTGTTCCTGTCATAGGTAGTCTTATTTCGTTTATTGCCCACATTTATTACATGATTGTCGCTTTGTCGAAAATCCATGGAATGAGCATGGGCAAGGCCTGCCTCATTGTGCTTATCCCAACGATAGTCATCTGCTGTTGCTCGATTGTTTTCTTTTTCACCGTTGGAGCCACCGCGTTTTTGGCTGCCCTTGGCTTCGCGGCAGCAGAAGCCTCAAATCTATAGTAGCAACTGGCAATCATTGCACTGAATCGATAACATTTTGCCCGATTCATTGTATGTCAATTTGTTGTTGTAATTATAGCGCTTGGAAGAATAAAAACATATGGAACAAGAAACAGTACCTCAGACAGTGCTTAGTGAGCCGGCTTGGGAAAAATCCTCTGCCGGGATAGTCTCTCGCTATTTCGCCACAATTAAGGGAATGATTCCGCGCTGTGATTTTTTCTTTGAAAAATTCGATCCGGTTGGCAACGGCGCTCGCTCAGCGACAATATTCTTGGCGATAGGCTCTTTCTTTGCAGCACTGGCACATACGCTTTTGGCGGTTTTTGTGCTTCCGCGTTTTGGCATTGAAGCGTGTCAGGGAATTGCTCAAAATGCCGCGTTGCACGTTACTGTGGGGACGATTGGCTTGACGCTTGCGATTTTGATTGCGTGTGTTGTCAGCGCGTTCATTCAGCATCTGTTACTCTCCGGAAATCGGTTCTCGTTTGTCACCACTTACCGTGTGGCGGCATACTCCTTTGGTGTCGCTGTTATTTTCAGCATCATTCCGCTTTACGGACTTCTTCTGACAGGGTTCCTCGGTTATGTCTATCAGATTTACGGTCTGACGCAGCAGCAAAAAGTCACCGGCAACCGTGCCTGTTTTGCCGTTCTGCTGATTCCTATTATTCTCATTTTAGCTTTCACGCTGTGGTACAATAGTCTTCTTCCATTGCCGGGCTTAGGCTTCCGTGCGATTCCGAAATAAAAAAACAAATCAACGTTTTTTAATCATCAAGCCCTCATCCACCATTGGCGAATGAGGGCTTGCTTCATATAACATCTTGTTTGCGATTTACGCTTCGGGCCACCGTTGTGCAGCATCTTTGCGCAACTCGTACTTCTTGATTTTGCCGCTCGCGGTCAGCGGAAACTCCGGAACAAAAGCGATGAATTTCGGGATTTTGTGCCATGCGATTTTCCCTCGGCAAAAATCTTTTACATCATCTTCGGTAATGTCGAGAGCATTCTTCTCAAGCCGGATATAGGCGCCCACCTGTTCACCGTATTTTTTGCTTGGCACTCCGACCACCTGCACATCCTCGACTCCCTCCATGTGGTGAATGAAGTCCTCGATTTCCTTGGGGTACACATTTTCGCCGCCGCGGATAATCATATCCTTCAGGCGCCCTGTAATGTGCAGATACCCGTCCTTGTCGAGCATTCCGATATCGCCCGAGTGCATCCATCCGTCCTTGTCGATTGCTTCGGCTGTAGCTTCAGGCATCTTGTAGTAGCCCTTCATCACCAGATAGCCGCGGCAACAGACTTCGCCGTGTTCGCCAACAGCGCATTCTTCTCCGGTTTCGGGATTGATCGTTTTGACTTCAACGGCGGGCATGGCTCGTCCGACTGTCGATGTGCGAATGTAAACATCTTTTTCGTCCCATGTTGTTTGACTTATCACCGGAGAGCATTCAGTCAAGCCATAGCAGATGGTGATTTCCTTCATGTTCATTTTGTCCATGACCTCTTCCATCGTCTTGACGGGACATGGCGACCCGGCCATAATTCCGGTGCGTAAGCTACTGAAGTCAAATTTTTCGAAAAGTGGATGTTGCAACATTCCGATATACATCGTCGGGACGCCATAACAAGCGGTCGCTTTGATTTTCTCGATTGACATCATCGTAGTGACGGCATCGTACCGTTCGAGAAAGCCCATGGTCGAGTGGTTGTTCATACACGCCATGACTCCGAGCACACAGCCGAAACAATGGAAGAGCGGCACGGGGAGCAGCACGCGATCGTTCGGCCCAAGGTTCTGGTTCCGTCCAATCCAGTTGCCGTCATTGGCGATGTTGTAGTGTGTCAGCATCACTCCTTTGGGAAAACCCGTTGTACCGGACGTGTATTGCATGTTGACGACATCGTGGCAATCCAACGAAGCCTGACGCGCTTCGTACTCTTCATCCGTCACCGCGATGGCCATTGACTCGAGTTCGGCGACGCTATACATTCCGCGATGCTTTTGCGGCCCAAGGAAGACGACTCGTTTCAGGAAAGGCAAGCGCTCACTTTTGAAGTAATCGCGTGGTTGCGTGCGCAACTCAGGGACGAGTTCATAGATGGTGTTGACGTAATCCGTGTCACGGAATCCATCAATCAAGAACAAGTTCTCGGTTTCGCTCTGTTTGAGCAAATACTCAATTTCGGCGATTTTGTAGTTTGTGTTTACCGTCACCAAAATCGCTCCGATTTTCGCCGTGGCGAACATGAGCGTTACCCAGTGTGGAACATTCGTTGCCCAGATGGCAACCTTCTCGCCCTTCTTCACGCCCAGTCCCATCATGCCTTTGGCAAAACGATCAACCTGCTCGCCGAATTCTTTCCACGTCAGATAATAATCTCGGTCGGCATACATCACTGCGTAATTATCCGGATATTGCGCGATGTTGATATCGAGCAACTGTCCGAGAGTCATCGTGTGCAGCGGATGTTCGAAATCCGTTTTCTGCGGCACAAAATTTAGTTTTTTTGTCATTGACTCAGCCCCTATTGCGGAAGATACACAACCGCGTAAACCTCGCAAGGCTCGCCGCCCTCGGCATAAACCGCATGCGGCACGACACTGTTGTAGTAGGTGGAATCGCCTTCTTCAAGCAAGGTCACTTTGGATCCATATTCGAGACGCAGTGTGCCTTTGATGACAACGATGAACTCCTCGCCCTCATGGGATTTCTTATCCATGGGTTTTTCAGTCGGCATGATGGTAATGAAAAAGGGCTCCATGTGGCGATCCGTTTTCCCCATCCCGAGCGACTGATAGCGATAAGCGGCCTCATCACGATTGTTCTCGTTGTGCATAACCAACGTTTCCTTGCGTTCGCTTAGGCGGACAACGGTGGGGTTTCCATCGTTCTGATACTGGTCATCGAGAAACGTTCCGAGACGTTGTCCGAGTGCGCGGGCAAGCCGCACGAGTGGCTGCAATGTCGGATAAGTATCATGCTCCTCAATTTCCTCAATGAGTCGAACAGAAACACCCGAGCGCTCGCTCAGTTCCTCGAGGCTCAGCCCCTGTTCCTGTCGATAAGATTTCATACGTTTTCCAACTGATGATACTTCCATGTTATACCTCTGTTTTTTCGCGAATGACACAAGGTCATCCGTGCAATAAAATCTATGATTTGATAGCGAACACTTGCAACGCTGACGCCAGATATTCTTCTTGCAACGGGAACATGATTTTCTCATCGCCGGGTTTCATGTGGTCGTAGCCCAACAAATGCAGTGTACCATGAACCAATAACCGAGCGATTTCGGCATCGATTGTTGTATCATATTCCTCTGCTTGCCGAGCCGCCACGGGAAGACTGATGATGATATCCCCGATCACATCGGGCATGACCGCGCTGTCTTCGCCCTCGCTCAATGCGAAAGACAAGACATCCGTCGTTTTGTCTTTACCGCGATACTGTTTGTTCAGCGAACGCATTTCGTCGTCATCAACGAACGCGATACTGACTTCAGCTTCGGCACGATTTTCCAGTTCGAGAACCATGCTCGGTACTTTGGTAACGACTTTGCGTAAACGATAATCACTGATGACTTTCGAGGCGCTTCTGTTGCAATAGCTGAGCTTCATCTGCTGTTGCGGCTACAGTTCCGCCGGCTTCAGGTTATTCTTCTCGATGTCCTTAAAGTAGCGCATCGTCGCGACCTTGAGTTCCATGGTGGCCTCGTCGTCGCAAACTATAATCGCGCGCGGATGCATTTGAAGAACACTCGTCGTCCACATATGGTTGACGCCTTCCTCAATCATCTTGTGCAAAGCGACTGCCTTTTTGTATCCATTGACAATGAGCAGGACTTCGCGAGCGTCCATCACAGTGCCCACGCCTACCGTCATCGCGGTCTTGGGCACCTGATTGATATCGTTATTGAAGAATCTCGAATTCGCCAGAATGGTGTCGTAAGTGAGTGACTTAACGCGTGTCCGGCTAGTGAGAGATGATCCCGGCTCATTGAACGCGATGTGTCCGTCCGGACCAACGCCACCGAGGAACAAATCGATTCCGTTGTAGAACTTAATTTTGTCTTCGTAACGGGCGCATTCTTTCACCGGGTCGGGAGCCAATCCGTTGAGAATGTTCACATTCTCCGGTTTGATGTCGATGTGGTTGAACAGATTGTTCCACATGAACGAATGGTAGCTCTCGGGGTGATCCGCAGACAGGCCGATATATTCGTCCATATTGAACGTCACAACGTTCTGAAAGGAAACCTTCCCGGCCTTGCACAGACGTACCAATTCACGATAGGTTCCGATTGGAGTGCTTCCGGTGGGCAATCCAAGTACGAAAGGTTTTGTCCCTGTCGGCGCAAAATCATTGATTCGTTTAGCAACATAATGAGCCACCCACAAGCTGATTTGTTCATAATTCTCATGGATTACAAGACGCATATATCCTATATCTCTCTCTGTATATTTTTTAGCAACGCGCGGCACATCTAAGCGCTGCGCACAGTTATTAATATAACAACACTAATAAACAATTCATCACACCAGCTTGTCGATGACGCACAAAGCAGTGCGACACAAGCCATGCCACACTGCTCCGGTTGCCCTTGCGGGACAATTCTTTGTTCTGTCAGTTACTTCCGGATACGGAAGAGCTTGACACTGTGATAAGGCATCTTTTCGCATGCGAGTTTGTCGCCATCAACCTTGACATCCTGCTGCTTCCAGAGGTCACGCATATGTGATGGAGCCTTGTCGAAACCGAGTTTGTTCCATGGCATTTGAAAATCGGTCGGGTCGGTGGAGAAGCTTTCGGAAATATGGAACACACCAAGCGCGATGGAACCATCCTCGAGTGGTTTGCTCCAGACTTCGAAGGTGTCATCATTCATAATGCGTGTAGCCTGTTTGCCGAGCGTATCTTGGTTCACATCAATGACTTCGTTGTTGGTCAAAATGTTCCGTGTGAAGTCGTCGAGCTTGGTCAAGTCATTGCCGAGCAACATGGGCGAATTCAAGAGTGCCCATGCGGAGTAGTGCGTATACTGCTCGCTCGGGGTCATGCGATTGGGTCTGATTTCGCCCCATCCAAGCGCGCCCACGGCAAGCATATCGGGATCGTTCCAGTGTCCGGGACCGGCATAAGGAGCAAGTTTGACCTGCTTTTTCCAGATTCCACGAACGCTACGCCATGTATCGCGGATGTCGCCTGTCGTGCGCCAGCAGTTGCCGCCGACTTCCTCTCCCCAAAGTTGAACATCACCTTTGCCATACTGACAAAGACTGTAAACAATGTCACGATTCGCGGTCTTGAGGGCATAATCCATCAAGGCGTAAGGAACAATATGCGAGCGCAATTCGGGATACTTTTTCTCAAGCCCGGGCAGGGAAGTCTTGTCCCAGTTCACCGTGCGCGAACGCGATGTTTCCATCTCGGGATTATACGAGCACCAGTCATACTTCAGATAATCCACGCCCCATTCGTCAAGCTTCTTGACATCAAGGAATTCGTGGTCAAAGCTCGCTATGCATCCTCCGCAGGTGTACGGGCCGGGCGAGGAATAAATGCCGCCTTTAAGCCCGAGGCTGTGGATGTAGTCATAGAGCGACTTCATATTCTTGAATCGTTTATTCAGAATGATGTTTCCTTCGAGGTCGCGTTCGGGACCAAGTAAATCCGGGTCATCCGATGTCGGCTTGTTTGTCCAATAGTCATCGAGATTGACATAGTTGTATCCATAATCGGCAAGCCCGCTCTCAATCAATGCTTTGGCCGCATTGCGAATATCGGTCTCACGCACATTGTTCGCGAAGCAGTTCCAACTGTTCCAGCCCATCGGAGGCGTCAAGGCAATCTTGTCTCCGCAGACGATTGTGAACAAACGGTCGACTTTTCCCAGTTTGTTTTCGGCTTGGAGTGTGACTGTCGTCGTTCCGGCGGCCGCGATTGTACCGGTGATGATACCCGTCTTCGCGTCGAGAGTCAATCCCTCAGGCAAACCTTCGGCGGCGAACGTAATGGGACGCTGACCGGTGCAAGGAATGCGATAGAGGAAAGGATGTCCGGGGCGAACGCCGAAAATTTTAGCTCCGTTGATGCGCGGAGTTTTGGGCGCGGGCGGGGTCAAAATATAGGGGGCCTCGTTAACCTTGAATGTGGTCAACTCGGGTTTCTTTCCTTTGTATGTGAAGGTCGCGTTGAGCCAGTCACCATGGTCATCCGTGATACCATCATTGGCCCCTTCGCACATCAACATCAACAGCTTGACACCACTTACATCAACATCGCATTCTTTGGCGGGCTCATAACTCTTGATGACACCGGATTCCCAGAGAACCTTGCTGTCGCCCACAACCTTGAACACAACCGTTCCTTTGCGGGTTTTCTCGCCATCATCATCAATGCCAACCAAGGCTTTGAAACGAATAACATCGCCGTCTAGAGCAAAAATCATAACGCTATCGGCATGGGTGCCAAGCCCTTTTTCATACGTCGTGCCGGCAACAGTCAGCGGATGCCCGTCAACTGATTTATTGATTTGCAGTGTGCCATACTCTTGCAACACAATACCTTTGTAATTATACTCGTTTAGCGCAACACTTTTCACGTCGTCCGCATAGCAGTTCATGCTTGCTGCGGCAGCGAATAGTATCAATCCAAAAAATGAAAACGGCATTTTCTTCATTTCATGGGGTCCTTTTCTATGAGATTATTTTGAATATCGAAATAAGATTTCGCTCTATTGGCAATAGAGATTTTAGATTAATAAATTCGGATTATTTTCAGTTTGCTTGAAGCATCACATCAACAATGAAAAAGGGTAACTACGATATAATGAAAGTTATTTCGGTTCGCGAACATTCACAATATGCGCGACAAGCCATCGCCTACTTTCAAAAGCGTTGGGCAACGCCGGATAGTATGGCCGTCTATGAGGATTGCATCATTCACTGTATCGGCTCGGATTCGCCACTGCCACAATGGTATTTGCTGATGGATGACGAGCGCATTGTCGGTTGCGCAGGCCTAATTACCAATGACTTTATCAGCCGACACGATCTCTGGCCGTGGATTTGCGCCCTCTATATCGAGGAGGCGGATCGTGGTCATAACTACGCGAAACTTTTGATTGAGCAAGCCGAAAATGACGCACGCAAAGCCGGTTACAAAAACGTCTACATCGCGACCGACCACATCGGTTACTATGAACACTTCGGGGCCGAATACATCGCAACGGGATATCATCCGTGGAATGACAGCTCACGCATTTACAGAATTGCGCTCGCCTAAGATAGTGATAATGTTATGTCTGATATGAACAAGTTCTCTTTAGATGATACTGACCGTTTGAGTTTCGGAGCGGCACGCAACCTGTCAGAAGCCGCCGGAAGCGAAATCGTTTTGCAGCCGCTTGACTTGCGTCTGCCCGACTCTGCTCATCACGCCGAAGAACTGTCTTTGTGCGGCACATGGGAATTTGCCCGTGATGGGAACGCGTCGGCCCGGCTGGGAACGCCATGGAAGGACAAGTTTACGGGACATGTTCCGTGCAGTATACACAAGGCGCTGTTTGACGCCGGTCTGCTGCCTGACCCAACCGTGGGACGGAATCAGATTTTGGCACGAGAAGAGAGTTTTCATACATGGTGGTTGCGCTGTCGCTTTCGGTTCTCCGCCGACAATGACTCTCGGTGGCATCTGTGTTTTGATGGAGTCGCGGATCGTTGTATCATTTGGCTGAATGGCAAAGAGATTGCACGTCATCAGGGAATGTTTGGCATCCCTGAGATTGATGTCACGGAGCTGCTGGAGCCTGACAATGAGCTGACGGTTATGCTTGAACCTATCCCATTCGAGGCGATGGAAGAAAACAACGCCGCAAACAATGCTTCGTGGCGGCGCAGTGTTGTCATCAACAATGTCTACGGTTGGCACTATTCGAATCTACCGTCGCTTGGCATCTGGCAGCCCGTCAGACTTCGTCCCCTTGCGGCCATCGAGTTGCATGACCCGTTTATCTTCACGCGCGACGCGGCCGCCGGACGCATGGCACTGTGTGTTCCAATCAGCGCGACTGCCCCCGCCACAGAGACTTTGCGCCTCGGCATTCGTCCACTCAATTTTGATGGACAAGCCTTATCGTGCGACATTCCCGTCAAGCTTGACGCAGGTCACGGCGAGTTGCGCTATGAGTTCACGATTCCGCATGCGCGGTTGTGGTGGCCGAATGACTTAGGCGAGCAGAATCTTTATGAGATGACAGTGGCAGTGGGAACAAGCGTTTACCGACATCAGTTTGGGATACGCACCATTGAGATGGCGCCCTTGCCCGGCGGAGTCGATGCCAACCTTTACAACTGGCAATTCGTCATCAATGGGCGGCATATCTTTGTCAGCGGAACAGGCTGGTGTACGGCCGATGCGCTGCTTGACCTGACACGCGAGCGGTACGAACGTTTTCTGTCGCTGGCTCGCGACCAACACATCCGAATGATGCGGGCATGGGGTTGCGGATTGCCCGAGACTGATGATTTCTATGACCTCTGCGACCGAGTAGGCATCATGATTATGCAGGAATGGCCAACGGCATGGGACAGTCACAACGACCAGCCAATGGATATCCTCAAGGAGACTGTTGAACGGCATACCATACGGTTGCGCAATTATCCGTCGTTAGTGATGTATGGCGCGGGCAATGAGTCGCCAAACCCGTTCGGGGAGGCGATTGACATGATGGGTCGCGCCGCCATCGAACTGGATGGGACACGCCCCTACCACAGAGGAGAACCATGGGGCGGAAGCAAACATGACTATGGCACATGGTGGGGCAACGAACATATCGACCACCATCTGAGCGCTGTCGCGCCATTTTGGGGAGAGTTTGGTCTGGCCTCGGTGCCGTCGGTTGAATCCGTGAATCGGTATCTACCCGAGGAAAGTCGCGAGCTTTGGCCGCCGGAGAACAACCCCGATTTTGTTTATCACACACCCGTTTTCGGATATGCCAACGACCTTGCGCGTCTCAAGCGATGCGCGGAGTATTTTCTCCCACAGGATTATGATTTGAAGCAATTCGTGGCGGCGTCGCAGTTTGCGCAGGCGCTTGCGGTCAGGCGTGTACTCGAACGTTCGCGGACACGATATCCGGAATGCACGGGAGTGCTCTACTACAAGTTGAACGACAACTTCCCGGCAGTTTCGTGGTCGTCGGTCGATTGGTATGGAGCGCCCAAAATCGCGCATTATGTTTTTCAGGACAGCTTCGAGCCTTTACATGCCTGTGTCCTTTTCGACCATTGCGGCTTCGAAGGACAGGCCGTCGAACTGCCCGTTTATGCGCTCGATGATAACAACGAACTTGCCGCCGTCAGGCACTGTGAAGTCACGGTGCGCGCCTTTGACGCCGGATTGCATCTCATCCGCGAACAGCGCTACACACCACAACCGGACGGCTCTGCTCCGATGCGTCTTGGGAGTTTCTGTCTGTCCTGTGAGGAAACCGTGAGCGCGCCACTCTTCGTTGTGTGCGACATTGTGGCAGACCAGTCGCCACGTAGCCGCACTTTCTATTTCAGCAACTTCGAGTCGACCCGTGGAGGGCTTTTCCGTCTTCCCCAAACAACTCTCACGTTATTCGTGACAGATAACCGCGTAACAATCCGCAACACCGGCGCAAAACCGGCTGTCGGAGTCATGCTCGCAATTCCCGGGCACAACCACTATGTATCATTCTCGGATAATTTTCTGTGGATTGACCCGGGTCAGGAGTTGACGGTTTTGGTCAGCGGAGCGGATGAAACGACTATGACGTTGCTTGCGATTTCGTGTCTCAACATGGTTGAGGAGTAAGCAAATATAAACATTCTCTGATTTGTTACTATAACACAAATATAGTATAATAGGAATTAGAGTTTCAATGAACCTCTTGAAAATTGCCATACTGTGTATGGCCGCATTTGCATTTAGCGCTTTCTCTTTTGCGGACGAAGTCGCGGACGAAACCGAAGCCTTCTTTACCAAGCTCGAACAGAAAAGCGCTGAAACCGGTGGCGCTGTTATTACCGGCATCGATAAGATTTCCACGGATTTGGAAACGACAGGCGTCGCGAGTGTAATTGTCACGTTGCGTCAGCCGGAGAAATGTAAGAAGATGACCGCTGCGGAATGGGATAGTCCCGCAAGTTTGGAAGCCTTACATCTGGAAACCGAAAGCGTGTCGAAACGTGTCATGTCTCGCCTCGCGAACAAGGGAGTCAAGCAGAGAGTCGTCTATGAAAACTGGGCAGGCTTCTCTTGTGATGTCACGAAAGAGGGCCTCTCCGAACTGGCGGCTGACCCTGATGTTTTGACAATCGAAGAAAACATCACTTGCTACCCCAAAACTCGTCAAGGGTTAGCGCTTTTGAATGCAGCGACTGTCAAAACCAGCAACTATAAAGGTTCGGGGATTAGCATTGCAATCTGCGATACCGGTATCGACTATAAACACCCACAATTGGGTGGCGGCGCATTTCCGAACTCGAAAGTGATCGGTGGCTATAACTTCGGTGACTCCATGAGTGACCCCCATCCAGACGCGGGCGGCTACGAAGGGTCTTCGCATGGAACAAGCTGTGCCAGTATCGCTGCGGGTCTTGTCCCTACCTCCGCATACACAACCGCGGCGGGCGACTTCATTGGCGGAGTCGCGCCTGACGCAAAGATTTACGCTCTCAAAATTTCGGATCCTGATGGTATAGCTTCAGCCGATAACGAATTGAAAGCCTTTGACTGGTGTGTTTCGCATAAGAATGATAACGCCAGCAATCCCATTTTGATTATCAGCATCAGCTTTGGCGGCGGCATGTATTCTACAGCCGTCGATTCCTTTTACCCCGCCGGCGTGGCTTCTGTCCAGGCCGCGAAAAACGCGGGAATCACCATCTTTGCGTCAACGGGTAATGATGGCAATTGCAATGGCGTCAGTTTTCCCGCCGCTCTCTCGGAGGTGGTTGCGGTCGGAGCTGTTTATGATGCGAATATCGGTCGTATTGGCTTTAACTTAGACCCCAAATCATGTCTTACTCCATCTCCTTATTACGAGAACACTTGGGCAGGAAAGCCCTGTTGCTATTCGAATTCTTCGCCGACACTTTTGGATTTGTATGCGCCCGCTCATGACGCCTCTTGCTGCAACAAAGTCTATACATCCGCGATATCTTCTTTGAACTATATTCCGGATTTTGGTGGCACATCCGCCGCCACTCCTTATGCCGCAGGCTGCGCGGTTTTGTTGCAACAACGTGCCAAGCAATCGCTTGGTCGCTATCTGACAAAGGATGAGGTCCAATCGCTTTTGACGAGTACCGGCACGATAATCGAAGATTCTATCAAAACGCCAAAGGTTTCGAAACCCTTTATCAATCTCAATGCCGCGTTCGCGAGATTGCCGGTTCCCGTTGGCGGTGTCACAGTTACCATTGGCGATTCGGCAGCAGTAACGGCAGGCGCCGCATGGAGTATCGACAGAGGCAAGACGTGGCGCTCAAGCGGCACCTCGGTGGAGGTAACTCCGGGCAACTATACGGTCACTTTCAAGAGCATCAGCAACTACTTGCCTCCGGAAGAACGCAATATGACTGTGACTGTCAACAAGACCACCACACTGAGCGTGAAGTATTGCCCCGTTGGGAAACTGGACCTTCAGATGGCAGCCGGTAACTTTTCGAAGGGCGTGACCTCGTCCATCGCTCCGGGGAATTCGCTTGACTTTAGTTGGACAGTGAAATCCAACTATACCTTTGCCAATAAGTTCTGGTGTGAGATTTTCGCCAGTAAGACAGGCGGCTTTGATTTGGCGCGATTCGGCGGCACTGTGACAAATTCGTATACGAAGGAAGGAGCACTTGAGGCTACAGTCATCAAGCCATCGAACCTTCTTGTGAACACAATCCCAAACGGCCGCTACACGTTGGTGCCATGCATCAATCGCGGGAATATCTCCGGCCGACTGAGCGAGACGAACTTCCTGAATAACTGGGAGGCGATTCCCGGGAAACGGCTCGAGGTTTATAACCCGGTCGCAACAAAAGTCGACTTGCAACTCCGCGATTTGAAGGTCGGCTATGACCCACGGACGCCCAACAAAGTGACGTTCACCGGGAAGATGTATAACGGTGGCGCCGCCGCAATGCCCTCCACGGGAGCATGGGTCGAGGTATTCTATGGAACGCTGACCCCTGAAGGAATCCTGATGCCACAAGGAACGCTGTGCGCCGGTCAGAAGATTACGAGTCTCGCCTCGGGCGCATCGGCAAACTTCACGCAGTCGGGCAACATCACCGGCGGTGCCATGAAGAAGGCGTTCGCGGTTATCGTTGATAGCACGGATATCGTGGGGGAAACAAACGAAACGAACAACTCGCAATTGCTCTATGATAATTCGATTTTGCCCGCGGGCAAAAAGAATGGAATTGATTTGGCCATCACGGACATGGGTGTCAATGCGTATTATCTTGCGCCGAACTCGATTGCGCCAAACAGCCAGATGCAGTACGCCGTCGTGATTCAGAACAAGGGCAAAACAATGCCGACGGGTAAAGTATATCTCGAATTGTTTGCCTCGCAAGATGGCGGCGTCAGCACCATGTCTGGCTCGACGCTTCTCTGGAGCGAACAAATCACACCGCCTGCCATCGGCAAATCGCAGTTGTATCAACCGACCAAGACTGTCAATTCGATTGGCGATGGAATGTACGCCCTGACCGCTGTCGTCAACAGAATCGGCGCAGGGACAAACCCCGGCGATGTGACGCCGCTTGACAACAAAAGGACGTTGACCGCACAACGCGTGTACCTCAAGACGCCGAGCAGCTCCAGCAAGATGAATCTCACATGGACGAACGGGCCTGTCTTTACCAAAGGCACAGGGAATAAGTGGACTGTCGCGGGTACCATCAAAAACACCGGCACCACGAGAACTCCCGGATTCTGGACGGAAGTGTTCATCGGAACCAAACAAGCCAACACGGGATTCTTCTATAAGGATTCGGGCACTGTGTTTGCGGCGGGCGACAACACAAAAGACGGACTTGCCGCCGGAGCAAGCAAAGTAATCTCAATCACCGGGACATGCCCGACAGGCAAGATTCTTGGCGTGCTGACTGACTCAACAGATGTCGTTGCGGAGACGGATGAAACGGACAATTACAACTATAGTAGTTTAACCAAGTAGCGTCAACGACGACATAAACTAATGAACGCGTGGCTCGAGCAAATCGAACCACGCGTTCTTGTTTTGCGTGTTGCGTCAAACGTTGTTACGCGATTACTTCTCCGCGCCGATTTTCTGCAACTCTAGCAGCAACGCTTTTCCTGCTGCATCGTCGCCCGTCTCGCGGATTTTCTCCACTTGCGGATAATACTTCTCGACATCTTTTCCGGCCACTGTGAGCGCCATCCATTCACGACGGCAAGCCTCATAGTAGTAGTCTTTCCCGGCTTCACGTCGAGCGTTATTCAGCGATTCATCCGATGGCGTAACTTCCACCGTTTTGCCGTCAATCTTCACCTTTGCGCCCACATCGGCCTTGGCCTTGAGCCATGCGGCGGCTTTGCCGTGCCCTGACAGGACACATGCGTTTGCCTTTTTGGGAATTGGCATATTTCCCGTTCCGCTCACGGAGGTCACCTTGTCATTCTCGACAAGCACCTCGTAGCCATACACATTTGTTCCGGTTGTCGTGCTAGTGCATTTGTTGTCATACTTAATCAAATCATCTTCCCAACGAATCTTGTTGACGCCGGTGATTTTGTAATTCGAGCCAAGATTTGTATCCCAGAACTTCGCGAGATTTTTCCAAACCTGTTCCTTCTCGGGACCGACAGGTAAAAGCTCGTCAATCCAACGCAGATAGCCAATAGGAGTCACATGGACACCATCAAGCGTAAAGCGTGGAATGAAGTATCCCTTTTCGTCGGAAAGCGCTTTGTTCGTATCGACGAGATGAACGTTTTCTTCCTTGACGACTTCCTTCAGTTGCTTGTTCGCCTTGCCAACCCACTCGGTGTACGAATCCCAAGACTTGCTTGGCTCTTCCTTGTGGTTGATTGGCAGGATGGACTGAACATAGATTTCGCAACCTTTTGGCGCGACTTCGCGGACACGGCGAACCAGCCGACGGATGCCGTCTTTGACTTCGCCTTCCTTATAATCCTTGCGGAACCACCACAAATCGTTGGTTCCGCCCATGATGTAAACTTTTGACGGCTTCAGATCGCGGACACACACATCAACGCGCTCAATCATACCCTCGAGGTGGTCTCCGCTTATTCCGCGGTTGACAACCTTGCGCGGCGCATCCTTTGGCAGGTGGCCGTTGAACGCGGCTTCAATCGGGAAGCCTTCAGTGATGGAATCACCAAGGAACACGATGCATCCCGGCTCGGCTTTTTTGTTGTCTTCATAAAAGAACTTCATACGGTTGGCATAATGTGGACCCTGACGTTTTTGATCCTCGGCAATACGCTCACCTTGGGGCAACTTCCACAGCGTTTCGGTCGATGCCTTGTCAGCTTCGAAGCCCCATGCCATTGTCCCAATGGAAGCGGCAGCGACGACAAGCAACGCTACCCTGATAATATTTTTCATACTCTTCTCCTCATATATTTGAGCGGATTATCACCGCCCATTGAAACTCTATCCCAGTCGCTCGTAATCGAAACGAACCATCTGTTCGACCATTTGTTCGAACGATGTCTTGTTTGACCACCCAAGGACACTACGGGCACGAGCGGGATTCCCCACGGGTTGCACTGGCTCGTTGGGGCGCACAAACGCCGGGTCAACACGCACATACTTTTCCCAGTCCAAATCGAGGTATCCAAACGCCGCCGCGCAAAACTCGCGAACGCTGTGGCTGATGCCGGTCGCTAAGACAAAATCATCCGGAGTGTCGTGCTCGATAATCATCCTCATGCCCTCGGCATAGTCGGGCGCCCAGCCCCAATCACGGCGCGAATCGAGATTACCAAGGAACAATTCCTTCTGCATTCCGCGCGCGATGCGTGCCGCCGCCAGAGTGATTTTGCGCGTGACAAAGTTTTCGCCACGCCGCGGACTTTCATGATTAAACAATATCGCGTTGCTGACGAACATCCCGTAATTTAGACGCCAACAACGTGCCGCACTGTAAACCAAAGTCTTCGCGACGCCATATGGCGTGCAGGGATTCAGCGGAACACTCTCATCTTGCGGGCTGATTTGCGTCCGGCCGAATATCTCCGCGCTAGCCGGAAACAAAACCCGTGTCTGGGGCGATTGCGTGCGGACAGCCTCGAGCAAACGGATAGGCGCGAAGCCGGTTATTTGCATTGTTGGCATGGGGTCCTTGATGCTCTGCCCCACGTGGCTTAGGGCAGCCAAATGGAAAATCGCGTCGGGCTTGACTTCGGGCAACAGCCGATTGAACAATTCGGAATCGGACAATTCGCCTTCGACAACGTCAATCTGTGACCAGAGTTCCTCGCCAACAAGGGAGCGCTCAAGCTCGCTGTTCATGACCAACCCAACCACGCGGCACTCGCCGGCAGCCACCAGTTGCGAGGCGATGTAGTACCCATCCTGACCAGAAATCCCGGTAATCAAAACCGTTTTCTTTTTATCGGACATCATCGTGTCCCGTGACGCTACTTTTGCGCTGCCGCTTCGCGAGCGACAAGTTCCATATCGGCGTCAACCATCAGTCGCACCAAATCACGGAAAGTTGTTTTGGGTTTCCAACCGAATTTCTCGTGCGCCTTTGTTGCATCGCCAATCAGCAAATCAACTTCCGCCGGGCGACAATAGCGAGGGTCTGTCTTGACATATTCTTTCCAGTCAAGTCCCGCGTACGTGAACGCCTCCTCGATGAACTCGCGCACGCTGTGCGTCTCGCCCGTCGCGACAACATAGTCGTCAGGCTCGTCCTGTTGCAGCATTTGCCACATCGCTTCGACATATTCTTTGGCATATCCCCAGTCGCGTTTCGCGTCCAGATTGCCCATCACGAGACTCGATTGAAGACCGTGTTTGATGCGGGCCAAGCTGATTGTGACTTTGCGTGTGACGAAGTTTTCGCCACGCCGAGGACTTTCATGATTGAACAAAATGCCATTGCTCGCATGCATGTTGTAGCTTTCGCGATAATTGCGAACAATCCAATAAGCATAAACTTTTGCGACACCATAGGGCGAACGCGGATGGAAAGGCGTTGTCTCGCGCTGAGGAATCTCATGCACTTTGCCAAACATCTCGCTTGTGCTGGCCTGATAAAAACGGCAATCTTTCAGACCGCTACGCAACACCGCGTCAAGCAAACGCAATGTCCCGACGCCGTCGCAATCCGCCGTGTACTCCGGCATGTCAAAGCTCACACGAACATGGCTCTGCGCGGCCAAGTTGTAAACCTCGTCGGGACGAACATCACCAACAATTGTGGATAAATTGGACGAGTCCCCCAAGTCGCCATAATGCAGATAGAAATTCGGCGATGCCGCCGGTCCGCGGTGAAGGTGGTCGATGCGTGCCGTGTTGAATGTCGAGGCACGACGAATAATCCCGTGAACCTCATAGTTTTTGGACAGTAGCAACTCGGCTAAATATGAACCATCCTGACCGGTAACACCGGTAATCAGCGCTTTTTTCATCTCGTCGGATTAATCCTTAATTATTTCTAATGGGTGTCAGCTGAACTCCGACGATTAGCAACCCTCGGAATTATTACCATTATCTATTATAAAAACTGCCTAACATTTCGTTCATGATATTTTAGCAGCCCGCAGGACTACTCAAACATCTCAACGACTTTTTTCAGTTCCTCAGAGATTTTGATATGCTGCGGACATTTGGCCTCGCACTTGCGACACGCGACACATTTCGACGCAGGAGCACCCATCATGCTCGCCCAGAGTCCATACATCCCTTGCCGATCTTTTTTGTCCATCCCCAACAACACATCGTTGTAGTAGGCGAAACTGTGCGGAATCGGGATGCCCGTAGGACACGGCATGCAGTAGCCACAACCGGTGCAGGGAACCGTCGGGAACTCGCGATAGCGTTTTTTGACTTTGTCAATGACAGCCTTGTCGGCCTCGGTCAGCATTCCCACCGACGAACGTCCGGCATAGGTCACGTTGTCACGAACCATCTGGTCGGACCCCATCCCACTGAGGACGACGGATACTTCGGGCATATCCCACAGGAAATCCAGCGCCCATTCGATGTGCGATTTTTCGGGGTTTGCGTCGTGGAAAATATCGAGAATCTCGGTGGGCACATTGTTTGCCAAAAAGCCGCCACGCAACGGTTCCATGATGACAACGCCAAGGCCTTTCTGACCGGCGTAACGCAACCCCTGAAGACCCGCTTGCGCGTCGGTGTCGTAATAGTTCATCTGAATCTGGCAAAAATCCCAGAATGGAACGGCGTCGATGATTTCTTTGAAAGCGGCAAAGTTGTCGTGGAACGAGAATCCGAGATGCGTAACTTTGCCCGCCTTTTGGGCACTGCGCATGCGGTCAAGCAAACCAAAGGGCAGCACTTTTTCCTTCCAGAATTTTCCCGTCAAACAATGCAGAAGATAAAAATCAATATGGTCCGTCTGCAGTTTCTTGAGTTGGTCGTTCAGGATTCTGTCGAAATCATCTCCGGAATTGATGATGACCACCGGCGCTTTTGTCGCGAGATAGACTTTATTGCGCAAATTGTTGCGGCGCAGAATATTCCCTGTGATAATCTCACTCTCGCCATTGTGATACAAATACGCGGAGTCCACATAATTCAATCCTTGAGCAATTGCGTCGCATAACATTCTTTCCGAGGCAGCCTCGTCCACCTTGTCACCCGTTGCGACAAGCGGCAAACGCATCATCCCAAAACCAAGCGCAGACATATCAATGCCTGTGTGTCCAAATCTACGATACTTCATCTCTATATAACTCCTCAGACTTGTGATGCAAATAGTAACAATCTGCGCCATCAGCTATTTCAAATTATCCTGCTGATAAACAAAAATAGACGGCTACTCATCCCCTAAGTAGCCGTCCGTCAGGAGTCGTGGAGACTCCCCCTCTGGCAATACGGAAAAAGGAGAATGCGCATGAAACGCGACCGCATTGCCAAACCTTATTCTGTCGGAGTTTTCTCCGTTTACTTCGCGAGCTTCAATTCCGTCACCCATTTGGTGACTTCGGGTTGCGCTTCCTTGACGCTGCTGCCACTGATTGGCAACGCCTTGAGGAACGTCGCACCGGGGCAAAGCTTTTTCATATCCGCGACCATGTGCGCCTGTCCCCCGCCGCCATGCGTCATGAAGGGGACAATCGTCTTTCCTTCAAAACGTGCCAATGACAGGAAGGTCGCGACCGGCGGTGCGATTGTGCTCCACCAATTCGGCGATCCGACAAAAATGACATCGTATTGCGACAGATTATCAATCTTCGATTTCAGTTCAGGTTTGTAACCTTTGCCGATTTCGTCCTTAGCCAAATCAACAAGAACTTTGTACTCTTTCGGATAAGCTTTGAGGGGCACAATTTCAAACAAATCGCCGCCCGTCGCGGACTTGATTTGTTTTGCCATAGCTCGGGTGTTGCCACTCTGAGAAAAATAGGCAATCAGAACTTTCTTCGCGCCTGTTGTTTCGTTGTTGAGTGTTTTGGTTTTCGTTGTCGTTTGCGCAGAGGCAAAGTCTGTCATTGCAAACAGACTAAGCACAGACGTCGCAAACGCGCACATCAAACTGTGTTTCATTCTGTATTCCCTTCTCGTATAAAGTTAAATACCAACGAAACGCAATCAAAACGATTCAGTGTGTGTCAAGAATTCTGCCAACTTTAAATATTTTTCTATTAATACTTAACTTATGAAACCCGGCAATCAGAATTTTGTCATTTATTTTTCTTTTTTCTGAATTATAATCCTGTTTTCTGCTAAGTTCTACATAACGAGGACTGAAATTGGGAAACCGGTTCGCCTCGGTTGATTCAAAACAGCAACTGTGTTACAATGCTTGATGCCGGATGTTTGGCAAGAGTTTCGTCGGTTGTATTAGTGGCGAAGCACCCGCAGCAGAAACATCCCTTGGCAGGACCCTCTAATTTTATTATCTCATAGAGGAGAAGCACACATTATGCCTAATGGTAAAGTGAAGTGGTTCAACGATTCAAAAGGCTACGGCTTTATTACACCAGAAGAAGGCCAAGACCTTTTCGTACACCACACCGCAATTCAAGGCAAAGGCTTTAAGTCCTTGGCCGAAGGCGATGAAGTTTCGTTTGACGTCGCCGATGGACCTAAGGGCCCCCAGGCACAAAATGTTCAGAAGTTGCACTAATTCTTACATCTACTGAAACGACACTCCGTCGGGCGCAAACCCGGCGGAGTTTTTGTTTTCTATCTTTTTGCCGAATACATTAATCGTCTTATCATCAATACTATCATAATTCTTTCTACGAGGTTTTGTTATGTCGCCCGCGATACTTATTGCCATCTTGATTATTGGAATTGCAGCAATGGTTCTTTTGACCGCACGATTCAAGGTTCATCCTTTTGTTTCACTATTGCTTGTCGCCTTTGGCATCGCGTTCGCGGCCAGATTGCCCATCACGGAAATCGCAGGCATCATCACATCGGGATTCGGCAACATCCTCGCCAGCATCGGAATTGTCATTGTACTTGGAACACTCATCGGTGTCATTCTTGAGCGCTCGGGTGCCGCCCTCAAGATGGCCGATGTCGTTGTGAAAATCGTCGGCAAAAATCATCCGAGTCTCGCCATGGCGATTATTGGATACATCGTGTCGATTCCTGTTTTTTGCGACTCCGGGTTTGTCATTCTCAGTCCATTGCGCCGCGCCCTGACACGCAAGACAGGTGCGTCGGCAATTGCGATGTCCATCGCCCTGTCGATGGGACTTTTCGCCACGCACAACTTTGTTCCACCCACACCCGGGCCTATCGCCGCGGCCGCCAATCTTGGTCTCGAAAATCATCTGATTCTTGTCATCATCATCGGAATGATTGTGGCTGTACCGGCGACACTTACCGGTTTGCTCTATGCCGTCTGGGTCGGCAAACGCATCAAGTCACAAGAAGAGCAAGACACACAGACGTATGAGGAACTGCTCAAAAGCTATGGTTCATTGCCGGACGCATTCCGATCGTTCGCTCCGATTGTCATGCCGATTCTTCTCATGGCGATCGGGTCCATCGCCAAATTTCCCGGCGATCCGTTTGGCACCGGATACGCAAAAACAACATGCGTATTTCTTGGGACGCCCATCGTCGCGCTGTTTGCGGGCTTCTTGTGTTCGCTCACGTTGCTAAAGCAATTCAACGAAGAGACGCTCACGCACTGGCTTGGCGACGGAGTTAAGGCGGCGGGAACGATTATCATCATCACCGGCGCTGGCGGCTCGCTTGGAGCAATCCTCAAGGCGACAGACATCGGCACTGTGCTCGGCAACACACTCGCACAAATGCACATCGGCATCCTGTTGCCGTTTGTCATTGCCGCTGCCATCAAGACCGCGCAAGGGTCATCGACTGTCGCTCTCGTTACGACATCCGCGATGATTGCGCCAATGATGGCAGGGCTTGGATTGGATTCCGAGATGGGACGTGTGCTTGCGGTAATGTCAATCGGCGGCGGTGCCATGACTGTGTCCCACGCCAATGACAGCTACTTCTGGGTCGTGACGGAATTCAGCAAACTGCGACTCGCCGACGCCTACAAAACGCAAACCGTCGCGACCGCGATTCAGGGCGTTACCGCTGCCATCACCGTTCTTTTGTTGTCGGTTGTTCTTCTCTAAAAACTACGAACGTCGACGCGATAGGAAGAACAGAATCGAACCTAAGAAAATAAAGATGGCAAGGATGGAAAAGAAAACCGTTTTTGCGGTCTGACCGGCACGGGCGGCATCATCCGAAACAACGGATGTCGCATCGGAACTGCGTTCAAACATACCTCCCGTCAACCCCTTAATGGTATCAATGGCTTTCGCCTGCATCTCGTGTTTCCCCTGTTCTTGCGCTGCAGAGGCCGAACGCTCAAACCACTGGATTGCCTGTGTTGTGCTCTTGTCCAACACGCCACCGAGCGCATACTGCAACCCCAAATCATACATCGCCTCGGGCAAGCCACTCTCCGCGGCCTTCTTCAGCCAACGGTTTGCCTCGATGGGGTCCGTGGTCACGCCTTCGCCTCGGTCAAGCAGAAACGCCATATTGTACATACCCTCGGCACTTCCTCCACGGGCGGCGCGGCTCCAATAACTGAATGCGGCACGATAATCACGCGGTTGACCATTCCCCTCATAAGCGGCCTTGCCAAGCTCGACCAGAGCAGGCCAACAATTCGCGAACGCGGCCTTGCGCATCAGGCGAACCGCCTCATTATAATTCGGTTTGATATGACCACTCTGCATCAATCGAGCCAGATTGAATGCGCCTTGCGGGCTGTCCAGTTCCGAAGCAGCGTAGCTCCACCACTTGGCAGCTTGCTCGGGGTCAGGCTGAATCACGCCATCGGGTGTGCCCTGCACATGAAGAATTCCCAATTCTACGGCAGCGCTACTGTCACCGGCATTGGCGCCTTGCGCAAGTAGCGTCAAGCCACCGGTCGTGTCACCGGCATCATACTTCAGGCGTCCCAAATTCGACTTCGCACGAACACAACCGGCGGCAATCGCGCGTTCGAGCAACTCCTGCGCCCGAGAAGTATCCGTGGTCACTCCCTCGCCTCGCATCAGCATTCCGCCAAGCGCGTTCATTGACAAACTATCCGAATCGGCAACACCCTTCTCGAAATACTTCGCGGCTTTGACGAAATCCGTCCGCCCACCAATGCCATCGCTGTACGCTAGACCGACACAGTAGGCCAGTGCGCCATTACCGAATTCATCCGCCGAGTCACGAACACGCGACAACACTTCAGAGGCACGGCGACGCGCCAGTGCATAGGTCGTCGTCTTATCTGCCAAACAGCCATAGAGCAACACTGCGGCCGGGTCGCCCATCGCCGCCGAAGATGCCACCAGTTCCAGAGATTTCACATCATCGATTTTCCCACTGTTGCCGGCGCGCCATGCTAAGCCCGTGCGCAATTGACTACGCGCTTCGGCGTCGTTGCTCGCGACAAGGTCGGCCAGAGAAACCTCGGCAGCAACACTGCCTGTCGTTTCCTGACTGCCAACAGGATTCGTCAATCCTGCAATAATCAGCAGTGAACCCAAAAGTACACAAGAATAGTTCATATCAGATTTTTCCTCTCCGATGAAAAAACTACATTTGTTCCGGATGTGCAATCCCCAATAAATCCAAGCCAAGCGCTATTGTCCGCGCCGTGGCAGCACATAGAGCCAGACGCGATTCACGTTGGGACGGCTCGCTGTTCAGCACCGGACATTGCTCATAAAACGAATTGTAGCGCTGAGACAAATCAAACAGATATGTGCAGAGAACGTGAGGTTTCAGTTCGCGAGAAAGCAATGCCAAAACATCGCCCAGACGCAACAACCCGATTGCTAACGAACGCTCTGTCGGAGTCGACAGCACCACGCGACCACGCAACGCATCGGCTAAGCTCACGCCGCCTTTGCGCAAGATGGAACACACACGGGCATGAGCGTATTGCATATAGGGAGCCGTGTTGCCATCCATCGACAACATCTTGTCCCACGAAAATACATAATCGCCTAATCTGTCCATGCACAGGTCGCTGTACTTGACGGCGCCAATGCCGACGGCGACGGAAATCGCCCGCTTGTGCTCCTCTGTCATGTCGCCACTTTTCTGCGAAACCATTTCATAGGCGCGAGTCTCCGCCTCATCGAGCAAATCAGTCAGCTTGACGGTTTCGCCACTGCGCGTCTTGAACGGTTTGCGATCTTCGCCCAACATCGTGCCAAAAGGCGCGTGCTCCAACCGAGTGTCTTTGGCCCAACCGGCACGGCGGGCGGTGTCGAACACCATCGCGAAATGCTGTGCTTGCCGAGAATCGGTGCAGTAGATGCAGCGATTGGCGTGTAACTGCTCCGAGCGATAGCGAATAGCAGCCAAATCCGTCGTCGCGTACAAATAGCCGCCGCCTGTCTTGCGAATAATCAACGGCGTATCGTAACCGGGAACATTGACGACGATTGCGCCTTCGCTCTCCGTCGCCAGCCCCTGCGCCAGCAAATCCGTGACTACGCTCTCAAGCATCGGATTATAGAACGATTCGCCGCACTCATCCTCGGGACGTAAGCTGACATTCAGTCGCTCGTACAAGGGTTGATAATGGCGACGTGATTCCGCGACGATGCGCCGCCATGCTGCCAAAACTTCCGGGTCACCCGCCTGCAAGCGAACAACCGTAGCCCGTGATTCTTCCTGAAAATCCTTATCCTCATCGAAACACTTTTTGGCTTCGCGATAGAAATGCTCAAGGTCAGCGATGTGCGCCTCGCTGCCAATCGACGACCGACGCAACCACGAGATGAGCATCCCGAACTGTGTGCCCCAATCGCCAATGTGATTCTGACGAATGACATGATGCCCCTCGAACTCCAGAACACGCGCAATCGCGTCGCCAATGATGGTCGAACGCAAATGCCCAACGTGCATCTGTTTGGCAACATTGGGGCTGCTGTAGTCGACCACAACGGTCTGCGATTCCGCCGCCACCGGCACACCCAGATGAGCGTCGTTATCCGCGGATTCGATGGCTTGTGACAACCATGATGAGGACAATTTGAAATTGATAAAGCCGGGACCGGCAATACTCACCTGCTCGATCATTTCATTAGGTTCGAGCATCGAGACAATTTTCTCCGCAATTTGACGAGGGTTGGCCTTGCTTCCCTGAGCGGCACTCACCGCCCCTGTCAAGCCCATAGCCGCATTGGCCTGATAATCGCCAAATCTCTCGTTGGTCGCCACCGTAACCACGGCATCCGCATCAATACCATAAGCCGACTTAATGCCGGCGCGAACATAAGCGTCAAGTTGTTGCAAAACGGGCAACATCATTTTCTCCAAGTTTAGATTGATAAAAAAAACGCCGTCTGCAAACATGGCATGACGGCGCAATACTTTTATAGAAAAGCATCATAAGAATGCTTTTGTCAATCAGACAGCCTTCTCAATGCGACCGCTCTTGATGCAGTTCGCGCAGACAACCTGACGGACTGTTCCGCCGTTGGCAGCCTTCACGCGAATTTTCTGAAGATTGGGCATGAAACGACGCTTTGTGCGATTGTTCGAGTGACTGACATTGTTGCCAACCGTCGGGCCTTTGCCGCAGACTTCACACTTTGCCATTGTTCTAATTCCTCATTATTATTCTTTAATTGTCATCTTGTGATAGCATCACGCGAACAAACGCGTCACACCTTATGCACAATGCTTCTCATATTGATAAGCATACATGCGACTTTATAAATAGGCAACAAGAACCGTTCTTATTCAAAAGAACTTTTCACTTCCTGTCAATTCCCTAGAATGGCAGATTGTCGATGCTTTTGCGAACGCTTGCGGCACTCTTCTGCAACGCGGCCTTCTCATCATCGGTCAACTTGATTTCGAGCACACGTTCGATGCCGTTGGCGCCCAGCAGAACCGGGACACCGCAGAAAACATCACTGATGCCGTATTCTCCTTCGAGCCATGCCGAGCAAGGCAGAATGCGCTTGCGATCCTTCAGAATCGCCTCGACCATCTGAATGACAGATGACGACGGAGCATAATAGGCGCTGCCAGTCTTGAGGTAATTCACGATCTCGGCGCCACCCTTGCGTGTGCGTTCAATAATCGTGTCAAGTTTGTCTTGCGAGATGAACTCGGAAACCGGAATACCGGAAATGGTTGTGCAGCTCGGGACGGGAACCATCGAATCGCCATGGCCACCTAAGACGAGCGCTTGGATGTTCTCGACGGAGACGCCAATCTCTTGCGCAATGAAGGTGCAATAGCGAGCCGTATCCAGAACGCCAGCCATACCAATCACGCGGTTCTTGGGGAATCCGCTTGCCTTCCACGCGACATAAGCCATAACATCCAGCGGATTGCTCACCACAATGAGAATCGCGTTGGGAGACAGCGGCGCGGCCTGTTCAACCACCGAACGCACGATTTTGCAGTTCGTTGCCTCAAGGTCGTCACGCGACATCCCCGGCTTGCGCGCAATACCGGCTGTCACAACAATAATGTCACTGTTTGCCGTATCCGCATAATCATTTGTACCCTTGACATGAGCGTCGAAACCCTCGACGGGTCCGGCCTCAAGCAAATCCAAAGCCTTGCCCTGTGGAATGCCCTCAACGATATCCAGTAATACGATATCACCTAATTCTTTTGAAGCCGCCCAATGGGCTGCGGTGGCACCAACATTACCGGCACCAACAATAGTAATTTTATACTTAACGGGCATTTCCCTAATTACCTGTCCTTTTTATGAAGCACTCGTTTATCTGTGCATTAAGCAACATTTACAACTACAATGAGAAAAATCTTGACATTATATGAAAAAAGTGCATATTTATATTGAATGTAAAAGTCATAAAATCGTAGTATTTTTGGCAACTGATGGAGAGGTGGCCGAGCGGCTGAAGGCAGCGGTTTGCTAAACCGTCGTAGGGGGAAAACTTCTACCGAGGGTTCGAATCCCTCCCTCTCCGCCACTGTTACTACTGTCATTTTTCCTTTTTCTCATGCACACCAAACCATTGTGTCTGTGTCATTGAGCGGAAGTGACAAATGACATGCTGTTCGAATTTCGGGGGTGTCACGTGATTACGAATGGCGCATGCAGTACTTTGATTGGGAATGAAATTCTCCCACGGCTTCGACCGAAACCGCCATGTTTGTGGCTAATGAATTCTACATAACATTATTATTTTATGGAGTGTTTGTTATGATAGAATGTTTATGCGTCGGTCTGGGCGGATTTATCGGGTCAGTCTGCCGATACCTGATGTACCTGATTCCGGTCACCAACAAAACCAATTTCCCATTTGTCACTTTGCTCATCAACGTCCTCGGGGCATTCGCGCTCGGGATGATTGTCGCTCTCACGCAGAACAAGAACATCGACCCACGCATCATGCTCATGCTGAAAATTGGGATTTGTGGCGGCTTCACGACTTTCTCGACATTTGCGTTCGAGACTTTCGACATGCTCCAAAGAGGCGAAGTCTTCAACACGCTTGCCTATGCCACAGGCAGCACTCTGTTTTGTGTTGGCGCCATCTTTGCGGCAAAAGCCATCGCCGGCTAATCCACACACCGTTTTTTTTCGTTTTATACGCGACCATTGCTGTAATTATGTAATTGTGATAGACTTATGGAACAGTTTGATTTTACAACTTTGATTAATCGCGGGAATGCGGGCGCCGTCAAATGGCAACGCCGCACTCAGCAAGAAAAAGACGCACATATTATTGCTCTCTCAATAGCCGACATGGAACTTCCTGTCGCGCCATGTATTCGCGAAGCCATCATCAGAGCCGCCGATGGTGTCTATGGATACACGAACCCCGACGAACCTTATTTTGCGGCCGTTCGCGGATGGATGGAGCGGCGGCATCACTGGTCGGGAATCCAAAATGATTGGATTGTGTGCACCAACGGTGTTGTTCCTGCGCTCAATTTCGCTATTCGCGCATTTACCAAACCCGGCGAAGGAGTCATGATTCAGCCGCCTGTCTATGGACCATTCGCCAAGAGTATTCTGACGAATGAGCGTCTGCTTGTCGAGAATTCACTCGTTTTTGATGACACGGGTTATCACATGGACTTTGATGACTTTGAGTCCAAAGCCGCCGACCCCAACACGAAGTTGTTTCTCCTGTGCAGTCCGCATAATCCTGTTGCGCGTATCTGGAAGCGCAATGAGTTGGAACGCATCGCGGAGATTTGCCTCAAGCATCATGTGCTGCTTGTCTCGGATGAAATCCACGGGGATTTTGACTACGACGGCAAGCACATCACTATGGCGACAGTCTCGCCGGACATCGCGAACAACTGCATTATCTGCACCTCGACAGGCAAAACCTTTAACCTTGCAGGGCTACAGCTCTCCAACACGATCATTCCGAATCCTGTGTTGCGCGAACAGTTTCGCAACCAGATAAGCATCACCGGTTGTAGCAACATTCCTTACTTCGGGTACGCGGCAACCATCGCCGCCTACAACGACGGCGAACCATGGTTTGACGCACTCCTGAAGCACTTGCGTGACAACGCCGACTATCTCGAAGAATTCCTCACCGCTCACTTTCCGCAAGTGCGGTTGTTCCCCCTCGAAGGCACCTACCTCGCTTGGATGGATTGGCGCAGCTTAGGGTTATCGCCGGAGGAACTTGCGATTTTCATGCGCAAAAAAGCAGGACTCATCCTTGGCGAGGGCACGATGTTTGGCAAACAAGGCGCAGGATTCGAACGCATCAACCTCGCGGCGCCACGTGCCATTATCTGTGATGCTCTCGAACGTCTAAGGGTTGCCGCCAAAAGCGAAGGACTTATCTAAATCCAGCGCTCGTCGCGGCTTTCTACGGCCCGACCTTCGCGCAAACTGGCAGGAACATCAATGACGCGCTGATTCTCGGAACCCATGAATCGCAAACCAAGATTGCGCCTCGCCATGATGAATTCGCCATCAACGAGGACATCTGCCAACGACAGCAACGCATACCGGTCGCTTGTCGTGTCCGCGGCCAATTCCTCGAACACTGACCCGCTGTACAGCGCCAGTTCCAGCCCAAGTTCCTTGATGCTACGAGCAAACTCAAGCAGCGCGCCCGCCTGTTCAAATGGTTCGCCGCCGGAGATCGTCACGCCTCGCAGCAAGGGGTTGCCGCGAATCTCGGACAGCATGGCCGCAACATCCGCTTCGCGCCCGCCCGCCGGATCCCACGTCGACGGGTTATGACAGCCCTCGCAATGGCGATGACATCCCTGCACAAATACCGTATAGCGGTATCCCGGGCCATCCGTGATGGACTCCCCCACAACCCCGGCAATACGCAGAGACATCATGACAATCCATGTTTTACGCGGTCGTGTTCTTCGGCACGCTTGGCATCGTTGAAACGGTCGAGTGTCCCAACCAAATAGCCTGTGATGCGCCGAATCCGGTCAAACTTTGCTTTGCCGTCATCCTCGCGACGACCGCAGCCCGGGCAGGTCTCGTTGATAATCCCCGTGTAACCGCAAACCGGGTCGCGGTCAACCGGATGATTAATCGAGCCATACCCGACATTCGCGTCATGCATCGCGCGAACAACAGACTCAAAGGCTTCCAGATTCTTCGACGGGTCGCCATCCATCTCGATGTAGGTGATGTGTCCGGCATTCGTCAGCGCGTGATAAGGGCCCTCGATTTTGATTTTCTCGTGCGCCGAAATGTCGTAGTAAACCGGAACATGGAAACTGTTGGTGTAGTATTTGCGGTCGGTGACGCCGGGAATGCTGCCGTATTTTTTGCGATCCATCGCCACGAACCGTCCCGCCAAACCCTCGGCCGGAGTTGCCAGCAGCGTAAAGTTCATTTGTAACTCGCGGCTTTTTTTGTCGCAAAAATCACGCATGAAACGCACGATTTCCAACCCGAGATTTCGGGCCTGTTGCGTCTCGCCATGGTGGCTGCCAATGAGCGACTTGAGTGTCTCGGCTAGGCCGATAAATCCAATCGACAGTGTGCCGTGGCGCAGCACCTCGCCAACCTCGTCGTTGATGCCAAGTTTGTCAGACCCCAACCACAGCCCCTGCCCCATCAGGAACGGGAAGTTCCGCACACGCTTTTTGCTCTGGATATGGTAGCGATCCATCAGTTGTTTGGCGACAAGCTCAAGTTTGTTCTCGAGATCCGCGAAAAATCGATCCAGATTTCCGTGGGCGTTAATGGCGATGCGCGGCAGATTAATCGATGTGAAACTCAAGTTGCCGCGCCCGGTCACAATTTCGTTGTCGCGGTCGTAAACATTGCCAATCACCCGTGTCCGGCAGCCCATATAGGCGACCTCGGTTTCGGGGTGTCCCTCGCGGTAGTACTGCAGATTGAACGGCGCATCCATGAATGAGAAATTCGGGAAAAGGCGCTTGGCACTCACACGGCATGCCAATTTGAACAAATCATAGTTCGGCTCGCCCGTGTTGTAATTGATACCTTCTTTCACGCGGAAAATATGGATGGGGAATATGGCGGTCTCGCCGCATCCCAAACCGGCCTCAGTCGCCAACAACACATTCTTGGTCACCATGCGCCCCTCGGGACTGCAATCCAGACCATAGTTGATTGACGAAAAAGGCACCTGTGCCCCGCAACGGCTGTGCATCGTGTTCAGATTATGAACCAGCGCTTCCATGGCCTGATACGTCGCCTTGTCGGTCTCGGCGGTTGCCTTCTCGACAGCGAACACCTGCACACGGCTCAGCACATTTTTGTCCGTGATAAAGTGGCTCAACACTTCCGCCTCGGCCTGCAGATAGTCATCGTTCGCGCCAAGCCGCGGAGACAGATTCGTCCGTTTATGGATATCGTCAGACAACTCCTTGAGTTTCTCGTGCGTCAACCCACTCTCGGGACACAGCAGCTCCACCGCACGGCTCAGCAACAGCAGATAGCGCTTGCGATAAGTCTTGGCGACACCAGGAGCGAGGCCATAATCAAATGAAGGAATGCTCTGGCCGCCATGTTGGTCGTTCTGGTTTGCCTGAATCGCGATACATGCCAGTGCCGCGTAACTCTGAATATCGTTTGGCTCGCGCAAATATCCATGGCCAGTCGAGAATCCATCCTTGAATAGCTTCAGGATGTCAATCTGACAACAGGTCGTCGTCAGGCCGTAGAAATCGAAGTCGTGAATATGAATATCGCCTTCCGAATGCGCTTTGTCTTGCTCCGGGGTCAACAAGCTACGCGAATAGTAATCCTTTGCGCCTTCCGAGCCATACTTGAGCATCATACCCATCGCCGTGTCGCCGTCGATGTTGGCGTTATCACGCTTCATGTCGCTCGACAGGGCATCCTTGAAGGTCAATTCGTCATAAATCTTCATAAGTCGTGTGTTCTGAACACGAACCTTGGTACGCTCCGCCCGATACAAAATATAGGTCTTGGCGACTAGCGCAAAACCGTTTTCCATCAGGACAGTTTCCACGATGTCCTGAACTTGTTCCACGCCCGGGTCGGTGTCAGGGAACTGCGCAAACAGAGCTTCCTCCACTAATTTAGCAATCCGCACACTCTCTTCTTTGTCAGTACGCCCACAGGCAAACATGGCCTTGGCGATGGCATCCGCAATCTTCTCATTATGGTACGCCACAACACGTCCATCACGCTTGATAATGTTCTTCATTATGAGTCTTCAGTCAGTTATTATTTTATCTTCCATCAATATATGGTATGTCTAACGACTAATAATTGCCATATCTTGAAGGTGGAATATATATAGCATGAGCCCTGTCAAAAATTCTTCAGGTTTTTATGCGGAAATTATACGGGCGTTATCGCTGTGTATCGGTGTCGTTTTGGTGGGATTATTCACGATTTCGGTCGAAGGGGCGGAACAGCTCCAAGACGGGTTCAAGGGCTATTGCGGAGACCTGCGGGTGTTCGAGCGAGCCAACGGCATGGAACGCCAAAATCCGGCTGAATTGTTTGTCTAACTCGTCGGCAACACCGCCAACCACACCACCGGCAATCTTGGCAACTTGATCGAGGCCATACCCGACAAGGGGCACATTGGAGATTCCCGAATTGTCAATCAGCTCACGCCCATCGCCGACAAGTCCGGCAGCACGTAGCAGAGCGAGCCGGAAGACGACATCCAACGTCCAGTCGATATAGCTGCACGTACCCGCGATGCTCATTTGCAGGTTATTCGCGCTCATCTGCACCGGAGGCATATCATAACGTCCAAGTTCACCAATCGGCTTGCCGATGGCGATAATTCCGTTGCGAATCGCGAATTTGGCGGGTTCCAGTGTGCTGAAGTTCAGATGCTCAAGGTCGAATCCCGCTAACTGCCCGATGCGTCCAAAGACACGGCTGCCGAGCATACGGAAGTCGCGAACGTTGACGATGCCGCCGCCGGAAACCGATTGCCTGTCCTCGCCGACCCCTTGGAACACGACCTCACCGGCGTCGAGTTCGCCGGTATATTTGTGTTCGGAGGCGCTGCCGAGGAAGAAGCGGCAAAGGTCACGGGCGTTGGCACGGGAGACCATCGCGGTGTGCTTCCACGAAGTGGGCACACGCACGCCATCACTCGCGCGATCATTATCGACATTCATATAAAGACCGTAGTTGATGATGCCCCCATTGACCGGGTGGCACTGAGCGTCCGGCAATATCAACTTCCATGAACGCACGTTGCCCGGTTCGGTCGTGTAATCATAAGTCAAATGACCGCTGAATTTGCCAAGATTGACGCCGCGCATCATGGTTTGATTGGCCGACAGATTGACAATGACAACGCCATGCCGCGTATAGGGGAAATCTCGGCCTTCGGGGATTTTGCCCTCTTCGCGGAAGCGCGTGACTCGTTTGCCCCATCCCTCGTTCCACTGGTCAAGCGACGCCGTCCCCGGCACATTCAGGTTCAGTTCTATTGTCGGGAAAGTCCCCGGCCGCAGTATCACATTGCCGTAGAGTTTTCCGCGATCGCTACCGGGTAACGAGACGTCTAGCGCGGAACCTTGCGGAACGGAGAACCGGCAGAAAAGCTTCGTCGCTAGATTAGCGTATTCCTTATCCTTGGGCTTTGGTTCGAGCGCCCACAGAATCTTGCCGCGGATATTATTGATTGCGGCGTCATGGGGAATGTTGTTGCCGACCTTGTCCACATGATGTTCCGGCATTGAATAATGGGTGTAGTCAATGCCATTATCCTCGGGCGTCAGAGTCCCGGACGCTTCGAGGTATCCTTTTTCGCAAGCAGTGCGTAACGCAGGCCAAAAGTCCACAGTCACCCAGTCTGCCACTCGTGCCAAACCGGCGATTTGTTTCGAGTTTGGGCCGTTGCTACCGGTCAAAGCAGGCAACTGCGACGGAGGCAGAACGATTTTCCCGTCTAGAGTGACCTGACCGCTGACAGACTGCCATGGGGCGGCAGCAGGCATCGTCCGGAGAATCGAGTCGAGGTCAAGATGCTCGCCCCCTATTGTCAGTTCGAGTCCTTTTTGCGCGGTTATGGAGCCATCAAATATCAAGTTTGTGTTAGCGGCGGGTTGCACAACAACATCGGATAATCGGAGTGTATTGTTCGCGAAAATCGCTTTCCCGTTCGCGATATTGACTGTCGACTTGTAGCCGGGGGTGTCCACAGGAATCTTGAAGTTCTTGACATTGAGCGACACGGTCGGAACCCACAAACCGACATCGAGAAGGGTTCCGTTGAGTTGTGTATCCAAGACAAATGTGCCCTCGGAGTCACGCACCCATTGGGGGAGTTTCTTTTTCTGCGTTGCGGGAACGAAACCGGTCACGTCGCCCACTGTGCCGCTGATTGTCGAATCGCTCAAGAATGAGGAATTCAGCCAGTCGCTCTGCGAGGATTCGCGCGTGAGGACGCAGCTTGTCCTGAAATCCAGTCCCCCGATTTGTCCGCTGAAGTTGTCCGTCCGGATGACATTGTCGGACATCTGAACAAACAGATTGACGTCGGAAACACTGGCAGGCAACTTGGAATGGATGGCGCTGAAGTCGTGAACTTGAATGATTCCATCAAGGTATGAGACTTCGCTTGCGGAGGTCAAATTGTCGTGGGCAAGGGGCAGTTCGCGTAATGTTCCTTTGCTCACAAGCCGCCCGGTAACCGTTGTTCCGGTTTTGTTTGATTCGCCCAACAGCTCCGCCATATCGATATTGATATCCCATTGCGCATCAAGAACGCCCGTTTTTTTGCGGAACCAATCCCCACGGGAATTCACGGTGACCGAGGCGGAGCTTTTGTTGTCCTTCGACACGAAACTCAGATTATCAACGTCGAACAAATCCGGTGCCATACGAACTTTGCCGGAGACATCGTGCAACGTGAAGGGCAACCGCGATGAACTAATCGTCACACCGTCAAAGACCATCGTCCCCGTCAGCGAGTCCACGGTCGGCCACGACGCTCCACGCGCGACAAGGTCAGCGACAATCGAGCCATCGTCGCCGGGCATTTCCAGTGATATCGGAACAAAGCCGACGACCATGTTCTTCCAATCCCCCTGAACCTTGTGCAGATTCAGCCCGACATACCAAGGTTTGCCTTCCTTGTTTTCGATGGAACCGTTTAACCCGACATTGAGGTTGCGTGAATCAACGCCGAAATCTTTGAGATCGAAGCGCTCGTACTGTCTTTCTGTGTTACGGCGTAAGGATAAAACGGCACTCGTATGGACATTGTAGTCGTTGATAGTTCGGTTTTTGCTCAGGTCATGCAGCGTCAGGACGGGGGCCTTTGCGTCGAATGCGATGAGACGATTGCCGCCGTCATCCTCGGGCGCGAAGTTTGCCTGCAAATCCAAAGGAAGTGCCCGTAACTGTTGGTTCGGCGCAAACAACGGATAGGACAAACAGGCGTTGTCGCTTGTGAGATGCAGGGAGTTCATTTGCCATTCGCGGTTGAATGATGCCGTCACGATGAAAGGTAATTCGAAGGCGCTGTCGCTATGGGCGAACCCACGCGATGAAATTCCATAAACGGTTTCGTGGCGTGTGATGCCGACTTGCGTGTCCTCGAAACTGAACAACTGATGCTGAGCGCCGGACGTCAATTCGATATCGACATTGAGCCCACTCATATCGAGCTGCCGGAGACGCCACCGCGTATTATCATCGGCATTGGCATCTCCCCTGAATTCAGCAATACTATGCTCGCGCCAATCGGAGGTATCCCGCGAGGGATTTAGCAGTGTGAGCGCAACCCACAACTGATTGAGCTTGGGCGGAAGAATAACACCCGAGCTGCCATACTCGTAACCCAGTTCGATTTTCGATGGATTGCTCACGACAACTTCGGCCGCGAATTCATACTCGGATATCAGTCGCCCGATGTCGAGCGACACACCGACGCGGTCGACATGCAGCAGCAAATCATTCTCGTCTGAGGCAGAATCTTCGGGGTAAAAGTTGACATTGTAGAAGGTTACGCCCAAACTCCACGGGCGAATATTCGCATCGCTGTAAAGAATGCGCAAATGTGTTCTTTTCTCGAGTTGCGTCATGGCCTGTGAGACTATATGGTCAACCGCAACGGGCATACCCATCATGACGAATAGAACCAAACAACAGGCGGCAAAGATGCCCCACGATGTCAGGCGCTTAACACGAAAGGACCAGCGACGAGAACGGCGAAACCAGACAGTACTCATCTGACCGCTGCTTTTTTCGCTTTCATTCTCGGGAAGAATGTCTTTTTGATTAGGCGAATCGGTCGGCATGTGTTGTCGAGTAAATTTCCCCGCAGTCCTTTCTGCTATATAATCCACTTTGTCGCTTTCGACGGCAAAGCCAGACAAACTAAAGATTTTTTGTGCTTAGCATAGCTAAATGCAAAATGTTATTTAGTACATCATATATAATATAAGCAACACTAATAATCTGTTTAGAAAATTTGGAGTTTCTGATGAGCAAACAATATAAAGTACTGGCAATCGATGATGAAGAAGATAACAGAATGCTGGTGAGAGCCGCTCTCGAGAGTGACGACTATCTTGTGGAAATAGGCATCAATGGCGAGGATGGTTTGAAAAAGGCAGAAACCTTTATGCCCGACCTGATTATTTGCGATATGATGATGCCCGATATTGATGGTTTTGAAGTCCTCAAACGGCTTCGCGCGAAGGATTCGACTTTCGCTATCCCTGTTATTATGTTGACCGGCATTGATAGCCGCGATAAAGTCCGCCAAGCGTTGGATTCCGGCATCGACTATTATGTCACGAAACCATTTGAGATTGGTGACCTGCTAGCTAAGGTCGAAACAATTTTGAAGAATTCCCCATCGCCCACTGACGATAACGGAATTCCCGGACTTTTCTAAATCTTTATTTTTACATCTTCGAGTTAGGAGCTGCGAATTCTTATGCCCATTGAACCAATGGATACCGTTGTTGCTGAGCAACAGAGTAAAGCCGATGCGTTTACGCTCGGAATGTTGCGCCTGTGGAAGTATCGCTTCTGGATTATTGGCGTGGCGGCATTCGCGACGATAGGCACATATTGCATACTGCGTTTCGCGTTCCCCGAGGAATTCAAGACCACAGCACAGGTTTATAGCACACGCTTCAACGCCAGTGATGACGCACGTTATCCGGATGTCGTCGCGCAGATTGCCACATCGGAGTATCTGTTGGACAAGGTGCGTATCGCTTATAAAAATAAGTATAATCCGCGGCGCGTTCCGTACATTGAAGATTTTGTCAAGCAGTTCCGGACGAAAACGGAAGTTGTTCAGGACACCGCAGTCAAGAAGGAATTCTCGCCAATCATTGAGCTGAGTGTACAGAGTACCGGACGCGAGCAGACGCAGTTCATCATGAACACATGGCTTAAGTTGCTCATCGAAGAACAGGGCAACTACGCAATCGACGAAGCACGGCTGAGACTCAAGGCCGCGCAGGAACATCTGGCAACGGTGGAAAAGGTTGCGTTGGACGCAGAACAACGACAGGCGGAAACTGCCGCGCAACTTGTGTGGGCGGAGAAACTTCTGGCGGAGAAAATGAATCAGATGGCGCCGTCGAATCTCGTGCGGGCGCTGTTGCCGAAGACGCAATCGGTCAATGACTCGGCGGCACAGGCCGGCACAAATCAGATTACGCTGAATGTCGATCACTCTGTCCAGAATAGCACGGGAGACCCGACCGCGAACGCGTCGCATGGATTGCTGTATCGACTCGACGCCGCGAAAATGGATTTGGCAATTGCGCAATCAACGGGAAATACGGAAGAGATTCAGAAGAATGAAACGCTGATTCAATTGCTGAACAAGAACGTCGATGAGACGAGTAGTTCGGTCTCGCAATTGCAAAAGCGTGTGGCTGAACTGACGGCGCAAGTCAGCGCGGCGACCCGAGATGTTGAGGAAGCACGTGGAAGAATGAGAGAGATTCATTTCTTCGCGGACAGAATCGAAGCCATTGCGTCCAGTTACTATTTGGATACGACGTCTGAATTGCCGGCGGCCGGTGATATCCGCGTTGTCGCGGGTTCGGTGGTGCCGGATTTGCGCGCGTGGCCCAAGAGAACGCTGATTTCAATTGGTGTCGGCGTCACCGTCACCATTTTCCATTGTCTCTGGTTGCTCTGCGCTTTGTGGCTGCAGATGGCGGGAACAGCTGTTTCTCGTTGGGAAGAAGACAAGAAGAAAAAGTTCAATCTGTAAGTGTTACGTAGGATGGAGCACCGCGCGCATCTATGCGTGGTGACGTGGGGAAATACATGACAAAAACTGGGAACAATCGAACAACAAGAGCGGCCATTTCGTTGCCGTTTATGCTGTTGCTATTGGTGGGTTTGCTGTCAGGATTATGCCTGTGGAGCGTGTTGCATTTTGCGAAAATGTCGGATGATATCGCGCCGATTGCCATGGATGATGATGACAACAATTCCGTGGAGAACGATGTGGGAGCGACAACGCGCAATAAACTCGTGACGTCTCGCGGACCATCGTCGGAGAAAACGACGCGGAGATTGAGCGCGAATGAGGCCGCGAAGAGGTATTACCCCAATGAGTTTGTCGTGCCGGATGCTGACGCCTCAACAACATGCGCCGCGTTGTATCGAGAATCGAAGAATGAACTGGCGCAACCCGGAGCCAACATCGCTCAATCCAAACAGTTTGCCGAGCTTGTGCAAGCGCTGAAGAATGAACATAACATGGAGACGCGTACCGAAATGGAAATGATGATACGCGCGAATATCAAGGATTACATCAAAAAACAACGCACGAATAACGCCAACCCGTTCGCGGATATCATCGACATGATGAAGGAAGAACAGGACGTGTATATGCGTGACATTTACGCTCAGGCTCTGGCGGAGAACATCACCCCCGAAGAGGTGGCGGCGCTTTTGACTCAATGGGAAGCGGCGGCGCAATCGAACAACGAAGCCGAGATGGAGAGTATTGGGGCAATCATGGCAAAGTGTTCCGATGCCGGTCAGCTTGAACATATCACGAAGTTCATCGCGGAGAATCCGTCTGCCTTGCAGTATGTCGGGGCGGGGCCGGATGTCGATGGGTCAGCCCTCGGCGCAGGTGTTATTCTGGACACGTTCGAGCATCTCACGCCGAATACGCCCGAGGCTGCCGAGTTTGCCGCGCAGCTTGATAAGTATCATGGCGCGCAGGCGGTCGTCTCGCTTGATGCCGTACTGAACATGCCACGTGACGAGGAGCAGCGTGTGTTGGCGGCGAATGTGCTGGCGGCAATAGGATCGCCGGATGCCGTATCGTCGCTCGGCGAGACGCTGTGCATGGCGCAGACGGAAGAGGAAATCGTGACGCTCATGGCGGCGCTGAGTTCGGTGAGTAGCGAGGGCGCAATCGGAACACTGCTGACGCTGAAAGCATCGGAGAACGCAACGCCGCAACTCATCGAGGCCTGCGACAAGGCACTCTCGCATTTTACGCAGGAACAAATTCAGAAGCATATGCCCTCCACGACGACTGATGCCGGCGCAATGACAACCAGTGCCCCTCTCTAAGTTATGACTGCGCCAACGGGAACAGCGGATGCCCACTGTCGTCGGGATAGGTGCCTTCGGGTGGCTCGTCGCCATAGTACACATGGTACAGGAACAATCCCTGCGGGGGTAGTGTAACAGCCTCGACGGGGCGATGATAATCCTCCATCATCAGGGCAACTTCGGCGGGAGCCATTCGCCCGCGACCGACAGAGACCAGACAACCGGTCATGATGCGTACCATGTTTTGCAGAAAGGATCGCGCCATGTAATCGACAGTGATGAGGCCGTCGGGGAAGCGCTGAATCCGCGGGCGGCGCATGGTCAACAGTGTGCGGACCGCCTGACAGTTGATGGAGCGGAAAGCACGAAAATCGTGGACACCCGCAAGCAAATCGCAGACCTGTTCCATGGCGTCGAAGTCGAGTTTGCCGTAGACATGTGTCAGATACTGACGCCCGGCAGTGGGGCGAATGCTACGGTTGAGCAGGAAAAACTTGTACCACCGCAGTGTCGCGTTGCAGCGAGCATTGAAGTCGAACGGAACATCATCAACCGAGACGATGGCGATGTCCTCGGGCAACCGGCGCAATGTCTGGACAAGGATTGCCCGCGTCGGCAAATGACTATTTGTGAAGAAATTGACCACTTGTCCTTTGGCGTGAACTCCGGCATCCGTGCGGCCCGCAGCGAGCACGCGAACGCTGTGCCCGAGGGCGGTGGCAAGAGCGGTTTCGAGAGTTTCCTGCACGGAAACGCCATTAATCTGGAACTGCCAACCAACATAATTTGTCCCATCATATTCAATCACCATACGGATATTGCGGGGATGAATGGCGGCATTGTTTGAACTTGTGTCTGTCATATTTCTTTATAATAGAATGAACTTCAAAATGTTATATAAATCTACCTAAAGAACAAATAATGAATTTATCAAATACGAATATTGATGCGGAGTTTGACCTCGAGGCGCTCGAAAAAGAGCTTGACGGGGCCGGTGAGGGCTGGGCTGTTTATTTGCATAATGATGATGACCACGAGATGGTCGAAGTCACAAATCAACTCATGCTGGCGCTTGATTGCGACTCCACGCAAGCATGGCGTATTATGATGAAGGCGCACACAAATGGTGTCGCGCTTGTGATTATTACCGGCAAATCTGAGGCGGAAAAAATCGCCGATGTTTTGCGAGAAATTAAACTGAAAGTTGATGTAGAGTCTGTCGCATGAAACACTTATTGTTTGCTCCGGCAGCCATTGGCTGCTTTCTTGCCATGACGGCGCCTGCCGGTGTTGTGGCCCAGTATTTGTCCCCGGAGGTGGAAACCCAGATGAAGCTCCACAGCTGTCCGGAATACCCTGCGGGGCCTGTCACAGAGGCCGATGTTGCCGGTCTTATTCCTGATAATATGCCGGGACATGTCATGGTTAAGTGGAAGCTCGAGAGCCAAGAGAATACTTATGGCTTCAACATTTATCGCTCGACGACGGGGCCTAATGGCAAGTATATCAAGGTGAACCCGTGGATGATTCCCGGCGATGGAACGACGAACGTTCCCAAGGTTTATTGCTTCAATGACACGCCGACGACTCGCGGCATGACGCTGCATTATTATATTGAGGAAGTCACGATGGATGGCACAAGCGCTATTGTTGAGGGAACCATGGGGACGAAGGTGACGGTGAAGTCTGTTGCTAACGAACGCGCTTGGCTTCTGCGCAAAATCAATGGCGCGGCGGGGAATGCCGTGACGACCGGCACGGCAACGGCGGCCGCGGATAAGACCACGACGGCCGCGGACGGTGTGAGTTCGGCGACAAAGTAGAAGTTTGGTTTTTGGTTAGAAAATGAGAATCCGCCTTGCTTTTGGCAGGGCGGATTTCTTTATTTTCAGGTGTTTCGGTTGGGGCGGTATTTAGCCGCCCCTTCCGTTTTCTGCGATGGGACTGTTAGAACAGTTCCCATGTGTCGACTGCGGAGTATCTTCTGTATACTCCCTCAACGAGTGTCGTCGTGCCGGCGGTTACCGATACCGTTTGAGGTATAGGCGCTGCCCAACGTTTCTCGTAGATTTCGCGGAATACGACACCGTATGTTCCGGGCTTGAGATCAGTGATCGTGGCTCCGGATGTATGCCATGTCAATCCGCTGTCGATGCTCCACGCTGCGCCATCCGCGACTGCATCCCCAGGCGAGATGCTGACGCTGATTGCTCCGAGGATCTGGGTGTAAGTTGCCTTGACCTCGTAGATTTGCACGTCGGTAGCGTCGACGGTCTTGTCTTCAGGTTTCGTCCAGCCTTCCACATCGTTGAACTTAACGGTGTATGTATTGCCGGAGTCGACTTTGATTGCCGTTCCGCTCTGGTACGATGTTGTGAAGTTGTCAATTGACCAGCGTGACTCTGCAGGTCCATTGATGTTCACGATGAGGGTTGCTTTGCTCTTTGTGTAGATTCCCGTGAGAATGAGTTTCTCGGACGAGGTTACATCGGCAAGCATATCCTCAGGCTTATCGTATCCGGCGACGCTCTTGAATGTTACCGTATATTGGTCAACGGGGACATTCTCTTCGACTTCGCCAGACTTATGCCATTCGCCGGCAGCGGCCTTGTAAGGCGCACCCTTGACGAGCATCCATCCGGCTCCCTCGACAACGGCTTCAGGTTCGATGTTCACCTGTACGGATCCAATGATTCTGGTATATGAATCATCGGCCAGTATGATTTCGGTGAGCTGGCTCTTGTCGCCGACGAATGAGAGCGGTGCGGGTGTGTTGTAACCCGTGACATCTTTGAATGTCACGAATGTTTCTTCGGAATCGAAGACTTCCGCTGTTGCATCATTGTCGAACCATGTTGTGCCGCCATCGACGCTCCACTGAGCACCTGCGGGGGCATTGCCAAGGTTGACCTTAACGAAGGCGATACGTTTGTAGACACCCATGTTACGGTCAGACGATACGCCGTACATCATGTCGCCAAGGTTGGCGTCTTTGATGACGACTGCGTCGTTGTAGAGTCCGGGGACGTTGGCAGCGGTCGTCAGTGTCTGGAGAAGCTCGCCTGTATCCGCATTGTAGATGGACAGGCTTTGCTTTCCGCCACCGCCGCAACCGGATGCATGCGTCAGGGTGTTGTCGGCCTTGTTGTAGAAGAGACCGCCATTACCTGCTGCGCCGGCTGGGTTTGCGAACTCGCTGACGGTGACATTGCTGTAGTCGCTTGCGACGAAGGTCACCTTGTAGATGGTCTTGTATCCGTTTGCGAGGATAAACAATGTATCGTTACCCTTTGCCGCGATGTCGCGAGCGTGATCGGCGACTCCATCAACTGTCAGGTTGAGCGTTTCGTCGTTCTTGACCAATCTAACAGACTTCTTGCTAGCCATGAAGAGTTGCGGCAAGACAACCGTTCCATCTTCAAGGACTGCGTTGCACTGGAGTCTGTCGACCGGACCAACGATGTACTTACCGCCGTCGCGCCATGTCGTATCGAGTGTACCGTCGGTCTTGAACTTCAGGGTTTCCTGAGGCGAACCGGCGCTACCATCGATTGTGACGACGACGCCACCATCGGTTGTCTGCGAGAGTCCGAGATAACCGTTTGTATTGGCACCCCAATCCGGTGTCTCGGTGTTACGGTTACGCGACGCAAGCAACGTTGCCTCTGTCGGGGCAATCTTGCCATTGGCTGCGAACTTGATAACAGCCGCAGTCTTCTGAGCATCGCCCAACGCGCCGTAGCCACCGATATAGAGGTTGTTTTCGCTATCGGCTGCGATGTGCGATGAGCTAACGGTCGCGTTGATGCCGTTCAGCGAGTAAGCACCATAGAGTTTCCATGGGACGAACTCTTCGATTTCCGTGTACTGTGCGGTCGTCTCGTAGCTGTCACCTTCGTCGATTGTGAAGTACTGAAGCGCAGGTGCTGCGTATCCGTTGACTCCCTTGAAGCTCAGGACGAAATCTCCTGCGTCAAGGTCTGTCACGGTCTGACCGCTCTCGTACCATGTTGTCCCACCATCGACTGACCACGCCGCGCCCGCAACGACTGCTTCTTCGGGTGACAAGGTCACCTTCAGTGAGTCAATCTTCTTGTGGACGAATTGTGCTTCGATGGTGTGGTTTGCTCTGACGCGCTTGAACTCGTAGGAGGTCACTGCGCCCACAGACTCGCCATCGACAAGGACATCGGCAAGGTTGTAGCCTTCGGAGACAGCGATTGCGTATGTTTGCGACTCGTCATAAGCCAGTGTCTTTTCGCCCACAGGCTCGATGGTGCCGCCAACATTATCTTTAACGCTTGCCGTCACTGTGTACTGTTTCATTCTGAGGAACGCCTCGACGGTATGAGTTGCTTGGACATCCTCAAATGTCACCGTAGTTGTCGGTGCGACTTCGACGCCATCGACCTTCAGGAGATAAACCTCATAAGGATCAATTGGGTTGTAAGCCGGGTCGACATCTTCGGTTGTCTTCGGTGTAATGACAACGGTGAAATCTGTGTCTTGCGGTACGTTCGTTGTCGGAGTGATTGTTGCCATATCTTCCGTGCAAGAGGTACTAACCTCGAAGCCGCGGAGGATACTCAGATTACTAATCTGAATCATGTCGGGTAGAGCAGAAGCACTGTCGGAACCCAATTTCATGTAGACGGAGCGGCCACTATACAACGGATGTTGATTTGTGAACTCGACTCCCTGCGCTGCCAAGTCGGCAAAGGTCAGCGGCGTGACGCCATCGGCGGCAAACAACTGGTCTCCAATCTTCTTGGCGTTGAACGCGCTGTAGTCATTATCGGTATCTTCGACGAACTCGGTACCGTTCCAGATGTAGCCGACGCCGAACGAGTTAATCTCGTCAGCCTTCAGCGTTGCATAGTTCAGTTCCGCACCCTTTGCCGCTGTGAAGTTCTTCGCGGCGACGGGGATGATCATCGACTTATCAGCAGAGATAATAAGGAAGTTCGTGACAGGCCACATATCATCATGACCAGCGAAGATTTCCTCATTAATGTTGAATGAGAAGATACCGAAGTCGCTCAACTTGCACTCACTCAATCCCTTGTTGTAGATTCCGGCGGTTGCGCCGTCAAAATCAAGCAATAAGTTATGAGCGGTTGCGCTTTGAGCGCGAATTGAAGCGATGTGGTTCGCAACGACACTGGTTTCGGAACTTATCCAATCACCGGCCATTGTCATGGCGTGGAAATCGGCAATCTTCACTGTCGGGTTCGTCACCTTCACCGTGGCGGGCAATGCTTCCGTAGTTGTCGGACCACCAACCAGCACGATGTAGATTCCATAACCGGCCTTGCTAGCGCCACCGCCAACCGTGGGAGGATATTCACCCGCGGGCGGCGTTGCGATGGTCAGATGACCGATGTCGGAGAGAACCAGACGAGCGGCAGTGGAGCCAGCTGCGTCACGAGTCATATAAGTACCGGCGTCGACACCGCGGAATTCGGGCGTCATCCAGCCGAGATTCCCGACTGTGCGTGGGCCAGCCTCGTAGACGAGGAAGTCGGCGTTCTGCAAGTCATAGAACCCGTTCATGGTATCATTGCTACCTTGATAGTACTTGTCGATGCTCAACAATGCGTAGTGTCCTTCGCCATCGGTGACCCAGACATTGAAGTATGTCTCATAGTCTGTAGTCGCTTCGGCTGTCCAGCTAATCTCGAAGATATCGTTGAGTTTCATGCCGTTGAAGTCGCGAGACCCGAATCCAATCTTCTTGGTTCCGTAATCGGTGAATCCGGCGGTGATGCCATTTTCAATCAACTCGTAGCTATCGTCGCCCGAACCGGACGGACGGATGCAATGTCCGCCCCAGAATCCCGAAACAGGTGTCAGCGTTACGGTCTCCTCGACCAGTTCGCCGCTTGCGCCCTTGACGATGACAGGTTCGCCTGCCCAACCACTGATTGTGTCGTTGAAGGTGATAACCTGATCGACGTCGCAGAGTGCCTTAGCGGTCTGCCCACTTGCGTACCATGTTGTGCCGCCATCGAGGCTCCACTTGGCACCATTGACAGGTGCGTAGGCGGGTTCGAGGGTGACCTTGATGTCGCAGTAGATTGTCTTGTAGGCCGAGGCGGGGACCTCGTAGGTTGTGTTACCGTCAATTGTTACGTTGATCGGCGCAGGAACCTCGTAGCCCTCGACTGTCGAGAGTGTTACGGTCGCAATCGACTTATCGAAGACTTCCACCGATGCCATGCTGTCGTTCCAAGTTGTACCGCCATCGATGCTCCACTTTGCACCTTCGGGGCACTGACTCAGGTCGACGGTCAGGGCTACGGTGTGTTTGTAGACGGCGATCTGCTTGTCAGAAGATACCGCATACATCATGTCTCCGTTGACTGCGTCTGGGATGACCACCACATCATTGTAGGTAGCGGGAACTTCCGCACCGCTCAGTGACTGCACCAACTCGCCAGTTTCGGCGTTGTAGATGTTGATGCTCTGCTGACTGGAGGCTGCGCCCACTGTCGCATGAATGAGTGTGTTATCCAGTTCGTGGAAGTACAAGCCGCTGCGTGTGCCGGCGTTCGTGGGTTTCACGAATTCGGTCACTGTCGCGTCTGCGAGTGTCGTTCCATTGAAGAGGACCTTGTAGATTGTTGTGTCGTTGTCGGCAAGGATGAACATTGTGTTCGACCCCATGACGACGGCGTCACGTGCGTAGTTGTTAATGTCGCCTTCGACAGCCATGTTGGTAATGACCACGTTGTCTCCGTCTTGTTCGACGAAGCGGATTGACTTGTTGTCGCCAATCATGAGGCGTGGAAGTGCCAGTGTGCCGTCTTCAAGGACTGCGTTAGCTTGGAAGCGTGGGGCTTCGGCGGTAACATCATAGATACCGTCTACGGCCCAGTCTGTGTCAACCTCGCCACCGTTCTTGAGCTTCAATGTGAAGGCAGGCGATGAAGCCGCGCCGTCCATTGTCGCGAAGATGCCGCCATCGGGTGTCTGGCTCAGGCCAAGGTAACCATTGGTCAGAGCTTCGCCCCATGCGCTGCGGACGCCGACCAGTTCGACTGTCTCGGGTGCTGTTGCGCCGTTGGCTGCGAACTTCAGGAGTGCCGCGTCGGATTGCGAGGTGCCACCGTAGCCATAACCGCCGATGTAGATGTTCTTATCTGCGTCAGCAGTGATATGTTGCGTCGAGGCTGTCGCATTTGTCAAGCCAGCAAGTGAATAGGTTCCGAAGAGCTTCCACTGTGCGTAGTTGATGAGGCGTGTGTATTCTTTGTCGAATGTCTGGGGTTCGCCCACTACTACCGTTACCGGGAAGCTATCGGGCGCTTTGAATCCAGCCACGGACTTGAATACGATTAGATAGTCGTCAGGCAGCAAGTAGACTTTGTCTCCACTGTTGTGCCATGGACCACTGAGCGATGTGCTCCACTGTCCTTGTGAGGTTCCGGTGATGTTGATTGTCACCGAGCCGGCTGCTGCGAATGTCACGCTAATCTGGTGGTCAGCCTTTACCTCTGTGAAGGTGTATTCGGCCACCGCGCCGACGGACTCGCCGTCGACCGTGACATCGCTAATGATGTAGTCTTCATTCGCGGCAATCGCGAAGCTCTGGTCTTCGCCGTAGTTAACGGTGACGTCACCCGAAGGTGTAATCGTGCCGTTCTCACCGGCGCTTGCGGTAATCGTGAATGTATCAATCGCGAACTCGACCGCAATCGTATGATCCGCTGCCACATCTTCAAATGTGTAGCTGTCAGCGACTGTGACTTCAGCTCCGTCAACGACCACCTTGGATACATGGTAACCGGTGTTGGCTGCGAAGTCGAAGGTCTGGTCGGCGCCGTAGTTAACGGTGACGTCACCCGAAGGTGTAATCGTGCCGTTCTCACCGGTGCTTGCGGTAATCGTGAATGTATCGATAGCGAACTCGACCGCAATCGTGTGATTTGCAACAACATCCGTGAATGTGTAACTGTCGGCGATTGTGACTTCCGCTCCGTCTACGACGACCTTGGCGATATGATAGCCGGTGTCTTTGGCGAACGCGAAGGTCTGGTCGGCGCCGTAGTTAACGGTGACTTCACCCGAAGGTGTAATCGTGCCGTTGCCACTGGCGCTTGCAGTAATCGTGAATGTATCAATCGCGAACTCGACCGCGATTGTGTGATCCGCAACCACATCTTCAAATGTGTAACTGTCGGCGATTGCGACTTCTGCTCCGTCTACGAGCACCTTGGCTACATGGTAACCGGTGTTAGCTGCGAAGTTGAAGGTCTGGTCGGCGCCGTAGTTAACAGTGACTTCACCCGAAGGTGTAATCGTGCCGTTCTCACCGGTGCTTGCGGTAATCGTGAATGTATCAATAGCGAACTCGACCGCAATCGTATGAGGCACTGCCACATCTTCAAATGTGTAGCTGTCAGCGATTGTGACTTCCGTTCCGTCAACGAGCACCTTGGATACATGGTAACCGGTGCTGGGTGCAAAGTTGAAGGTCTGGGCTTCGCCATAAGCAACTTCGACTTCGCCAGCGGGCGTGATAGTGCCGTTTTCACCGGCGCTTGCGCTGATGACTGGGTTGTAAGATGCGGAGTGTTGCGATGTGCCATCCTTGGTGATGGCGACATCTTCGATTTCGTCAGGTGCGATCCAACCGTCAACATCCTTGAAGCTGATGGTGTACTCACCGCCAACGGGCACCGTTGCCATTGCGGCACTGGCAAGCCAGCCACTGTCGAAGGCATCGCCACCAGCGATCTTCCACTGAGCGCCAGCTGTCACCGCTTCCGCAGGTTCAAGTGTCACGGTTTCAGTACCGGTGTAGTAACTGACGGTATCATCCGCGGGGACGACCTTTTGCTTCTCGGCACTCTTGGCAACATTCAGTGTGTAACCGTTGAACGTACAACCTGTGTCAACCTTGACCGAGACATTTTCGCTCAATGCGTTAACACAGTATTTGCCATCAAGATCCACACCCTGAGAGAATACGCAATTCTTGATTCCCGCTGTGGCCGTACCGACCGCTGTGCCACCATTATTATCATAGACCATATTCAATCCGGTGTTTCCACCCGTAATGGTGCAGTCGTTCAAGAATGCGGTCGCATTGCCCGGGATTGTCGCCGATGCATAGTATCCACGAACCTCGAAACCTGTTTCGTTGTCGATGAATTGACAATTGTTGAAGGTTGCATAGGCACGAATACAATTGACCCAGCATTGAACGGTCGAAACGCGAGCGCCGAATGTGTTATTCGTGAATGTCGAGTTTTGGATAATCGGATTGCTGATGCCATAAATGTCATTGACTTCAACACCGACTTCGAATCCATCAACCGAGTTGTTATCAAGCACAAGGTCGTCATTCTTACCAAGGGTCGTGAGGTACAAACCAACAACCGGCAATCTCGGGCTCGAGATATAGCGATATCCTTGTGTAAAGACATTGTCCTTGATGTTGAAGTGATATCCTGAGCCAGGACCGCCACACGCTTCATTATACATCAGACCAACATGAACGTTGTTCGCGCTGTTGCCTGTGACGTTGCAATCGGTTATTGTCCCGGCTGGAGTCGCATTGGTATAGAATTCGTAACGATAAGCGTATGTCGTATTCTCTGCCAAGTTGTCCACAATGTCAAGAACCACATTATTGTAAGCTAAGATTCCCATAAAGTTGTCGGTGAAGTAGTTCCCTTGAGCAAGGATGCCATTGGAACTATATTGTGCTTCGCCGGAGCCGGTATACTGGACAAGATATCCATAACAGGAGATGCCTTTGACAATGTTATTCGTCAGATTGATGTTTGCATTGCCAATGTAAACACCCGGAGCGAAGGACACCTTTATGCCTACGCTGCCAACATCCAAGCCATCGAACGTAAAGCCGGAAATGGTAACATCACGGGTCGAGATACCAAATACGGATTCCTCTTCCGTTACACATGGCATGTTGTTAACCAACACAGCCTCGGCCGTGCGATCGGTATTCGGGAAACTCTTGACTCCATTGCCGTCAACAGCATAAGCCGGAAGTGTCGCGTTCGGGCCAAGAATCGTGAGTGCCTTGTCAATACTCACTTCTTCATTAAAGATGTACTCACCGGCGGCCACGTGAATGATTTCGCCTTCGCGAGCACATTCAACCGCGAACGGAATCGTCGCAAACGGATTTGCTTCGCTACCGTCGCCGGTCTCGTCGCTACCTGTGGTCGCGACGTACCAGTCGAGGACACCGGCTGCAGGCGTGTATGTTGCAGTTGCTTCTGCCGTTTCACCCTCGTTGACTTCCACTTCTTGTTCAGAAGGTGCAATCCAACCATAGACAGGCTTGAACGTGACAGGATAGAAGCCGGCATCAACCTTTGCAATCTCACCGGACTTGTACCATGTCGTACCGCCGTCGATGCTCCATGCGCCGTTGTATGTGGCACCTTGCGGCAACAATGTCACTTTGATTTGTGACTTTGCAACGTAAGTACCTGTCGCAGTGAATGTACCATCTTTGTCGATGTGCATGAATCGAGGAGCAGGAGTCGCGAAGAACTCGATATCCTTGTAGGTGATTGTGTAGTCACCGGCAGGAACCGCGAGTTGCTCGGCGCTGTTCTTCCAACCGCTGTCGTAGGCGTCGCCACCGGCGATCTTCCACTGAGCACCAGCCGTGATAGCTTCCTGAGGAGCAAGCGTCACGGTCAGGTCACCGGTGTAGTAAGTCACGGTCGTCGTATCATTCGGGATGACCTTCGCCACGGCCTTCGCCGGGTTCAAGAGCATGCCGTTAAACGTGCAACCTGTGTCAACCTTGACAGTCTGGTCGAGCGGACTTATGAGTGTTCCGCTTGTGCCAACTTCGACGCAAACTGTCTCGTCACCGACCTCGCCCTGCGTAAACGTGCAATCTTTAATCATGACCTTGGTCTTTATAGGTGCAGGTGAACGTGTGGAGCCAAGCGCGTCTTCGGTGTAGACATACAGACCCTTGTCACCGCCGGTGACCGTCAGACCAACCAGTTCGGCTGATGTCGAATAGGCTATAGTCGAGCGTTTCGCCTGAGGGCTTTGGACGTTGGCAACAACGATACCAAGGCCGCCATCAGGAACGGTAACAGTTCCACCTTCGATTCTGGCTGCGACGTCTCTATATGAATACTCATAGGGAGGACCCCAAGGTGAATAGTACTTGGTTCTGTCACTAATCAGAATACCGATATCATTATTAGTGAAGGTGTTGTTGAGCATCTTCGGGTATCCGTTGAAGATTTTGTATGAGTACATATCAACGCCACATTCATTGTTTTCGACAACGTTATTCTCGAAGGTGACTCTGTCGCCATCCGCATATGACCAAACGGTGAGACCGCATGGAGTATGACTAATCGGGAACTGGCCTCTGCCTGTGATTGTGTTATTACTGATGATAAGTTCAGCAGCTTTCACACCACCACTGGGAAGCGAATGGTTGAAGCGAATACCAACGCCGCAATCCACAATCGTGTTGCCATTGACATACTGTTTGTAGTCAACGGCCGTGCCGGTCGGGCTGCCGTTCAAGTTTTCGAACGCCATTGCCAACCAGCAGTTTTCGAACTTATTGTCGATGGCATCGAACTCGCAGTTATTGGTAGAAATCGCGCCAATGTAAGCAATCTCGGAGAAGTAGTTATCCTTCACCAGAATGCCGTTAGCGGCGTCCGTAGCATTGCGTGTCGCGCAAAAGGCATACACACCGGCCGTGTTGAAGTTGGACAGACGGTTGTTCGTCAGAACGACATTCACATCCGCGTTGTCCAAACCTACGAAGTAAGGAACAAGACCGGCTGAAAGACCATCGTTCAAATCAGGATTAATCATCGGATCACTGTTCATGCCATTGAGGCTCAAACCGGAAACGGTGACATCACGAGAAAGGATGTCAATCATGTCGGCACCAGAGAAGTCTGGGAAGTTTGCGATGTCGGCCTTAATGACAGCTTCAGCACCACGATCTTCAGCATAACCCTTCTTGTCCGAGTTCGGACCAAGGAGAGACAATGGCTTGTCAATCTCGATTGTTTCACTGATAAGGTACTCGCCGGCAGCCACGTGAACGATATCACCTTCACGGGCGCAAGCAATACCGAACTTAACGGTCGCGAACGGATTTGCTTCGCTACCGTCGCCGGTCTCGTCACTACCCGTTGTTGCCACGTACCAGTCGAGAATACCGGCTGTCTTGACAAAGACACCGCTTGCTTCGGTAATAATACCGGAAACCAGTTCGACTGTCTCCGACGCAGGTGCTGTCCAACCACGAGGCGGCGCCTGGAAGCTTAACGTATAAGTTCCCGCGTCGGCCTTTACGGAAGCGCCACTGGCGTTCCAAGTTGTGCCGCCATCGATAGACCACTTCGCGCCGGCGGCGGCGGCTTCGGCCGGAGTCAGCGTTACGTTAATCTGTGCTCTTTCGACATATTCGGCGGTTGCGGTTGACTCGCCATCCTTGACGATTGTCACGGATTGCGTGGCGGGTGTCGCGTAGATGTCGATGTCCTTGAAGATCAACGTATAATCGCCGAACGGAGCCGCGAGTGTCGCGCCGCTGTTCTGCCAGCCACTGTCGTAGGCGTCGCCACCGGCGATCTTCCACTGAGCACCAAGAGCGACAGCTTCCGAGGGAGTCAGCGTCACGGTCAGGTTACCGGTGCAATAGCTGACGGTATCGTCCGCCGGGATGACCTTCTCCGCGGCCTTCGCCGGGTTCAAGAGCATGCCGTTGAACGTGCAACCTGTGTCAACCTTGACACTGGTTGCTGTGGTAGCGTCGACGCAGTAAGTACCATCACCAATCTCACCTTGCGTGAAGGAGCAATCTTTGATGGAGGCTCTTGCCTGACAACCAAGACCTGTTGGATCGGTAACTTGAACCGCAAGACCCTTTGCACCGCCAGTAAACGTGCAGTTCTCAAGATTGAGGTTCGCGTTAAACTTGCCCCAAGTCGTGAAGGATGTGTTAATTGTTGTTGACATGGCATCAACAAGAACACCTGTACCACCTGCCGGAATAGTGAAGCTATTTCCGGTGATGGTTTGATTCATGTTGGAACCCCAAGTCTTACCATCAGGGCCGCCGGAGTAATCAATGACGGTCGCGAAGCGAATACCAACTTCGTTATCAATGAAGTTGTTATTTCTCAAGTTAAGAGTCTGAGCACCCCACAAGGTCGCACCATACTTTTGGTTCTTGAATGTGTTATTCTCAATCGTAATAACATTAGTTTTGGGAATCAACGCATACATCAGGATACCACCTGGTGTTAACGTAGTCTCATTACCAAGTGCGGGGTTGTAACCATCGAACGTGTTGTTACGAAGGACAAACTCGCTTGTCCTAGACTGAGAAGGCCAGTTGTTGTAACGGAAGCCAATGAAGCAGTCAACAGTAAGGTTATTTTCGAAGTACTGCTTGTAATCGGCGGGAGTATCCTCGCACTGACCGATAGACTTTTCTAAAACAAGTCCAATACGGCAGAGTTCAGCCTTATTGTTACGGACATTCATATCCACATTTGCATCACTGACGAAGCCAAACCAAGCATTCGTCACGTAGTTACCAACAGCCTCAATACCATTAGCATGGTTCGCACCAGCATAGGATGGACTAAAGGAGTAAACACCGGCATCACCCATATTGCTGAATCTGTTATTCAAGATGTTGATATTGGCAGAGGGATGCTCGCCTGTCAAGTAGATCAAGAGACCATAAGCGATACCTGTATAGCCATCAAGGAAGTTGTCGTTCTGACCGTCGAGTTCGAAACCACTGAAGGTCACATCTTCAGAAGTAATTTCAACCATAACTCCTTCAAGCATGTCGGGCAGAGCCGGTTTCAACAACGCTTCAGCGCCGCGATCCTCGGCAAAGCCGGTCTTGTCCGCATTCGGACCAACAACCGTCAATGGCTTGTCGATGAACAACGTATCGGACAAGATATACTCACCAGCGGCCACGTGAATGGTTTCGCCTTCGCGAGCACATTCAACCGCGAACGCAATCGTCGCTAACGGATTTGCTTCGCTACCGTCGCCGGTCTCGTCACTACCCGTTGTCGACACGTACCAGTCGAGAAGTTCGCCGGTCGCTGTGTAGACGCCACTAACCTGTGCGGTTTCGCCACGAACGACCGTAGCGGACGCATCGGCGGGAGTTATCCAGCCACGTGGGAGATCCTTGAACATAATCAGATAGTCGCCTTCGTCAAGCTTGGCAATACCGCTGGTACGCCAAGTCTGGCCACCATCGAGACTCCATCTTGCGCCAGCCGCGGCGGCTTCTGTCGGAAGCAACGTCACCTCCAACTGACCTTTTTCAACATAGGTTCCTGTGGCGGTCTTCGAATCGCCGACATTCATATTAACCAAGCGCGACGAGGGAGTCGTGTAGAACGGAATGTCTTTGAAGCTCACTGTGTATCTGCCGAACGGCACCGAAAGTGCGACGCCGCTGTCAAGCCAGCCACTGTCGAAAGCATCGCCACCGGCGATCTTCCACTGAGCACCGGCCGCGATAGCTTCCGCGGGAACAATCGTCACGGTTTCGGTACCGGTCATATAACTGACTGTTGTCGCATCGTTCGGGATGACCTTCGCCGCGGCCTTCGCCGGGTTCAAGAGCATACCGTTAAACGTGCAACCTGTGTCAACCTTGACTTTTTGGTCAACAGCAGAAACAACTGTTCCACTCGTCATCACTTCGACGCAGACAGTACCATCACCGGTCGTACCTTGTGTGAAGGTGCAATTCTTGATTGTCACATCATTCGTGAGCGTCCAGCTTTGCGCAACACCACCATCTTCAGCATAGACAAGCAGTCCCTTGTCACCGCCGTTGACGGTAATGCCATCGAAGACACAATTGACACCGAGAGCATAGCCACTCGCTACGAGTTGGGAAATGGTCGAAACAACAATACCCTTGCCACCATCGGGGACGGTAATCGTGCCGCCCTCAATGCTGAACTTAAAGTTCATATAAGTAAAGCCACCATAAATGTAACGAGTACTGGCAAGAATACCAATGTCGTTGTTCTCTAATGTGTTATTGCGAATCGTCGGCCACTTGGGACCTTCGTGGACATAATCGCTACCAGGATTATTGAATGGAGCTAGTCCAACTTCTTTGTTACGAATTATGTTATCCTCAATGATAACAACATCGCCGGGACGGAATGCCCAAGTCGTGATACCAGCGTGTGTATAACCCCTTGTCACACCATTGGTAATGTTACTCTTGCCAAATATCGTATTCTCAGCGATATAAAGTGGATACTTGCGGTGAGTAAATGAGGAATGGTTGTAACGAACACCGGCATCACAATTCTTGATGGTGTTACCTTTGATATACTGAGCGTAGTCAATAGGCATACCGGTCGGAGCTTCTGCAACACTTTCAACTGCGACACCAAAGATGCAATTCTCGATGAAGTTATCGTATGCGTTTAAATCGCAGTTGTTAGTTGAAACTAAACCTATATATGCTATATTAGCAATATAGTTATCCTTCACCAAGATGCCGGTAGCAGCATGCGCAGCTGATGGTGCTGGAGTGCAGGTATAGACACCACCCGTGTTGAAGTTGATGACACGATTGTTCGTCAGAACGACATTCACATCCGCGTTGTCCAAACCTACGAAGTAAGGAACAAGACCGGCACAAAGACCATCGTTCAAATTAGGATTAATCAGCGGGTCACTATTCATACCATCAAGAGTCAAACCGGAAATGGTGACATCACGAGAAACGATGTCAATCATGTCGGCATTAACGAAGTCTTGGAAGTTTGCGATGTCGGCCTTAATGACAGCTTCAGCACCACGATCTTCAGCATAACCCTTCTTGTCCGCGTTCGGGCCAAGGAGAGCCAATGGCTTGTCAATCTCGATTGTTTCACTGACAAGGTACTCGCCGGCGGCCACATAAACAATATCACCTGCACGGGCGCAGTCAATCGCGAACGCAATTGTCGCGAACGGATTTGTTTCGCTACCGTCGCCGGTCTCGTCACTACCTGTGGTCGCGACGTACCAGCTCAACGTGCTGGGGTCTTCCGTATAGGTTGCAGACTCTTCGATTGTCGCATCAGTTGTAATAGTCACAGGAATAGCAGTAGGTGTCACCCAACCGTGAACAGATTTAAATGTCACAGTATAGGAGCCAGTATTTATGTTAATCGAACTTCCACCGGCATTCCATGTGGTTCCGCCATCAACGCTCCATGCGGATTTTGTCGGGCCTGTGATATTCACTTTCAACGTGCCCATATCGCGAGCGAATGTAGCCGCGATGGTGTGGTCGGCGGTCACGTTCTCAAATGTATAGCTTGTGGCAGCCGTCACTGTTGTGCCGTCAACCACTAGGCTTTCGATATGATAATTCGTCGCGGGCGTGATTGTGAAGGCAAGGTCATCGCCATAGTTCACAGTCTGTTCGCCATTCGGAGAAATAGTACCGTTTTCACCGGCGGTTGCTGTCACCGTAAATGTCTTAATCGCGAAGGTAGCTGCAACTGTGTGAGTTGCGGCGACGTTTGTGAAAGTATATGTTGCCGTAGGTTCAACCTCAACGCCGTCAACCGTCAGGCTGGCGATATTGTAGCTCTCAAGCGGCGTAATCGTAACCGTGTAGTCTTCGCCCTCGGGAGCGTTCGTGGTCGGCGTGATGCTGCCGCCCTCTCCGCAACTGGTCGTGATGGCGTAGCCGCGCTTGACACTCATATCAGTCGCCACAATCATATCGGGCATTGCGAGACCGACACTCTGACCAAAGTCAATTGTAAAGCTTTGATTTGGATACCAAGGATGGTTGCTTGCAAACTCAACATCTTGCGCAATCAAATCACTAAAGGTTAAGGGTGTATCATCGTCAATATTAAACAACCTCTCGCTTTGACCAGCCATTTTCTTTGCGCCAATCGCGGAATAGTCATTAGTCGTGTTCTTGACATACTTACTCTGAGCTTCGTCCCAAATGAAGCTCGAGCCCCAGTTATAAACCTGTGTGTCGGCAAGAAGCTCCGCATAATTGAGCGACAGGCCTTCACGATTCAGGAAATCCTGAGGCGAAATGGGAATAACGAGTTTCTTGTCTTTATCGGTAACGAACATTCGCATCGTAGGCCAAACATCATGATGCTCAGCAAACAAGTTTTTGTCAACGTTAAACGAGAACTTACCGAAGTCACTTATCTTCAGCCCGGCAAGACCCTTATTATATGCGGTCACCTTTGCGCCGTTGTAGTCAATCAAGACACTCAACCCATTGGCAGCCGTCGGACGAATCGAAGGAAGATGATTCGCGACATTAGTTTCGTTTTGAGCGAACCACTCACCGGCGGCAATCGACTCAGTGTAGTTATACTTCGTCACCGCGACATTCGCAATCTCAACTTCTTTCGGCGTAACACCACTTGCGCCTTGTCCACCGACGAGCACACAGTAAACACCGTAACCGGCTCTGCTAGCACCAGTGCCAACCGTCCCGGGATATCCACCCACAGGAGGAACATCAATCGTCAAATGAGAAATGTCAGCCATAACAAGCTTGCTTGTCCCGGCGGCATCACGTGTCATGTAGTAACCCGCGTCCGGAGCAACATTTACCCCGCGCATTTCCGGAGTCATCCAACCAAGATTCGCGACGCTGCGTTCCCCAGCCTCGTAAGCAATAAACGGACTGTTGAGGAATTCATAACGATCTGTCTCTGTTTCATCAGAACCAACCAGATACTTCGAGGCGCAAAGCAACGCGTAATGACCGGAGCCATCAGTTACCCAAATGTTGTAGTAAACCTGATAAGTGCCAACCGTGCCCGGGCGTTCCCAATTAATGCCGGCAAACTCGCCGAGAGTCATCCCGTTATAGTCACGCGTACCATAACCAATCTTCTTCGTACCGTTATCGATAAAGGTCGCCTTTACACCATTCGCGGTCTTCGTAAATTGACCATCACCACGAATCGAATGCGCACCCCAATAACCCACAACAGGAGTTAAGGTCACGTTCTGAACTGACGTATCCGTAAGCTCCACAGCCTGATTTGCCGCAGTCCAGCCGCTATCGGCAGCGTTGAACTTGACGGTGTATGTGCCGGGATCCAACGTAGCCGTGTCGCCACTTGCATACCACGTTGTTCCATCGTCGACTGTCCACTTGGCGCCGTTCACAGGCGCGTAGGCAGGCTCAAGATTCACCGTCAACGAAGCCGCGTTCGCTGAACCACAACAACAAGTGACCAATAATGCCACCGCTACAACTAAAGATTTGATATGTTTAAACATGGGACTTTTCTCCTTTTGACCCTGTAATTTTACTGATTTCGTAATTAAATTTGAATGAATAGAAGCGTCGCAAAGCCGCAGTACATCAGGCTCTGCGCACCGTCGCTTTATCGAAGGCAAGTTTTCTGTATTCGGATTTAGAAAAAGCAAATTAAAACCTTCATCAAGTATCATAATGCACATATAGCAGATTTGCCACAATTTTGTCAAGTCTTTTTTTTAGAAAATCATTTTTTTTTGAGGGTCGCTTTTTTCAGGTTATGACGCTCAATAGGTGAAATTTCGACGCCTGAAAGATTGAAAATATTCTTGTTTATACTATGATTTACAAAGCATTAATATTTATATATTATATGTCATATGCATCTTTTTACCCCGTTTCGACATTTTTACAAGGGGCGAAATGCCATCAGAAAACCAAAATTTAGCCTCGGTTTTGAGAAACTCGCAGACGTCTTTTTCGGCTATTTTTCTTCGCAAGCAAGTCGTCTTAACAGCAACGGAATGACATCCGCGTACCAAATAACGGTTCCTTTGGCACCACTTTTGCCAACAATATTCATCTGATTGATGAGTTCATCCGCGCTAAGTTTTTCGGCATTAAGGGCAAAACACACCCGACCAAATTTGTCTCCTACCAGTTTCTGCGTCTCTGCCATTGTGCCTACGAAATCCATATAAGCGCCGACCACCAGATAGTCAATCAAATCTCTTTGCAGCCACAAATCCCAACTCTGGGCGACGGTATCCATTTCTGATGGCCATGTCGCGTAGGACGACATCGGCATCTCCGGTTTTTCGGCGCGCAACGCCTCACGCAAAATCTTGACTCCGGCCGCGTTCTTCTCTCGTTTCCACGCAAGAAACTCAGCCGCGTTTGTTGCGCTCGTGAGTGGTTTCCCGGTTTCTGTCTCGAACGTTTGTCGGCAGTAATCACAGTAGCATCGTGTCTGATTCGCGTACTTCAGGCGGTCGAACTGGACTTCATCGACGGGGTATTTTCGGACAACTTCGAGCATGATTTCGGAAAGGAGTTTGTAGCTTGCGGGATTGGATGGACAAAGCGTGTAGAAGACGCCGAAGTTTCGCACGTTGTTGTCGGGGTTGCCCTTTGCGTCGAGGGAAATCAGGTCCTTATGCTTGTTCATGAATTCCTGTCTTGCCTGTCCCTCGGCGCCGCCCTTCGCGTCGTGTCCGACGAAGAGTCCGTACTCGAACCACGCCACGCATTTCATTCCACGGTCGTGAATCGCCTTGACGGCATCGCCGTAGGCATCGGCGCGACCGGTTGCCGCAATGGCAGGGTCAAACGGCGCGAGGGCGCTATCGGGGTAGGACACAAGTCCGCGATACCACGCGTCGAGCATGACGGTGTTGATACATGACTGCTTGAGCATATTGAGTTTTCGGGCGAAAGCCTCGGGTGATTCCTGCAAGCTTTTCCCCACAATCCATGTACCTCGGAGTTCGTCCGGGCGTGGTAAGTCGACCTTGGTCAAGGTTGCGCTGTTGGCTCTGTTGGTTCCGGCAGGCGCGGCATTGACGGTGTTGCCCAACATCGCTTGGACTTCGGGCGTGATGAGTTCAGCTTGGAAGAACTGATAACCCTTAAGCTGGTATCGCCGAACATTCATAATCTGTCGGGCGTATTCGGCCGGTGTGACCGTATAGGCATCGTCGTGTTTGCCGACGCCATAGAGCAGATGTTCGCGCAAGAGCGAGCTTTGTTTCGCGAGCTTCGCGATGCCCTGCGCGTTTTCCTTGAAGTAACTCATTGGGCAAACCCAGTCGACAAGCCCCATGCCAATCCACTTTTCGAGCGGCAGTGAAATGGTGGTTTCCTCCCTGTCATTAAAGAACACCGCAATATCCACTCTTGGCGCGGAAGTCTTGGGGTCATCGGGCATGACACGCGCATCGAGTGCGGCGCGCAATTCGGTGAGGAGCTCCTCCGAACCCGCATACAGTTCCTCATTTTGGCGCTGTGGGTTCATGGGGATTTCTGCCAGATGTTCCTTGCAGTAATCGCAACGGCAAAATCCCTGCGACTCGGTCAGATTCTCCACATAGTTGTAGAGGTAATCCATTGCGAGACATGTGGCGTTCGATGAGTTGACCATTTCGATATAGGATTTCACAAGCATCTCGCGCACTTCGGGACGGCGCAGGCACAGCCATTCGCTTTTCTTACCTAGCTCCGTGCTGCCCGCCGCAGTGCGCATCAGCCATTCCGGCTTAGCGAACTCGGCAGGGAGTTTGCCCTTGCTGAGGAATCCGTTTTGCACCCAAAGCCACAGATTCATTCCGTAGTCGTTGCCCAAGTTTGCGTAGGAAGAAATGGGCATGACGATTTGGTCGGAGGGCTGGCTGTTCCACAATCCCTGATTTGTTTGGGGGTTGATGCTGCCTCCCCACCGGAAGGCTTCGAGGATGATTGTGTTGAACCCGGCCTTGAGCAGTCGCTGAATTCGGGTTTTCACAGCGGACTCGGACTTCTCGGACGACCGCACGAGGACGGCGCGGATTTCGTTTTCGGGCAGTGCGTCCTTGCCAAGCAGCAGCAATTCACCGGCGATGACTTCTTCCTCGACGCGCGCTCGCAATTCCTGAATCTGTTTGAGCGTCGGATTCTTCTGTTGTGCCGTGTCGATTTCATCGTTGATTGCGTCCAGTCGTTCGAGCGTCTTACGCATAAACTCCTGCGCCGCCGTCGTGGTTTCTTTGGTGGTCGTTGTTTCATTTTTGAGACGTTGTCGCAAATCATTCAGTGGCACTTTTAGCTCGGAGAAACGATACGCCAAATCCGGTTTGTGAACAAACCATTTTTTGTTTGGCATAAGTTGCAATTCATCATTGCGGCTGATGCGATCCGGTTTGACGTCGAGTTGCCGCACACCACGCGCGATGACAAGGAATCCGTCCGCCGGAATTTTGGTTGGCGCAAAGCCGAGTTCGGTGACTCGACCATTGGAGACACTTATGCAAAAGACAGAATCGGGATACCGGAGCAATGTCTCGGAGACGGTTGTCACGGGTGCGCCGGACGGCGTCCACAGTACTAATGACCCGGGATGCGGAAACTCGTCAATCGCATCGATAAAGATTGCGCCTGCCGGAATTTTCTTCGCCTCGGCGATTTCGCTCGCGGAAGGAGTCACGTCGCGCAACAACCAGAACTCATATAACACCACCCCAAGCAAAATGCCCATAGCAATGTACAGCGTGCGCTTGAGCAGAGTCAATAACAAACCGCGAAAATCTTTCATACGAGCACATTCCTTTTACTGTTCACATTTTCAACAACATCCACCCGCTAATTGCGGCGCAAATGTTCGCTCTGACGCCAGACCAAATCCCCCTTACTGAAGACGCCATTCGTCGGGTCATAGGGTGTTCCGGCCTGATCCCACTTTTGGTCGGGACCACTCGATGCCATCATCCAGAAACCAAACCACCCACGCTTCTGAGCTTGCACGGGGGTATCCTCCTGCCACTCAAAATACTTGTAAGAAGCGCCAATCGGAGTGCGGGGTTCGGGGTAAGGGTCGATGGGCAAAGAGGATATGTACGCAATCGGCGTCGTCAGATCATGGGGCAGATAATATTTGTCGGTGAAGACATGCCACGAACCTTTTGGGTAACGCCCCATATCAAGGCGATACATTTCGAGACAACCGGCCAAGGTACGATGCTCGGCTTTAACACGGGCACAAACCGCGCGTGAGCGTGCCTCGCTGAAATTCGCGAGGGCCATCGCGGACAAAAGACCAAGAATCGCAACAACACACAAAAGCTCGATAAGCGTGAATCCATCAGCACGACAAGGCTTCTGTTTCGTTCGAAAAGGATACATCATCATACAGACCTCCTTTTGACTTTGTCTATGTTATAGAATAGCAAAAGTTTTATGTCTAATTCCATAAAATTGCTTGAAAAAAAAGTAAAGCACAACGCCGAAAACCGTAAGCGAGAAGGCTTAGTCCGCACAAAAAAAGAAACCCTTGATTTCTCAAGGGTTAAAACATGGTGGAGTGAAGGGGGTTCGAACCCCTGACCTCAGGCTTGCAAAGCCCGCGCTCTCCCAGCTGAGCTACCACCCCATGCGGGAATGATATACGCCTAAGTTTGTTGTGAATTCATGACATGAGACGATTTTTCGATTGCCAAAAGCCTAATCTTTGATTTCTTCTTCCGGCGTTTTTGTTTGCATATACTTGATGGCCGCATAGCGATGCGAGCAAGTCGTTGTCAAGTCGCCAAGACCCTCAATTTTCTGCAGCTTTTCCAAATCTTTTTTCGCGAGCGCATTGTTGGGCAAAAAGTTGCTGTGCTTCGTGCTCGGATACCATCCCTCATCGATGGCGAGCCGTTGCGCTCCTTGGAACGCGGTGTCGTCCCATGGTAAATCGATATACCAGAATATCGGTTGTCCCTGTCGAATAAGCGTATGCTGCAATTCGCGAAGCAGTTTTTTGTCGGCGCGAATTTCCTCGGGCGTTTTGTTAATCTTGACCGCCATCGCGGCGACCGTTCCGGCGGCTTCGCCGATTTCCCATTCAACCGGATGCAGCCGTGTACTGCCGTTGGAGAGATGCGTCACACCAATGTTTTTCTGACCCGCGAGGACATTGCTTCCGCCTTGAGGAATGAGCGCTCCGAGCGGAATCTGGAACGGTTTGGTGGCTTTACTTCCGGGATGCTTGGGCTTGAGTGGACGCTTGGCATCGCCGACGCACGAGTGAATATCGATGGAGAAATAAAGTCCGGTGGCAACAGCGTCATCATAGAGTTTCGCGCGCACGGTCGGCTGCGAGGTAATGTCGTTTTGCTTGATTGTGGTGAGCGCTTTGATGCGGCGTGATTCGCGAATGTAGGGTTCCATCGCCAGCCCATCGCTTGTCCCCAACAAATCAGTGCGCAGTTTCAACTCGGGATAACCTTTACCGCCGCCATCCTCGGGATCGCGTGGACATTCGGTCTGGAGCCAGTAGAGGAAACCAAGAGACATCTGTTTTCCCTCGTTGCGAATCTCTTCGCGTTCGGCAGGCGTGGCGCTGATAAGGTCACGTTCGGCATAATCATTGCTGCCCCAGTTGATGATGGCCAAATCGTTTTTGATGAGCGGGTCATCAAACTGCGCAGCAGCGAGACAACGGCGATACTGCCAAAAGCCATTCATTTTTTCCGGTGTCGTGTGCCTGAAAGGATAGCCATTGAGTGAATAGTGCTTTTTGAAGTGATCATAGAGCGGTGGCTTGGCAATTGTGTTGTTGGTGTTCGGGCAATATTCCACGATATAGCAGAAGGTGAAGCACTGATTTCCCTTGGGGTCGGGGTCGCCGGGATAGGCGGCCGGTTCGCCGGTTTGCGCATGCGACTCGATTCCTACCGAAAAAGGAACACCGGCGAGTTCGAGGAAGTCACCCAACAGCGTCGCCTCGACGATATACTTTGGCGCGTAGACCGTTGTGACTGTCGTTCCGGACTCGTCCACAGTCTCGGCAGTGACCGTCGCCACGCGTTTGCCATCGTCAGTCTTCGTCACGGTAGTCGCGCGCGTGTTCGGGACAATCTTCAGCCGCCCCGTATCGACGACGGGTTTCAGCAATTGAACCAGAGCGATGCGTGCGGACTCGGGCGTATGGGTGAGGCGGCTGACCCACGAATTACCGGGGTCAAAAACTTTATGATAACTGTAAGAGGATTTCGAGCGTTTGTAAGCGCTCAGAAACTGATTGCGGACGAGGGTACGGAAGAAGGAAAAGCTCCGCGACGCGGTGTTTTCAATGTATCCGTGTTCGTCGGACGCAGGCAGACCTTGCGAAGTGAACTGCCCGCCAATCCACGGAGTCTCTTCGATGAGCACCGTCTGCGCGCCGTTCTGCGCTGCTGCCATGGCTGCCGTCACGCCGCCGGTGCCGCCACCGACAACAAGGACATCAACGGGAACAACCGTTGCGGATAAACACGCGGCGCTCGATATCAACGATAGTATTCCGGTATTAATGAGTTTTTTTTTCATATCATTTCTCCTGTTTAGATTTAAAATCCATACTCTACCCATTCGCCGACTTTTGCCTTGGGAACGGGTTCAAACTTAACGGCATCCATGCTCATTCGACCTTTGACATTGGACGAATTTGGATTGGTATTGGTCAGACGAACGCAAGTGTAGCTACCACGCGGCAAAGAGACCGGCCCTGCAAGCTTGTACCATTTGTTGACAACCGCCGCATTTGTATAGGACAAATCGACAGTGCCGCTCGTCAGTGAAGTTTTGTCGGTAACAACATCCCAGACGACGCCCGGGGAAACATTGTTGCTACCACTCGAAAGTGTGACGTAAATATTGTAATTGCCGGCCGCGGTCAGACGAGGACGGAAGACGCCGCTTGCGCCCTGTCCCCCCGTGCCGATGTAGCGAGCGCCGCTACCGATCAAGCCGGGCGCCGTGCTCTTGGCGACGGTGCGACCAAAGTACTGAGAACTGGTGGTCAATTCTTCGGAGTAGTTCGTGTTCAAAACGCCCGCGGAATCATAAGTCTCAATGATGATTTCTTCGGGGTCTTCCGTCGGTTCGGGAACAACGTTGGTGAACTGCGCGTCAATGTTTGTGACTTTTCCGACACGCACAATCACGCCCTTTTCCACGACGGAAGCTTTGCCCCATTTGGAAAAGGTCAGCGTGTGAGTTGTCCCGGCGGGCACATTCAGAATCGCGTAAAAACCATCGGCGCCCGTCAGGTGATTGTATGGCGCAGTACCGCTCGCATTTTTCAGTGTATCATCAGCGAGAACAACACACGCATCCGTCAGAGGATTTCCCTCGGCGTCACGCACAGTGCCGGTGAGGATGCCGCAAGTCGGCGAGGTCTTCCAAGGCATCGAGGGAACCGGCGCCGGAGCGGCGAACTGTTGTTTGATGGCATCGAGATAAGTGCCAATGCTGCTGTATGAATAAACGCTCCATCCCGAGGCACCTTGCGAGCGCATGTTGCGATACTCCCATAACAGCTCTTCGATGGGGACAGTGGCGGAATCGGTCGCGCTGCCCGCAACAATCGGGCGATGAGCATCCGTGCGTTCCAACCAGTCAGCCAAGAGATTTTGGAAATTGACACCGGTATAGTATATCTGCGGCACAACAAAATCGAGGCAACCTTCCTTGACCCAGCGGTAGCCATCCTGATAACAGTAGCGATACGCATTGCCATAACCCTGATGATGCGATGTTTCATCCGTTAGTAGCGCACCCAGAGGCGTGGCGCTCATCTTGCACTTAGGCCGCGTCATGGCAATCTGGCCATAGATGCGGCGCAAGTCGTCAGTTATCTGGCGGCGCATAAAGTCGCCCCAGCCCACGCCATCGGGGTTTCCTTCGCCATAAAAACGCCGGACTGTAACCGGGTCATGGGAGTAGGTGTCGTTGTACGAAGTCGGTGTGCGCACGCGATCCAGATGCACACCATCAACGGTGTAGTTATTGACGACATACAGAATCTGTCGGCGTGTCCAGAGGCTAGCCTCGGGATGACCGGGACTCATCCAGAGATATCCGCTCGACGGTTGTTTGACCGGGTTGCCGTCCCTGTCATGAATCAGCCAGCAGTCGTCACCTTTCGCGTTGGGCCCGTGAAGGTTATACAGATGCTGTGGTGTGGTCTCGGCGGGCGGCGTGATGCGGCTCATCACGTGCGTGTTGATGTAAGCGTGGAACTCCAGACCATTCTTGTGAGCGGCTTCGAGCGCATACTGCAACGGATTCCACCCGGGATTTTTCCATTGATAAGTGGTCGCCCATGGTTCATCCGGCGAAGGATAATGAACATCGCACTGGCCGCGTACCTGAAACAGCACAGCGTTAAAGTTATTCGCGGCAAGCGACGACATGCAGTTGTCGATGTAAGTTTTTGCCTTTGTCTGGTCGGCGTTCGGCCACTCTAGGCGAGTCACCCATGCCATTCGGTATTCTTCGTTTGTGTTCTGCGCATACAATTCGCGCGGGCTTGCGAAGTCGGCACAAATCATGCACAGTAATAGCAGGTAGCGAATGAACCCGTGGCTTGGCATTCTTTAGAACATCTCCCAATACTCGACGGACGCGGGATAGTCGGGTTCGAATTTGGCGGAATCCATCACAAAGCGGCCACGTGTGCCTGCAGAACTCTGGTTGTTGTTTGTGACCTTGAGTGTGGTGTGGCGGCCTTTGGGAAGCTGAATAGATGTCAGTTTGTACCACTTGTTGACGATGTTGGCGTTAGTGTATGAGAGGTCGATTGTGCCGGAGGCTTTGACGACGCTGTCGACGAGAATCTGCCAAGTAGCGCCGGGCGAAACGTTGTTCGTGCCGTTTGAGAGGGTGAGGTAAACGTTGTAGTTTGCGTCGCCTGTCAGGTTGGGCGTGAAGGAGCCGGAGGCACCAACGCCGTAGTCTCCAATATAACGTCCGCCAGTGCCCACGAGACCGGCAGCGGTGCTCTTCGCGGTTGTGTTGGCGAAGGAATAGCCTGCTGTTGAATTTGTTTCTGCGTATCCGCCGGCCAATTCTCCGGACGCGACGCGGCATTCGACAATGATTTGTGTCGCGGGGTCGGGGTCGGGAACGGCGCTACTGAATTGGCAATCAACTTGAGTCACTTTGCCTGCGGTAACAGCCACGGCCGTCTTGGTTACGGACACTTTGCCGTTCTTGCTAAAGGTCAGTTTGTGTGCCGCGCTCACGGGAACATTGAGAATCGCGTAGAAGCCATCTGCGCCCGTCAGATGATTATAGGGAGCAGTTCCGGAAGCATTCAACAGCGGGTCATTTTCAAGCACGATACGCGCATCCGTCAGCGGATTGCCGTCCGCGTCAGTCACATATCCCGTGATGATTCCTTTGGTGGGTGTGGCCTTCCATGGCATGACAGGAACGCTCGCCTTGCTTGCGAAACGATTTATTCTGAGCGCATTCCAGTAATCTCCCATGCTGCTATACGAGAAGATACACCATCCGGCCGCGCCCTGTGTACGGGTTTCCTGCTGCTCGGCCAGTGTCTGTTCGACAGTGCGATTTCCTCCGTTGGTTGTGCTTCCTCCGACGACAAAGCGCTCGCCACCACTGTGCGAGAGCCAATCAGCCAACAGTTTCTCGTAGGGATGCGAGCTGCCAACCGTCCAGTAAATCTGCGGAACCATGAAGTCGACAACGCCTTCTTGCAGCCAACGGAAACCGTCTTGGAACCAGTTCCATTTCGCCTGATTCCCTGTCCCCTGATATTGTGTGGTGCTGTCGACAAGAATGATGCCTCCGGGCGCGGCGCTGACCTTACACTTGGGGCGTACCATGGCGATTTGGCCATAGATACGGCGGAGGTCATCCGTGATTTGCCGACGCATGAAGTCGCCCCAACTAACGCCGTCGGGGTTTCCCTCGCCGTTGAATCGCGCGACACTGACAGGGTCATGCGAGTAGGTCTTCGACGGGCAACGAATGCGATCAAAATGCACACCGTCAACCGCATAGTTTTTGACAAGATACATAACTTGTTGACGTGTCCAAAGGGAGGCCTGCGGGTGTCCGGGGCTAATCCACAGATATTCGTCTGAGTCGTAGACGGGATTGCCATTTTCGTCGTGAATGAGCCAGCAGTCTTCGCCGGCGGCCGTCGGGCCGTGGAGGTTGCAGATGTGTTCGGGCGTGGTGGAACGCGTGAGGACTGAGCCGCTGATGACGTGAGTGTTAATGTACGCATGGAACTCAAGCCCTTTGTTGTGGGCTGCCGTCAGGGCATATTGGAGCGGGTCCCAACCGGGGTTTGTGTAGTTATAGTTCGAGGACCATGGCTCGTAAGGCGATGGATAGTGAACATCGCACTGCCCGCGTACCTGAAATAGCACGGCGTTGAAGTTGTTGGCAGCCAACGTATTCATCACGTTGTCGATGTTGTTTTTTCCCTTTGTCGCGTTGGCGTTCGGCCACTCAAACCGGCTCACCCACATCATCCGATATTCTTGCGCGCAAATAACTGTGGACAACAAACTCAGACTGATAAACGCGACGAGCACGAGCAAAACTCTCGCAAACGGATTTCTTTTCACTACTGTCAACCTCTTTTATGCTAATAATGACAATAATAAACCGCCGAAATTATTCGGAAAGTATAGCGAAGTTTGTCGCTTTATTTATCGACGCACTCTCGGCGCTAATTCATCAGCCCACGCAACTTGGACGACAGCGACGACACGACTCCTGTTCGGGCCTTGACTGTCCCGGCCGGATTGCCAATAAAAAGCTGCGCCCAGTAGTTTTTGCCCGACGCGTCGCGGGCCAACCCCATCTCCTCAAAGTTGGGGTTGAGGATGTTGTGCCGATGTCCGCGCGACTTCATCCAAGCGGAGAAAACCTCCGACACTGACTCCTGCCCCATGGCGATATTCTCGGCACCTGTCGTATAGCGCACACCTGCTTTGTCCATCAAATTGAAGGGTGTTCCTAATTTGCGCGAATAGTGGCTGAAGTAGCCTCGTGCCGCCATATCGTTCGCCTTGGTTTTGCATAGCCGTGTCAGCGTCGCGTTGAGCTTGAGCGGACGCAAACCGGCCTCGGAGCGAGCTTTGTTGACAAGCGTCAGAACACTCGCGGCATCCTTGTCTGCCTCCGAGGTTTCCGAGGCCGCCATGACCTGTACCACTGCCAGCAAGCAAATAACAATCAACACAAAACGAAACATCCGCGACTCTTCTCTCATCCTAACTCGGCAGTGTGTAGGCATCGGCAACAGCGTTTCTCTCTGCCAAGGCGAAAAGGGTGCTGCCGCTACCGCACAGCATGGGTCGACGACCACCGCGAACCGTCAGCGCATGGCAGGCGTTCACATACCATGGAACATCCTTGACCACAGCCTCAAAATCATTGTACATAGAGGCGGTCAGTTCATCGATTGTTGACGCTGGATTCTGCAAACATGTCTCAAATTCTCGCACCCGAATCGGCGACGACGAACGCATCTCCCCCAGTAAATCCAACGCCTTGTAGGCCAACGCTGTCGAAACACGCTCGGATGGGAATTCCAACAGTAGCGGACGCGAAGGCACACCCTCGATAGGCGTCAGAATCTCGCCGCGACCGGTTGCCATCGCGCAATGACCGAGCAAAAAGAACGGGCAATCGCTGCCAAGACGAGCCGCGTAAGTGACGAGTTCGCCACGGCTCAGGCGCAAATCGAACAAATCGTTGACCGCGCGTAGGGTCTCGGCGGCGTTGCTGCTACCGCCTCCCATGCCACCCTCGAGTGGTATGCGCTTGTCGACATGAACATGAATGGGGCGCACACGCTCGTCGCCACATTCGCGCCGAAGCAAATCCCATGCCTGCCAAATCAAGTTCTCGTGCATAGGGACATTGGGCATTCCATCAACGATTGTGGTCTCGCCGCCGGTCACTTCAAATTCGAGCGTGTCGCTCAGGTCGATCATCTGAAAGACAGTCACTATGTCATGAAAGCCATCGTCTCGCGGCGGTGTTTTCACCTCAAGATACCAGTTAATTTTGGCATATGATTGCAGCGTCAGTTTCATAATAATATATTACCATCAGCCGGACGGTTTTCGTTTGTGGAGTTTTTCATAGATATAAAATCGCACGAACGAATATCTATCTTTGATATGATACAAGGGCATTTGTGATTAGAACCGTAGCCGCCCAACTTCTTGAACAAATTCATTTTAAGAAAATAATAACCACTTTTATGGACACAAAATCTACCGGGTCACAACCATCTGGAACAAGTCTGCGAAAACAAGCTTTTGGAGTTTTGGCACTTGGCGCTCTTGGTGTTGTTTTCGGCGACATCGGCACTAGTCCACTCTACGCTTTCAAAGATTGTTTCAGTGGACATTACAGTCTTCCTATGACCCGTGAAAACATTATTGGCATTCTCTCACTCATCACGTGGTCACTCTTCATGGTCATTACCTTCAAGTACATCTGCTTTGTACTGAGAGCGGACAACAACGGACAGGGCGGAACGTTCGCCATGCTCGCGCTGTTGCGCAAGACCATCAAGGACCCCAAGAAGGCCGGAATCATCGGAACGCTGGCAATTATGGGCGCGGCACCACTCTACGCCGAGAGCATCATCACGCCCGCCATCTCCGTTCTATCGGCCATGGAAGGTATCAGCGTTTACACCGACAAACTCAACCACTTTATCATTCCCAGTACACTGGTGATTCTTTTCCTATTATTCATGATGCAATCGCGCGGGACAGCCAAACTTGGCAAGGCATTCGGGCCGGTCATGCTGACATGGTTCATCGTTATCGCCACACTCGGCATGATTCAAGTCTTCAAGAATCCTCACGTGCTCATTGCTCTTAACCCCGTCCACGCCGCCACATTTTTCGCGCACAACGGCATCCTCGGATTTTGCATTCTTGGGTCCGTTGTTCTAGTCATCACGGGTGGCGAGGCGCTCTATGCGGACATGGGGCACTTCGGGGCAAAACCGATTCGCTGCGTGTGGTTGTGCTTGGTTTTCCCGGCGTTGCTGATGAACTACTATGGTCAGGGCGCACTGATACTCACCTCTCCCGAGGCCATCGCCAACCCCTTCTTCCGGCTTGTCCCGGCACATCTGACACTACCCATGGTGGTCCTTGCGACCATGTCGACCGTCATCGCCAGTCAGGCAATGATTTCCGGCATTTTCTCCATCACGCAACAGGCAATTCAGCTGGGCTATCTGCCAAGAATGCACATCATCCACACGAGCGCCAGTGCCAGTGGACAAATCTATGTGCCGTTCATCAACAAGCTCCTCATGTGCGGGTGTCTGGTGTTGGTGGTCATGTTTGAGACGTCGTCAAATCTGGCCGCCGCCTACGGTATTGCCGTCACCGCGGCCATGTGCATGACAAGCCTTCTGTTCTATCGCGTCGCGACACAGCTTTGGGGCTGGCCCCGACACATCGCACTGCCACTCGTATGCGTCTTCCTTTGCTTCGATCTGCCGTTCTTCCTGTCGAACTTGCTCAAAGTTTCGCACGGCGGCTGGGTCACTATCCTCGGTGGTCTGATTGTCGGATACATCATGGTCGTTTGGCGTAATGGCCGTGCCAAGTTGTCGACCGCCGTCAAAAAGTTGACGCCGACTGTGGACGATTTTATCCACGACATCGAGGAAAGAAAAGTTGTCCGCGTACCCGGCACCGTCGTCGTGATGGGTGGGCACAACGACACCGTCCCCATGGCGCTCTCGGCTTATGTCAAACGCAGCGGGTCGCTCCATGAGCAGGTCATCCTTATCACGATGGACACTCGAACCGAACCGACCGTCGATGAGGAAGAGTGCGTCAGTGTGCGCAAACTCGACAGCGGTTTTGTCCGCATAACGGGATCATTTGGATTTATGCAAACGCCTGACGTTCGCGTCGTCAGTAAACAGGCAAAAGTGCAGTACAAGGTCAATGTCGACTATGACCATAGCACCTTCTTCCTTGGTCGCGAGTCACTGGTCATGAGCGAACAACCCAAGATGCTGCGCATGAGCCGGGCAGTCTTCGCGTTCATGTCGCGCAATTCGTGGAACGCGGCGGACTTCTTCCATCTGCCCCCCACGCACACAATCGAAATCGGCGTGCGCCTCGAGTTGTAGCGCAACATCCCACAAGCGACACCATCGCACGGATATAATAAAGCTCCGCGTCGGTCATCACATCACGACCGGCGCGGAGCTTTCAATTACTCTGTGTTGGAATCGCCTTAGAGCGTCACAGCCGCTTTGAGCGGAAGCTGTGCCGAGGACGGCCCAACCAAGATTTCGAACTCACCGGGTTCGACGACAAAGTCATGAACGCTGATGTCGTAGTAGGCAAACGCTTCTTTGTCAAGCTCGAGGGTAATGGTCTTGCTCTCGCCCTTCTTCAGCATCACCTTCTCATAGCCCTTCAGTTCCTTCAGCGGGCGTGGCTCGCTGCTCTCGACGTCGTGGACATAGACTTGCGCGACTTCGGCGGCGTCCATATCGCCCGTGTTCTTAAGCGTGAAGCTCACCTTCACCTTGTTGGTGTCAATCTTCTCGACGGCGAGGTCGCCATACTCAAAGGTGCTGTAGGACAAACCAAACCCGAACGGATAGAAGGGTTTCTTGCCTGTGCGGTCGTAGCCGCGATAGCCGTAGAAGACGCCTTCGCTGTAGAGAATGCGTTTGTAGTCCGACGACTGATTTTCATAGTAGCTGTCGAAAACAGGGTTGTCTTCCCATTTGCTCTCGATGGAGATGGGGAGTTTGCCGCTGGGCGATACTGCGCCGGTCAGAATCTCAGCGAGCGCGATGCCGCCTTCCTGCCCGGGATACCACGCCATAATGATGGACTGCGCCTTGTCAGCCCATGCGCTGAAGTCGATGCCACCACCGGCATTGACAACAATCACCGTGTTCTTGCCGAGCTTCGCGACGGCGTCAATCAGATTGCGCTGCAGCTCGGGCAGTTCAAACGGACGGTCAAAGCCTTCGCCTTCGCTTGCCGAGTTAAGTCCAAGCGACAGCACGACATTGTCCACACCCGCCAATGCCTCGTTGAGCACAGCTTCATTCAGGCAGTCGGTCGCGTCAAAGTTGACACGTGCGTCGCCCTTCTCCTCGAAGTACTCGATGCGCATTTTGTAGGTCTTGCCGGCTTCGACTTTGAGGTTCTTATCGGCGCTCGTGAAGGAGTGCGTCCCCCAATCGCCCATGAAGAATTTGTCGTCGATATACAGACGGAAACCGTCGTCGGCACCCAAGACGATGCGGATATTGCCATCATTCTTCGGGCAGTAAAAGCCTGTCCAACGAGCCGAGAAACCGTTCTCGGGGAAGTCGGCAAATGGCGCGTCTTCGCCCCAGTTGAAGCCGATTTTCTGGTCAATCTGCGTCTTGTCCGGCGTGCCTTCAAGCTTGGTGTTCTTGTAATATTCCGCGCTGAAGCCCGGTGTTTTACGTGCTTCATCCGTGAAGAACTCGGCATTCTTGTAAATTTGCGTATTCGGCAGGAACACAAACTCGTCCTTGAGCGCGTTCTTCATGCCCTGCGCCAACGTGACCGATGTAATCGGGTGGACAAAGCCGCTGCCGCCACCCGTAACAATCTGGTCGGCGTTCGGCCCAAGCAGAGCCGTCTTGCCCTTGAGCGGCAAAGAGCCACCCTCGTTCTTGAGCAGCACAACGCCTTCGCGGGCGATGTCAAGCGCCACCTGTTTCGATGCCGGATCATCCTTCGTGATTTCCTTGGGCGCTTCGGCCTTCTTGTCCAGAAGCCCAAACGCGCTCAGCGTTTGCAGAATATGCTGACACTTCAAATCGATATTCTTCACCGGAACAACGCCACTCTTGATAAGCGGCATCAGTTTTTCTTCGTTCATCCAAACGCCACTGGGCATCTCGAGATCCAGTCCGCCGTTGGCTGCGCCTTCCGCCGAATAAACCGAAGTCCAATCCGACATCAGAACGCCCTTGAAGCCCCAACGCTCGCGAAGCGTGACGATGTTGAGCCACGGATTCTCGGACGCGTGAACGCCATTGAGCATATTATAGCTGTTCATCACGGCACCAACATGCGCCTCCTGCACGGCCTTGCGGAATGCCGCAAAATAAACCTCGTTCAGTGTACGCTCGTCAACATCGGAACTCGTGTGATGACGATCCCACTCCTGATTGTTTGCCGCGAAATGCTTGATGGTCGCAATCACGCCTTCGTCCTGCATACCGAGAATATAATACTTCGCGGTCTCGCCGGTCAGATAGGGGTCCTCGCCAAAATACTCGAAGCTACGCCCGGACAATGGCGCCCGGTAGATGTTGACGCCGGGGCCAAGCATGAAGCCGACACCACGCGCCGCCGCGTCACGACCAATGCCATGACCTAACTTCTGATTCAAATCGCGATTCCATGTAGCCGCCGACAAAATACCGGACGGATACAAGGTGCTGTGCGTCTTGTTGCGGACGCCCTGCGGACCATCCGCCATACGAACCTCGGGCAACCCGAGCCGTTTATTCTCTATTACCGAAAACGCGTCATAACCGGAAATGTAACGAAGCTTCTCTTGCAAAGTCATCTGCGAAACGATTTCCTTCGCTCTGGCTTCGTCTTTTTCCGTAATCTGTACCGGTGCCGCTGTCGCGCTCAAACACACGGTTGCACTCATGATACCCATAATGATCCTATCTCTCATCAATTTTTCTCGCAATAAATGGGAATTATTCAAGCAGAAATAAAACTCGAACTATTACTTAGGATATAACACAAGGCTTGAATCATTTTGAATTTTGTGTTTTCCAAATAAACCCATCGCCTACTAATCATAATAACCCTGAAAGAGACTTTATATCAAAGGCAAAGAGTCTCAAATCTTCCAAAAGAGCATATGTGTTATTATTAGCTTAAGTTCACATTTCTCACATTGACATTCATCTATCTGTTGTATAGTACATCACATAGACAGTCATCTATATGAGGTACTTAATGTGAACACGATTGATGTGGCTCTGATTTGCAAGGCTTTGGGTGATTCCAATCGACTGCAAATTGTTCAGATGCTATCAGATGGAGAGAAATGCGCCTGTAAGTTGCAAGAGCAGTTTGCAATAACGCAGCCGACTTTATCCCATCACATGAGAATTCTTTGCGAAAGCGGGCTTGTGAATGTTCGAAAAGAGGGAAAGTGGAGTCACTATTCGCTCAACTGCGAAACATTGGTCGCATTTCAGCAATTTATCGCTAGTGTTTCCTGTGGTAAAAAGAAAGGCAGGTGATACTCATGTGGGGATTCATTCAAAATCAGCTACTTGGGATGGAATGGTTGAACGATCTTATCGGCGAATGTCTGTCGTTTACGGGCCTTGACCTCTCAACACGCATCGGTGGCAGTATTCACTTCTTTTTGTATGATGTGCTGAAAATTACGATACTGCTATGTTTTTTGATATTTGTGATTTCATATATTCAGAGCTATTTTCCTCCGGAACGTAGCAAGAATATCTTAGGACGCTTCCGTGGAATTGGTGCCAATTACATCGCCGCATTGCTCGGGACAGTTACACCTTTTTGCTCCTGCTCATCGATTCCCCTATTCATTGGGTTTTCTAGTGCGGGATTACCCCTAGGGGTGACATTCTCGTTTCTGATTTCATCTCCTATGGTTGACCTTGGGAGCCTTATACTGCTCATGAGCATATTCGGAACAAAGGTTGCCATTGTATATGTACTATTTGGTTTAGTGATTGCAGTGATTGGTGGGACACTGATTGAGCGGTTACATATGGAGCCGTATGTTGAGGACTTCATTAAGAATGTGAGTGCTGTCGATATTGACTCACCTGCACTGACACAGAAGGAACGGCTCGATTACGCTAAAGACCAAATGCTTTCCACTTTTATGAAGGTCATACCATATATACTTATCGGTGTCGGCATCGGGGCAATAATCCATAACTGGATACCCGAAAGTTGGGTTCAAACGGTACTTGGCACCCATAACCCTTTTGGCGTTATGATTGCGACCATTATCGGGATTCCAATGTATGCAGACATTTTTGGAACAATTCCCATAGCGGAGGCTTTGCTTGCAAAGGGCGCACAACTTGGCACGATACTTTCCTTTATCATGGCAGTGACCACCCTGTCTTTGCCATCGATGATTATGCTTCGCAAAGCGATAAAACCACAGTTATTAGGACTATTCATCAGCATTTGCACCATCGGCATTATCCTCGTTGGCTACCTGTTTAACGTATTGCAGTTTATGCTGATATAGGTAAAGAGATACACTAATGAACACAAAAGCAAAATCACCTTGTCCTTGACAGAATACTATCAGGATTAAGACACATAATCTATAATAAGGAGCATGAAACAATGGGACTGTTCAACAAAAAAGACAATAAGAATAAGTGCTGTTGTAGCGCTGATTACAACTCAGAAAAAATGGAACAAGCCGAAGCCACTAAGGCAACGCCCGGAATTAAAGTACTTGGCTCCGGTTGCGCCAAATGCAACGCACTTGAAGCCGCCGCAAAAGAAGCCCTTGCCGAACTTAACATGGACACGTGCATCGACCACGTGACCGACTATGCGCAAATTGCCGCTTATGGCGTAATGAGTACGCCGGCACTTGTCGTCGACGGCAAAGTGGTATCAGTTGGTAAAATTTTGAAAAAGAACGAGATTATTGCCATACTAAACAAGAGTGGAAATAAGTAAGAAAATAAAGCCCGCAATATATCTGAAATACAGGTGTAATGCGGGCTAAAGTGGTACGCCCGGCGGGAGTCGAACCCACGACATCCAGATTAGAAGTCTGGCGCTCTATCCAGCTGAGCTACGGGCGCATATGCCTTTTTATCTACCGTCTGTGACAGGAAACTTTCATTTTCTTCTAGAGAAAACTATTCTCCCGTCGCAACGGGTTCTTTCTGAGGCAAATTCTCATCCGGATTCGTCGCGGACTTTTCTGATTCGGGAAGTGGACGAATCTCGAACTTGAGCGCCAACTCGCTCTCGGGATTTGTCTCCGCATCAATCGAAACGAGTGAGCCGGGAGGAACTTTGCCCTCAAGAATATACTGCGAGAGCGGGTCCTCGATGTGTTTCTGGATTGCCCGGCGCATGGGTCGCGCGCCAAACTCGGGAGCATATCCATCCACGCACAGACGCTTGATAGCCTGCGGTGTCAGCTCAATCTTAATCTCGCGAGAGAGCAAGCGTTCGTTGACACGGCCAACCATGATGCCGACGATGGCCTCGATGTCGCTCATGCTCAGCGGACTGAAGATGAGTGTCTCGTCTAGTCTGTTCAAGAACTCCGGCGAGAAAGTCGTCTTGATGGCAGCCTTGACTTTTGTCTCGATGAACGTCTTGTCGACGGCGGGACGTGAGTCGCTGAACCCGAGTGAGTTCTTCTGCAAGTCGCGTGTTCCCGCGTTCGATGTCATGATGATAATCGTGTTGCGGAAGTCAACGGTGTTTCCGGTGGCGTCGGTCAGGCGACCATCGTCGAGAACCTGCAACAACAAGTTAAAGACTTCCGGACATGCCTTCTCGATTTCGTCGAACAAGACAACCGAATAGGGGTGCGTGCGCACCTTCTCGGTCAACTGCCCGGGGCCATCGTGTCCGACATATCCCGGAGGAGCACCAATCAGGCGGGTCAGCGAAATCCGCTCGTTGTACTCGCTCATGTCGATGCGCACCATCGACTCGTCGGAACCAAACATGAATTCCGCCAATGCCTTGGCAAGTTCTGTCTTGCCGACACCGGTCGGGCCAAGGAACAGGAACGACGCCATCGGGCGGTTGGGGTCCTTGAGTCCCGCGCGCGAACGACGGATGGCACGGCCAAGCGCGTTCAATGCGTCCTTCTGGCTGACCACACGTTGCGCAATTGTCTTCTCGAGCGCAAGCAGTCGGCGGCTCTCATCAGCGGCAACCTTCGTGACGGGAATATGCGTCCTCTTGCTGACAAGCTCGGCAATATCCTCGCCAGTAATCACGGAAGCCTTCTTCGTCGCTTCCCATTGCTCCATCTTTGAGCGCAAATCTTCCTCCATCTGCTCACGCTGCTTCTTCAGGTCGTTGCAGACTTCGTACTCTTCAAGCTTGCCGTGCTCGTCGATTTGATTATTGAACTCCTTGATTTGCTTTTGCAGCGCATCAATCTCCGCCGGACGTACCGAGGACTTGAGCTTCGCGCTCGCTCCGGCCTCGTCCAACAAATCAATCGCTTTGTCGGGCAACTGCCGATCCGTGATGTAACGAGAACTCAGCTCGACGGCATTCACAATTGCCTCGTGCGAGTAACTGACATTGTGATGCTCCTCATAGTACTTCTTCAGCGCTTCCATTATCTCAATCGCCATCGGCACAGACGGAGCTTCGACATCAATCGGCTGGAACCGCCGTGTGAAGGCCGTGTCTTTGCGCATAAACTTGCGGTACTCTTCCGCTGTTGTCGCGCCAATGCACCGCAGCTCGCCACGCGCCAGAGCCGGCTTAATAATCGACGACGCGTCGAGCGAACCTTCGGCGTGTCCTGTGCCGAGCATCGTGTGCAATTCGTCGATGAACAAAATGATGTTCGGTTCGCGGCGCAGCTCTCGCAAAATTCCATCCAAACGCTCTTCAAACTCACCGCGGAACTTGGTGCCCGCGACAAGCGCGCCCAAATCCAGAGAGTAAATCTTGCAATCACTCAGCAAATCGGGAACCTTGCCTTCGACGATGAAATTCGCCAGACCTTCGACGATGGCCGTCTTGCCAACACCGGCTTCGCCAAGCAAAACCGGATTGTTCTTACGGCGGCGACACAAAACCTGCATCATCCGCTGAATCTCGTCATCGCGACCAACAACCGGGTCGATTTTTCCATCGGCCGCCAGCTTCGTCAAATCACGGGAAAACTGCGACAACAGCTTCTTGTTGCGCCGAGCGCCCTCCATACGAGGCGGACGCCCCAAGCGACGTGCTCTTGGATCGCTCGCGTCTTCGTTCTCCCCTTGCTCCGAAGAATTGTCAGCATTCGAATTCTCGTTATCCGATTCCTCGTCGGAATCCTCGTTCTCATTCTCACCAACTTTGTGCAAATTCTCGCGAATCGCGTCGCGCAAAACATTATTCAGCACATCAAACGGATCCTGATTCTTCGGCTCGCTCGAGTCTTGCTGTGGCTTGGCCTTGAAACGATTCTTGCTACTGTCAACGACGGCTTCAATCCTGTCGTAATCAATCTTATACTCGGCCAGTATCTCATTCAGGCCCGTATTGGGTTCCTTAATCATCGCCAGAAGCAGATGTTCCGTGCCGATGTGGTTCTCATTGCGGTCCAAGCAAAGCTGGCGCGCAGATTCCATAATGCGGCGTGATTCCTCGCTCGGAATATAGAGCGAATTCTTCTCGAGACTCGAGCTTTTCTCACGCGCAAGGTCAATCAAACTTTTCAGCAGGGCTTGAACATCAACTTCACAAGCCTTTAGTGCCGAAAGCGCAAGGCCATTCCCTCTGCGCAACATCGCAATCAAATAGTGCTCAGGATTAATAAAGTCCGACCCAAATTCAGACGCCGCAACCTTGGCACCGTACAAAACGTATCTGTACCCGGGAGTGGGATTGGGTTGTTTTTGTGGCATAGTCTGATACCTCCTATAGTATCACATACATTCACATTTGTTATTTCTTTTCAACGTTAACTCGTTATATAGCGGACATTATTGGGGATAATATTACGTATATCAATAAATTAATCAGTCTCATAGTACTTCTTGGCGCCCTCCGTTTTCAATTGTACAACTAAATAGCATCATTTATCAACAACAATCTTTTGAATTGTGTATTTATTTGCGGGAATTAGATTTTTGAACAAGCCTAACCACATCCAGAGTTTTGAAGAGTCTACGGCCACTTATTCCAGAGGCACAGAAGGGATAGGGGTCGTTGAACTGCATTCTGTTGACTTGTTGCCGCAAGGGCTCAAACTCGAGAGTGGCAAGACGCTGGCCGGGCCGATAACGGTTGCCTATGAGATTTATGGGACGCTCACGCCGGAGAAGGACAACGCGATTTTGATTTGCCACGCGCTTTCGGGGGACGCTCACGCCGCCGGATGGCACGAGGGCGACCGCAAACCGGGCTGGTGGGATGGGATGATTGGCCCCGGACGAGCCTTTGATACGGACAAATATTTCGTCATCTGTAGCAATTTGCTTGGGTCATGTTATGGGACAACCGGGCCGCAAAGCATCAACCCGCAAACGGGGAAGGCCTATGGCTGTGACTTCCCTATTATTACTATTGACGATATGGTCAACGTGGAAGTCGAGCTGATTAGGCATCTTGGTATCACCAAACTTCTTGCCGTCGCCGGTGGTTCGATGGGCGGGATGCAGGCATTGCAATGGGCGGTTCATTATCCACAACTCATCGAGTCGGTAATCTGTGTGGCATCTACATACCGACATTCGCCGCAGCAAATCGCCTTTAATTTTGTGGCACGAGAAGCCATCGAGTCTGACCCGAAGTGGCAGGCCGGGCACTATTACGAGACAGAAAACACCCCGGACCATGGTCTGGCTGTGGCACGCATGGTCGGACACATCACTTATCTGAGTGAGAAATCCATGGAGGCAAAGTTTTCGCGGGCGCTTGGACCCAAGGGAGCCACAACGGACAAGGGTCTGCAGTATCAGATTGATGATGATTTTTCGGTCGAGAAGTATCTGGAGTATCAGGGCGGAGCCTTTGTGGAGCGCTTTGACGCGAACTCCATGCTGTACATCACGAAGGCTCTTGACTATTTTGATTTGTCGGGGCATCATGGTGGATGGATGCGTGCCGCTCTCGTTGGCGAAGAAGTCGAACATCAAGCACTGAACGAGACATTTGCCAAGTCGGAGATTCCGTCGTTGCATTTTCTGTTGATGAGTTTCACGAGCGACTGGCTGTATCCGCCTGCGCACTTGCAACGCGTCGCGAGTGGACTGCGTGGATACGGCATGGACGTCAGTTACTTCAACTTCGATTGCCCGGGCGGCCACGATTCGTTCCTCCTGTCGGACGGCATCGAACGGCAAACGCGAGTCGTTATTCCCTTCCTGAAAACGCAGCTTGAGCGGGTACGCGGCATCGGCATCACGCAGAAAATCAAATCGCAACCGGCGCCCGCAGGTTTTTAGCCTGTCGCCTACCGCTTGTAGTATTCCGCCACTGCATCAAAGAAGGCGTTGATGTTGGTCATCGGCGCATCGGGTGGAATGTCGCATCCGGACGAGATAACGAAGTTTTTGTGTCCCCCGCACTCGCACAGGACACGCAAAGTATCCGTGCGGATTGTCTCGGGAGTGCCATTACGGAAAAGCCCGCTGGCGTCAACGTTCCCCATCACAAGGGCGTCCTCCGGCATGAGCGGCAGCATCTCCGACATTTGAACAGCATTGCCGAAATGATAGCCGTCGGCGCCAAGTGTCGCAATGGACTCCGCTTGCCGCTTTATCGCGTTGCCGCAATTATGATAAATGAACGCGAATTCGTCTGTTCGCGTCGCGCCGATTATCCGGCGAATGGCCGTGGCGGAAAACTCCTCGGCCATGTCGGGAGACAAAACACCCGCCAGTGGTTCGGCCATCAGAACGCCGTTTGCGCCTGTCGCGCGAAATGCCTGAATGTAGTCGGTGAGAAAGGTTGTGCATTTTTCCAATAAAGACTGAAGCAGTTCGGGGTCGTCATAGCAACTCATCATCGCCTCGCTCACGCCCATCAAACGCCCGACTAGCGTAAACGGACCAACCACACCGGCAAATACAGGTCTATCTTGGATGAGTGTGACAGCATTGGCAACGGCCGCGAGCGCAAGACCGGTGCGACCGGCGCCCACCTTGGGAACAGACAGGGATTCTATCGATGATTCATCGGTGAGGAATTCACCGATAATGGTCGGCACCTCATTGTCAAACTGGCGCACCTGAGCGCCAAAAGCCTCGGCCTCGAGAGACAAATCCATCAGACTGACGGAGGCAGCCGTGTCGAATCGCTCGGCGAGCAGTGCCATCGCCTTGGCCTGACTGTCGCTGTTCGATATCATTTTCCGAACGCTGATACCCATCAGTTGTATCGCCGGATACGACAGAATCGGCAGGGCTTTTTTACAGGGATTGGCAATGGTATCCGCCACCCATGTTTTCATATTCATACTCATCGTCAAATTCTCCTGTTTGAGAAATACAATCGCGGCGACAATGATTGTGTAAACCATTGCCGCCGTGATTTTGCGTTTTTGTATTGCAAGTTATTTGTCTGCGCGGTCGGAGAGAACAACATTCACCTGTGTGACGTTGCCCGCCTTGACCACGATATCTTTTTTCTCTGCGGTTTTCTTGCCTTTCTTCGTAAAGGTCAGATGATGTTCCGAGCCAACGGGAACATTCAGAATCGCAAAGAAGCCATCGCCTGCGCTCAGATGGTTGTACGGAGCAGTGCCCGCCGCGTTTTTCAGGGGGTCATTCTCCAGCACAATCCGTGTATCCGTGATGGGTTTGCCGTCGCCGCTCTTGACATATCCTGTGATAATGCCCTTAGTCGGGTTGGTCTTCCATGGCATCTCAGGAATCGGCGCCTTCTCGGCAAACTGATGTTCCTTGAATGCGTCCCAATGCTTTTTCATTCCACGGAACGAGAAAACACACCAGCCCGCGGCATGTTGTTTGCGTGTCTCTTCTTCTTGAGCAATCAAGTCTGCCGACGCGCAACGACTCACAGTGCTGCCAGCCACGACGAACCGCTCGCCGCCACTGTGCGAGAGCCAGTCCGCAAGCAACTTCTCAAATGGATGCGAGCTGCCTACTTTCCAGTAAATCTGTGGAACCATAAAGTCAACGACACCATCTTGCAGCCAGCGGAAACCGTCTTGGAACCACTGGTGGGTCGCCTGTGTTCCCGACCCCTGATACTGGGTTGTCTCGTCCTTGTACATAATACCAAAGGGCGCCGCGCTAATCTTGACCGATGGACGCACCATCGCGGCCTGACCATAAATCCGACGCAAGTCATCCGTTATCTGACGGCACATGAACTCGGACCACTGGAGCTTGTCCGGGTTGCCTTCGCCCTCGAATCGCGCTTGAGAAACGGGGTCATGGGAGAACTCCGGCCCCGGGCAGCGGATGCGGTCGAAGTGAATGCCATCGACAGGATATTTGCCGATGAAGTGCATGATGCACTTGCGTGTCCATGCGCTTGCGTCGGGATGTCCTGGGCTCATCCAGACATAGCCGTCAGTTTTAGTGACAGGTTTGCCATCCTTACCGTGAATTACCCAGCTGTCCGCGCCTTTGGCGTCAACACCATGCAGAAACTGTACATGCTTCGGCAAAACGTCATCCGGCGGCACAGACCTCGCACCAGTCATCACATGGGTATTGATATAGGCGTGGAATTCCAGACCTTTCTCATGCGCCTTCTTCAGTGCGTAGGCCGTCGGATCCCAACCTGGATCCTTCCAGCCATAATCCGCCGTCCATGGCTCGTAGGGCGAGGGATAGTGGACATCACACTGGCCACGCACCTGAAACAACACAGTGTTAAAGTTGTTTTTGGCAATCGTGTCCATGATGTTATCAATGTTTGCCGTCGCCGATGTCTGATTGGCACTTGGCCACTCAAATCGACTGACCCACACGGCACGATACTCCGGTGATGCGGCCGCGGCAGCGTCCATGGCAACAAGACCACAGCTCAAAGCGAGACCGTACTGCAATATTTTGTTCATAAATAATTCCCTTTCAAAAGAATTGTTATCATCTACTCAAGTGAAAAATCTGACATGCTTACGGGAACCGAGCCAACAGCTTCGAACTTAACAGCCGACAACGTAAAGCGGTCGTTTTGTCCCACCGCGCTGTCATTGCGTGTGAAGGTCAGTGTTGTGTTGGTTCCGGCCGGCAAACGGACCTCGCTTGTGACCGTGCCCCATTTGTTAACAAAAGGAGCTGATTCCGGTGTACCCACAAATGCCACAGTACCCGATGCTAAAACAGTTTCGGTCGCTTGGGCTTGCGCGAGGCCATTGGTCGACGGTGTCGTCACGCTCAAAGTCCAGTTTGTGTTCGGACAATCAATTGCCGTACCATATGGGATTGTGGCATAAACATTGTAGATTCCCTCGGCAGCTAGTATTGGCTTGAAGCTCACGGACGCATGCGCATTATCTATCGTTGCGTTGGAACAATAGCGACTACTGATCGGTGCTCCCTCCGCTGTGCTTGCCGCAGTTGTGTTGCCCCAATTGCCAAGAATTTCCGTGTATATTCCCGCCGTCGCATCTGTGTCGCGCGTGCCAATCACACGGGTGACAGGCGTCGCATTGGAGAACTGCGCGTTGACTTGCGTCACATGTCCGGCACTCACCGCAACAGCCGTCTTGATGATGTTCATCTTGCCAGTCTTGCTAAAAGTCAATTTGTGTGTTGCTCCCACAGGAACATTCAGAATCGCGAAGAATCCGTCCGCGCCTGTCAGATGATTATAGGACGCTGTCCCGGCTGCGTTCTTGAGTGGGTCATTTTCCAAAACGACACGGGCATCGGTCAACGGTTTGCCATCCGCATCCGTCACAAAACCGGTGATAATGCCTTTGGTTGGCGCCGATTTCCACGGCATGGTTGGAAGCGCCACTTTGTTCACAAAACGGTTTGTCTTGAGCGAATCCCAATAGTTGGTCATCGATTGATAGGAGAAACAGCACCATCCGGCGGCGCTCTGCGTGCGGGTTTCCTGCTGCTCGGCAAGCAGTTGTTCGACTGTACGACTCCCACTATTTGTCGTGCTTCCGCCGACGACAAAGCGTTCGCCACCACTGTGCGAGAGCCAATCAGCCAACAGTTTCTCGTAGGGATGCGAGCTGCCAACCGTCCAGTAAATCTGCGGAACCATAAAGTCGACAACGCCTTCTTGCAGCCAGCGGAAACCGTCCTGATACCACACTTTTTGCGCTTGTGTTCCGGTCCCCTGATACTGTGTGGTGGAGTCCTTGTACATAATACCAAAGGGCGCAGCGCTTATCTTGGTGGCAGGACGAATCATCGCAGCCTGACCATAGATACGGCGCAGATCATCCGTGATTTGTCGACGCATGAAGTCGTCCCAACCAACATTATCCGGATTGCCTTCGCCCTCGAAACGCGCCTGCGTCACAGGGTCGTGCGAGTAGGTGTTGCCCGGTGTACGAATACGGTCAAAATGCAAACCATCGACGGCGTAGTTTTGCAGCAGATACATGATTTGCTGACGAGTCCACAGGCTCGCCTCGGGGTGTCCGGGGCTCATCCATGCGTAACCGTCCGCATCCGAGACAGGGGCGCCGTTCTCGTCGTGAATCAGCCAGTTGTCATTGCCGGTCGCCGTGGGTCCATGCAAATTATAGATATGCTCCGGCGAAGTGGATTTGCCCGGACCTGTTCCGCTACACATCACGTGTGTGTTGATGTAGGCGTGGAACTCAAGCCCCTTTTCGTGTGCCTTATCCAGCGCATATTGAAGCGGATTCCAGCCCGGACTCGCGTAGCCATATGTGGAAGGCCATGGTTCATTGGGCGATGGATAATAGGTTTCGCATTGACCACGCACCTGAAAAAAGACGGTATTGAAATTGTTATTAGCAAGAGTCGACATGATTTCGTCGATTTTGCTCTTGGATGTTGTCTGGTTGCTCACAGCCCAACCGTCAAAGCGGCTGACCCACATCGAGCGAACTTCCTCACCCGTGGCACTTGTGGAGTCAGCAAAAAGCCCGACACATAGTGCAAGCAAACTCAAAGACAAAAAAGGTTTCGTCATTTGTTGCTTTCCTGATAATTTTTGTAATTTATGTATCCATTAAACCATAAATTGCACAGGATTGCAAGAGTTATTTTTCTGTCCGTCGCGCTCTTTTGGGGAAAGGCAGATTACTTATTCAGCAACGACTGATAAACGTTCAGGTTGCCTGCTGTCATCGAATCCACCGTAAAATCGTGGTCGAAAATGTGTTTGGATTCGTCAATCATGCGCTGTCTTTCTTCGGGTTGCGTCAGCATTCGTATGATGCACTCCGCCATACTATCCGGGTCAGCCGGTTTAGACAGCAAGCCGTTTTTCTCGTGTTGGATGATTTCCGGAATGCCATCAATCCCCGTCGCGACAACAGGCAGACCAGACGCAATAGCTTCGATGATGGAACCGGCAATCCCCTCGCTCATCGTCGAAAGCACAAACAAGTCACCCTGCGCGAGCAAGCAAGGAATGTCCGAGACAAAACCTGCGAAATAGACGAGGCCGCCCAATCCGAGGTCATCGCGCAATTTCTCCCACTCGCCGCGCATATTACCCTCACCGGCGTTGATGAACTTGAAGTCCAAATCAGGCATACGGCGGCGCACAATCGCAAGAGCATAGAGCAACGTGGGAATGTCTTTGAGCAATGACAGCGCGCAAGAACTGACAATCACCTTGGTGTTGAGACTGACGCCTGCATCCTGTAAAATCTTTGCCACCTCGGGCGATGGTTTGCCGTGGACATTATTAAAGCGGCTCAAGTCGGTGCCGCTGTGGACGACATGGACTTGTTGCGCGGGGACACCGTAGCGAACAAGCGATTGCTTGACAGCCTCGGAAACGGCCACATAGCTGAGTGAGGGCGACAGATATTTGCGATGGCTGAACCACCCTGTTTTGAGCGGGAAGTTCACTCGGCGACTGACAACAACGGGAATGTCGCGACCAAGAAACAGCTTGGCGATGCGATTTGTCAGTAGCGCAATCGAATGCGCATGCCCCGTGTGCGCGTGGAATATGTCAGGATTAAAGGAACGAATATGCTTGAGCAAGCAAAGCGCCGAAATGAAATCCAACTCTCCGCGCATATTGACAATCATGACCATCTTTTTCTCGCCGAAGTACTCGTGCAACGCGGAATTGCGCCGGCATACAATCATGGACTGGTGCCCCAGTGACGCCAGATGCTCGACTAAACCGCAAACCTGTTGTTCGCCTCCGCGCCACCCCATCTCCGTATCAAAATGCATGATACGCAGTGAGCGTTTATCTTCCGACATTGCCTTATCCCTTCCTCGGCGGACGAATGCGTGTCTTGGCCCCTGCCTCAGAATCGAGAGAGAACAGGAATCGCCCTGTTTCGCCGGTGCTCTCGCGGTTGAGCATACGGCGCGCGCTATCATAGACGGTCTCAACGGAAATCTTTGTCATGCAACGATGATCAATGGGACAAATGCGATTCAGGCATGGAGCGCAAGGCGTCGACACACGAACAATCTCGGCCAACTTCGTCCAAGGATAAGTCACATTCCAGTCCGTGGGGCCAAACACGCCAACAATCGGCACCTGCCGTGCCGCCGCGATGTGCATCGAACCGCTGTCGTTGGTGACGTAAAGCGAAAGTCTGTCTATCAGCGCGATGATACCGGGCAAATCCAGCGACTCACCCAAACGATACAGCGGCACAAAGTCCATGGCTCGCTCCAGTTGTTCGGCCGCGGCCGCCTCGGGCTTGATCGCCGTGCTCACAAAAGCCGCGTCAGGATACTCGCCCGCAAGCTGACGGACAAGCGCCGCCTGCTGCTCGTTGGGCCAGCACTTGGCAGTGCCACCGACAGCCGCCGGGCAAATACCAATCAACCGGCGTTCGGTTAGATGATGGTCGATGAGTAACTGTTCGACCTGCTTGCGTCCTTCGGGAGCAATGGGCAGAATCAGATTCGGGACGCCTCGGGAGTTGCACAGCGGCATCCGAGCGTCTTCTTTGCCCAGTGCCTTGGCGGTCGCCTCGGCAAGATTCATGTAGTAGCGCACCATGTGATGCGGCGGACGCTCCGCCGGCCACTGGGTCGACTTGTTGCGCACAATCGAGCGCGAACTGCGTTTTTCCAGAACCGGAGTACGCCACTCGAACGGGTCGTAGGGCAAGCCGTGGGTCAGCAGAATGCCACGCCAGTTACGGCTGTAGCCAACACGTATCGGAATCCCAAGTCTCTTGGCAAACCACGCGGCGCGAATGCTGTTCGGCAAAAGACAAATCGCGTCAAATTTACTCTGAATCAAACCCCCGATTGTTTCCTTGTCGGGCGTATCGTCCACCGGAATCGTGCCTGAAGCGCTGGGATTATTCTCGAAGATGGAACACAGATGAGGTTTGGCGGCAACGATGATTGCAGCCTCGGGGAATTGCGCTCGCAGAAAAGCTATCGCAGGCGTTGCCAGTATGCAATCACCCACCCAGTTGGGGGCTTTCACTAATATTTTAGTCGACATGGCCATCACAACTTTCCTGCGCGAAACGAGATGCATCGGCGCTCTTGCGCAAGCGTCTCAGCTCCCAGATTCGGGCATATTTCAAAAACACCGAAAACGCGCTCATCACGCATATAATCAGACCGGCCACGCCATCGAGGATTCCGCCACGCAATATGTATTGCTTGAAGAATCGCCACACGGGGTGTGTCAGCATCGGTATCAGCAGACACGAGCCGGTTCGGGCGTCGCGGTCGCGAGCTGCCCATGCTGTATATTGCGAAACCTTTTTGAGGTACTGGTCGAAACTACGAAACGTGTAATGGTCCAGACGCGCCTTGCAAGCCTTGACCTTGCCATTCACCTGTGCGTCAGCATGAACCAGACGGTCTTCGGGATAGCCGCCTTCGTCACGAGGGAACACCCGCAGAACGCTGTCATTCTGCCAGTCGCAATAATGAATCGGTTTGTCCATCAGATGATTCTGACGGTACAACCGCAAGCCCTTGACATCGCCCGGGTCTTCCAAGAATGCCAACAGCTCGTCCCGCAACGGCGCGGGGACACGCTCATCCGCATCCATGCACATCACCCAAGGATGCGTAGCCTGTGCGATTGCCCAGTTTTTTTGTGAAGTATCATTAACAAACTCATGGCTCAAAACACGAGCGCCGGCCGCAACCGCAATGTCGGTTGTCTTGTCGGTACTGAATGAATCTACGACAATGATTTCATCGGCCCACGCAACACTGCGCAAAGCATCGGGCAAATTGATTTCTTCATTATACGCCGGAATAATAACCGTAAGTTTCTGACGCAACACAAACCTCATTCCCATATATACTTTAGTTTATATTACATGTGCCCCTGAATTCATCAATTCCTTCAAGGGCACAGAGGACTTTCAAATCAAAATGGGGATGACTATTATTAGTCAAACAAGCCCCGTTTTTTCTGTAAGAATGGAGGCAAATCGGGTTTCTGCTCAGCAACGACCGGGGTCGGAGCAGGCGTGATTGGAACCTGACGCTGTGCCACAGCGGGAGCGGGTGCTGCCGCCGCAGGAGCTGGTTGCGAAACATGATGCTCGGGAATGCCGGACGCGCGACGCTCGGCAACTTCGGGAGCGGGAGCCTGCACCGAAGCGGGTGCGGGAATGCTCTGAGGACGAGGCATCGGCATAGGAGGCTCAAAAGAGGTGACTCCGCCGGCGCCCATCTGCTTGTCTTCAAAACCTGTTGCGATAATCGTCACACGCATTGAGTCGCGCAAATTCTCATCAATGATGGCACCAAAAATGATGTTAGCATCGGGCGAAGCGGCCTGATAAACCATCGTGGTGGCTTCATTGACTTCGTGCAATGTCATGTCGGGGCCACCGCTGACGCAAATCAACACGCCACGGGCACCATCAATAACAACCTTCTCGAGCAGCGGGCTGCTGCAAGCCTTGCGAACGGCTTCCTCGGCACGATTTTCGCCTTTGCCTTCGCCGGTACCCATCACGGCACCACCGGTTTTGCTCATGATTGTATGAACATCGGAGTAGTCAACGTTGATTAAGCCGGGAACGCTAATCAAATCACTGATTGAAGTCAAACCGACACGCAAAACCTCGTTGGCCTTTTCAAATGCTTCTTGCAGCGAGGCCTTCTTGTCGACGACCTCAAGCAATTTGTCGTTGGATACGATGAGGCAGGTGTCAACATACTGACGCAAACGTTCGAGACCTTCGTTGGCACGGCGCATACGCTGCGGACCTTCGAAACGGAAAGGACGTGTCACGACAGCGACTGTCAAAATATCCATTGAGCTTGCGATTTCGGCGACAACGGGCGCAGCACCTGTACCGGTGCCACCACCGAGACCGGCGGTGATGAAGAGCATATCGGTGCCCTGAATCATCTCGCGAATCGCGTCTTCGGCCTCACGGGCAGATTCTTCGCCCATATGCGGATCGGCGCCCGCACCACGACCGGCGGTCAATTCCTGACCAATCTGCAGTTTGACCGGAGCCTTGCTACGAGCCAAAGCCTGCGCGTCAGTGTTAACCACAAAAAACTCAACACCTTGAACATTGGCGTCAATCATGCTGTCAACAGCATTCGATCCACCGCCACCAATACCAAAGACCTTAATCTTGGCACTAGGATCAAAATTCTCAAATTCAAACATTTTTTATCATACTCCTTAAAGATATTACTACGATTATCCAACTTGGTATACTGTCTTCTGACATACCTAAATTATATCTATTTAGTTATTTATTTGTCGCTTTCGACATTTTATGAAAAATTGTCACAAAACCAGAGGATAAACCCCTTGAATCTTTTATGCTAATATATTAATAGTTAGGTTATTTCAAAACCGAGAAACCAAAAAGCCAAAATGACATTATTCGACTTCTTTGCGGGCACGGGCATCTTCCTGCATCAACAAATCGACGAGCATTGTGGCATCCTCGACGTTGGCATCCTCGAGAACTTTGACGGGAGCCGCGTTAATTAATCCGCGGGCCGTTGCTTGGTCAACACCGATGTACTGGCGAAGCATACGCACGATTTCGGACTTCTTCTCAATCGGCACATACTCCAAGATCACACGATAGCGTTCAAGCTCGGGACATTCCTGACGCTCCTTGTTGCGCTTCATGTATTCCACTTCCTGCCACGCGGTACGCAAACGCATCATGGTCAGCATCAGACCAAATGACAGCGCCGCATAAATAAGGGCGACAATCAGACGGGTGACGTAACCGGAAGTCTGGTCGATGGTGCCCATCAAGGCATCGGGAGCGTACTGCGACATGAAACCACGAGCGCAGGTCAGACCAAGGAAGGCAGCGGCAATCAGTCCCATCGAGACGGCTGTGTCACCGACACCCATCATTTTGCCAAGGAAGCTCTCGGGCTTCTGGTCGGGAGATAAACCCGCGCGAACAGCCAAACCGGCGAGCAAACCACCAAAGGTCAAAACGCAGTAGAATCCGAACGCGGCACCAAGAACGCCTTGGATGGTGCGTCCCCAATTGATGACCCATTCCGGTCCCAGTGGATAATGCAAAAAGTACATGGACAACACGCCGCACAAAATAGCAAAACCGGCAAGAATGATTAATACCGGCAAAATCATCAACACGATGGCTAAAGCGGGACGCTCGGGACGAGGGTCACGCTCGATGATTTCTTCTTCAACTTCGGCAGTCTCTTCTTTTTCAACTTCCAAAACTTTGTCTTTACTCAAATCTCAAAATACCTTCCGACTCAATCATAATATTTCTGTCTGCCACTAGCTGTTCGTGCAGAACACAACAAATGCAAATATACAAACAAAATGTATTTTATTGACTTTTGTCATCATTCGCGTGACGCCCAGTCTCCGAAACATCCACGCTGTCAGCCTCTTTTGCGGCTGCTTCCAATCGGGTCTGAGCATCCTTGATAGGCTCGTCACGCAAAACAATCTCATTGTTTTTCCCGTTCGGAACTTTGCCATCCGTGGTGGGATAGTCGATGCGGCTGTGGTAGCGGCTTTGCAAAGTCTTGACAAATGAATCGCGCAGAATCGAAATCTGTTTGAGCGTGATGGGACATTCATCCAGCTGATGGTCGTCGAGTTTTGTGTTGACAATCGCGTTGACCAACTTGCGCAAATCACCATAAAAGATGCGATTTTTGTTTTTGAATTTGGCAGTAGCGGCAGCTTCGACCGAATCGGCCAGCATCACAATCGCTGTCTCGAGGGTCTGTGGACGAGGGCCGGGATAACGGAAATCTAGTTCCGAGATGACCTGATTGTCGCTTTTCTCTTTCTGGGCTTTCATGTAGAAATAGCTGATGAGCGAAGTGCCGTGATGCTCGGGAATGAAGTTCACAACCGAACGCGGCAGCCCGCTTTCTTTCGCGATACGAATTCCGTCCAACACATGCTGCTTGATGACCTGCGCACTGAAAACGGGCGCGAGATGGCCATGTAAATGACGTTCTTCTTCGGTCGACTGATTCTCCGTGAAATACTTTGGGCGATTCTTTTTGCCGATATCATGGAAGAACGCACCGGCGCGAACAAGCAGAATGTCAGCGCCAAGCGCCTCCGCCCCACTCTCGGCGAGTTTGGCAACATCCTGAACATGCTGGAACGAACCCGGTGCCGCGGCCTCAAGCTCCTTGATGATCGGGTGATACAGCGAGGTGATTTCCCACAAACGCCAAGGCGTCGTAACACGAAATACAACTTCGATAAATGGCAACAGCATCATCGTCAGACCGTAGCTGATGAAGCCGCTCAGACTGATGACGATAAGCAAATTGAGGTCGGGCATCAACACGCCATTAAGCCATGTAATCGCAAACAGAACAATGATATTGATGATGGAAATCAGAACACCGCAGTTGAGCATCTTCGACCGCTCGGTGATTCCGCGCAGAATCGGCATGATGACGCACAACCCGGGAGCAAGTGCAAAAGGTAGGAACTCGAATTCCATGCCATTAATAATGCCGTACAGAATGCAACTGAAGATGACCATCAGCGAGCTGATACGGCCATGATACAACAACGCGAAAATCATTCCAATCATGCCGCAGGGGAAACAGTAAATTTCGTTCTCTGGATTGCACAACCCCGACAAAACCAACGCCGGGGGAACCAGACACGCCACAATCAGTGGCAGCGCGACAAGTGTAATGGTGCGCCACGAGAAGTTCATCCCGATGGGATGATAGAACCGCAGATGAGTCAGCAGCCAAATGAACAGCAAAAGCACACACAGGGAATCGCCCACGATGCGTAGGAACAAACTGTGCCAGCGATACTCGCGAATGATTTGCGCCATCATCTCTTGCTCGGGTGTCACGTAGGCGCCGGACCGAAGAATAACCGAACCCTCGGGGATTGTGTATTCTGCATTGATGGCGTTCATCAGATTATTCTTCAGTCGCTCGGTCTCCTCGGCACTGAACGAAACGTTCTTGTTCAGCACTTGACGGCCGACATCCGCGCAAGCATCAAAGCTGTTGTTGCCCGGAAAATGATCACGCAACCAAACGTTGCTCATGAGACCGAAAGTTTCGCCGGGATAACCAAGCACGTTTTTGACTGACATCGTCGTCGAGTGGTCGTTGCCCGAGGTAATCAGACGGGCGCGATTTGCGTTACTCGCAGCACGCAGCAGGAAAACATCTCCCATCATCCCGCGCGCGTAAAAATCATCGACCATTTTTCGGACGGTCATCAATACAGTGATGCGCTCATTGTTGTCCAAAAGTGTCTGACAAGTTTCGGGCAACAAACCGAGGTTGGCCTTCTCACGTACAAGTTTCACGCAGTCGATTGTCGGCTGATTTGTGTCGAAGCTATTTAGCGCCTGTTCCAATTTTGACAAATCATCAAGCGCACGCTGCTTGACATCCGGATTGACAACGAACACCTTATCGTTATTGTCTTCCACATATTTACGCCCAAGACCAATCAGCGACATGTCCGAGGACTTCATGTTTATCGGAGCGACAATATCTTCGCCGTTCCACATCGTGCCCGCTTTGGGGAAGTTTTGATTGAACAGGTCGCGCAATGGCAGCGACAAAAAGACAAATAGCGCAAAGACAAGTATCAGAGCGATACAACCGGTCACGGTCGAGTAACGACGCAGCGCTTTTTCTGTTTCGATGCGTGCTTCCTCTGACCGGTCAGACCCAGGGCTTATATACTCTCTTTTTTCATCCTCGGGGAAAAGCATCATCAGACCTCCGGTGTGAAATGGTTGGTTGGCTCCGGACGTGCGACACGCCCGGCCGTGCCGGTGGTTCTCTGTTCATCCCATTTGTCATAGGCGCTGACAATACGGCGAACCAGTGGATGGCGCACGACGTCAGCATGGTCAAAGTGGACGAACTCCACCCCTTCAACATCATGCAAAATCTTCGAGACATGTTGCAATCCGGACATTTTGCCAACAGGTAAATCAATCTGCGTGATGTCGCCGGTCACAACAACTTTGGATTCGTAACCCATGCGCGTCAGAAACATTTTCATCTGTTCGATGGTGGTGTTCTGGGCTTCGTCAAGAATGATGAACGACGCGTTGAGTGTGCGACCACGCATGAATGCAAGGGGCGCAATCTCGACGACGCCACCTTCCAGAAACTGTTGCACCCGTGTCGAGTCGACCATATCATGCAGCGCATCATACAGAGGACGAACATACGGGTCAAACTTGGAGGCGATATCGCCGGGTAGGAAGCCAAGTTTCTCGCCTGCCTCGACGGCCGGGCGCACAAGGATGATGCGCCGCACCCAGTTGTTCATCAGATAATAGACGGCCATCGCCATGGCGAGGTAAGTTTTGCCTGTACCTGCTACACCAATGCCAAAGACAACATCATTGTTGCGAATGGCGTCGAGATAGGCTTTTTGACCACGCGTCATCGGCGAAATGGTTTTGCGGCGGCTCGGAAAATACAGGCGATCGCTATTGAACATGCTCTTCAAATTCGAGGTCTCTGTGTCGCCAAGCGAATTCGTGATGACGTCAAACGCCCGCGCGTCCAGTGACGTGTTGCCGGAGCGCATAATCGACAGCAGAGTATCCAATCCTTGGCGGGCGTTGCTGACGGACAGTTGTTCCCCAAGAACCTTGAGGACGTTGCCACGCAAAACAAAACGAACACCGAACTGATTCTCTAACTCGCGCAGACGGGCCTCGCCCTGTGCGCCAAGTTCGCGAACTTCAGCAGTCTCGAGAATGATTTCCTCTTGAACCATCGTACTTTAAGCCACCTTGTATCCCTGCATAATCTATTTCCTTTTTGATTGTCGCGGCAACGCAACCGTTTACGAGAGCGTCACGACAACGAATTTTGTCTTGCCAAGTTTCAACTTATAGACACCTGCCGGCAATGCCTTGCGAGCAAGCCCCATGCGATCTTCGTCCGGATGCGAACCAAGCGGCGCAGACTCAGGCTCCTCAAAAACAGTGAAGGATTTCTGGTCGACAAATCGCTGTGCTTCGCGCGAGCTTTTGGCAACGCCGCAAGCAATCAGGAGTTTCTGAAGATTGGGGACGTCCGCAAGACTGAAGGACAACTTGTCGGCGGTGTCTTCGGGGAACGAGCGATTCGTGAAACGTGCCCGAAAATCTGCCGCAGCACTTTCGGCGGAAGCCTCATCATAATACAACGCCACGAGACGCTTGCCCAACTCTTCCTTGATGTCGCGAGGATGACGCTTCCCACTCTCGAAATCCGAACGTAGCTGTTCAATCTCGTTCGTGGGCATTTCGGTTGCCAACGAGAAATATTCCCACATCAATTCATCGGGAATGCTCATCGCCTTGCCAAAAATATCGGTCGGCGCTTCGCTGATACCGATATAGTTATTCAGGCTCTTGCTCATCTTGTGGACACCGTCCAGTCCGACAAGCAGCGGCATCATCATCGCGCACTGTTGTTCCATCCCCTCCAGACGCTGCATCTCGCGCCCGACAAGCAGATTGAATTTCTGGTCGGTGCCACCCATCTCAACATCGGCTTTCACCGCGACGGAATCATAACCCTGCAACAGCGGATAAATAAACTCGTGAATGTAGATGGGAATTTCGTTGTTGAAGCGCTGATGAAAATCTTCTCGTTCCATCATCTGCGAAACGGTGTACTTGCTCATCAACTCGATTGTCTGCGAGACATTCATACACTCTAGCCAATCGCTGTTTCGCCGCACTTCCGTCTTCTCGGGGTCAAGGATTTTCAGAACCTGCTTCAGATAGGTTTCGGCATTCGCGTTCACCTGTTCCTTCGTCAAACGCGGACGCATTTTATTCTTGCCACTCGGGTCGCCAATGCGCGCCGTATAGTCGCCGATGATGAATACGACGACATGGCCGTACTTCTGGAATATGCGCAATTTTCGCAATGAGACGCTGTGCCCCAAATGCAGGTCAGGAGCGCTCGGGTCGGCACCTAACTTGATGCGTAATGGGCGGTTCTCTTTCTTTGACTTGACAAATTTCTGGGCGAACTCCGCAAGCGGCAAAATCTCGACAGCGTTCTCAATCAAATCGGCAAATTCGGCACGATACTCTGCGGGAATCTGCAGTTTATCAAAATCTATAGACATCTTTCTTCTCTCGTTTTTATTTCTAAATCTGTTATTGTGAAACGCTTGCTAGCACTGTGCGAACCATCGGATTCTCGGCTAACGCCTTGCATGCGCCTTGATAATCAAACTTGCCCGACGCAATCAGTAGCGCCTTTGGAACGACCTTGTCCACGCTCTTGGCACGCTCGATTAATTCGACAATCGGCGTCGCACGCAAATCGTCGGTCAGGGTGTCGGTCTCGAATATTGAATGCAACACCGCTTCGGTTGCGCTCGCCTCGTCCACCTTCATCAAATCTGTGACGATACCGACCGTTCTATGGAACAGTTTGTTGTTGGAAATGCGCAAGTCAATCATGCGGTTGCCGTAGACTTTGCCTTTGAGGACATGAGCGCCGGTGGTCAGGGCATTTGCCAAAAGTTTGAGTTGAATCTCAATCAAACCGCCACCGCACAACGCCGTTTCGCGGGCGCTAAGCTCCATCGACAAATCCGCGGTTTCGCTCGAGTGGGGACAATCGCCCCACTGAACAAGAACCGTAGACGCGCTTTTTTGACGAACCTGATGCAGCAGCGTGTCGCGCTCCGCAAACTCGCCAAGGAACACACACAAATCATTCGCGCTCAAGGTTGGCAACATATCTGCCACAAAGTTGTCGAGCGAAATCCGATAATGCACGCCGAGGTGGGAAAAGTCTTCGCCACCATAGGGGAACATCGCCTTCCAGCCACCCCAAATGAAACCACGCACATCGTCAAAGGACGCACCATAAGTTGGCGGACACTCGCTCGCGTCAACCAAAGCAATGATGCCACCATCTGACACAGACGCATCCGCCTGTCCGGCCGCGTTGACACCCGCCGGGCCAAGATAGAGAATCCGTCCGCCTAAACGGAGCGCATTGCCGCCAAGTTCAATCAGGCGGCCAATCTTTTCGGGGCAATAATAGAAATCGGCAATAGCGTCACGATAGGACAGGAGCACTTTGCTGACTGCGGCATACAAACCATCCTCGGTAATCTCGCCGCGAGACAGTGCCAGCGCCGGACGAAACATTGCTTCCAGCAGAATGCGTGTCCCCGTGCCACTCTTCATGCGTGTGCTACCGGTCACCGGTTCAGGCCCAAGAATAGGATTCAGAATCGTCGCGTTGTCGCTCTTTTTGAGCAAATCGACAACATCCGCGAAAGTCTTGTCCCAACCATCAACCTTCAGACGGCGAGCCAATTCAGTCGGATTGAATGCCATCAGAACGGCATGCCCCGGAACGGTCCCGTTCACGACTCCCTCAAGCTGACCGCCTACATACGGAGCGCTCATCCCACAGGTGATGCCCACATAAAACACATCATCAGCGCCTGCGGTAATCTCGCGCAGTTCCTTCAAGCCAAGCGCCGCATCGTCCTCGGCACCTTCGAACGCCTGAATCAGCGCGGCGTTGCCACCCGCCATCAGATAGCGAAATTTGGCAGAGTCGTTGGGGCTGACATCGCTCAACACGCGATTGCAACCGCGAGCAACAAACATGGACAGACGGCCGCTTGTGCCTGCGCCGCTCATCACGACACAACCACGCGGGGACTTCAAGGTCCGGGCGCAACGACGCGCCAAATCGCACAATGTCCGAACAATACAGTCGTCGGTCATGCCGGCATAACCCAGATAACCCGAAAATATCTGTGAATCGGTTTGCCGAAACAAACGACCCATCTCCATCGGACTGGACAAATCCAATCCCGTTGTCAACTCATTGGAAGTTTCTGTTACTGATCTTTTGGTAGTCATAATAAAAAAACAAACATCCTCGTCTTTTGTTTATCTCTGTCGCGTTACTGCTAAAAACTCCGGCTGCCGGGTTTGTGTGCCCGTGTCCCTGCCGCGCACAACGGACAACGGATTGGGTCATATGTCTGCGCCTTCAGGTTGGCATATGTAATGACCGGCGCGTTCGGTCGCCACTCGCCTTGCGAGCGGTCGACAATCAACGCGTACCCGACAATCTCGCCGCCGAGCTGTTGCGCCATTAACGCCGTCTCATCGATGCTGCCGCCCGTCGTCACGACGTTCTCGGCCATCAGGACGCGTTGACCTTTTGTGATATGGAAACCACGGCGCAATTCGAAGGTGCCATTGGGACGCTCCGCGAAAATGCTGCGAATCCCGAGCTGGCGCGCAAGCTCATAACCGAATATCACCGCACCCATCGCCGGAGCCAGAACCACATCGGGTTTCAGGTCGGCGCACCTTGCCGCGACAGCCTTCGCGATTTTGGCAGCAGTCACAGGGTCTTCCAACAGAGTGGCGCACTGAAAATAGCAGTCGCTGTGCAAGCCGCTGCTTAGCAGAAAATGACCGCGAAGCAAAGCGCCTGTGTCTTCAAAAAGAGACAAAGACTCTGCGGCTCCTGCTGTGACGATTTTGACATATCCCGGAACTTCTTTATTCTGCATCTTCTGACACACTTTCACTGATTAAATGACACTTCTTCAATAAATCTTCGGCCATGGAACCAATGGCTCCCGGCCACGCCCACGAGGACGCAAACAAAAACGATAAATGACCGACAACGGCACCCATCAGCGCGTCATCGATGTAGTGCCGACGACCCCAAACACGCGACAGCGCACAGCCCCACGCCCACAAATACCAAAGCCATTTGCCGCGGGGAAATAATACCGAAAAGAACGCTGCCAGACAAAACGCCGTCATGCTGTGTCCGGATGGAAAGGAGACCGTCATGCTCTCGCCCCACGGACGACCGGACTTCAGCAACAGCCACTGGTCTTTTTGCTCCAACCGTAGCGCCGTCCCCGGATGACTATCGATGAAGTCTTTCATCCGACGATAACCGTCATCCTCGGCCGACATCTGCTGAATCCCAATGCCAAACTCCGGACGAACACGCCCCGCAAGCTCTTTGACACCGCTGTTGACTGCGCAGCCCAACAGCAACGCCACTGCCAACCACCACGAACAACGGCGCAACCCCGACGGCGCGATAAACAGAAAAACAAGGAAAATTGTTCCAAGCACGGTCACGCCTGTTATCTGGCGTGTCGTCGAGAATACTTCGTCAAGCGGCATACTACGCAGCATCGAATGAATCCAACCATAGGTCGTGTCTGTAAACGGAATCAGCGAGACCGTCAGGAGCAGACCGATTGTAGGCCACATGAAATATCGCAGACGCAACGACCGCGGAAACAGTTGTGCGCCTGCGACTCTGCATATCAAATTGTCTGTGCTCATAGACTTCCCAAACTACGGAAGCAAGTCTGGCATATTCTCATAGTCAAGGATAACTTCTTCCTTCTCTACCGGTTTGCGGCTGTTGATAAAGTTTCCAGTCATCATATCCGCATAGCCCATGCCGGGCGCCACGAACGGATAAACGCAAGCATCGCGATCAACAATCACTTCGAGGAACGCGGGGCCATCAAAATCCAACCACGCCTTCATAATTTTCGCGAGATCCTTTTTCTTTTCAACACGCTTCGAAAACTCATAGGCATTCGCCTCGGCAGCCGCGACGAAATCTTTACGATGACGCATCTTGCACGAGCCACTGAAGCGCTTGCCGAAGAATGTTTTCTGCCACTGGCGCACCATGCCGTCCGCGCGGTTGTTGAGTAGCAAAATCTTGACGGGCAAATCATAAACGCAAGGAGTCTCAAGCTCGCCCATATTCATACGGATACTACCATCGCCATCCACATCAATCACGATGGCGTCGGGGCGACCTACGCAAGCACCAATCGCCGCTGGCAGACCAAAGCCCATCGTTCCCATCGAAGCACTGGTAAGGAACGACCGTGGCTGATTGCGATTAATCCATAACGCCGCGAACATCTGATGCTGTCCGACACCCGTGCAAACGATTGTGTTTTTCTTCTCGCGCAACAGACCATCAAGCGTCTCCAGAACGAACTCCGGCTGAACGACTTCCGTCTTGCGGTCATAGTTCATAGCGTAGTCTTTTTTCATTTTCGCGCAAACGGCTGACCAGTTGCCATAGACCTTCTTGAAGGCCTTGCCGTAGTGCGCCAAATCTTTCATGGCCTGACGGGCATCGCCCGCGAAAGCCCAATCGGACTGGCAGACTTTGCCTAACTCGGCCGAATCAATATCGATGTGCGCAAAGAATTTCGCACCCGGCGCAAACAACTTGACATTGCCCACAACGCGGTCATCAAAACGAGAACCCACGGAGATAATTGCGTCGCAGTCTTCCACCGCATAATTCGCGTAAGCCGAACCGTGCATGCCCAACATACCCAGAGACAAATCGGAGCGGGTGTCAGTCGCGCCGATGCCCATTAGGGTCGTCACGGCCGGAATCTTGAACATCTCGGAGAACTGGCGAACGGCCTCGGAAGCGTCGGCGGAAATCACACCACCGCCAACATACAACAACGGACGGTCACATTCGCCAAGCTTGTTGTAGAAATCCATTGCTTGGTCTTTGGAGATGCGAGCCTTCAGGGCCTGCTCAATGCGCTTGAAGTAGCCGTGATTGGGCAGCAGCGCACCATCGCCCTTGTACGGGCCATGCCAAACTTGGATATCCTTGGGCACATCGACAACCACCGGTCCGGGACGACCACTCGTGGCGATATGAAAAGCCGAGCGCAAGGTGCTCTCTAAATTCTCGGGTTTCTCCACGAGGAAAACATGCTTGCAACAATTGCTAAAAATGTTCAGGACAGGAGCTTCTTGGAACGCGTCTGTCCCAATCAACGGACGGGGAACCTGACCCGTAATCAACACGACGGGAATGGAGTCAGCCATGCAGTCGCGAATCGGAGTGACCGTGTTTGTCGCACCCGGGCCCGACGTCACGATTGAAACACCGGGTTTGCCTGTCGAACGGGCATAACCGGACGCCGCGAAAACAGCGGACTGCTCATTGGTCGGAACAATCAGACGAATGCCGGGCGAACCATCGGCACGCTTGTACTTCTCATTATAGCGATGCAGCGCGTCATAGGTCGGGAGAATCGAGCCACCTGTGTAACCGAAAATGACATCTACGCCCATTTCTGCCAATACCTGAATAATGGTGTCCCCACCACTCATAACTTCGCCGGCGCGGGAAGGCTCCGAGTGTTTGATTGTTTGCCGGTGGTTTTTGGCTTGAATTGTCTTGGCCATAGCTGTCAGTGACTCCTTTATATTTTTTATGGTATAAAACCAACTGCATCTGTTCGCGTAAAAACAGACACTGCATTTTTATCATATTGTATTCATATACAATCAATGTAGATAATTCTACCAACAAGCATTTTATTAATTATAACTCAGCCGCAAGGAGAGACGCATGAGCAGAAAATTCAAATACGACTCAATTTATGGACCTGACATTCGGGTCGGAATCTTGCAAGAACAGGACGAAATCAGAATCGAACTTACCGGCGAGTATGCCATTTCGGATGACTCCGGAAACGAACTCGGCATCCTCAACGACGCAAAACTAACGCTTTGCCCGGCTGACACAACACCAGCGAAACTGACTTATCACATTGTCGCAGGCAAAGCGGACTCCGGACAGGAAGCCGAAAAAATTGCCGTGCCCAATGACGTCACGCTCGGGCCTTGGATGACGGAATGTATGGGAGCCGAGCTTGACTGCGACGCAACGGCGGTCGAATACTGGAGATGCTCAAAGCCGTTCTTCACGCGGCAAAACGCCGAGCAAACCCGCAATGTTCTGCCACAGAATGAGCAGATGGCCGTCATCACCATTCGACGGGAGAAACCGCTCGGGTTTGTCAAAATCATCGATGGAATCAGCAACAAATTGACAGGCAGGGGAATGCTGCGTTTTGTGCCGGTTTTGCCTGACATTAACCGCGTCACCGTCCACGATGTCATCGTCGGAATCGAGTATCACTGGAGGCATCTCGAACGCCACCACTTCCGTGGAGCGATCGAAGTGCGCGTTGATAACGCCGGCAAACTCACGGTCGTGAACGAGCTTCCGGTCGAACAGTATCTCTTCTCGGTGAACTCGTCCGAGATGATGTCTGTCATGCCGGACGAACTGCTCAAGGCGCAAACCGTCGCCGCACGCAACACCGTCTTTGCCACGATGGACAAGCACCACCATGCCGACGACTTCCACATTTGCGCTGACGACCATTGCCAGTGCTACAGAGGCTCGTCACGTGAGACGCCCGATTCCAGACGACTCACCATGGCGACGTTCGGTCTCGTTTTGACGCATCACGGCAAAATCTGCGACTGCCGATACTCCAAATCGTGCGGCGGACTCATAGAGTCCATGGACAGCGTATGGCACGAAGCACCACGAGGATATCTGCCGTCGGGCATCGACGCCGAACCCGGAGCGGCAATCGCGAATTTCTATCCATGCAACACCGAGGAAAAGGCGGCGAAGTATCTTAGACAAAATCCCGAATGTTGGTGCAACACGACCATCGGCGAGATTCCGCCTTACCTCAATTACACGAAACCGTATTTCAGATGGACGGTAACCTATAAGCGCGAAGAAATCGAACAGTATGTAAGCAAATATCTCGGAACCGAGACCGGCGAACTGCTCGACCTTGTCCCCGTCAAGAGAGGCGACAGCGCCCGAATCGAATATCTGAAGGTCGTGGCCGCCAACGGCGAATGGGTCATCGGCAAGGAGTTCAACATCCGCAAGGCACTCTCGGAAACATTTCTCTATAGTAGCGCCTTCGTGCCCGAATTCGATTTTGACGCAGATGGACACATCACCACAGTCAGACTCGTCGGCGGTGGTTGGGGACACGGAGCCGGACTGTGCCAGATTGGCGCAACCATGATGGCATACAAGGGCAAAACATTCAAGGAAATCCTACTGCACTATTTTCCCGAGACGATTCTGGTCAACGATACCAAGTTTGCCTCCGAGGCACAGGAACAGGAAATCATCAAAGGCTATGACGCCGACACTCGCGACGGCGAACGATGCTTCGAGTTCTTCAACTGCTACGGAGTCGCCACTTGCCCACTTATGAAACAAGGCGTCGAACTCATCGCTCACGAAGAGATGAAGGACTCTTTTATCTTCGAGGCAACCGGTCTCAAAAAAGGCGAAAACCTGCCCGCCGACCAAACATTCTGCAAACAACTAATCTTTAGTGGTAGAACAGCCACAGAAAAAAATAAAGAAAAAAACAGAAAAACGTTTTTTTTGTGAAAATAATCTATTTTGCTCTGTAAACATAAATATCCTCATTAAGAGAGAGAAAGGAAATTTCAATGAAATTTACAACTGCTACAATTGCAACAGCGGCTTTAATCGCTGTTACAGCTTCTGCCAACGCCCAGTGCGTTGATCCGCTCCTTGACACAGGTTGCACCCTGCGCACAATGAGCATGTTCGCCGTCAAGAGCGTTCTTAGTGCTCCTCTGGCTATCGTCAATGCCGCGGAAGAAACCTTTGACTCAGTCACAGGTGCTTTCTGTGGTGAAGACGTTTGCAACAGCCCGGCCCCCAAGGCCTATGCATATCCTTGCGCCCCCTGTGGCAAGTATGCCAAAAAGGCCGCTTGTGCTCCTTGCCCCAAAAAGGCCGTGAAGTGCAGCGTTAACCCCACCTTCAGTGATTACGTCTTCGGGTTCGTTCCCGGTCTCGCAATCGGCCCCGCAAAGTATTTTGTGGCTGGTGCTGAAGAAGGAATCACAAAGGGCTATTGTGCCGCTCGCGGCAACTGGGTTCTTGCACCCTTCGCAGCTTATCCCGCTGGCGCCTTCTACGGTGCCGTTGGCGCCATCAAGGGCGTCTTCAAGGGTCCCTTTGTTGGTGGTCCTTGCGGCTGGGCAAATATGCGTTGCGCCGGCAAGCCCTTCTCAATTTACATGAAGTAATTTCCGTAAATTGGTTTAAGGCTTAGGCTTAAAACTGAGAGACCCTCTCGCGTTCGGGCAAGAGGGTCTCTTCTTTTTGTCTTTTTTGGCGAACAGAAAAATAAAAACATAAAAGTGTGCCACCCGCGACTTTGCAATCGCGAGTGGCACATGACTTTTTGTGTCTCTGTCCGAGACGGAGAAGCCGTCGTAGCCGACTATTTTTTCTTCGCCGGTTTGCTGTGACGGGCACAACCGCAGCAGCAACCCATTGTGACTTCAACCTTGACCACAGGAAGCTTTGCACCCGCCTTGGGCGAAGCACTCTTGCCGGCGACAATCAGGTTACCCTCAACGGGCTTGCCATCAACGGTCATCGACTTGACGCCCTTGCAAACGCCGTCGGGATTCTTGACGGTAATCTCGTACTTCTTCCCGCGGAACTTACGCGAAATCTTGAATGACTTCCACGAGGCGGGAATGCACGGGTCGATAATCAGACCATCATAATCCGGACGAACGCCGAGGATGTAGTCGACGCCGTCACGCAACATCCACGTGGACGAACCGGTCAGCCATGCGTGGCTCGCCTGACCAAAGGTTTCGTGTTCCGGGCTTGTTACATATTCACTGTAGACATACGGCTCAAGCTCGTAGCGGTCAATCGAAACGGTATCATTCAGCGGCAACGATTCTTTGTAATACTCAAACGCGCGGTCGCCGTGGCCAAGCATCGCTTCGGCCAACACCGCCCAGCTGACCGGGTGATTGAAGATGGATCCGTTCTCTTTCTTGCCGTGGACACAACGCGTCGCAAGACCGATATTCGGGTCGATTGTGCGCCATGCCGGATACAGCATTTGCGGACCTTTGGGTGTGTTGCACATTTTGTATGCGCAATCAAGGCTCTTCTTGGCGCGCTCTTCGGAGGCGACGCCGCTCATCACAGCCCACGTCTGGCTATTGAGATAAATCTTGCACTCGGCATTCTTTTTGGAACCAATCGTCTTGCGCAAATCATTCGTTCCGCAGACATACCATTCGCCATCCCAGCAGTACTTGTTGATGGCGGCGGAAATCTCGTTATAGGACTTCGTGTAGCGGCTCTGCATCGAGCTGTTCTTGACACGCTTGCACAGGCCAATGATTTCCTTCAACGCATAGCAAAGCGCCATTGTATTCCAGACGCTCTCGCCGCGACCATTGCGACCCATATAATCAAGGGTATCGTTCCAGTCGCCGTTGTTGAACTTGCACAGCTTGCGCGGGCTAAGGTTGCCAATCGTGAAATCAAGGCACATGCACAGATGCTTGAACACGGTCGCGACGGCCTTGGTCGGAGTAATCTTCGGAGCCTTGCTGGCGTCAAGGTACGGAACCTTAACATCCAAAATCGAATAGTCGCCGGTCTCGCGGATATACATCGCGGTCGCCATCGGCAGCCACAACGGTGTGTCGCAGTGGCCGGACAAAGTGTAGTTGCCATCAAAACGATCGTAGCAATGCACCACACGGCCGTTGGGCAGTTGCAGCGAAGCAAGCTCGATGAGACGGTCGCGAACCTGCTCGGGGCGGCTCATCAGAGGGCCAAAGGTGTCTTGGCAGCTGTCGCGATAACCGCGTTTGAACAGCAAACCACCGTGATAGTAGCTCGCGTCGCGGGAGAAGCGGAAGGTGCACGAAGTCTGGTACTGATTCCAAACATTCATCATCGTGTCAAAGTCCGCATCCGGTGTCTTCACCTGAACGCAAGACAGATAATCTTTCCAGTCCGCGCACATCGCACGGAACGCCTTGTCAACATTCGCCAACACAAGATACTTCTTGGCGACGCGGGCGCTCTCGGCCTTGTAAATAAAGTTTCCTTTGGCATCGCGTTTGGCGACAACACCAAGCAAAATCACAAAATTCTTGCTCTCGCCGGGCTTCAGTGTCAGAGGCATTTGCAACGCAAGAACGGCATCACCCGAGGTGATTTCGGTATCTTCGAGTTTGCCCTTCTCGACCATAATCGGATTGGTCTCGCTGCGCCATTTGCCGCTAAAGCGAGCCTTGTTGCCCTCGAAGTGCGAGATGGGCAGTGACGAAGTCATGAAGTAAAAGCGGTCATATTCGCGGTTGCTCTGTTCGACAGTCGCGTCGCCAAAAGTATTCCAGTAACGCTTGCTCGCGAAAAGGGTCTTCGCTTTTTTGTCAAAGAACACATCATTAAAGTGCTGGTCGTTGGGCTGATTGACCAAATCATTCAGCGCGTTTCCAAGGCACAACTCAACATAACTGAACAAATCAAGCGTGACAGCTTTCTTCGATTCGTTCTTGACGCAGCAACGCCAGATTTCGGCATCGGCATCAGGTGCAACAAAGAACAACGCGTCAACCTTGACGCCATTACGTGCGCTGACAAAACGAGTATAGTTCATACCATGATGGCATTCATATGAATCCAAGTCGCGCGCGCAGGGCTGCCAGCTCGGGCTCCAGTAATCGCCCGTCTTGGCATCGCGAACATACAGATAATGACCGGGACGGTCAAAGGGCATGCTGTTGTAACGGTGACGAGTGATACGATGCAAACGAGGCGTCTTGTAGAATGCGAAGCCTCCGCCGGAATTGGAAATTAATCGCGTGTAATTCCCGTTGGAAATATAGTTCACCCATGGGGCCGGGGTGTCAGGACGAGTCACGACAAACTCAAGGTTGTCGTCCGTAAAATGTCCGTATTTTTTATAGCTGCTTTCAGCCATCAGGACTTCCTTCTTTCTTCGTTTTGATATACGCAATCGTGCGCATACTACATTAATTGATTCTAACAGAAACAGGGCATTCGTATTTCATACAAACGCACAAAAAACGTTCTACAGTGAACGCATGAATTGCTGTTCCCAGACTTTGACTTCACGATACTGAGGATACCGTTTCTCAAGCATACGAAAACGGGCCGTATGTACAACATGGCGTTTGCCGGGTTCACGCTTGGGATCCAACAACGCATGCAACATTTCGTGATAAATCACAAAACTCAAAAAGTAGCGTGGAACAGATTCTTTGTCAAGATAGGGATGAATACTGATTAATTGCAACCTCGCATCATAGCTGCCAAACAATATGCCGCTGCGTTTGTGGGTGACCTCGCGGACGCCACGCATCCAAGTAATGCGGACATAATCCAGACGACCACCAAAGTACTGACGATTGATGTCCTCCATCATGGTGTTCAAATCATACACAACACCCTTGGAACATAACGCCAATTCACGAGACAGAACGGGAGCGCTGGTTTCATAATGGCTATCGATATAGTAGCGCAAAACCTTCGTGCTTGTCACACGGGCACGGTCAAGATACCAATTCGCGATGGCATCCAAAACATCGTCTGTGCAATCCAAAAACAAATAATGAACAGACAGTGTCCGCTTGCCACCTGTCTTGCTCTCGTGAGTACTAATAAGAGAACTCTTATTATTGTTTATTGTCAGTTGCAAATCTGACAGTTTTGGAGAACGAGAAGACAGACGCCGGGCGAAGGCTCGTGCCTTGACCGCATCAATACCGGCTGCTATCTTAAGCTTTCCCATACACCTGCATCATCCCTTGAAGTTTTTGAGAAAGAAAACCTTCAATCGATAAATAAATATCAATTCTCTTCCGGAATCATTATTTTCTGAGGAACATTGGCTGTTGCCTGTTGCGCAGACGGAGCCTGCGTCGACACCATGGGAGCGGCTTGACCGGACGGAGGATTTATCCGTTCCATCAAATCCGAGCATCCAACCATTAACATTGAACCGGCACAAAACAGCATCAATAATAAACCGAATCTCATTCTTACAATTCCTCCGAAAGTAACTTTCTTTCTTAACTTTTTAGTATAGGACAAATATTCACGAGTGACTCAAAAAATCAACCCCGCATCCGCAACATGTGCCGTTAACGGCATGTCGCGCAAAAGGCATTCTTCACATATGCATTGCCACTGTAGGCAGTCTTGCAACAAGAGCAACCACTGAGCATCGCACCACTAAAGGCAACCAAAACGGCAAGCGTTATCATCTTTTTCATCTGCGTTTTTCCTTCAATTGAATCTATCATCTATTACTATGTTGTACGCCAAAAGCCCGCCTCTATTTCCTCAATAGAAAAAAAACCTCCATCGGAATCCGACGGAGGTTATCTTTTTTGTTCTAGCCCGCATCACGGGCAGACACTATTTGTAGCAAGCAGCCTTAACAGGTGCGCAAGGATTGCTAGCTTGGGCCTTGGGGCAGCAGCCACTGATCATGGCACCACTGAAAGCAACCAAAACGGCGATAGCGATAAGCTTCTTCATGTTGTAGTCTCCAATGTAAAATGTGTCTTTATCTTTCGACAAAAACGATTCATAATTACCACCGACACTCATCTCTATTCCCTCACAGTACTACATGTGTAAACGGAGTCACGCAACAATAAAAAATCCCTGCCGAAATAATTCGGCAGGGCATATTCTGCTATTTAAAGTTTCATCCCCCCGAAGGGATTACGACTTATTTGTAGCAAGCGGCCTTAACAGGGGCGGGTGCATAGCTGGGTTGTGCCTTGGGGCAGCAGCCACTGATCATGGCACCACTGAAGGCGACCAAAACGGCGATAGCGATAAGTTTCTTCATTTAGAAAACTCTCCGATGATAGATTGTGTCCTTCACAAGTCGGACTTGTGTCTTCCTTGTTATGACAGGATAATTTACATACCATAAAAAACACTATTCAAAAAAAATCCCTGTCGAATTGCTCCGACAGGGAAATGTTACTTCTTCATGCAACAGATGCACAAAACGGTGCATACTGTTTACAAGCTACTATTTGTAGCAAGCAGCCTTAACAGGGGCGCAAGGTACGTAGCTGGGTTGTGCCTTGGGGCAGCAACCACTGATCATGGCGCCACTGAAAGCGACCAAAACGGCGATAGCGATGAGCTTCTTCATAATAGTAAATCTCCTCAGATTTTTTTTTGTTTAGAAGTGAATCCACTTCTTAACTTACTTAAGTATATGTGCCAATTCACCTATTCATTCACGTTTTTTATCTTTTTTTGTTTTTTTACGTGACGAAATAAACTCTATACCCCAATGCCATCATTCCGTTTTTCTCTTGCTTTTTATCTGTCAAACAAGTAGTATAATGATAAGATTTCGAAAGGCTCAACGAGTAATTATCATGAACAAAGCATTCCTCATTGGTGAATCCATTTATCTGCGTCCGGCGGAACCTGACGACGCGCCGACTTTCGCTGCATGCATCAACGACCCTGTCGTTCGGCATTCCTACTTCACGCACACACCGGTCAGCATCACGGCACAAACAAAAAAGATTGCATCCTTTTACGAGGGCGGTTCGGACTACATTCCGTTTGTCATCGTTCGCAAGGACAACGACAGGGCCATCGGCACAACGGCGCTGCATCGCGTTGACCTCGTCAGTGGCGCGGCCATCTTCGGCATCTGTATTTGTGATGAAGCCTCACGCGGCATGGGCTTTGGCAGCGAGACGACAAAACTCATGTTGCATTACGCGTTTGATATTCTCAATATGCATCGCATTCAATTGCATGTGTGGGTCGGCAACGCACGCGGCATAAGCGCCTATACAAAGGCAGGTTTCAAAAAGGAAGGAACATTGCGCGAGGCGATGAAGCACAACGGCGAATACTGTGATTTCCACGTCATGGGTATTCTCGAAGATGAATATCGCACGTTGCAAAAAAAGAAAAAAGCGGACTAATAGTCCAGTCCTTTTTGAGCGTCAACACCGTTCTCATAACAATGTTTGACGCAACGCATTTCGGTAACAATGTCGGCGCGGTCAATCAACTGTTTCCAGTTTTCCGCGCCACGACCTGTCATCACAAGATGACAAGGCCGACCGTGTTGCGTATAAACATCAACTAATCCAAGAACCTCTTTGCGAGTAATTAACTGCGAAGCGCAACCACAGGTCAGAATCTCGTCGCAAACGACCATCCCGTATTGGCCGCTTTCTATCAGCGTGCGCGAGGTGGACAGAGCTTGTTGCGCCTGCGCGATATCTTCATCCGTGTTCGCGAAATCAAAGCTCCCTTCGGAGGTAACACGGCACCGCCCAAACGTGAACAAATCGACGTCTGACAACTGCCGCAGAATCACCCGTTCGCTGTAAAATTCGCCGTCAGTGCTGTCGTCAATCTGCGGGATGCCCTTGTCAAAACAGACATAACCAACGCGCAACCCGGCGCCAAGAGCGCGCACCGCCATGCCAAGCGACGTTGTTGTTTTTCCTTTACCACTGCCGGTCAAAACGACAAGCAGCGGATTCCTCGCGTTCATATTCATTCACGCAAATCCGGCGGCAGAACAATCGCTGACGAATCGCATGCTGAATCATTACCGCCAATGTCATGCCAATAGTTTTCGGCCTCGTTAGTCAAACCCGTGAAAGGCGTCTGCGTTTGTTCGACTTCATGGACAATCTCTTTCAATTGGTCATCACGCAGACACGGAAAAACTATCTCGAAAGTTGTGCCAACGCCTTCTTCACTATTCAGACTAATAGTGCCATTCATATCCTCGACAACTTTGCGCGTCATCGCCAGACCTAGCCCGGTGCCGCGGCTGCCTTTGGTCGAGAAGAACGGTTCCCAAATTCTGCTGATTTTGTCGCGGGGAATTCCCACGCCCGTATCCGCGACGATAATCTTCACGGAGTTGTCGTCGTTGTTGCTCAACGTGCGAATGGTAATCTGCCCACCGGATTCGTTCATGCTGTCCATCGCGTTTGTCAGCAAATTCGCCAGTGCGCGTGTCAAGCTCTCCGGCTCAATCGCGTGAGGCGGCAGAACTTCCTGCAACTCTGTACGCAGTTCAACATTGCGTGATTGCATCGCCGAATCGGCGGCCTCGACAAGTTCGCTGATAATCTTGTTCACGCTGATCTGTCGCAACTCCGGCGGCGTCTGACGCGAGAAGGACAACAGCTCGGCGCACATATCCTTCATGCGCCCCACACCACGCCGTACCACTGGCCAGCACATCGTAACATCATCGCTATCGCCCGCCGACTTGCGCTTGTGGACGGCAGCATCCATTAGGGTTATTCCGGCGTTAATCAGCTGCAATATATTTTTCACGTTATGCGCCAATCCCGCAATCGCAGTCCCCATCGCAGCCATACGAGCATTGCGCAAGTTCTGCTGCGACAGACGGAAGTTCACAAGCGACAACGCGAGGTCGGTTCCAAACAAACTAAAGAACGACAAATCATCCTCTGTGCTGGAATGGTCTTCGCCAAGCGTTTCCAAACACAAGACACCAATCATCTCCACATGCGCAATCAACGGGACGCATATCAGCGACGCCGGAATGGTTTCGCCATCTGCGGCGCCATTCGGGATAATCTGACTCCGGCCAAGAATCGCTACCCTCTCCGCGAGACAACGCGACACGATGCGATTGCTCACCATCACCTCCGCGTTCATCTTCTCGGGGTCACGCAAGCGCACCAACATCAAGTTCGGAAAATCCCCCGGATGCTCACAGGTCAACAGCGAGGCACGGTCGATGCCGCTGACATGGAACAACAAATCCAAAACGCGAGCGGCCATCTGCTCAATCGTAGAGCTTTTGCTCAAAATCGGTGCAAGCTCGTACATGATATTCAAACGGCGTTGCGCAAGTTCATAGGCCAAACGAGGATCGAAATCATCGCGGGAAATCGGACGAGCATCCATGCTGACAGGCTTGACACTCAGAACATCGCCACGAGTTTCATCGCCCTCATCATTCAACAAATGCAAAACACCCATGTTGTCCGAAAGCGAACGGAATGCAGGGATGGTGTGTTGTTGCTCGGGCGAGAGTAACGAGAAGATACATTCGACGGTCGCGAAACTAATCGCATCGCCCTCGCACAACTGATACATACCCGCCAGCCGTTCACCGTTTACAAAAGTTCCGTTACTCGAATCATTGTCGTACAATTCCCAAGTTTCGGTTTGCGGATTCTGTTGGATATAAGCGTGATGACGCGAAACATTTTGCATGGCAAGCACAACCTCGTTGGACGCACTGCGTCCCAATGCCATCCGTTTGCCGGTTAATGTAACAATACGGTCAAGGCTTTCAGCAGAGTGAGGATGTGGGTACAAATAAGCAGTCATACAAACGCAAATTTACCTTCTAAAACTACTATTATCTGAAGAATGAAATCCTATTTTAAACTATTTTATTCTTGTAACTTTTTATTTTTCTAATCGTCAACAAAACAAACACTCTGATCGTTGTTTTGTACTTATATCGGTAAACCATGACAGGAGCCCATGACTCGATTCCGCCTATGCCGCGTCTGACCCACATTATCACAGCTCTGATTTGCATTATGCTTATGCAAACGCCCCTACCTGCGGCAACGCCGTCAAGTCGCAATGCCAACAGAGTAGTCGCCAGAGTCAACGCAGACCTCATCACTCAAAGCGATATTGACCACTATATCCGCAGATACAAACGGGCACATGGTGGCGAAGCGCCGACCAAGTCCAAGGCACTCGAAGAGGTGATGGATTCGCTTTTGCTACGGCAAATCGCGACCAAAGCCGGATACATTCCCACGGATTCTGAAATTTCGACCATCGTCGAAGAACAGATTGCCGAGTTGCGCAAACAGTATGGGTCGCAGGCGAAGTTTGATAGTGCGCTGCGCAACACCGGATACACGATGGGAACACTGAGAGCGGATATGCGCAAGGAGGTGCTCGCCGACTTGCAAATTCAGCACACCATCGGTTCGCGGGTCTCGATGTCGCAAATTGAATCGAAGGAAGAACGGCAGAAGAATATCGATGCCACTGACACGGAAATTCATCTCTGTCGGTTGGGCATTGTCTTTGGCGCGGAAGCGGATAAAACGCAAGAAGAGGCCACGGAGGAACTCACGGATTTACTCAAGGAAATCAAATCCAGTGGGCTTGATTTTCAGAAAAGTATTCGCAAGTTCGTCAAGGAAACTGATTTGGAAAATGGCACCGTGCAACTGGATGATTTCGGTCTCAAAAAGTCGAGCGAGCTCGCGAAGACTGTCTCCAATGCGGTGGTTGGCATGAACGCGCAATCGTGGACAAAACCTATCGTCACGGGGCAAACGGTCAGCGCCTTTTACATCCTCGCCAAGCGTGATGCCCACACTATTTATTACGAGAATAAATACACGAAAGCGCGTGAGGATGCGCTCCGAACGCTCAGGCCCAGAACACGTGTAACGATTTTTGCCGATGACTACAAAAGCGCCATGCCTGCAAAGTATCGGCAGAAAGGGACTCCCGGAACTGTCACCAAAAAGAACCGGTGACCAAATGCACAAATACCTTTTACGTGTGTAGACTAATATATTGGTCTGAGAAGCCTTGGCATGACTCACACCGCAACAAATGAAGGACTCTTTTCTCGGATGGAACTGTTAAAAACACTACCGAATGATGCCGTACGACAAATCATGTGGAAATACTCTGAGCGTTTCGACATTCAAATGTTAGTACAAAACACCCGTAATGTCGCGCGTGGTCCCGTCGCCAGACTTGTCGCCAACGGCGGCCGCTCGTCGCACGAATGGACAAAGGAAAAAGACGAGCTTCTCAAGATGTTTGATGAAGCTGGCATAACGGTCGCGGCTCTTGACCCCGAGAACGGTGGATTTATCGAAGGCCCCAAGAACTTGGCGTTCGCATTGATGGCCGCGGAACTCGCGTGGGTCGACGGTGGCGCGGCAACATGCTCGCTCGCGACAAATCTCGGCTTCGCTCCCATCCACGAAAAGGGAACGCCCGAACAGGCTACCCATTATCAGAAACAACTTGTGCCATCAGCGGAAAAAGGAACCCGTCGGGCAGCGTTTGTCTTGACGGAACCTCTGCCGTTTGTCGGAGTGGACACTGGTGTACTGGCCGGAAGAATTCGCATTGCCGAATGGAACGAAGGCGAAGAACCCATTCTCGAAGTGGACAAACGTGGACGCTTCATCACGAATATGGCGTTCGCAACGATTGTCACCGCCGCAGTCCAGAGCGACGACTCACGCATCAAAGGTTCGTGTATGGTCATCCTCGAAAAAGACGACGAAGGTCTGTTTGACAACGGAGCACCATGCAAAAAGCTTGTGCATCAGTTGTCATCAACCAGAGACCCAAACTTCAAATTGCGTGTACCAGCTAGCCGAATCATCGGCGGATATACCATTCAGGAAATCGACGGACAGAAAACAATTGTTCCAAACTTCGATCATGGCAACATCATCGAATCTGTGTTCAAGAGAACACGTGTCACTGTCGGCGTGATGACGCCCGTCAAACTGCTCAGCGCCGTCGAACCAATCATTCGCTATCAGCGCACAAGATTCCGCGGCGGCGACGCGGCGGAAGGAACAGTCCGCTACGACCTCGGCTTGCAGTCCAAAGAAGACGCGTTGCACAGACTCGCGGATGTCTGGGCAATGGGCGAGGCCGGAATGTCGCTCGCGATGGCGGCCGCAAAAGCTTACGATGATTTTGACCCGACTGAGAAAGAGAAAATCGCCATCTTCAAGGAGAAAGGTATCGGCGGAGGACGTGCCGAACTCAAGGCACTGAGACCCTATATCAAACGTGCCGAAGAAGTTTTGCGTCTCGACAGTGAGCAGCGCAAACAAGCGCTTGACAATGAACCGCTCACTCGGTATGTTTTGCAGGAAGCGTATGCGAATGTCCTATGCCCCGCATGCAAACTCATGTGCGGTATCCAGACAAATGCCATGCGCGAAGCCGTTGCGCTGATGGGCGGTTACGGACTCACCGAAGATTGCCCGGGCTTCCTTTTCTATAAGTGGACGGATGCGCAACTCGAATCAACCTACGAAGGCCCCGAGTGCGTGCAGCGGCGGCACCTTAGCCTGACGATGAGCAACAAAGCATTCCTCATTCAAATGCCCCACTGGATTAAGGCGCTCGAAGATATGACAGACGGAGGCATCGGCGCAAAACTCGCCGCCTATGCTTTCAAACTGTGGCTCTTTACAATGAACGCGATTAGCGACAAACGCGACAAGGACAACAAACCGCTCTATACCGGAACACGCCATGGCGTCACATTCACCATGACGGACATCCTCACGTGGGCGCTTGGCGCCGGTTGCTTTGTCCGCGACGTTGCGACGTTACGCAGAGAAGCGCCAAACAATCCTGAACTCGCGAACGAAGGTTTGCAGGGCTTGCTTGATTTCTACACCGACCTCACAGCGGTTGCGTCGACACGCGCCATCGGCGAGGTCTCGCGCCTGTGCGCCGAGATTCTCTACGGATACGCGCTCGACAGCCAAACAATGGCGGACTTCGCGCAACTGAGAACCGAGGCCGAAAGCGCAATGTCGGGCGCAAGGTTCGTCAAGGAAAGAGTCGCGGAATCGTTGAGCAAAGTCATGATTCCCGAAGCTCTCGACTATCCAATGTAATCGGCGACATCATTGTCTATGAAACTGACGCTGTTGCCTGTAAACAAGTGCATCGACTTTGAGCAGCCTAAACCGCTGAAATTCTTTGCGGATACAGGTATCGAATATCAGTGTGGTGCTAACGGCAAGTGCGGCAAATGCCGTGTCCGATTTGTCGAAGGAGCACCCGAGCCATCGACGGCTGACACAAATTTGTTTTCCCCGACGGAAATCGAGCAGGGCTGGAGACTGGCTTGTACTGCGCTTCTCACGCGGGATGCGACAATCGAGATTCCGTCGACCACCGCAACTGTTGAGATGACGCAACACGCTGATTCTGATACGGCGACACATCGCACCGGCATCGCTATCGATATCGGTTCGACATCGATTTACGCCATCCTCGCCGACCTCGACTCGCAAAAAGCACTCAGCACCATGACGCTTTTGAATATGCAGACGCTCATCGCCGCGGATGTCATGAGCCGCGTACAGTTTGCGATGACAAACGCGAACGGCAATGACATTTTACACAAGACGCTCCGCGATGAAATCAACAGCATCTGCGCGAACCTCTGCGAACAAGCGCACATCTCCCCTGACATCATCGAGGTTGTCACCGCCGTCGGCAACCCGGTCATGCTGCACACCTTTGTCGGCAGCGACATCCGCCCCTTCGGGACGGCGCCCTACGAGGGACAGTGGACGGACACACGCACGGAAAGCGCTCGCGACATCGGACTGACCGCCTTGCCAAATGCGATGGTGCATATGCTGCCGCAGATTCGGCACATCGTCGGAGCGGACACCACCGCCGCCATTTTCGCGACGAATATGGACACACGCGACGAAACCATTTTGCTTATTGACTTGGGAACGAATTGCGAAATCGCGCTGTCGACTGGCGGCGAACTTCGCGCGACTTCCACGGCTGCGGGGCCGGCTTTCGAGGGCACGAACATCACTTGCGGAATGCGGGCAACACGTGGCGCCATCAGTAGCGTTTTTCTCACGCGCGACAACTCGATTGACATCACTGTCATCGGTGGCGGCGAACCTGTTGGCATCTGCGGAACAGGACTGGCAGACGCAATCGCGATTCTGCTCAACATGGGCGCCATCACCGGCGCGGGACGGCTACTGCCTAACGACCTCTCGCCCGTGCCTCAAATCATCGGTGTCGACAAAAAGTCGAACAAGCCATGCGCCCATCTCACGGACAAAGTTTTTATCACTGCGGACGATGTCAGAAACTTGCAGCTTGTCAAAGCGGCGGTGCGTGCCGGAGCCGAGATGTTGTTGGACGATGCGGGCATCACATGGACGGATATCAATCACATTTTCCTTGCCGGAGCTTTTGGGCAAGCGGTCAATCCACGCAGCATCGCGCGCATCCAAATGTTGCCGCTGAACACCATACCCGTCACGCGAGCCATTGGCAATGCGGCTGCGACAGGAGCGCTCAAGGCGCTGCTCGCATGGGATCAATCGTTGCCTCGCCTCAACGACATTCACCGCAGAATCAAATATGTCGACTGCGTGCGAAATGAAGATTTTCAGGAACAATTCGCAAACGCCATGTCGTTCGCTAAATAAGACAAAACAAAAAGCCGTCGACTTCTTATCGACGGCTTTATTTTTACACAACCTGTAATCGATTGATTACTGGGCGCTTTCTTCCTCGGCCTGATACGGCAAGTCGGTGTCGCCACCCAAACGCTCATAGTACCAGTTGAACAACTTCTTGAACAGCAATGCAGTGGCAAGGCAAATAACGCCACTCAGCAACGCCTTCATATAGTAACCGATATACAAATGCGACAATGTCAGCATCAGCAGCGCAATCCAAATTGCGCCAATAATCGCGATGATGAAACCGAAACCAATCATCGGTTTTTGCGTGGGCACTTCCTGACCATCCGCGACAATCGCGTTACGAACAGGCTGCCACATCCCCATCGGGCGAGCACGTTTATAGAACTCTTTCAGGTTCTTCATGTCCTCGTGCGGAGTGCACAATGTGATAATCATCCACATCGATGTGCAAATCACAAGGCTAATCAAACCCTGCCACAAATCCAGTGACTGGCTCATCATCTCATCCTTGCACGCCTCGGCCCACCAAGGCCAGATCTTCAGAATCGGCGTCAGGCAAAGGAACATCACGGGGCCAACAACCATCGCGGCAACCCAAGTGCAGAAGTTCGTGCGCCACCACCACCACTGCGCCCAACCAAGCAGGATGCCGCCGCCAAACAAACCGGCAAGCTTCATGGCAACACCGCTCATCGACTGCGCATGATAGGTCACATAAACGGACGCAATCATAATCAAAACCATGTAGAATTTACCAAGCATGATTCCCTGACGGTCCGTAATCTTCGGGAAGAACGGACGGGTCGCGTCGTTCACCAGTGTCTGCGAACTGTAGTTCAAGTGACTGGCAATTGTACTCATCACGGCTGCGGCAATGGCAGCGAGCGCCAGACCTTTAAAGCCAAGCGGCATAAAATCATTCAACAACTTACCATACGCGTTCTCGCGCATTGCCGGGTCAGCGTGGAATAACTCCGGATTGGACGGGAACAATCCCATCACCGGAAGTGTCAGCGACAACAGCATCAGGAACAAAACAATCTGCGCCCAGATAAAGGACTTCATCGACTCCTTGGTCGTGCGGCACGACATCACGCGCTGTCCCTCTGTGCTCATACCACCGCCGACGCCCATCGTGCAAAGAATAAACAACGGCAGACACATCCATGGATTGATTGTCTTATTCTGTTTCACAGGCAAGGACGACAACGCCTGCCGCGTATCCTCCGAAGGCATCGCAGTGCCAAAATTCTGCAACTTGACCGCGAACCGGAAGGAATTATTGTCTCCCGTTGCCTCGGGAACGGCACTGACAACTTTGACTTTGCCGGACAACCCGGTCGGAGGCACACGGAAAACGGTGTCCTTCAACTCTGTACGGTCGGCATTGAACTCAACGCCGGAGACTCCTGCTAAATCAAACGTAAAGAAGCTGGTCTCGCCTGCGGCCGGAGGAGTCACTTTCGACTTCCACAAGACATTACAACGCGCATTGTTCACATCTGATGCGGCAACCAGTTCTACCGGAATGCTCGCGCCCGGACGACCATTAACAATCGCCTCGCGCAGACCACTCGGGCCACCAAAGTGGAACAACACTAAAAAGCAAGCAAGTATGTTGGCTAAAATAATAATGACTGATTGCATGAAGTCGGTCGCCAAAACACCGCTGTAGCCCGCCTTCCAAACATAAATCGTCAGAATCGGCATGATGAGAATCAGAATCAAGGTCGGGTCTTTTGTGAACTCCGGATTGTCGGGCCACAGAATAGGAACGAAGATTTTGTGGACGCCGAGAAGACCAACGCCAACCCACGGAACGATACCAACAAAAACGCCCCACAACGATGAATACACACGAGTAAAGGTTCCACCCTTGCCACCGTAGCGAAGCGAGAAAAACTCAGGACCCGTGCTGATGGTCATATGACGCCACATGTAGCAGAAGAGCATCGCGCAAACAAGCTGCCCTACACCAAAACGAACAACATAAAACCACACCATCGGCAAACCTGTGTTCGCCATCCAACCACCATACGCAGGAGCAACATCCGCGTTCATCGCGGTCACGGCGATACTCGTACCTGCAAGCCACCCAGAAATGCTACGACCGCCAAGGAAGTAACCAGACTCCTTTTTATTATCGGCCTTGATCCAGACTGTCGCGAAGATTCCAATCAGGAAACTCGCCAGAATATACAGCATCAGTGTCGCCACATCAATCCACGACACGTGATCCGTTATCTGCATAATAGCCTGAGTCAGGCTTAAAGACTGACTCGTAACAGCATCTTGCATAAGTGAAACCTCTTTCTAAATAATTAGCATACTAAACGAAATTATATCATACTGCAACTCTGCAAAGTCAAGCACAAAACACTAAACACGAACATCGTTTCCGAAACAAGTAAAGCGTTTGCATCCCGAATAAGCAAAATTGAGACAATGGACAATAAACACAAATCACAAAAAAATGCGAAATTATGATAACAAATCAGTAGCTCAAACGTTGACTGATATGGTTCTGCTCATCAAGAACAATCACCTGCGGATGATGACTCGAATATTCGTCATCGCTCATCAGCGCAAAATGCATAATAATAAGTTGGTCGCCCGCCTGTGCCAAATGGGCGGCAGCACCATTAACTTCAACGACACCCGAACCACGCTCGCCTTTGAGGATGTAAGTTTCAAAACGAGCACCATTACGACAATTGGCAATCAAAACGCAATCGTTCGGGCGCATACCAATCGCCTCATAAATATCAGGGTCAAGAGTAATCGAACCAACATAACTCATGACGGCACCCGTGCAATTGGCGTGGTGAATTTTACTGTGCAATACTTTTCTTAACATGGTATATAAGAACAACAAAAGTGAGACTTTTCAGTAAGGTTTTTGCTTTTTTGTGCCAAAATGATCTTTTTTCCACTAATATTTGTCACAAAATGTTATTCTTTTCTTGCACTGACTTACCTTTATATTGTATAATTTGTAAGTAGTACATAAGATTAAAGCGTTTTTTGGTAAAAACAAAACGCGCATAAGTAAGGACAAATGAGTACTTTAGAATCATTCGCCTGTTGAGCGTGTGTTCTCTGAAGTATCCCTATTGACCTTGGCTGTGCGTTGACAGAACTTGAACAACTGAACCGAAGGGACTATAACTATGATGCGTTGGATGATGATGACCGCAGCGATCGGAACCGCGGTGTTACTACCGGCAACAAGCGATGCACAAATGTTGCTCGACACGACAGCCGCAATGGCAGTTTCGGATTCTATGGGAGCATCGCAGGCAATCAATTCCCCGCTCTACATGCAACGCGCTAAAAACGCGGCCAGCACAGCCAGCGACTACGCGAAAACGTTCCAAATGTATTCTGCACGCACTGCCGGCGGAGACATGTTGGGAAACACTGTCGAACGTCCCGAAATGCAAATCGGCGACTGGGGCGCGGGCATGGGTGCGGGCATGGGCATGGGCGGCATGATGGCAAATAACACGCCGCAAATCTCCCCTATGCAAAGCTTCATGAGAGCTGTTCAAGGTGTACAAAGCACAGCCTCTAACGCTCTCACAATCATCGCGACCAGAGACCCGCAAATACAGTATGTCACTGTGTTTCTCGGACAAAGAGTGCTCTGCGCAGTGACCGGGCAAATGCTCGAAGATGTCAACGTCGTCAAAGTCCCTGTCGACAAGGATAAAAAAGAGGAAGACCTCAAAAGATGGATGTCTGAGCAAGGCATCAATGTGCAGGATGACGGCATCATGGATAACGGTATCGCGGGTGACGGAGTCTACGGAGATATCAAAATCTCATCCGCGGATGTCATCGGCCCCGAAGCGAATCGCCTGCGCGTCCTCCTTCTGCGTGTGCTTCACCAAGTCGAGTATCTTGCGCCAAACACCGTCGTTGATTACAAAAGTATGATTGCCGAGAGAACCGGTCCGCCCCCTCTGCAGCTTGGCAGAAGCGGAATCGTCATTGACCCGACCTCCGGCAAGACCACGAACTACACACAAGAAACACAAAGCATCATGAGATTTTTCCTGATGCACATCCTCTCCGAAGGTAACCCCGAGCCAAACCCAATGCCTTGGGCCGGCTCAAAGAACATTGCGCAACCTCCCACAATTATGGAGTTGCAGCGCATGAGAGACGATTATCTGCGCGAATGGCAAAACAGATTCCTCGCCTCCTATCGCATCGATCCCGAAGATCCTCGCAGCGACTTCTACCCCGTGTATATTCCCGGTGGACCATCTGTCCCCGAAATGGACGAAGCATATGTCGCCGGAGCAATCAAGCTCTCCGCAATCACCGGACAAGGCTTCCCCATCACGGCTCTCAGACCTGAAGTCTCAAAGCAATTTATCACAAGCGCAATGGAAGCAGCACTCGAAGAAACCGCGCCTGACACAATCCCCGATCCTGCAGCAGAACGTGTGCGTGTTCCACTCCCAACAAACTATATTCCTCCGCAAAATCGCGAAAACAATACGAACAACGCGAACGGCGCTATGGGAGCTAACATGGGTATGGGCGGCGGAATGCCCGGCATGATGGGTGGCCCCGGTATGGGCGGACCCGGCATGGCCGGACCCGGAGCCGGAGGCGGACAAGCGGCCTTCTAACAGAAAACGACAACGAGACAACAATATATTATAATTTCCTTACTAACATTGTAAATCATTGAAAAGCAATTTCGAAGCAAAAACATTTATTAAAGAAAACTGAGATACAGAATGGCACAGAAAGGTCCATCACCCGAAGAAGTCAGGCTCGCAGAGTCGGCAAAACTCGCCGAAGACTGGAAAACCGTCAGGCAGTTCATGCATTATGCGATGGGAATGCAACCCATCACGCAGGAGCATGAACAAAACTTCTTGCGTGTGAGAACAGAAATATCGAAAATCCAGCGGGCACTCTCGCAAAAACTGCCCGCGGGAATCAGTCTCAACACAGCTCTCATGACTGACTTGCTCAAGCGTATCTATTCGCTCGACGATATCAGAGAAAAGCCCGCACAGGACAGACAGATTTACCTCTTGCAATGGCACAAGGTCAGACTCTCTATCGCTGAAGTGCATGGAGCGCTCCAATATATTGCTCAGGGTTACAAGTTTGACTCGTCAACAAGAGTCAAAGCGGAAGTGAATGTCAAAGGCGGCGACAAGAATAAGAATGCCGCAGGGAAGAAAAAGAAAACGATCATATCGATTGTCGTACTCATCGCGCTTGCGGCGACGGCATATTATATGATGACGAAGTAAACTAAATTTTGATTATGGAAAATAATAAAGCTAAAATGAAGTCGCAAATAGAAAGAAGGATGACCACCGTGGGTAAGTGTCTGAACTCCAGCAAAACAGCCTTGACAACGACTATGATTGTCGTGGCATGCATCTCGTTTACAGGATGCGGTAAACAATTGGCTAAATGGGATATGGATAAAGCCGAAAAGCTAATCCACCAGGCCATGCTTTGGAATGCTCCAAAGTACGACCAAAGTAAGTCAAGTTTCGAGGCCGCCAACTCCGCTCTCAAAAATGCTCAACAAGCATATTCCGGAGATGACGCGGACGGAGCTAAAGCGCAAGCGAAGGAAGCCGTAGCATCGGCAAAATCCGCACTGGAAAGCGCAACTGCACAGTTCGCAGCGGACGAAGTTGACGCAGCCAAAAAGTCAATGGAGGTCGCACGGGCGAACGATGGACCGATGGAAAACCAACCCCTGTTTGACAGAGCCGAAAAAGCATCGCTTGACATGGATACCGCTTACTCGAAGCAAAAGTTCGAAAAGACAATCAAGATTTCTGCTGAAATCCAGAATGATGTCGTAATCCTTATGGCCGCCAAGAAGGCCGCTGCAGACACACGTCTCGCAGAACTCAAGGACTTGCGCGATAGTCTCGACAAGGCAAAGGCATCCGTCTATAACGCGACAGCACTCAACTTGCTCGACGAACAAATCGTCAAGTATACGAACGCCGTCGTGAAGGAAAGACAGTATAAAAAAGCTTTCGCGGATATGACCGCAACGGTGACGCAAACCCACGAAGCGATCGCCGAAACGAAGAAGAGAAACTGTGAGGATCTCCTGCAGCAAGCTCAGAAGTCGATGGATGAAGCCATTGAGAACGAAGCAAATCTCTTCGCCCGTGAAAATCTGACCACATGCCAGAATCTCATGACCGAAACGCTCGCTGCCTTCTGGGATAAGCAGTATGACACCGCTATCACTTCCGCCGAAAAACTTCGCGGCGACGCGCAACGTCTCGTCTATGAATCACGCATCGAAAGCGCCAGAGACAAGATCGCCAAGGCTAACACTCAAAAGGCTAAGTTCGAGGACGAAAAGATTGAAAAGTACATTCCCGGACGTATTTCTTCTGTCACGGAAATGATTAAGAAGTCCGAAGACCTCTTCGCTAATAACGAATTCCAAAGCGCCAAGCTCACCGCTAATGATGCTCTTGCCGAGCTTGCAAGAATGGACGAAGCGTTCAATGATTTGGCGTTTAACGAAATTGAAAAGGCAACAGCCGTCGAAGCAATCGCCAAGAAAACCTACTCACGCATGAATGAAGTTTTCTCGAACGACCAACTCTGGGCCAGCGCTGAAGCAAGAAGACTTATCAATGAAGCAAACCTCGGAGCCAGACTCGACGAAGCCGAAAAGATGCTCTCCGGCGCAACTCAGGCTCGCGAAATCAAAAAGTATAGCAAAGCCATCGAGGACGGAAAATTGGCCTCGACTCAGGCCGCTAAAGTCGAAGATGACACCTACGGAGTCACCGCTCGCTACACGCTTCTCAGAGTGCAGAACGAACTCAGCGTTCTCGAAAGACAACAAGCCATCGCGCTCGCGCCTGTACAGGTCTCCGAAATCAACAAGATGATTGTCAACACACAAGCGTTGCTCGACCAGAAACAAACACGTAATGCGGTCGAAGCCGCTGCTTGCGCACGCTCGTACATCGAGAACATCAAGCAGGAAATGATTCGCAAAACGAACGTCGAACAGAATCGCAGCGAACATATGGTCAACAGACTTGTGACAGGCGATATCTATGACGGAACACCCGGTGGCAGCGACACGAACAGATACGATAGCATGCTCGGCGGCGGACTGGATGTCCCCGGTGTGCCTGTGACCAATGCTGTTCCCGCAGCCGCAACAACAAACAACCCGCTCTCGGAAAACGTATCGGGCAAATCCTATGAGAAGCCGACCGAAGGCGCACCGTTTGTCGTTCAGCAAACGCAGCCCGCGCAAGAAGACCAATCCACAACAGTCAGAGGACTTTGGGGTCAGGTCGACGCGCTCATCAACGACGAAATCCGCATTCAGCATGTTCGCAAGTACTACCCCGCGTCAATCGCTGATGCCAAAACTGCCATCCAAGAATCGCAGCGGAAACTCGAAGCTCAGGATTACGCCGGAGCTTACGAAGCCGCCGTTCGCGCACAGCGCACTGTGCTCGAAGCCGAAAGCAAAGCATCACGCAAAGCCGCACAGACCAACCTCTCCAATGCTCGCAACAAGATGAATATGGCCAAGAGCGCCGGTAGCCAAATGTTCGCGCCCGCAGCGATGAACGAGGCCGCAAATCTCATTTCCGAAGCACAGAAAATGATTAACGCCGGCAATAACGTTCAGGCTTACGAAGTCAGCCAGAGAGCCGTTGAAGCCGCCGAAAAGGCACGCAATTACAACGTCGTCAAAGCACGTGAGACCGGAGCGCTTGCACTGCGCTATGGCGGAAACATGTCACAGCATCCACTGCTCACCGACTCGCAAATCAACGCAGACCTCGCGGAAGGACTTCTCAAGAGTTCCAGACCCGAATGCAGACTCGAAGGACAGGAAGTCGCAAAGCTTGCCGTCTATCAATCGCAACTCGCGCTTGATCACGCTCGCGATTGGACCTTCCAAGAAAGAATCGATAACCTCTACAAAGCCCTGAACAACGCCACAAGCGCAGGCGCAAACTGGTTCAACCCGGTCGAGGTCAAGAGACTGGTGGAAGAACTCCATGACGCAAGATGCGAATATAACACAAGAAACTTTGACGCCGTCGAGATTAAGCTCAACGACATCGAAGCAAGCCTCGCACGTGTCATCGAGACAACACCACAGATTCTCGAACAGAACCTTTCGCAGCAGACAGACAGACTCAACGCGCTGCTTGATGCCGGAGCAGAAAGCTATTCCGCTCAGGCCATCGACGATGCCAAGTCGTTCATGAATAACTCGGTCATTGACTTCCGCAACAAGTCCTATGGTTCATCCTATAATGGGATGAGAAAAGCCATCGAGAAGGTTGATGAAGTCGAGCTTACGATGCAAGAACAAGTTTACTTTGACGCTGTCACCGAAATCTTTGACCAACTCGATGACGCCTTTGTCAGATTCACAAACGTCATCGAGACGGGCCCGGCCTTCCTGAAGCGCCTCGTCGCATCGCCTACAGGCGCGCGTGCAAGCATCTCGCTCTCGGGCAGAATGAACCCCAACGAATACTTCGATACAATCAACAACATCTACCTCCGCACCATCCATCTTGCACCGCCCAAGGGCAAAGAAGGTATGCATGAGCAAGTTGTCAAGTGCGTCCAGTATGCTCGCACATCCGCCATGAACTTCCAGAAGCTCTATGTCATGGATCAGTTTGACGGAGTAGGCGCGGATGACGTCATCGACACAGCATATGACCAACTCAACAAGGCCAAGAGACTTCGTGCTGAACTCCAGTTCAGAAGCATCGACGCAGAAGCACGCAAGCAAGTTTTCAAAGCCGACAAGATCGTCAACTACTAAACCTTACCAATGAGATTCCCGAACATAATCGATGCTCGGGAGTCTCAAATGAGGAACTAAGACTAGAAGGATTGAACAATTATGGATTTTACGAACATAGTCATACAAGCAGAAATTCTCACAATCATTGGAATTCTGATTACGATGGCGTATTTCTTCATCAAACTTGGATTGTTCAAAACCGGCCCGAAGAAACCCAAAGCGCCTAAGCCTGAGAAACAATCGAAAAAAGCAGATAAGTAATTCCGCTATTATTAGGAGAACAAATTAAAGTGGCAACTAAAAGTATGAAAGAATTTACATCACCGCAATACAGATTGCAAGTCGTCAAAGACTTCGCAGTGTTGTGGAAGAATCTCTTTCAGTTTTTTGCGGAGAAAGAACCTGAGCGCAAGTTCACCGCTCAGGAAGAACAAGCCTTCGAAGATACGATTCAGAACATCACTGTGAATCTTTTTAGATTCCACGAAGCGGTTGTTCCCTTCATGAAGAACCCGACCGAATCCGTGCTGAAGGTTCTCGGCGACACACCATCGCTCGCGGCCGTACACAGCATGAGCGACGCCACTTTCTCGAAAACACAAGTCGACTGGCATGCCTTATTCATCGAGATGAACAAGGCACTGGGAAAACTCACACTGATTCAGCCGAAACCAAGAAAATAAACAACTGAACAGAACAGTAAACGAAAGTGCCAATCATCAGATTGACACTTTTTTTGTAAACTATTTTCACGCGACAATCATATATGATTAAGCTATATCATTCACGACGTAACACACTTTTTGAAGGGAGTAGCGGACATACAAAGATGAAATACGTAATATTTCTCGGCGACGGAATGGCTGACGACAAGCAAGAAGAGCTTGGCGGCAAGACCATCATTGAAGCAGCAGACAAGCCTTGTATGGACCGCATTGCCAAAGAAGGTGTCTGTGGATTGCTCGACACGGTCCCAGAGGGGATGAAGCCGGATTCTACGGTCGCGAATTTGTCCGTTCTGGGCTACGACCCACGCTCCAGTCTCGAAGGACGCGGCGTGCTCGAAGCTGCCGCCATCGGAGTCGAACTTGCCCCTACAGATTTGGCCGCACGAATGAACACGATTCATATAGCCGACGGAAAAATTATCACGCACAGCGCCGGCAATATCTCGACAGAGGAATCGCGCCAACTGGTGCTCGCGCTCAAAGAGGAACTCGAACCAAAATTCCCCGGAATCATTTTCCATTCGGGCGTTTCGTATCGTCATGTCCTCCAGATTACGAGACCTGCGAGCAAATGCGTCGAACTTACCCCACCGCACGACAATCCGGATAAACCGCTCGAACCGCTCATGCCCCGCGCCACAGCGCCCGAGGGCGAAGAAACAGCGACACTCCTGCGCGACTTGATTCGTGCCTCATGGCCGGTACTCGAAAAGCATCCGGTCAACATCGCTCGCGCCAAACGCGGCGAACAAACGGCCAACAGCATTTGGCCATGGAGCATCGGCAAACGCCCCAGCATGAAGACTTTCGAGGAACTCTACGGCGTCAAGGGCGCTGTGGTTTGTGCCGTCGACCTTATCCGTGGCATCGGCAAGATTGCCGGAATGCAAACGCCACGGGTCGAAGGAGTGACGGGCCTGTGGAATACGAATTTCGAGGGGAAAGCTGACGCTGTCATCGAAGCCCTCAAGACAAACGACTTGGTGTATGTTCATGTGGAAGCACCGGACGAAGCGGGACACGACGGGGACATGCAACTCAAAATCCGCACCATCACGGATCTCGACCATCGTCTGCTCAAACGCGTTATGGACAACGCGCCCGAACAGACGCGGTTTGCCGTGCTCTGCGACCATCCAACACCCGTCAAGTTACGCACCCATGTGCATCGGCCTGTTCCATTCGCGATAATGGGGCCCGGCATTGTCCCGGATTTCGTGTTAGACTATGGTGAAGCATCATGCGCCAAAGGGCGATGGCCCAATCTCCAAGGAGCGGATTTCATCCGCCTTCTGCTCGGCATCGAGCAATAAGTCGTACTGACCTTAGCAAGTCAGTCTTTACCTACAACATAACACACGCATAACTGCGTACTGTTGACTTATCATGCACACTTGAAGTGTGCCTAAATATACCTATATAAACCATTGGAGAAAATACTATCATGACACAGCATCACGCTACAATCGACGCATCTACTATCAAAGCCAACGAAGAAGGCCGCTTTGGACTTTACGGAGGCAGCTATGTGCCGCCTACGCTACAGAAGGTTCTTGACGAACTCAACGACCTCTATAAGAAATGCCTGAAAGACCCGGCATTCATTGCGGAACTCACCGACTGTTACCACAACATCGTAGCGCGCCCCACAAACCTCTACGAGGCCAAACGCCTCACACAGAAACTCGGTGGAGCACGCATCTTTTTCAAGCGTGAAGACCTCTGCCACACCGGAGCGCACAAACTCAACAACGCAATCGGTCAAGCTCTGCTTGCCAAACGCTCGGGCAAAAAACGCGTCATCGCCGAAACAGGCGCCGGTCAACACGGCGTCGCGACAGCAACGGCCTGCACTCTTTTCGGTCTTGAATGCATCATCTACATGGGCGCCGAAGATATTCTCCGCCAGAAGCTGAATGTCTTCCGCATGCAGCTCCTCGGAGCCAAAGTCGTCAGCGTCACCCGCGGCACCGCCACGTTGTCGGACGCTGTTGACGAAGCCCTCGAAGACTATGTCGCCAACGCCGAGACAACCCACTACCTCATCGGCTCGGCGGTCGGTCCGCATCCTTACCCCGAAATGGTCAGATTCTTCCAGTCGATCATCGGTCGCGAATCGCGTCAGCAAATGCTTGACACCGTCGGCAAACTCCCCGACACCGTCGTCGCTTGCGTCGGCGGTGGCAGCAATGCCATCGGAATGTTCGCCGGGTTCGTCAAGGACAAAGGCGTCCGCCTCGTCGGAATCGAAGGCGCCGGCAAGGGCATCAACACACCCGACAACGCGGCGACACTCACCCTTGGACGTCCCGGGGTACTCCACGGCAGCTACTCCTATGTCTTGCAGGACGAAAACGGCGATGTTCCGCCCGCCTACAGCATCAGCGCGGGCTTAGACTATCCAAGTGTCGGCCCCGAGCACAGCTACCTCAAGGACACGGAACGGGCGTATTACGAAGCGGTCACCGATGAAGAAGCTCTCAACGCCTTCATGGAACTCTCACGCACCGAAGGCATCATCCCCGCACTCGAATCATCGCATGCGGCGGCCTATGTCATCAAGAACGCCCCCAAGCTCCCCAAAGATCACATCATATTGATGAACCTCTCCGGGCGCGGCGACAAGGATGTCGCCCAAGTATCCGAGATGCTCAAACTCTAAAGAATATCGTCAACAGTAGCCGTGCGTCACCACAGCCTCACGGTGTCGCACGGCCTGTTCCCTATGGGCAGACACGAACTCATGCGTTTCTTTGCGCAAAAAGTTGTATTTATCCATAAAGCTGTTGGACGCGAGGAACAAATCATGATTGTGTATTTTGAAGCGCATCCGGCAGAAAACATCGGCGAACTCAACGGTGGCTACCGCTTCTGGTACTCGATTTTTTCTGCGGTCGCGACAAACGAACTCTGGGCACTGGCTGACGCAAAAACAAAAACGCCTCTCACGCATTGCGACGACAAGCAACAGACGCTTGTACTCGTATGGCCATCGCTTGGGTCTGCGGAATTCTTCGCACGGGACGAAGCCAAAAACTGCAATCCCTACCCGATTTCGCTCGAAAAGTTTCTGACGCAAGGCATCGAACAATTCGAACGCTCAAACTTCCGCATCTCCCCATGCCCCGCGCCGAATCAGCCTTTCGTGTCATGCACCGCCCATGTCTTCGCCAAACAAGTCGAGATTGCTCGTGCCCTGCGACACCGCCTCGGCACTCTCGCCGCGGGATGCAAACGTGCCACAAACCGCGAGTGCCGATGCAAACTCTGCGGCGCCGCCAGCATGGCAGCAATGGAAGACTCACGGCTCGCCGTAGCCATGCGTACCACCGGACTCAACAAAATCTGGACTGTTCAACAAGAATGGCGAACCGCGCGACTGGCCACGGACACCGGCCAACCTCTCCTGCCGATATGGGATAGCGAAGCCGGTGCGAACGCCTTCATCGAGGCACACGCCGACGATGCCCCCGGGCTAAAACCATGCGTCACTCCAATCGTCGACTGGCTCTATTTCTGGACGGGATGGCTCAGCGCCGCGAACTACAGACTCGACTTGAACCCGCACCACTCAAACGGACAAGTGACCTCTGCGGGGCAAATCGCGCCGCTCGTGTTTGACAGACTTCTGCGCGGAACATTCACAAGACTGGCCAACCAAGAACTCCCCAAATGTTATTAGTGAAACCGACCAACCATTTGTATTTAATTAGAAACATCAATTCGTATCACCACTGAAAGGGATTTGGATAATGGCCTACTCTATGACACAGGAAGCAACAAACACTCGTCGCCGCTGGGGATGCGCATGCGGGTGCCTTGTTGTTATCGGAAGCATCCTCCTTGCTTTGGCAATCTTGCTCATCATATCCTTGAAGTCGACACCTCCGGTCACCCGCGAGCAAATGGCAAATCCCAACACAGCGCTCTATGGCGAAGTCAGATTCAATGTGGAGGATAAAGGCGTCTCCGAGATGTTGAACTCAATCGTTTCCGTCAAAGCCCCCGAACTCGTCTCTGCCATCAAATCCTCGGAATTCGCCGAGAAGTTCATCATTCCGCAGGGAACAATTCTCGTCGACGAATCCGACTCCGGTCAGTGGATTGCTTACGGAGTCATTCAACCTGCCAATGCGGCGACACGCTACTTCTTGCGCTCGCTGTTGCAAGGCATCGCCAAAACGGATAAGAAAACGAAACTCCGCGATGATAACGGCGCTCAAATCCTGAGCATCGACAACGGCAAATGGGCCGCGGCCATCGGCAAGAAAACTCTCGTCCTCGGCGCGGACAACACACGACTGGCAGAACTCGCCAACGGTGTCGGAGTCGGCAAAGACCTCTCGACAACGCAGGCCGCAGCGGCTGTTTTCTCGCCTGAAATGCAGAAAACAATCCAACAAATGGACATCGAACGCCCCGCCGCCACTGAAGACGCGACAATCATCATGGGCAACAGAGCAGGACGTATTCGCAGCCTCCTCAAGTGGGTCGAGGAAGAAGTCGATTCGCCCGGCCTTGGACAAGAAATGGCAAACGACTTCGCGGCACGTGCGGTCAATCTCGATTCGATCCAGTGGCTCAGACTCGGCATCGACATCCAAAGCGCCGACACCACCATTTTCGAACTCTCGGCCGCTTGCGAGTCCCCCGAACAGGCAACAATCGCGGCCGATGTGCTCAAGCAGTGGATCCCCAAAGCCGTCTCGAAAAAACTTAAGCTCACCATCACACCCGAAGCCGGCATCCGCGGAAACAGAGCGGTCGTCAGAACTCAGGTCGACGGCATCAAACAATATTTGCCTAAATAGAAGCCAAGGTAGTGACATCCCGGTTGTAGTTATATTTTTGGCATTGTGCCTTGATACTAAGGAATGGATGAACGATGGGCTTAATTAACGGCGGAGCAAGTTACACACGGTTTATGGTCAATGAGGAAATCCCCAAAGACTTTCACACCGTCGCAACTTCACGTTTGGAACGGTTTGCCTTCAAGGAGATTAACCCCAAAAAGCACGAAGAAATCTCCATTGGTTGGGTCGCCTATGACAACCCGACAAACGCACGTGTAACCATCGAGAAAGCATTCGCCGGTGACTATATCGTGTTGGGAATTCGTGTCGACAAAAAAACGATTTCCTCCATTCTCTACAAGGCGGAACTCAGTCAAGCATTGCGTGTGCTCCGGCAGGAACTCAAGGGCAAGAAACCGACCACGCAACGTGTCTCGGAGTTGCGCGAAGAACTGCGTACCAAAATGCTCGAGGCCATCGCACCTCAGGTAGCCGTCTACGAAATGGTTTGGAATTTCCAATCAGGAACGGTCTTTTTTTCATCGCAATCGAGAAAAGCCGTCGACATGTTCACCGAACTGTTCAAGGACACGTTTGAACTGACACTGACCGAGATGGACATTGTCGAACTTACCGAGAACTACCTCGAAACTGAAAAGAACGATGTCGTATTTGAAGATTTATATCCGTCGCATTTTCGTGACTGATTCGCATTAGCTAAAGCTGGAAGTTTGTAGAAAGTAGAGCATCATATATGTTGAGAACCCGAATCGCCATTACTGTGCTGGCAGCAATGGTCATGCCCGTCTTAGGACTTACGCAGGCACAACCGAGCAACGAATCCGTAAATATCCAGAACGTCGTAACGCAAACCGGAAACGTGACCTATAACACTCTTCAGGACGCGCACAGTTCCATTTACGACGCCGAAGATTTCGCGGGCGATATCTTGCTCGACGGAAATCAAAAAGCTGTCAAGAGCACTGTGACTGCGTTTAACGCCGTATCACGACTTCTCAAGATGCCCGGCGACGCGGTTTTCGATGCCATTGATGGTGTCAACGACCCCCTCACCCCGCAAACGATGCGTCAACCAGTACCATTCGGTTCACCAAACCCAAACGACCCGATTGTCATGATGGCCGTTTCGGGCGGCGGCAGCAGAATGGCCTACTTCCACGCGTCCGTTCTTGAACAGCTTGCGAAGATTCCTGACCCATGGGGAAAGAAACGTTCCTTGCTTGATTGTATCGATGTCATGAGCGGTGTTTCGGGCGGATGTTGGTCAAGCGCGTACTATTGCGCAAACTTCGAAAAACGCTACGAACCGGATTTCTTTGATAAATTCAAGGACGCGATGAGCTCGAACCTCGAATTCCGAGGAATCAGCCGTGTGCTTCTCTATCCGCCATCCACAGCCAGACTCTTGACGAGCAGCCGCAACCGCACGGATGTTTTGGCAAAAGTCATGGCAAGAACACTCGGTGACGGAAACCGCAAATTGACATTCAACGACTTGCAGCAAAAATGGATTGAAGCGCCCGTCGGCAACAAACCTCCTGTTTTCATCGCGAACGGAACAACGCTCAACAACGGGCAGAGACTCGTCATGACCTACCTCGCGCCGTCTCAAATGCCCATGGCTATGGATAACGAAACCCTCAAACTCTACTCTATCGGAAGACGTGAGCCTGTCGCCAACAGCGCACTCAAGCCCATGCATTTCGAGGACTTCGGCAGCGACATCGGGACGTTCAGAGTCGGCGACGCCATCGCGGCAAGCGCGGCGTATCCCCTGTTCCTGCCACCGTACAACCTCAAAGTCTACCGAGACAGAGTCCCGCAAACGGGCGTGTACGCCATCGACAGCGAAACGCTCCGCTCGCCTTGGCTACAAATCTCTGACGGCGGCCTCTACTCGAACGACGGACTGGATGTTCTCTATTCGCTCGTCCGCAAAATGCCCGCTTCCAGACCTGTGCTCATATTCTTCGTATACAGCAACGACCTCGACATCAAATACACGGGCCGCGACAGAACGTGGTGGATCGTGTCGATTATGAGTCGTATGTTCACCATGAGCAACAGCCACCAGAGAGTGTCTCAGCACCTGAATATTTACAACTTCCACAAGAACAACAAAACGGCTATCGTGCCCATCGAGCTTCACGGGTTCAACTCCAAGCAGGATGATAAAGTGATGGGAATCCCCACGGCGTTCCATATCACTTACTTCAACAAAAAGCTCATCAGCCGTGTCACGCCGCAGATTATCCAGATGATGACGCCTCTTTGGCAGGACGCCCCGGCTCTTTTCGCGGGCAAAATGTCCATCGAAGCGTATATGGCGCATTATAACGCCATTAACGAGCATATCGCGCTCATCAGAGCGCCCCAGAATTAACACCGATTCTGGGCATAACACTGAATAGAACACCCGTTTTTTTGCAAATAATCATAAGGTTGCAATGGCATCATTACCTCGCTTGAAAAGCACATGAGGTCATGCGTCTTGAAGCTGTTATGTTCTTTGGACATGGCGCCTGAATACTTTGGATGGCGGCGGAAGAGGCACCCGATAACGATGCCTCGCTCGCCGGAATTCAAAGAAATAATCAATCGGCGAACAACAGAATTTTCAGCAACGGGACACCGACATCACGCTAATTTCACGCTTGTGAACATGAGTGTCCATTTAACCTTAACAATTAAAGCTGACCGTGCAATCAACTGCGAACGCCTTTGAATATGCACGGCTGACTCAAAATAAAAGGAACAAATTATATGTCCGAAAATACGAACGGACACCTGATCTCTCAAGAGATTACGGTTGACTTTGGGGCAACGCCCCTTTCCCTTGGCACTGGTAAAGTCGCCAAGCAGGCTAACGGTTCTGTCGTCGCGCAAGTCGGCGAAACCGTCGTGCTCGCCGCCGTCGTTATGGCTCCGCCAAGACCCGAGCCTCTCGACTTCTTCCCTCTCACGGTCGAATATCGCGAGAAAATGTACGCGAATGGCAAGGTTCCCGGTGGATTTTTCAAAAGAGAAAACCGCCCATCACAGCAGGAAATCCTGACATCACGTCTCATCGATAGACCGCTCAGACCAATGTTCCCGGACGGTTTCACGCAAGAAGTCCAGGTATTCTGCACCGTGCTCAGCTACGACGGAGTCAACAACCCCGACCTCGTCGCAATGATTGCGGCAAGCTCAGCGCTCATCATCAGCAACATTCCTTTCGAAAAGCCCATCGCCGGTGTGCGTGTCGGCTTTGACGGAACAAACTACATCCTGAATCCAACGTTGGACAAGCAGGACGAACTCTTGCTCGACCTCGTCGTGGCAGGAACAAAAAATGCCGTCGTGATGGTCGAGTCCGGAGCAAAGATGCTCACCGAAGAGCAGATGCTCGGAGCACTCAGATTCGGGCACGAAGCAATCAAGAAAATCTGCGAAGCGCAGGAAAAATTCCGCGAGATGGTTGGAAAACCAAAGTCGGAGTATGTCAAGAATATTCCTGACACAACACTGCAAGAAAAAATCGCAAGACTCAGCTTGCCAAAGTTCGCGAAAATCTCGGAAATTTACGAGAAGGTCGCACGTGGCGAAGCGCTTGACGACGCACGTGAATCAATCATTGACGAACTCGCCGACGAATACCCCGAAGGAAGAGAACTCATCTCGTCCATTTTCGAGGACGCCTACGCAAAGTCAATGAGACGCAAAGTCCTCGATGAGGGCATCCGCCCGGACGGCCGCAAGCTCGACGAAATCAGACCCATCACAACAGATGTCAGCGTCCTGCCCAGAACACATGGTTCTTCGCTTTTCACACGCGGACAAACACAGTCGCTCGGCGTTCTCACGCTCGGGACCGGCGAAGATACACAGGAAATCGACACCCTGCAAGAAAAGGGCGAGCATACCTACTACATGCACTATAACTTCCCGTCTTACAGCGTCGGCGAAGTCCGCCCCATCAGAGCACCAGGAAGAAGAGAAATCGGTCACGGCGCATTGGCGGAAAGATCGCTCAAACCTATCATTCCGAATCATGATGATTTCCCATACACCATCAGACTCGTCAGCGAAATTCTCGAGTCGAACGGCTCATCATCCATGGCATCGGTCTGCTCAGGCTGCCTCGCGTTGATGGACGGTGGTGTCCCAATCAAGGCACCCGTAGCCGGCATCGCCATGGGCCTCATCAAAGAAGAGGACGGATACGCCGTTCTCAGCGACATTCAGGGACTCGAAGACCACCTCGGCGACATGGATTTCAAGGTCGCCGGAACTCAGGACGGAATCACAGCCCTGCAGATGGATATCAAAATCGAAGGTATCACTTTCGAAATCATGGAGAAAGCCCTCGCCCAAGCCAAGCTCGGACGTAAGCACATTCTTGGCAAGATGGCCGAGAGTATCACTCAGCCCAGAGAAGACCTCAGCAAGTACGCACCACGTATCGATACTATCTGGATTAATCCCGAAAAGATTCGCGACGTCATCGGCACCGGCGGCAAGGTCATTCGCGAAATCGTCGCGCAGACGGGCTGCAAAATCGACATCACGGACGACGGTAAAGTCCTCATCGCAAGCGCAGATTTGCAGGCGAAACAGGCCGCGACTGACTGGATTAAGCGTATCACCGCTGAACCCGAAGTCGGACAAATCTATACCGGCAAAGTCGTGCGCATCGAAGACTTCGGCGCATTCGTCGAACTCATGCCCGGCAAGGACGGAATGGTTCACGTCAGCGAACTCGAACCGCACCGGGTCAACAAAGTCACCGATGTCTGCCAGATGGGCGACGAGCTCACCGTCAAGGTCATCGGCATCGACGAAAAAGGACGAGTCAGACTCTCCCGCAAGCAGGCTATCTACACCCCGGAACAACTCGCCGAAATGGAAGCCGCTAACCCCAAGCCGGAAGGCGGAGAAAGACGCGAACGCGGTAACAGGGACAGAGACAGAGGCGACCGTGGTAGAGGACGTGACCGTGGAAACAGACGCGACCACGGAAACAGAGGACGCTCGGAGAATAACACGGCGGCCGACAATGGAACACCGTCGGAGCCAAGAGCGGACAAACCCGAGACGATGCCCGTACTCAACATCAGCCCCGATCAGCTCGATGACGACTTGTTCGAGAAGCTGTAGGACGACATTTCACCAAGTAACAAGCGCCTTCCACCTCACCCGTGGAAGGCGCTTTTGCGTGTCGTTCATTTTGTGTTCAAATAATTCATTTTTTATTTGACAGGTGTTGATAATTGTGCTATGATAACGTTATAATAAAATATATTTATTTCAAGAGACATCATATGAAACACGCATTCACACTCATTGAATTGCTTATTGTGGTTGCCATTATCGCAATCCTTGCAGCCATCGCGGTTCCCAATTTCCTCGAGGCACAAACACGCTCAAAAGTCAGTCGTTGCAAATCTGACTTGCGGACCATCGCAACGGCGCTCGAATCTTACAGAGTCGACAACACCAGCTATCCCAATGACGGAGGCTCGGGTGTCGCCTCGCCGACGTTCGTCAATTCGGGCGGAATCGTCTGGGCAAGATTGGGCGTCATCACATCGCCCATCGCCTACATCACAGCCATCCCACCTGACCCATTCCTGACGGTTCCACACGAAAACAGAACATGGCTCTACAGTTATATCTACATGTGTAACAACAAGAACTGCGGCCCCTTCGTTGGCGACTCTGATCTGTCTGACGCAGATGTCCGTTCACGGATGGAAAACGTGCGCAAAACGTTCTGGAATGTGCCGGATCATCTCTGGCTCATGTTCACCTCCGGACCCGACCGTGTCCCGGATTTCGCGAATGTTCCGCCCTATGACTCAACCAACGGAACAATCTCCAAAGGTGACATTTGGTACTTTGGACCCGGCGGAAAATTCACCGACTAATATTTCTGCAAAAATAATGGTTTTTTTGTGCGCTTTTATCCTTGCATAACAGCGCACTTTCTTATATAATGTAAAACAAGCATGAAACAATCATACTTCATTATTTGTTTTATAGGAGATTTGTTTTAGAATGAAAAAGGCATTTACCTTGATCGAGCTGCTTATCGTTGTTGCTATCATCGCGATTCTTGCAGCTATCGCCGTCCCCAACTTCCTCGAAGCGCAAACACGCGCAAAGGTCAGCCGCGTACAATCTGACCTACGTACTCTCGCCACAGGAATCGAATCGTACACCGTGGACAACAACAAACCCATGACTTGCTGGGTATCGGCAACAGCCGTCGCCGGCAGAAGCCTCTTCTATCCCGAAGTCGCATCCGCCGTCAGCGCAAGATTCATCAGACTTACGACACCGATTGCGTATGTAACAACTGTACTCCGTGACCCATTTGTTCTCGAAAAGAACATGTCGCGCCATGGCGTCAGCACCAACGAATATGACACCTACGACTACATCTCGGCGTTTGACTTCGAGAAGGAGACAAGCAAACGCGCAGCCGCCATCACATCCGGTGCCGGATGGCGTCTGGCATCTGCCGGACCCGATGGCATGCAGTACTACGGTGGAGCGCAGACCGGACTGGCCACAAACCAATACGGCGTCGACTATGACCCGACAAACGGAACAAAGAGCATCGGCGATCTCGTGCGTGTCGGCGGAGGACCCGGACCAATCTACACGCTGAAGCCTTCAATCGACAGAATCAGAAACGTCTACAATCAACAGTTCTAATTGAACCGAAATGAACTATTCGGCAGCGGAAGCTAAACAAGCCTCCGCTGCTTTTTTATGTCACGCAATCAACCCGTTTTTTTGTACTTATTACTACGAACGAATAAAACGAAAAGAGACTGGAACGATGATGAAAGAAAACAAACACTACAACTTGCTCATCGGCGCCGCCATCGCCATGATGATTGCAACTGTAGGCATTGCCAATGCCGAGACTCTTCTTGACGCGCCGGGCAAACTTATCAAGAAAACAACGACCGCAGCCAAGGACACAGCCGAGAAGGTCAAAGACATCTCGCAGAAAACCGCAAGCAAGACGAAGAACGCCGCTAAGGACGCAGTGAAAACAATCGAGAATACAACCGCGCAATCTGTCGATAAAGCTAAGGCGCAAGCCAAGGGCGTCAAGGCCGAACTCAAAACTCCCCAGAAGCCAAACGACAAGGCGCAGCAGTCGGTGAACAAGACGCAAAGCTCCCTGCTCAAGGATGTCAAAGTCCAAAAGGATAACGCCGAAAAAGCAATCAAGGATGCCGGAAAAGTGATTGAGAATACGACGGTGCAAACGATTGACACCGCAAAAACTCACGCCGAGGGAATCAAAATGGAACTCGTGACTCCGCAGCTTGCGACTAAAGCGAAGAACGAAGTCATCAAAATAACAACGCAGACGAAGACAACGTTAAGCAATGTGACGCAGACGCAAAAGGAGAAGGCCGAGAAGGCCGCCAAGAGCGCCGTCGCGACGACGGAGAAGGCTATCAAAGACGCCAAGAAAACCCTCGAGAATACAACAACTCAATCGATTCAAAAGGCACGTTCGCAGGCCGAAGGCGTCAAAAAAGAACTGATGAAGCCCGCGCAGAGCAAATAGTTTTTGCGTGACTTTCTGAATAGATAGCCACACAAAAGGTAAACAAAAAACAGCAATGGTGTTTGAACAACACAAACACCCGTATGAAGCAGGGCTCGAACCATCGACTCCTCACCTCGCGACGATGCAAATCTGTTAACGGGGTAACCACGGAACAGCGTGCGCATTCCCGCATAGGGACTGCCCCACAACTGAGACCCGGGGATGGAACCGATGGCAAACACGCCCGATTTCATCCCCGGGTTTTTCGTTGAACCGACACCGCAATTATCGCTTTAAATCGAGGAATACGACTATTAAAGACAGCATCCGAATTAATGAGGACATTCGGAGTCCTGAAGTAAGACTGATTGACCAAAACAATCAACAGGCCGGCGTAGTAAAGTTGGCTGATGCACTGCGGATGGCAGCCGAGGCAGGATTTGACCTCGTCGAAGTCGCGGCCGAAGCAAAGCCACCGGTATGCAAAATTGTTGACTACAAAAAGGTCATATACGAGCAGAAACGTAGACAACGCGAAGCACGTAAAAAACAGAAGACCATCGACATCAAGGAAGTCAAGATGCGCCCGTCGATTGACGCCCATGACTACATGACGAAAATCACGCACGCAAAAGATTTCCTCACAGATGGCTGCAAGGTCAAAGTGACGCTCTTTTACAAAGGAAGAGAAAGAACGCACCAGGACAGAGCAAAGGCTCTCGTTGACAAGATTCAGGCAGACCTCGCGGAGGTCGCAGTCTGCGACGCTGTCAACAGAATCAACAATCTGTATAACTCGCTTATCTTCTCTAAAAAACGGTAAATTGCTAAATCAATAATAACTCTTGCACACGCAAGAACAGGAAGGACTAAAAGACAACTATGCCTAAAATGAAGACAAACCGCGCAGCGGCAAAACGCTTCTCTCTGACCGCTACCGGAAAGGTGAAACGAAACTCCGCTTTTCGTAGACACATTTTGGTTACGAAAACAACAAAAATGAAGCGCCAGGCCCGTGGAACATGCATCTTGCACGAAGCAGATGCACGTAGAGTTCTCCGCATGCTGGGCAAAGCCTAACAGCACAAACAACTTACACGGGACAACAACCCGCCAATACAATTAACTTTCTACTGATTTTCAAGGAGTAATAATATGCCAAGAGCAACGAACAATCCGGCATCGCACAATCGCCACAAAAAAATTATGAAGATGGCAAAGGGCGCTTACAGCGGAAGAAGAAAACTTTTCCGTAACGCGAACGAAACGGTCAAGCGTGGCCTCGCCTACGCATTCCGCGATCGTAAAGCACGCAAGCGCGAATTCAGAGCACTCTGGATCGCAAGAATCAACGCAGCCGCAAGAAACGAAGATTTCTCATACAGCAAACTCATCGCCGGACTTGCCGCAGCGAACATTGACATCAACCGCAAAATGCTCAGCGAACTCGCAATCGCCGACCCCGCGGCATTCTCGGAATACGTCAAACAGGCCAAAGCGGCACTGGAAAAATAAACAACATCACAAAAGTGACTTTTCGTTTGAAACGGTCTTCTTTCAAAAGGAGACCGTTTTTTTATGCCACACAACAGGCACTCACAAAAAGGGGAGAGAAAATCGGAGACACAAAAGAAAGGCATGTGTATACGGTAAAGGAGGGCTTAACTATGAATACACAACGCACTGCATAGTGCACCGCATACACATGCACAATAATCTACCCCACCACAAAAAAATATTCCCAATTTTCTAAACAGCCAAACACACCCCCAAGCCCCCACACCCGCACACACAAATACCCCACACAGAAAACAGATCATCGTCGAACTATTCCTAACATGCTTCAGTCCTCAGTCGATGCCCACATGGGCGTCGGCTGTAGCTTGACATTATTCAACAAAAGGAAAATCAAAATGGTTTATGGATATATTTGCATACCTCTGGACAATTAATGTATCCTTTAAAATTAGGCCATTTATGCATGCAAAGTGGGCAACTATACCGATGCAGTATGTTTTGGAAAAGAGGATTTTTTCTGCTACGTTTTTGCGGTCAGCAATTTATATAAAGAAGTAAAGCACTGCAAATCCAGACACTGCTTACTTCTTTACCAAACAAAAGATTATAGGAGAAATCGACAATGGCAAAGATATATAATTACGATGTAATGTTTGACGATACATCGATTGATGTAAGCCGGGAGGTTGCCCTTGTATGGTCAATCGCAAACTCTCTGCGCGGTGCTTACACCTCCGATAAGTACAAGGATGTCATTATCCCTATGGTCATTATTCGCCGCTTTGAGTGCGCATTAGCCAAAACCAAGCAGGCGGTCGTCAAAAAACACAAGGCAAAACCTAATCTTCCTGCCGCCTTGCTTGAGAAGGTTTCCGGCTATCCATTTTATAACACCAGCGAGTTTACATTGGCACGTCTGCTAAACGACAGCGATAACATTGCTTCAAACTTTGAGAGCTACATCGAAGGTTTTTCTGCCAATGTACAGAGTATTCTCGCCAATCTGGATTTCAAAAAACAGATTGAGAAAATGGACAAAAACAACCGCCTGTATGGTGTCGTCAAGAAATTTTCGGATATCAATTTTGACCCAAACACCGTAGACGGTATGCGGATGGGCTATATTTTTGAGGATATTATCCGCCGCTTCTCTGAAAACGCCGAGGCCGGCGATCACTATACGCCGCGCGAAGTCATTCGACTGCTTGTGAATGTACTGCTTGCCGAGGGCTGCGATGATTTGCTCACCGATGAAGGAAAAATCGCAACTGTTATGGACGCAGCGTGCGGCTCAGGCGGGATGCTTTCCACTGCACATGACTTTCTGCGTCGTAAAAACCCGGGCATTGATGTTCGCCTTTTCGGGCAGGAAATCAACCCTGAATCTTACGCCATTTGCATGGCGGATATGCTGATTAAAGATGAGGATGCAAGAAATATAAAGGGCGGTGAAAACGCCAATACGCTGAAATACGATTGTTTCCCCGATCAGAAGGCAAGGCTCGTCATTATGAATCCGCCTTTTGGAACAGCTTGGGGCGGCAAGGACGCACCGGACGGACAGGAAAAGGCCGTCCGCGATGAGTTTAGGAAAGGCGGACGATTTGAACATGGTCTCCCCGGAACCGCAGACGCGCAACTTTTGTTCATGCAGCACGCAATCAACAAGCTCGATGACCGCAATGGCCGTGCCGCAATCATTTCCAACGGCTCTCCGCTGTTTTCCGGAAATACTACCAGCGGTGAAAGCCAAATTCGCCGTTGGATGCTGGAAGAAGATTTGCTAGAGGCTATTATTGCCCTTCCTTCTCAGCTCTTTTACAACACTGATATTGGCATTTACGCCTTTATTCTCTCGAAGAATAAGCGTCCGGATCGCCGCGGAAAGGTTCAACTTATCAATGCCGTGGATATGTGGCAGCCGCTCCGCAAATCGCTCGGCAAAAAGCGCCGCGAGATTGACCGTAATAGCATGAAGCGCATTACGGAGCTCTACTCTAATTTTGAAGAAGCACCAAACTGCAAAATTTTTCCCAACGAGGAATTCATGTACCGGGAATATTCCGTTTGGCAGCCGCTCCAGCGCCGTGCGGTTTTGGATGAAGAAAGCATTGGAAAGCTGCGTACAAGTGCCTACTTTACAGCCGAGTCCAAGATTTTCAACGAGACGGATTTTGAAGAGCTTTCCGAGATTAATCCGCGCAGCGCAGCGGACGAAAAGAAGTATCAGAAATACAGTGCGGGCAAGAAATTTACAGAAGATGTCCTGACAATTCTGGAGGCAAACAAATCCGACAGGGTTTACATGGACTATGCCGCATTTGTGGCTTATCTGAAAAAGCTGTTGTCCGATGTTGATGGATATTCCGCAAATCGATTGACCGGTATTGCTAGGGAGCTTTCCATCATGGATAAAACAGCGGTGGTGCAAAAGGACAGAAAAGGCAACATCATCGTTGATTCGGCCACCAAAGATTCTGAAATCATCAAGCTGACCAAGAATCCGGAGGAATACTTCCAAGAGGAAGTCTATCCCCATGTGCCTGATGCCATCTGGTTGTATGAATACGATTCTTCCAAAAAGAAAAGTGACACCAACAAGGAAAAGCAAGGCGCGGAATTCCCGTTCACACGGTTTTTCTATGAATATAAAGCGCCAAAAAAGGCAGACGATTTGCTGGCGCAGTTCATGGAACTGGAAAAATCTCTTGCGTCGAAGATCGCGGAATTGTGAGGAAGTGAGATTTATGATGACAGAGCAAATGAAACCTAGCGGAATTGCATGGATTGGGGATATACCAGCAAGTTGGGATGTTGTACGTATTAAAGATATTGGTACATATCGAAATGGTTTGACGTATGCGCCGGAAGACGTTACGGAGGATGACAATGGAACGTTAGTTCTTCGTTCATCAAATATACAAAACGGAAAAATTTCTTATGATGACAAGGTTTATGTAAAGTGCTCTATATCAACAGAACTGATGGTTAAAAAAGGCGATATTATAATCTGCTCAAGAAATGGTAGTCGTGAACTTATAGGAAAAAACGCGATTGTTGAAGATTCTGGTTTAACTTGTTCCTTTGGTGCCTTTATGATGGTATATAGATGTTCATGTCCACGATATATATATTACATACTAAACTCAGAAGTTTTTTCTTATTATTTAGGTACTTTTTTAACTTCGACTATAAACCAATTAACAGGAAGCAATTTTGGAAATATGAAAATTGTCTTTTGTACGAATTGTAATGAGCAAAGAGCCATTGCCGATTATCTGGACTCACAATGCGCCAAGATTGACAGCATTGCCGCCGACCTGAAAAAGCAGATCGAACTGCTGCAAAAATACAAAAAATCCCTCATCACCGAGACGGTAACGAAGGGACTGGACAAGTCTGTGCCGATGAAGGATAGTGGGATTGAGTGGATTGGGGAAATTCCTTGCACATGGAATGCAAAAAAAATAAAATATATCTGCAATCTTGTTCGAGGTGGGTCGCCAAGGCCAATTGATAATTTTTTGTCCAACGATGATAACGATGTAAACTGGATAAGAATTGGAGATACTGAAAAGGGGCTAAAATACATAAATTCTACTCTGCTCAAAGTTACCAATTTGGGCGCATCGAGAAGTCGGATTGTATTGCCCGGTACGTTGTTGCTTACTAATTCGATGAGTTTTGGGCAGCCATATATTTTGAATATTACAGGTTGCATTCACGATGGATGGCTTGCTTTTTCTGACTATCAAAATGTTGAAAAGGAATACTTATATTATACCTTGATGGCATATTACTCAATAAAACAATTTGAATGGGCAGCGATTGGAGCAGTTGTTGAAAATTTGAGTGTTGACAAGGTGGGCAATTCCTATATTGCAGTTCCACCGCTTAATGTGCAAACTCAAATCGTTTCATTTCTCGATGAGAAGTTAAGACAAATTGAAAATGTTATCGAGATGAAACAAACACAACTTGATCAAATCAATGGTCACAAAAAATCCCTCATCTATGAATATGTCACCGGTAAAAAGAGAGTAAAGGAGGCTGCACAATGGCAGTAAAAGGCGGTCAACTGAAAGAAAAAGAAGATTTTCAAGGCTACATTCTTGAAATGCTCCGGAAGGAAAACGGCTATCAGGTGCGTCCCTCTACCGCTTACGATCCCGGCTACGGCATGGATGTGGAGTTGCTGTTTGGTTTTTTTGAATCCACCCAAAAGGACGCTCTGGCTAAGCTTGAAAAGCTTTACAAGGACAAGACTCGTCAGACCGTTCTGAACTACATCAACAATGAAATCAACAAAAAGAATCGCAGTCTGCTAGATGTGCTGAAACACGGTGTGGAATTCGACAACGGCGTGACACTGAACCTTATGTATCGCAAGCCCGCCAATTCCTTTAACACCAAGGCGAAGACGCTCTATCAGCAGAATGTTCTGTCCGTCATGGAGGAGGTCTATCACAAGGAGGGCGAACGCATTGACCTTGTCATTTTCCTGAACGGGATTGCTATTTTTACCTTTGAACTGAAATGTAACACTAGCGGACAGAATTATGAGGACGCCATCCGGCAGTATAAATATGACCGGGATTACAAGACCCGTCTGCTGAAATTCAAGGCAGGCTGTCTGGCACACTTTGCCATGGACTTGAACGAGGTCTATATGTGCACCCATCTGAAAGGCAAATCCTCGTTTTTCCTGCCGTTCAACAAAGGTAGCGGCGAGGGCATCAACGCCGGCAAGGGCAATCCGCACAACCCTGACGGAATCAACGTATCCTATATGTGGGAGGATATACTCAATAAAGATACGGTGTTGTATCTGATTGATAAGATCATTTTCCTGCAGAAGGAAAAGAAAAGGAATGCCGATACCGGTAAGCGTGAAATAAAAGAGACTCTGATTTTCCCGCGCTATCATCAGCTTAATGCCGTCCGCAAGCTTGTAGCGGATATGGCAGAGAATCATTCCGAGAAGAACTATCTCATCGAGCATTCCGCAGGCAGCGGCAAAACCAATACCATTGCATGGCTGGCACATCGCCTCTCTTCCCTGCATGATGCCGAAGATAAACCCATTTTTGACACAGTCTGCATCATCACTGACCGCATTGTGGTGGATCGTCAGCTTCAAGATGCCGTGCTTTCTCTGGAACACAAAGTGGGTTTGATTAAGGTCATGGATGAAAAATGCACTTCAATGGACTTAGCAGAAGCACTCAACGGCAACACGAAGATTATCGTCACCACCATACAAAAATTCAAGTATATCCATAAGCGGGTCGGCGAATTGAAAAACAAAACATTCGCCGTTATCATCGATGAAGCACATTCCTCTACCGCCGGCACCGCTATGGAGTCTGTGACCTATGCTCTTTCCGAAAGTCACAAGCTAAGCGAAGCAACGCCATTGGATGCCGCGGAAGATGTTCCATCTATGGCAGATGTGATTGAGGATGAGATTGCTCGCAGCGGCAAACAGCCGAATGTGTCCATGATTGCGTTTACCGCGACGCCCAAGCCGACAACGCTGCAACTCTTCGGATGCCTGAATGAGGACGGAAAAAAGGTAGCCTTTGATTTGTACTCCATGAAGCAAGCGATTGAAGAAGGCTTCATTCTTGATGTCATGCAAAATTATGTGACATATAAGACCTACTTCAAGATTAATAAGGCCATCGAGGATGACCCGGAGCTGGAGACCATTGCGGCGAAACGCAAAATTGCAAAGTATATCGAGTTGCACGATACGAATATTGCCCAGAAGGTTGAAATCATTATTGAGCATTTCAAGAACAACATCATGAAAGGGCTCGATGGCAAGGCAAAAGCCATGGTGATTACTTCGTCACGGCAAGCGGCAGTCAAGTATCGCAATGAGTTTGTGAATTACATTGCCAAGCATGGCTATACCGGTATTCATGCACTTGTGGCATTCTCCGGGAAAGTGACCTTAGACGGAGTGGAATATACAGAAGCAGCTATGAATGGCGTTGCTGAAGGCGATTTGCCGGAGGTTTTTGATTCCAACGATTATCAGGTGCTTCTTGTAGCCAACAAGTATCAGGCCGGTTTTGACCAGCCGAAGCTTTGTGCTATGTATGTGGACAAGCGTCTGCGTGGTGTCAATGCCGTGCAGACCCTTTCCCGCCTGAATCGCATCTGCGCGCCGTATGATAAAAAGACCTTTGTGCTTGATTTCAAAAACGAGTATGAAGACATCCTCGCATCGTTTGCGCCGTTCTATACCGAAACCATCTTGGAAGAAACCGTTTCGCCGTCTACCATTCGGGATGTAGAGGCGCAGGTCGATCAATATGGATTTCTGGATATTGATGACATTGAAGCGTTTAACGAGTACCTCTATCAGGATAAGCGCAACGCCAAGGATAAGGCGAAAATGTGGTCTTTGTTGGACAAGTCCTTGCAAATTATCAACAAGAAAACCGAGCTTGAAAAGCTCGAAATCCGAGCGACAATCAAGCACTTTATCCGCTTCTACTGCTTCTTGATTCAGGCCACCTGCTTCGAAAGCATTGATTTGCATAAGAAGTACAACTACCTCTCATACCTTGTCAAAGAAATCGAGGTCAGCAGCGGAGGCAATGATTTCGATATTGCCGACAAGATTACTGCTTCCAATTTCAAGCAGAAAAAGACAGGTGAGGAAACTATTGAAATCACATCCGATCCGGAAGTCAGACTGCCAAAGCCTAACGAGGTATATTTCGACGAAGCGGTAAAGAAGAAGCTCTCGGAAATCATTGATGAGATTAATGCCGCATATAATAAGAATTTCGATGTGGATGTTGCATCAAAATCCGCGCTCCAGATGCGAGATCTGCTTCTGAAAAATGGTCATCTTCGTGACAGTGCGCGAAATAATTCTCTGAAAGACTTCAAGTTTGCATACTTTGATGCCGTGCAGGACGCTTTGTTGAGTGGATTTGAGCAGAATCAGGACTTCTATTCGTTGTTGCTTGAAAATGAGGAGAAGAAGCGTGAACTGATGCAGGTGTTTTTGGAAGATATCTATAAACAGTTAAGAACGTAACAACAGACTCCGCGCTTTTAGGGTTATAATCCACGCTTGTGGCATACAAATCTAGCACCTGACGATACATCACCTTTTCGGAGGAACGGATGTCACGGATACAATCCAACAGCTCATGCCAATAGTTGCCGCCGCCGGAATTCTTCAGGCGTTCAGTCGCCCAGCGGCGGAATGCGTGGCAATAGAGGATTTAATCCGGTAGCCGAGGGAGATAATCATATCGAGATTATAATAAATTCTTTCTCTTTGAACATCACGCCCGCCTTCAGATTGAACTGTTCGGAATTTCCGAACAGTTGAGGATTCCCCTAATTCGCCTTCCTCAAAAATGTTCTTTTCATTCACTGATGCTATTTACATCCTCTAGCAATGCTTACCTAATATGATTCTGGTATTTTACACACTCATATTTTCGGAAATGTACGATTCGTGGTGGCGCGAATGTGAGGGGGACGGACGATGGTTGCGTGTTTGATGGTGTGGAGAGGTGCGTCGGCAACCTTACGCAAGAATATAAATTGTTAAGTATGGTCGGGGCGACTGGATTTGAACCAGCGACCACCTGAACCCCATTCAGGTACGCTACCAGACTGCGCTACGCCCCGACGCAAATTCTTATCTACGGTAACGTCTACAGATTATTCATCACAAATCAACTGTTTTTTAGGATAAGCAAATCATGCTTACTGTATAATATTAGCGGGCTTCTTCAACTTTTGGGGAATACGCCTTCGGGCATACTTGCGGAAAAAGGATATGATGAACAAACAAGTCGTTTTACAACGAATCGGACTGGCGATACTCGATGCGTTCTGCGTTGCGCTTGCGCTCTATTTGGCCTATCAGATTCGATTTGAGTTCGCGGTGCGCCCGGAGGATCTGGCGCAAATGCTTGTTGTTCTCCCGTTATTCTGCATCGTAAGACTCATCCTCTTCGCGATTCTGCACCTCTATAGCGGAATCCTGAGATACACCAGTCTGCCCGAAATCAAAGCCATTTTCACGGGCGTCGTCATCGGGTCCTTCATCCTTGGCATCGCCAACATTTACATCTGGCCTATGCTGCCGCCAATCGATGGACTGCCGGACCTCTATCTGACGTACATCGACAAGCATCCGCAGCGTGTGCCGTGGTCCGTGTTTTGCATCGAAGTCGTCTTCTCGTTCACGCTTATCGCCGCGATGCGGCTCTCGCGCCGCCTGACCATCACGGCGCAGTGTTGGGCCAAAACGCGGCGCAACGCGGCGGTGAGACGTGTCCTGATTCTCGGGGCCGGTGACACCGGCGAGGCGACGGCGCGGACTATCTCGCGGGACCTTTCGCATGCATACGAGGTCGTCTGTTTTGTGGACGACAACCCCATGAAAAGGGGACTGCGCATCAGAGGGTGCATGGTCAAGGGAACGTGCGACGAGCTTGTCAAAATCATCGCGGAAGAACACATTGACGACGTGCTGTTTGCCGTTCCGAGCATGACGCCCGACCGGATGCGTGGCATCATCGAGTCATGCCAGTCGGCGCACGTCGGGTTCAAACGCGTGCCCGCCGTCAACGAAATCATCTCCGGACGTGTCGCGGTCAACGCCATTCGGCAGGTGGAAATCGAGGATTTGCTCGGGCGCGAAACGGTGAATCTCGAACTGGGAAAAGAGAACAATTACATCTGTGGGGCGACCGTTCTTGTCACCGGAGCCGGTGGCAGCATCGGCAGCGAGTTGTGCAGACAGCTCTGCAACTTCGGGGCGAAAACAATCGTCCTTCTGGGCAAGGGCGAAAACTCAATCTACGACATCTCGCAGGAGCTGGCAAGGGTCTGCCCGCAAGTCAAGACCGTGCCCGCCATCGGCGATGTGCGCGACAGAGCGCGCATTCGCCAGCTTATGGACAAATGGAACCCGGACATCGTCTTCCATGCGGCGGCGCACAAACATGTGCCCCTGATGGAACTCTCCCCCGACGAAGCAATCAAGAACAATGTTTTTGGCACCATCAATGTCGCCGAGGAAGCCGCCGCGCACAACGCCTCGCAGTTCATCATGATTAGCACCGACAAAGCCGTGCGGCCGACAAGCGTCATGGGCGCGAGCAAAAGAGTCGCGGAGATGGTCATCTTCAACCGCATCGCCCTGCAGCCCAACACGAAAACGAAGTTTGTCGCCGTCAGGTTCGGCAACGTCCTCGGCAGCCGCGGAAGCGTGATCCCGCTCTTCCGTGCGCAAATCGTGCGTGGTGGGCCGGTCACCGTCACCCATCCCGAAATGACACGCTACTTTATGACGATTCCCGAGGCGGTCTCGCTGGTGATACAGGCCGGGTCACGCAAAGAACAGCGCCACCTCTATCTGCTCGACATGGGCAAACCCATGAAAATCGCGGACCTCGCGGCCAATGTCATCCGACTCAGCGGTTTCGAGCCGGGGAGAGACATCAAGATTAAGTACACCGGAATGCGCCCCGGCGAGAAGCTCTATGAGGAGCTGCTGACGGAGGGTGAGAATATCAAGGCGACCGACATGGGACGCATTTTCTCGGCCGAACCGGATCAGGTGAACCCGGACACGCTCGAAGAACATCTGAGCAAACTCAAGCAGCTGGCCGAGGACGGCGACGCCGACGGCATCCGCGAGGAGTTGACGCTGCTTGTGCCGGACTTTGGGCCGGACAAATCCGACAGCAAAACTAACACCGGAAAGTAATCATGTTCGAATTCCAAATCGTCAAAAACTCCGGCGAAACCGCGGCTCGCGCCGGTGTCCTTTCCACACCGCACGGCGACATACAGACGCCCGTTTTTATGCCCGTCGGAACGAAGGCAACCGTCAAGGCCATGATTGCCGAAGAGCTTGAGGAAATCGGCGCGCAAATCATCCTCTCGAACACCTTCCATTTGGCGCTCCGCCCCGGCGATGACATCGTTCGCCGGCTCGGCGGCCTGCACAAGATGATGAACTGGAAACACCCCATCCTCACCGACAGCGGCGGATTTCAGGTGTTCTCGCTTGCGAAGCTCAACAAAATCACCGAGGAGGGCGTGAGATTCCGCTCGCCAATCGACGGCGCTGAGGTCTTCCTCACCCCCGAGAAAAGCATCGCCATCCAAGAGAACCTTGGCGCCGACATCATCATGGCGTTCGACGAATGCGTTAATCCGGCCGCTAAGCACGAATATGTCGCCAAGAGTACTGAGATGACGCTACGGTGGCTAAACCGCTGTAAAACCGCAAAAAAACACGAATTTCAGGCACTTTTCGGAATTGTTCAGGGCGGAATCTTCCCGGACCTCCGCCAATGGAGCGCGACGCAAACAGCGCAAATCGATTTGCCGGGATACGCAATCGGCGGACTTAGCGTCGGCGAGACGAAAAAGGACATGGAAGCCTGCCTCAAAATCACGAACGAGTTTTTGCCGCTTAACAAGCCGCGATACCTCATGGGCGTCGGCACCCCGGGCGACTTCTTCCGTGGCATCGAAAACGGCGTGGACATGTTCGACTGCGTTTTGCCGAGCCGCAACGCGCGAAACGCGAAGCTCTACACGAACGAAGGCGTCGTCAATATGCGCAACGCCGCGCACTTGACCGACACGGCCCCCGTCAGCCGGTCATGCGACTGCTACGTCTGCCGCAACTACAGCCGCGGGTATCTCAGACACCTCTATATGTGCAACGAGATTCTCGCCTCGCGACTCGGCACATGGCACAACCTCCACTACTTTGTCAACCTGATGAAGCGCATTCGGCAAGCCATCATCGAGGACCGGTTCCTCGCTTTCAAGCGCGAAGCCCTCGCGCCCTATCCGAGCGACGACGAGACCGAATAGGCTCGTCTGCCCCTCGCCCGCTTTGCAGTTTCCTTCCGCGAATCGCGACCGTTTTCAGCGAATAGCAAAATCCCCGAGACAGAACGCTCTGCCTCGGGGATTTTCATATTCTGTGTTCTCGTAAGAGACTAAGGTTTCACGATATTACAGGTAAGGAAGATAAGCAATGTGGTCTTATCTGTACGGTCGTTTGTCTTGTTGAAGAACAACTTGCCGACATACGGCAGCTTGCGCAACATCGGAACACCGGATTCCTGATTGATGGTACGTTCGCCATTCCAACCACCAAGAACGATTGTTCCACCGTCATGGACACGTGCGACTGTCGTCAAAGAACGACGGCGACGATCCTGCATGAAGTTCGTGATAACGCTCTTGTAACCGAAACCGGAAGCATCCGTATCGTCGTTGTTATCCGCGTAGTTGTTGTTCGTGGTGATTTCACCATCTTCGTTGATTGTCGCGGTATCGCCAAGATCATTACCAAGATCCTGCAACTCAAGGTCGCTGATTTCGAGACGAATCTCACCAATCTGCGTAATCTGCGGCGACACTGACATCGACACCTGTTTGAAGTTCTGTGTCGTGTAGTCACTGTCGGAGGAGTTGTTGTTTCCGCTTGAATCATAAGTATCCAAAGCACCGAAGTACTTCTCGATTTCGAAGTCGGCCGTCTCACCGTTTTCAACCGTTACGTGCGGTCCGTTTGTCATGGTCAACACGCCTTCAGCTTCAAGCATACGAAGGTTGAACGAAACAGGGGACTCACCGTAGGAGACGAAGTTTAATGCCGAATAAGCGGTCATCAAGCTGTTGTTACGAGTCGTATTCGCGAAAGGACCAAACGGCGATGTAAAGTTCTCGGTAACGTTACCGAAACTCGAATCAAGACGATTGTCAGAAAGGCTCATGCCCTGACCAAGATTGTTCAAGGTCACTTCGGGCAGGTATTCCTTCGCGCGATTCTCGTTAACTTCAACGAGCTTCGTCTCGATGCTGACCTGCATCACAGGAATATCAAGCTGTTCAATCCAGCTCTTGACTTCGGCCAAATCGCCCGGATCCTCATAGCGAATCAGCAAGGCGTTCATATTGTCGATTGTCTCAATCTGCAAGCCTTCTTCTTCAAAGGACGTCATCGCATTCTGCTGAATGATATTTCCGTTCTGGTCAACCATCTGACCATTCTGGCCACCGGTCACATTCGTGAAGCCATCATTGCCATAACCGGCACCGGGACGATAGGTCACCGTGATACGGGCACTACCATCACCATTGTTACCGGACGGCTTGATGTCGCCCGCATAAATCTCGTAGTCATCAATGAACTGTGTACGATACTCTTGCAGCGAAAGATCTTGGCTGTTGGTGTTCGTGCGCACTGTCAGTTCGACGGTATCCTGCGTATCATCATTGCTATCGCCGCCCTTTTCAACTCTGATGCAACGAATAACCAAATCACGATAAGTCATCTCGGCCTTGCGGCGAAGAGTCTTGGTAACGCCATTCTTATCCCCGGACTTGGAGCTTTGTGTTTGAGAGTCACTACTGCTCAACCCAAGAACGCGCTCAAGCAAGCTGCTCAACTCGGACGAAGTCTGGTGACGCAGGAAGATGATTTCGCTCTTGGACTTTTTGCCAAACAACGGCAGACCGCGAACAAAGTCACTGACGACCTTCAGATTGTCGGGATAATCTGTCACTGTCAATTGCAGTGTGTTCGGGTCATACCAGAAACGACGACCCTCGGCAGCGGCTGCGCTCTCGGTGCTCTGAGAATACAAGATAGTCTTGACGACAGTAACGACATTCTGCGCAAGCTCACGAACCTGCTCGGGGTTATCGGGTAGCGGCTCACGAGGAGTCAGGTTAAAGGTCGAGACTTCCAAACGCTGGTCATTGATACGCTTGATAAAATTCTTGTCAGCCAAAAGTTCTTCAACCTTCGCGACGTTCTCAGCCGTATCCTTAACAATCAGATCTTCACCATCGACAACAACTTTGCGCTCAAGGTCATACGGAGCATCACTGTTGGTACGAATCAGTGCATCGACGAGAGCCTTAATCTTGTTGCCCTCTTCGGGACGAATCTTCCAGCTCTTATAAATCAGACCCTGAGGCTGCATGACCTTCATGTCTTGTAAGAAGGCTTCAATCTTCTGAATATTGTCAGCCGAGTCCGTAACCATTAACATATTATTGCGATCATCGAGCGCAAGCTCAACGTTACGCATTGGGGGAACACCCTCTTTGCCATAGAGCATCTTCTGCAGAGTCTTGTTCTCAAGAATGGTTTTCATCTGCGAGACTTGCTCGGGGGCAAGGTTGAAGAACTTGGTGCTCAAGTCGGGCGACACGGTGATAACATCAGCGCTACGCACCCACTTCAAACCGACGGGCAAAAGAATTGTATCAAGAGCATCGTTCAACGCGACACTATCAAACTTCGCGGTCAAACGCATTTCGGGGTCGACACCATCGGTCACATAGAAACTAATATCGGTGCTCAGCGACATCGCGCTCAAAAACTCGACGATTGTCTTCGGGCCATCGGAATCATAGCTCACCGGGGTTGCCATCTTGTCGAGGGCGAAACCTTCTTTTTGCATATCAATGGCATTGGCCTGATGCTGTTGCACCCAAGTTTCATACTCTGCGCGTGTGCGCTGCAAATAATCACGAGACTGCGCATTCGCGGGGTCAAGGCTCAGTGCGTAATTCCACCACTGAACAGCGACATCGAGCGAACCAGCCTGATAGGCGGCAAGACCTTTTTCGAAAGCACTAGTTGCCGTTGACGGAGCGCCTGTTACTTTAGGAGCGGTCACGGTCATCTCCGTACCAATTGCTGTGTCGGGGTTCTGCGTCTTAGCAATCGAGGGAGCCGGAACTGCGGCAGGCGCTGCTTCATCTTTCTTCAACGGCTCAAGTGTGGCGACTGGGGTATTCAAGGCGCCCATCGCATCCTTCACTTCAGCCTCGGCCTTTGTTTCTGTCTTCTCAACGACAGGCTTAATATCAGCAACGACAGACGGATCTGCGGCAGCCGCAACCGTCTCGGTGGTCTTGGTAACAGGAGCTTCGGCAGCCGGAACTGTCGCAGTAGCCGACTCACTTGACTTCTCATCAGCCTTCGGCGCATCGGCCTTGGCGACGTCAGTCTTCGGAGCATCACTCGACAATGTTGCCACGGACGCGACAGATTCATCTGTTGTCGCCGCTGCGGACATAGCATCACTCGAGGAAGCGACCGCAGAGACAGTTGTCTTATTGCCACTATCGGCAGTTGCGGCAACTGTACGTGCAACTTCAAGCGATGACTTTTCGGCAACGGGCTTCGCGCCTTGAGCACCACTATCCGGAGCCAAAGTCAGAGCACCGACGCGCTGAGCGATGGAACTCAAAAACTTTTGTGCTTCCGTATTCGACGAATCAAGAGCCAACGCATCGCGGAAACTCTTCTCGGCGGCGGTCATATCGCCGTCCTGGAATGCCTTGCGACCTTCTACAAGAAGACGCGACACTTTCTCATCCGACGCTAGTCCGGACGCACTATCTGCGACCGGCTCAACCGCTGCAACGGTTGCCGGCGCCGACTCTGATGGGGCCCCGATTATAGGCATGCTAATCATACCTGTCATCAAAAGACCAAATAACAATTTTCCTTGCTTATCAAACAGCATCTGCTTTGAACCCTTCTTTATTCAGGCGATGCCAGCCCAAATTGATGATTTTCCTTAACTACTAATTTATCCAACTTCCAATTGAATCCTTTTTTCCTATACATTGTGCGCCAAGTCGCAGACACATTGCAACTAAAAAATGCACAATTCCACAAAAAAAACAATTCTCTGAAATTCCCTACGATTAAACCGAACTTTTAATCGAAAAAACATTTACTCCAATCAACAAAAAGAGCAACAGCATCCCAATTCTTCAATTGATTTGCTCTTTTTGATGAAAAGCAAACTTACGACTTCATCCTATTCAGCATTCTCTCCTAATAGTGCTTATGATCATTTTCTACTTCTACAAATCTCTTAGAACAACGGCTGCTGGCCTGCGCCTGCAGTTGCGGCTGGGTCACCTGCGGCTGCATCACCGGGCATCATGCCGGGCATACCGGGCATTCCGGGCATCATCCCGGGCATTCCGGGCATTGCGCCGGGCATACCGGCTCCACCATCCGCGGGAGCGGCCGGAGCGGGCTCGGCAGGCGGATCGATTTTATTCAAAATCTCAAGCGCCTGAACATTCGCCGGAGCAATCCGCAAGAATTCTTTCAGAACTTTTATTGCGGAATCTTTCTCTTCCTGACTCACACTCTCGTTCTTTGCAAGCTTGTCAACAACCGGCTGAACCTGTGTGCGAATCGTCGAGAACTTCTGATCCTCGATACGCTCTAATGCGGCACGAGCGGATGCGGCTTTGCTGTCAAATATCGTGTTTTTTACCAACGCTGCATACTGCGGAAATTCCGCAATGGTCGGGGGTTTGTTCGATGACAATTGCTGGAACGCAGCAAAGTCCGCGTTTGATGCGACGGTATCATCAAGAACCGCCGGAGGGGCACTCGAACCCGTCTGCGTAACCATCCTAGAAGCTGCGCCATCGGCCTGCATCAGATAGACAATGCCCACAATCAGCAGAACCAAAATCACAATCACAATCCAGTCGATTTTTTTCTGCAACTTGTTCAAAGTTTGTTCGGTCTTATCGTTCATAAAACTTCCGCCAATTCTATTTCCAATATCTTCACTACACTAAAACAACGGTTGATCCGCGCCCATCATCGGACCTGCGCCCGCAGCGCCGCCGCTATTAGCGGCTGCCTCCGGGGTTGCCGTTGGGGCAAGCAAACCGGGAAGCAACGTTTCGCGAGCATCTTTCAGACGAGTCGTCTTGTGCTTCAAAGTAATATTCATCGCGTAATTCTTGGACACGCCACTCTGAGCGGAAAGATTGGCCGAAACAAATTTTTCCTGCGAAACAGGACGCCCAAGCACCCACTCTTTGCCGGCGGCAAGAGCTGATTCAAAAACATTTCGAGATTCAAGACTGCTCGTGTTGAACTCGACAAGAGCATGACCATCCGCGAACAACTCCAATTTCGTGACCGTCACATCGGACGGTGTCGCGTTCGTCAGGAAGGTCAGGAAGTCAAGCCAGTACATACGGTCCTGCAATCCGCCAACAACCGAGCTCAAATGGTCGCTGACTTTCTGGCGATCACCACGAGCCGCATCAAGCTGCTGCTTGATATTGCGAATATTCACGATATTCGATTGCTCACGGTTCAACCACAAACGGCGAGCCTGTGTCTGATTGTTTCCGACCATTGCGCCCACGCCAAGCACGGCGATAAGCAACGCGACAATCGCGGTCGCTTCAATCTTGTGACGACTAAAGTCACGCAACGACTGCAAGTCTGTCGGAAGGAAATCGATACGCACGCGGCCAAAACCGAGGCCGTCCAGCGCGAGACCGATACACTCAACATAAACGCCAAGATTCTCGGCAACAGCGGCAGTAATATTCGGGCTTTCCGACTCTGTCTTCAAGCGAACCGGAATACCCAGACGCTCCTCAAGATACTCTGTCAGGTTCAGCAACGAAGCGCCACCACCGGACAACACAACTTCATCAACCGGAGAGCCATCGGGCAAGGACATGTAGTAATCGCAAGTCTTGCGCAAGTTAATCGCAAGACGATCAGCCCAACGAGTCAGCAACTCGCTCACCTGTTGATTCTTATCAAGGTCTTGAGCCATTGTCTCCGAGCCGGTCGAGAGCACCATGCCCTGCTGAGTCCGCAACTCGATAGCCTGCTGCAACGGCATGCCAAGTTGTTTCTCAAGCTGATGATCAACGAGGAACAAACCCTCGGGGATAGAGCGTGGGAAACCGACACGGCAACGCCCATCACTGAAGCGAGAAATCACCATATCGATAGAGCTTGCGCCAAGGTTCACTTGGCAAACAACGCGCTCGTTCATCATGCTGTCAAACGAAGGATTCTCTTCTTCTTGCGCCAACACCTCGGCGGCAGCTGCGGCTGCGGCATTGCGCTTCTTGGAGAACATCTTGGACAAACTACTGCGCTTGCGGGATGGAGCGGCATGCAAACCAATCTCTGCCTCGAAATCTTTCAGCGGCAAACCTTCCAGAGCATAGTAGTTAAACAGCGCGACGGTGCTTACGGTCACTCCCACAGGAGACAAACCACAACGTTCCGCGATTGTAATCAAATCGTTAACCGTACTGCGACGCACAGCGCCGAGCATCACATAAAGTTCGCCCGGATCGCCGGTATCAAAAATCTGATAATCGACAACAGCTTCTTCGTAAGGGAACGGAATCTGCTGTTTAGCTTCGTACATCACAATACGACGAATGCGATCTTCAGTCGAGCGGGGAATCGTCAAGACGCGAAGGAAAACCTGATGACCATACAAACTGAATACAGCATGCTTTGCGCTAAAACCATTCGCCTTGATGAGATTGCGAATGACGGCCGCTGTATCTTCGCCTTCACTACGAGCACCCCACGCAAGCTTGCTCACTTTCACACCAGTAGAGACACGCTCCACCTGAGCGATCTTCACCGAAGTCGCTCCTAAATCAATCCCAAGGCACTTTGCTATTTTAATCATAGTTACGCTGTAGAGTTCCGTGCTTCTTAGTTTATTTTTTCCTGATATACAATTCCTACACTTTTATCAGAACACTTTTCTATAAAATAATATATCCTTTACGACACAAGATTTTACATTTCTTTTTATCTAAAATGACACGGCGCGGCATTCCTCTCTCCCAAGACTATTTCGCATCCTTTTAGTTATATCTGGAAAAACACCCCAAAATGTAGTATTCTCTTATCAATCGTATCTCGAATTATGGAAGACAAGAATTAACTCTTATGAAAATATTGAAACTGCTTTCGATTATTATCACAACAGGAGCTTTGATTATCATGAACGCTAACGCCGAAACCCTTTCCGTGACAAACAACAAAGATTTCAGCATCGCACACCTCGGCCACGGGTCGCTCAGAATAACGGTCAACAACAAGGTCATTCAGGTCGACCCATATTCGGAAATCGCCGACTACAGCAAGCAGCCTAAAGCCGACCTTGTGCTCATCACGCATGACCACTATGACCACTTCGACAAAAAGGCTCTCGACCAAGTCGTGACATCATCAACGAAATTCATCACCTCAAAATCGGTCGCACAACAACTCGCCAAGCCAAACATAACGACGCTCGAAAACGGACAATCAACCGAATGGAATGGCATCAAAATCGCGGCGGTTCCGGCCTATAACATCAAGCACAAAAAACCGGACAATTCGCCATTCCACCCCAAGGGATATGGCAACGGATATGTGCTGACCATCAACAACAAAAATGTGTATATCGCTGGCGACACGGAAGACATTCCGGAGATGGCAAACCTCGCGAATATCGACATCGCGTTCCTCCCGAAGAATCTCCCCTACACCATGGATGACGAGATGTTTGTCAAGGCGGCGAAATCATTCAAGCCCAAGGAACTCCACCCTTATCACTACAGCGAAGTCAACACCGACGCACTGACAAAACAATTCGACGCAACCGGAATCGTCTTCAAAAAGTTGCCCATCGAAAAGTAAACGCCGGAAACGCGCAAGCCATGACGACTAAAAAGCATTCCCCAACATCAACGGGAAACACCGCGCAAAATCTGATTGCGACGGCGGATATGCTTCGCAAGGAGTGCAACATTCTCCTCCATCCGCTCGCCATCAACGACAGTCAGGTCAAGATTTTGAACATTCTGATGAATAGCGACAACGAGGCAAATACCGGTGTGCCGCAAATCGTCATCAGCAATATCCTCGGCGTACACCGCAGTAATATCACGGCCATGATTAGGAAAATGGAAAAAGCCGGATGGGTCGCGAGACACTCCGCGAATAACAACAAGAAAACGAAGTTTGTCGCGCTGACTCCCGCAGGCAGAAAAATCGCAACGAACGCGAACGCCGTCTACCAATCGTGTATTCAGCGCATTCTCGACGGAATCTCTGATGCCGAGCAACAACAACTCAACGAAATACTCTCGCACCTGCAACGACAACTCAATGTCTAACGGTGCGCGAAATCCTCGACGCTGATTGTCACTGACGTCGGCTTATCGTGCTCGGGCAAAGCGCCCGACGCTGCACGAATGCGACGATACAAGACATTGTAATCCTCCGGAATATGCTTGTACTCCAAGCCCTCGCGAGTGCTGCCACCCTGAGCCTTGACACGCCACATCTCCTCAAAATCGCCACGTCCAATCAACTCATCCATGCCAACCCACGAATTCGCGCGATGTTTGTCCTCGTTCGGAACATAGAGATAATAATCGACTCCGGCATCATCCAAAACGGACAAACGCTCATCAGCGGATTTACTGTATGCCGACTGTATTTCCCAGTCATCGAGATGCACAATACGCAAACGCTCGTCCAACAACAAATGCCGATTCTCATGCGTCAAAACGCAAGCGCCATCGCTGAGCTGGGTCAGTTTCGCGAACATCTCCATGTCGCCCTCATACGCCATGCGCATGAACAAATCCTTGTCCATAAACGGATTGCGCAAGGCGGTCAACACATGCTGACCGTAGACCTCGTTGCCCAGAACACCCGTCGTCTTGAGTTTGAAGCCCATCATACCCATCACCAGACCCGGAGCAAAACCGACCAACAACGCGACAACAGCAAAACTCTTGCGGGAGAAGCCAATCCAATAAGCGGCAAAAATACCGAACAAGGGCAATATAATAATGACTTGATACAAATAGTAATCGGCCATGCAATACGCATAGGTGGCCAGTATCATAAACAACGAAAAACTCACGACACCAAAGCGGGTCAGTAACAGTCCACGTGTGCGCGACCAAAGGAATAACAAAATCCAAATCAGAACTCCGGGCAACACAAATCCAAACAGAACGGGTTGGAGTTTCCAGTGCTGAGGACCGGTCACGAAAAACTCCCAAGAACCTCGCAACTTTTCAATGAGTGTCGACCCGGCGCCATACAAACCATCGCCATTGAGTTTCCACTCGACAACCGCCGAATCCATCACCGTCAGATTGATGCGCACACCGCCCAACAGATTCGAATAAAACGCGTACACAGGATTGCCCGTCAACAACCAGTTCCGAATGTACCAAGGCAACGCAAGCATAACCGTAAAAATAAACAGCACCCAGAACCAGCCGGATGCAAACAAGCGGCCAACACCAACACGATGGTCGTAACTGTAGCTCCAATGCGCCGCGAACAACAACACAAAACCCGTCACCCAAAGCACACCCATCAAATAGTTAATGTGCATCGCAATCGCCGCCATCAACATCGTGCAAAACAAAACGGAACGCCGCGCGCTCTGAATGTACAAACACGCCAGATATAAGAACGCCGCTGTGTAAAAAATCGCGAAAGCGTAGTCGCTCGCAAACTGACCGTAACACAAACCATAAGGAACGCTGCGCACAAGTAGCGACGACGAAATCGACACGAGACGGTCGCGTGTCATTGCATAGACGGTCGCGTAAACAAAAACGATACTGCCAAAACTCAGCACCGGAGCGGACAACTGACAAACGATGTCGTTCCACTCTCCAAACATCTTGCCCGTCGCCGCGAACAACACTGCAACCAAGTGCGGATAGTTCGCGCCCAAGCCAATCCCAACTTGACCAACGGCTTTGAACGGGAAACATTCCGCATTGAAAATCTTGCGGGCATAACCCATATATAGGATGAGCGAATCCCAGTAGGTCTCGGGATAACCAACGCCATGCAGCAACAGTAGCGCGCTAATCAACCCGATAACGACCGCGCTAAGCCACCACAGGACGCGCTCGGATCGCGGCGCGGGAGTATCACTGACGCCACCGGAGGGATGCTCTATCGGGCGTTCTGAGACCAAATCACTCCGAGCAAACCAACAAACTCCCGCGATAAGAAACATCAACACCCACGCTGTGATTATCTGGATACGCCCCAAGTAACCCGCCATGCAGAGCAACTCAAAAACAAGCCCGCTCACGCCCATCCCGACGCCAAGCGACAATATGACTTGAACGTGAAATAAATATCGCTGACGTAGACTCGAGAGAATCAGCCAACCAAGTGTGATATACAAAACATGAACAAACGCGACGGCGCTCAACCAACCCCACGGAATTCCCCCCCACCAAATATGCCAAGGCAAAAACAGCGACCCCAAAACCCGACGAAACATCGGATGATCGCTTGCGCCGAACACAGCATCCAACGGCAGCAAACCCTCGCGATGCCAGTAGTAGAGCAAAAACCCCAACGATAGCCCAACAAATAAAACCGACATAATGTGACGAATGATTTGTCGGAAACCGGAGGCAGAACCCTGCGAAGAATCTTGTGCTCGTAGCTTTTTCATTTAACTATTAATCTACAAATAAGAACAACTTAAATATAAAAAAGCGGTTTCTAAATGAAATTATCCCGCTAGGTTGTATCCTAAATTTAGACTTTGCGGAACACATCTTTCCGCAAAGTCTGTTTTATCTATTTTCACTGTGAGAAAAGACTTATAATGAGTGACTTCCTGAAGCAGCGTCTCATGACGCTTGCAACAAAAAAACGGACTAAAATCGTCCTCCCCGAAGCGGGAATGGATCTGCGAACACTGAAGGCCGCTGCCCTTCTTAAAAAAGAGGATTTCTGCGATGTAATGCTTGTCGGCGACACGAAGAAAATCAATGCGCTAGCCAAAGCGAATAACGTGGATATCGCTGGCCAAGAAATCGTCGACCCCGCAACGGACGATAGACTCCTTGCAATCGTGACCGAGTATCAACAACGTCGCGCCAAGGAAAATCTGACCGACGAACAGGCCGCTAAAGTCATTAGCAATCCACTCTATTATGCGGCAATGCTCGTCTCCCGAGGCGACGCCGACGGAATGACGGCCGGTGCGTACAACACAACCGGTAATGTCCTGAGAGCATCCATCAAGTGCATCGGAACAGAAAAAGGAATTAAGACGGTCAGCAGTTTCTTCCTGATGACTCTCCCCGAAGGTTCCGAGTACGGCGAACATGGAACGCTCGTTTTTGCCGACTGCGGCGTCAATCCCGACCCCACTGACGTTCAGCTCGCGGACATCTGCATCAGCACCGCAGACACCGCCGCCGGACTGCTCGGTATGGAAGCTCGCGTCGCGATGTTGTCGTTCTCGACAAAGGGAAGCGCCAAGCACGAAAGCGTTGACAAAGTGACCTCCGCCCTTGCAATGGTCAAGGAACGCAGACCGGACATTTTCATCGACGGTGAACTTCAGGCAGACGCAGCGCTCGTCAAGAAGGTCGGCGAGTTCAAGGCGCCCGGCTCTCCTGTCGCAGGAAAAGCGAACATCCTTATTTTTCCGAATCTCGATGCAGGCAACATCTCCTACAAACTCACTCAACGTCTCGCGAACGCCGAAGCGCTCGGCCCCATACTTCAGGGTCTCGCAAAGAGCATCAACGACCTCTCGAGAGGTTGTTCGGTGGAAGACATTGCCTCGGTTACGGTTGTCACGGCCGCGAAAGCAAACCTTCTCGAAGGCCTGAAATAACCCTCAACAAATGATTTCATCGCACGGGCAGAATCCGCAAATTCTGCCCGTTTCTTTTTTGACACAAAGTTTTCAGATTCCTACATCGCACAAAACACGCGACCATTACTATTATCATATTGACTACTCGTGTAAGGACTTTTTACGATGATTCCGCGTTACTCAACACCCGAAATGACCGCTCTATGGAGCGACGAATCTAAATTTGGTGCATGGCTCAAAGTCGAGCTGGCGGCCTGCGAAGCTTGGGCAGAAAAAGGACGCATCCCGGCGGAAGATATGAAGAATATCCGGGAAAAGGCGGCCTTCTCTACGGCGCGTATCGATGAGCTTGAATTGACTCTCCACCATGACGTCATTGCCTTCACGACAAACCTCGCCGAGAACATCGGTCCATCCTCCAGATTCGTGCATCTCGGCATGACAAGCAACGATGTCGTCGATACCGCGCAATCGCTCAGACTCAAAAAAGCCGGGAACCTCATCCTCGCCGAAATCGATTCATTCATCGAGTTATTGCGCCAAAAAGCCATCGAGCACAAGACAACGCTCCAGATGGGAAGAACGCACGGTGTCCATGCGGAACCGATAACTCTCGGGCTTAAGTTCCTGACTTGGTACAAGGAAATGCAACGGAACAGAAAACGCATCGCCGACGCCTTCGCGGATGTCGAATGCGCGAAAATCAGCGGCGCGGTAGGGACGTTCGCCCACACCGGAACATGGCTCGAAAATAGAGTCGCGCAAATCCTTGATCTCAAAATCACGCCCGTCAGCACACAAGTCATTCAGCGCGACAGACATGCCGCACTCATTTGCGCAATCGCCGTGCTCGGCGCAACCATCGAGAAGATTGCCGTCGAAATCCGAAACCTGCAAAAGACGGAGGTCAGGGAGATCGAGGAGCCTTTCTCCAAGGGGCAAAAGGGCAGCAGCGCTATGCCGCACAAAAGAAATCCCGTCAAGTGCGAACAACTCACCGGACTTGCCAGAATACTCAGAGGGAATGTAATGCCGGCACTCGACAACGTCGCCCTCTGGCACGAACGC
>Ga0209510_1000067_pt1 | contig 156999 bp, 136 predicted proteins | sample BiotimSIPDNA_FD_185749 | JGI IMG/M metagenome (GOLD analysis project Ga0209510, IMG submission 185749) | Anaerobic biogas reactor microbial communites from Washington, USA - Biogas_R1 time_0 SIP DNA (SPAdes) (version 2) | ecosystem: Engineered > Bioreactor > Anaerobic > Unclassified | place...
TTTGATTTCCGCTTTTCTTTTTGGCGTTATTCCCTTTTGTTTCGGCTTTCTTGTGCTGAGTTCTGGAAATTACTTTCGCAATTTATTCGTTCCCGTTTAAAAGTGGAATTTAACTTTGCAAGTTACGAGTAAAATATTCGGTAAAATATTCAATAAAAAAACTTGAAACCTTCATGCAATTGTGATATGATGTTCAAGCATTTGTTTCCGTCAGTCAAGACGGGGTTTAATGCCAAACATTAAAGCTGACGGTCCTCTTTTACCGAAGCGTTGCCGCTGTTCGCATTATGAACGTCTGAAAAAACGGAGGAAAAAATGGACGCGCTCAAAATCATCGCTCAAGACCAGCTCAAAGCCGACGCGCCTGCGCTGACAATCGGCAACACAGTTAAGGTCCATGTGAAAATTCGCGAGGGCGAAAGGGAAAGAATTCAGGTTTTTGAAGGCACCGTAATCGCCAGAAACGGCAGCGGCGTGTCGGAGACATTTACGGTTCGCCGTGTTTCCTACGGCGTTGGTGTCGAAAGGGTTTTCCCCCTTCACTCACCGAATGTCGCGAAACTTGAAACTGTCATGGCCGGCAAAGTGCGCCGCAGCAAGCTGTACTATCTCAGAGGCAAAGTGGGGAAAGCCGCGAAAGTTAAGCAGAAGCTCGGTTGAGCGCTGCGGCGGTGACAGAAACCCTACCAATCAAACCTTTAGGGCAGGCGTCATGTCTGCCCTTTTGGATGTTTGAATCAAACCGAAAGGAATTGGAAATTGCGGAGAATCGATGAATTTTGGATTGAGCTTCTCCCACCGGCTCAGAAACCGCCGAAAGTTTCAAGGGGCTGGCTGTTCTTCTATGAATGGCTCGACTCCGTTATCGGCGCTATCCTGATCATTTTTCTGCTGTTTACTTTTCTTTACAGGCCTGTCGGCGTCGACGGCGCCTCCATGGTGCCTACCTTGGAAGACGGCGACTGGCTCGCGGTTTCCACCCTGACCTTCCGGCCGAAAACGAAAGACATTGTCGTCATTACCCAACCCAACGATGTGCATGAACCCTTAATCAAGCGGGTTATCGCGGTGGGCGGCGATACCATTGACATCAATTTCGCCAGCCATAAAGTCATTGTCAACGGTGAGGTGTTAAACGAGCCGTATATAGCCGAAAAGACTTCAAGAAAGTTTGACACGGACTTTCCGATAACCATACCGCGGGGGTATGTTTTTGTCATGGGCGACAACCGCAACCAATCCAAAGACAGCCGCGCTTCGGGTATCGGCCTCATCGACGAGCGCTATATTCTCGGCAAGGCGCAATTCCGCTTCATCCCTTTCGGCAACTTCACAATATATTCGACAGATAAGAAGTGATGGCATGCATATCCGAAGAAAGTTTGTCCGAAGCGTTTACGAAATGGTCTCTGTCCTGGTCACTTCGGTGATCACGATTATGCTCATTTTTACCTTTCTTTTCCGCATCGCCGGGGTTATCGGACCCTCCATGCAGCCGACGCTTTTTGACGGTGACAAACTGGTTGTCTCCGCTATTAATAAAAAACCGGTCATCGGCGACATCATTATCATCACGCAGCCCAATCCGTTCAACGAGCCTCTTGTCAAGCGAATCATCGCTTTGGAGGGCCAGACGGTCGACATTGACTTTCTCAAAGGCGTCGTCACCGTCGACGGCAAACCGGAGTCATACGGCTATGGCCTGACAACGGATGAGTTTGATGTCGATTTTCCGTTAAAAGTGGAAAAAGGCTGTGTCTTCGTTTTGGGAGATAACCGCCATCACTCCACCGACAGCCGGTCAACAACGGTCGGCCAAATCGATGTTGACTATATATTAGGCAAGGTGGTCTTTCGGTTTATGCCGGCCGGCAGCTGGCGCGTGAAATAAAAGAAGGAACAAACGGCAGCGCGATGAGCGATTTTCAGAAACAGAATGTGCAGTGGTTTCCCGGCCATATGGCCAAAACGAGAAGGCTTATCAAGGAAAGCCTTCCCTTGGTCGACTGTATCGTCGAAATCCTTGACGCGCGCATTCCGTACAGCAGCCGCAACCCCGAGCTCTCACGGCTCGTCGGGCGCAAACCGCGTATCGTCTTATTAAACAAAAGCGACCTCGCCGATGAAACGGAAACATCGCGCTGGCTCAAGCGCTTCACGAGCGGGGGCGTCGCCGCGATTGCCGTCGACTGCCGCAGCGGAAAGAACCTCAACCGGTTTCGCCCGCTTGTGCGCGAGGTGTTGAAGGAAAAAATCCGGGCAGATGCCGGCAAAGGCATGGGGGGCAAACCGCTTCGCGTGATGGTTCTGGGTATACCGAACACCGGCAAATCCTCGTTTATCAACCGCATGGCGGGCAAAACCAAAGCCGAGGTCGCCGACAAGCCGGGGGTGACAAGAAGCAACCGCTGGTTTGACATCGGCGGCGGCGTCGAGTTGCTTGACACGCCGGGTGTGTTGTGGCCGAAGTTTGAAGACCCGAAAGTAGGTGACAAACTTGCGTTTATCGGTTCTGTCAAGGATGAGGTCATCGACACGGAGTCAATTGCCGTTAGGCTCCTGAAACTGTTGAAGGAAAACTACCCCGGGAAAATATCCTCGCGTTACGGTGTGGATCTTGACGCCGTCGAAAGCGATTATTCCATCCTTGAGGCAATCGCGCTGAAAAGAGGGATGCTTTTGGCCGGAGGCGTGGCGGATACGGCAAGGGCATCGGCAGCCGTCCTTGACGAATACCGGGGAGGAAAGCTCGGCCGAATCACTCTCGAACGGGCGGACGACGGATATGGACTGGTTTAAATACGAAAACGAAGAATATTCCCGCGGCTGTTATCTCGTCTGCGGCGTGGACGAAGCGGGCAGAGGCCCCTTGGCCGGCCCGGTGTACGCGGCTGCGGTCATTCTGCCCGCGGGCTGTGAAATCAAAGGGATAAACGATTCAAAGAAGCTTTCCGAACAAAAACGGAACGCTCTTTTTGATATTATAACGCAAACAGCTGTCGCCCGGCACATCGCGTCCGCTTCCGTCGAAGAGATTGACGAAATCAATATTCTGCAGGCAACTTTTCTCGCCATGCGGCGCGCCGTCGAAGGCTTAAAGGTCGTTCCGGATACGGTTCTCGTCGATGGAAACATGGTACCGCCCCTTGAACTGCCGGCGAGAGCCATCGTCAAGGGAGACAGCCTCAGCGCTTCCATCGCGGCGGCATCGGTGCTCGCGAAGGTCAGCCGCGACCGGTATATGCTCGAACTTGACAAGCGATACCCGCAATACGGGTTCGCCTTCCATAAAGGGTACGGCACCAAACTGCATTACGAAGCCCTGGCCGAGCACGGGATATCGCCCGTACACAGAAAAAGTTTTCTCAAAAGCGCTGTGTTGAAATAGGGGGTGCGCAAACAATGCACAAGAACAAAACCGGCCTGGCCGGCGAAACACTGGCCTGTGCGTATCTGCGCGAAAACGGCTGTGAGATTATTACGACGAATTACGCGAACCGTTTCGGTGAAATAGACCTAATCGGCAAAGACGGCGAATATATATTCTTTGCCGAGGTCAAAACCCGCGGCGAGAACCCGTTGGCCCGCCCCGCGGATGCGGTGGATTTCCGCAAACAGAGAAAAATCTGCTGCACGGCGGCGGCGTTTCTGCAGACATATAAAGGCGATCTGCAGCCCCGGTTCGATGTTATCGAGGTTTATCTGGCACAAAACGGTTCATTGGAACGCCTTAATCACATGAAGAACGCTTTTGACAGCTGCATTTGATTATGAATTTGTTTGATCTGCATTGCGATACGATCGGTGAATGCCATAGGCAAAGAAAAAACCTGTTTGACAACGATTTGCACCTGTCACTATGTAAAGGAAAATACCTTGACAAATGGTGCCAGGTTTTTGCCGTTTGGATTCCGGACGATATCAGGGGAGAGGACGCTTTCACGTATTTCAAACAGGCGCACGGCACGTTCCGCCGCGAGATGGCACTGAATTCCTCTGTTATTCAACATTGCCATACAGGCTCGGACATTGCCGATTCCCTTGCGTCAGGCAAACGCGCAGCGATTTTATCGGTGGAAGGGGGCGCCGCCGCGGCGGGAAGCCTCGAGAAACTGCGTCAATTGAACGGCATGGGTGTAAAGCAAATTACCATTACATGGAATGGCTCGAACGAAGTCGGAAACGGATGCCTTTCGGAGGATAAAAGCGGTTTGACGGCGTTCGGGAAACGGTTTGTCGCCGAAATGGAGCGACTGAACATGGTCATCGACGTGTCCCATCTTAACGAAAAAGGATTTTTTGACATTGCCGAAACCACCGCCGGCCCGTTTGTGGCGAGCCACTCCAACTGCACGGGTGTTTTTCCGCATAAGCGCGGCCTGAACGACAGCCAAATAAAAACCGTCATTGCCCGCGGCGGTCTCATCGGAGTCAATTTCTATCAAAAATTTCTTTGCCGCGGCAAACGGGGCATTCTTGACGCCGTTTACCGGCATATAACGCATATCCTGGATTCAGGCGGCCGGGATGCCGTCGCGCTCGGCAGCGATTTTGACGGTTGCGCGCTCGGCAGTGAACTCGGCGGCATTGACCGGCTGCCCGCGCTTTGGGATTACCTGGTCGGGCGGGGCTTCACCGTCGAAACGATCGATAAACTGTTCTTTTCAAACGCGATGCGGTTTTATCAAACGGTTTTACAAAGCAAGATTAATACTGTATAATAATTGCGCGCGTTTACGCGGGAATTTTCAAACGGGGGAAAAGAGATGCTTTATACAAGCACAAGGGACGATACGGTCCGTGTCGAGTCCGCGGCCGCCATTACAATGGGCATATCGGCGGAAGGCGGACTTTTTGTGCCCGAAACCGTTCCGCGCCTTTTGCCGGATGAGATAGCCCGGCTTGTCGGATACGACTATATCGGCAGGGCGAAGGCCATCTTGCCGCGCTTCCTGACCGATTTTACCAAGGCGGAAATCGACGACTGCGTCGAAGGGGCCTATTCGGGCGGTAAATTCAGCGACAGCCGCGTCGCTCCTCTCGTTGAACTGCGCGACGGCGTCGAAATCCTCGAGCTTTGGAAAGGGCCGACCTGCGCGTTTAAGGATATGGCGTTGCAGCTGCTGCCGCGCCTTTTGACCGTTTCAGCGAAAAAAACAGCCGGCGGCAAGGAAATCGTTATTCTTGTGGCCACCTCGGGTGACACCGGCAAGGCGGCGCTTGAAGGCTTTAAGGATGTGCCCGGCACAAAAATTCTTGTGTTTTATCCGCGCGACGGGGTCAGCCCCATGCAAAAGCTGCAAATGATGACGCAGGAAGGCTCGAATGTCGGCGTTTGCGGAATTGAAGGCAACTTTGACGACGCCCAAAACGGCGTAAAAAAGATTTTTACCGACAAAAACGCGGCGGCAAAGCTCGCCGGGCTTAACAGGATGTTCTCGTCGGCCAATTCGATCAACTGGGGGCGCCTTGTGCCTCAGATCGTTTACTATGTTTCGGCTTATTGCGATATGCTCGCCGGCGGCAGAATCCAGGCCGGCCAAAAAATCAACATCGTCGTTCCCACAGGGAACTTCGGTAATATTCTGGCGGCTTGGTACGCCAAGGAAATGGGCCTGCCGGTCAACAAACTTGTGTGCGCCTCCAACGCGAACAATGTGCTGACGGATTTTATTCACACGGGGGAATACAACCGCAACCGTCCGTTTTACACAACGGTTTCCCCGTCAATGGATATTCTTATCTCCAGCAATCTCGAGCGCCTGATTTACGCTCTGAGCGGCCGGGACACGCAGCTCGTCCGCCGGTGGATGGACGGCCTGTCGGCGGGAGGCCTCTACGACGTGGGGGAAGCGGTGAGTTCGAAAATCAAAGAAGGCTTTGCCGCCGGCTTCTGCGACGACGCCGAGACAAAAAAAACCATTGCCGGCACGTTCCGCAAACACGGCTATTTGTGCGACACCCACACAGCGGTGGGCATCCATGTGTATAACCGTTACCGTGAAATGACCGGCGACACCGCGCCGGCTGTGATCGCCTCAACGGCCAATCCTTTCAAATTCGGCGCGGCGGTCCTTTCCGCTTTCAGGCCCCTGACGGCAAAGGACAGCGACGAGTTCGAACTCATCGGGGAACTCAGCGCCCTGACAGGGGTAAACTGCCCCGGGCAGCTCATCAATCTCAAGGACAAGCCTGTCCGTTTCGACCGGGTCTGTTCCAAGGGCAGTATGGAGGAAGTCGTTTTCGAGTTGGCGCGAAACGGTTGATTAGAAGAAATTTCCTTCGTTCTTCAGCTCGAATGTCGCGCAAAGTGTCTCGGTATTTTTTAACGCCTGCGGGTTTCCGACCTTGATTTTTCCGGCCAGGCATTTGTGGTCGCCGGAATGGTAGACGCAGCTTGGCACCTCACAATGAACGCCTTTGTTTTCTTTTTCCATATGAATATCACCTGCTGATCAGAATCGGGTTTAACGCCCGTCGGGTTTAGTTTTCACAAAGGCGGTCGAATTATTATCAATGAATTCGGGGAACGGCAATGTCTCTTTTCGCTATCGGCGACCTGCATTTGTCTTTCGGCTCCGCCAAGCCGATGGATATCTTCAGCGGTTGGGAAAATTATGAAAAAAGGCTTGAGAAGAATTGGCGCGCGTTGGTGAAAGCCGGCGACACGGTTGTGATTGCCGGTGATTTGTCGTGGGCGATGAGCCTTGACGGCGCCTTGAAGGACTTTGCGTTTCTACATTCGCTGCCGGGTGAAAAACTTTTGGTTAAGGGCAACCACGATTATTGGTGGTCAACAAAAAAGAAAATGGAGTCTTTCTTTGAGGAAAAAGGGTTTAATACCATCAAAATCATCCACAACAACGCTTATAAAGCCGGCGGCGCGGCCGTCTGCGGCACGCGCGGCTGGCTGTTGGAGGAAGATGAGGACGGGGGTAGAAAAGTGCTCGAGCGGGAGGCCGGCCGGCTGAAGTCCTCGATCGAAGCCGCGAAGAAACTCGGCGGCGAACCAATCGTCTTTCTGCACTACCCGCCTTTGAGCGAACAGGCCGTCAGCAGTGAATTGATGACGATTCTTAAAAATGAACAGGTCAAGCGCTGTTACTACGGCCACCTGCACGCGCAGGCTACCAGGAAAGCCATTACGGGGGAGCGCGGCGGCATAACCTTTTCCCTTGTTTCAAGCGATTATATCGGCTTTTGCCCAAAACTGGTGGAAAAGTATTAACAGTTCATAAACAATAGGGCTTCTTGGCAAAATACAGTAGATATTTTTAAAAAGCTTTGCTATAATAATTCGGTTAATCGCAAGTGAAACGGGAGGAAAACAATTCATGAGCCTGAAATCGTCCAGTAAAATCGACACGAATATCTGCGAGTTGGAAATAACCATCGACGCGGAAACATTCGTCGCCGCCGTCAAAAAGGTTTACGCCAAAAAGAAAAACAGCATTAATGTTCCGGGTTTCCGCAAGGGCAAGGCGCCTCTGACCATCATCGAAAGGATCTATGGCAAGGATATCTTCTATGAGGACGCCCTTGAAATGCTTTATCCCGAAACCGTCGAAGCCGCCTATAAAGAAGGCAATATTCAGGCTGTCGACAGTCCGCATGATTTGGATGTCAAGGAAATCGGGGAAAACGGCGTGCGGATGACCATGAAGGTAACGGTCAAGCCGGAGGTGTCGGTTGAAGGCTACAAAGGGCTCGAAGGCGAAAAAACCGAACCCGTTGTAACGGACGAAGATGTCGACGCGGAAATTGAAAGAATGAGGGAGCGCAACTCCCGCATTGTCGCCGTCGAGGGAAGGCCCGCCCAAAACGGAGACATCGTCGTCATCGATTACGAGGGCTTCGCCGACGGAAAAGCCTTCGAAGGCGGCAAAGAGGAAAACCGAAACCTGACGCTCGGCAAGGGCGGTTTCATACCCGGCTTTGAGGACGGTATTCTCGGCAGGAACGCCGGCGAGGAGTTTGAGGTCAATGTCACCTTCCCCGAGGATTACCATGAGGGCTTGGCCGGCAAAGCGGCGGTTTTCAAGATGAAACTGCATGAAATCAAAGTCAAGGAGCTGCCCGAGCTCGACGACGAATTCGCCAAAGACCTCGGTGAGTATGAAACTGTCGACGACCTGAAAAAGGCGACGAAGGAAGACCTGCTTAAAAAACGCGTTGAGGAATCGGACAAGGCTTTTGAGGATAGCATTATCGAAATGCTCGGTGAGAAGGTCGTAGCCGAAATACCCGAGGTTATGATCCGCAAGAAAGCCGAGGACAATACCGAGAGTTTTTCTCAAAACCTCAGCCGCCAAGGCGTTGATTTGGACACCTATTTTATGTATACGGGCACATCGAAAGAAGACTTCGACGCGAGTATGCTTGAGTCAGCCCGCAGGCAGGTTCGCATCCTGCTCGCGCTTGAAAAGGTTGCCGAACTCGAAGGCATTGAGGCCGCGGAGGAGGACTACGAAGCGCAGTACTCCAAACTCTCCGAGATATACCATATGGAAATCGACAAAATCAAGGGTGTTATCGGCAAAGAGGTTTTAAGGCAGGATATCGTCAACGAAAAAACCGTAAAATTCATTGTTGAGCACGCGAAAGCGGTACCTCCCGCCGCGCCGAAAAAGAAGAACGCCGGCAAAAAAAGCGAGGATAAAACGGAAGAACCTGCCGCGAAGAAGAAGCCCGCAACCAAGAAAGAGTCAAAAAAAGACGAGAAATAAACGGCTGGCCGGCACATTGCCGGTTGCGCATAAAAACAGGGAAACGGCACTATACTTTAAAAATGAAAGCATAAATTGGAGGGACTATTATGGCACTGGTACCATATGTCATTGAACAAACAAACCGGGGCGAGCGTTCGTACGATATTTTTTCACGCCTGCTCAACGATCGGATCGTTATGCTTTCCGACGAGGTCAATGATGTGACCGCGAGTCTGGTCGTCGCCCAGCTGCTGTTCCTGGAAGGGCAGGATCCGGATAAAGACATCAGCCTGTATATCAACAGCCCCGGCGGTTCGGTGACCGCGGGTATGGCCATTTATGACACGATGCGCTACATCAAGTGCGACGTGTCGACAATCTGCATGGGCATGGCCGCTTCCATGGGTTCTTTTCTGCTGTCTTCGGGCGCGAAGGGAAAGCGGTTTGCACTGCCCAACAGCGAAATCCTTATTCACCAGCCTCTCGGCGGCGCCAAAGGCCAGGCAACCGAGATAAAAATAGTAGCCGACCACATTTTGAAAACCAGAGACCGGCTCAATAGAATTTTATCCGAAAACACCGGCAAACCGGTCGAAATCATCGCCCGCGACACGGAACGCGACAATTATATGAACGCCGACGAAGCGCTGGAATACGGCCTTATCGATAAAATACTGTACAAGAGGTAAAGGAAGACGACATGCCCAGAGATGACGACAGGCGGGAAAAAACCGTTCAGTGTTCCTTCTGCCACAAAAAGCAGGAACAGGTTGACAAGCTCATAGCGGGGCAGGGTGTATATATCTGCAACGAATGTGTCGAGCTTTGTCAATCCATTATTGAGGAAGACGCGCCGCACCGGCGCAAAACCTCTGTGGTTGACAATGTGATGCCCACCCTGCCGAAACCCCATGAAATCAAAGCGCGGCTCGACGAGTATGTGATCGGGCAGGACGGCGCGAAGATCGCCTTGAGCGTTGCGGTTTATAACCATTACAAACGGATTTTTATGGATAAAACCACCGATGTCGAGATTCAAAAAAGCAATATTCTGCTTCTCGGCCCGACCGGTGTCGGCAAAACCATGCTTGCTCAAACTCTCGCGAAAATACTCGACGTACCGTTTGCCATTGCCGACGTGACAACCCTGACGGAAGCCGGCTATGTCGGCGAAGATGTCGAAAACATTCTTCTGCGCATCATCCAGGCAGCCGATTACGATATCGAGAAGGCGGAGCGGGGGATTATTTATGTCGATGAAATCGACAAAATAGCCCGCAAATCCGAAAATCCCTCGATCACCAGAGATGTCAGCGGTGAGGGTGTTCAGCAGGCTTTATTGAAAATTTTGGAGGGTACGGTTTCGAATGTGCCCCCGCAGGGCGGCCGCAAGCACCCGCAGCAGGAATTCATCCAGGTTGACACCACCAGTATTCTGTTTATTTGCGGCGGCGCGTTCGACGGGATCGAAAAAGTAATCGAAAAAAGAATCGGCGGCTCGGCCCTGGGCTTCGGCGCCGATGTCAAGAGCAAGAAAGACCTTGAAAAGTCCAACATGCTCACAAAGGTCATTCACCAGGATCTTGTCAAATTCGGCCTCATCCCCGAACTTGTCGGCCGTATGCCGGTGATAACAGCCCTCCACGAACTCGATGTGCAGTCGCTCGTACGGATTCTGACCGAGCCCAAGAACGCGATTCTCAAGCAGTACCAGTCGCTGTTCGGTATGGACGATGTCGAGTTGGAGTTTGAAAAATCCGCGCTTGAGGCAGTGGCCGAAAAAACACTTGAAAAGAAAACCGGCGCGCGGGGCTTGCGTTCCATCATGGAACAGGTGCTCATGCCCATCATGTTTGACATTCCGTCCGACCCGCTCATCGAACATGTGGCGATTACCGCGCAATGCGTCAGGGAAGGCGCGCCGCCTCTCATCGAGCGCAACCCGGGCCGCCGGCAGGCGAAACTCGGTTCTCCGCCGGCCGCGGTGAAACCGAAACCTAAGACCTCGGCTGTTTAACAGGAAACTTGCCCGCCCCCGTTTTCCAAAACGGGGGCTCTTTGACATAAAAAGCGCCTTTGTGAACAGCACGGTTCCTGCGATGAAACACGACAGCAAATAACACTGTCTTTAACGCGTGCCCCGGTAAAGGCCTTTATCATGTGAATCCGCAAACCGGAGAGACACAGCAGCCGCGGGCAAGCCCCGCGAGGTTGACGCATATTCATTTATAAGGTATAATAACAGGCTAAGGGAAAATACTGAAACTCACTCCCTTCGGAGGATGCTATGATGGAATTAAAACGGCAAACAGTCACCATGCCGGTTGTGGCCCTGCGCGGTCTTGTCGCCTTCCCCGAAATGCGCCTGCATTTCGATGTCGGCAGAAACAAGTCCGTAGCCGCTTTGAAAATGGCGATGGCGGAAAACCGGGAGGTTTTCCTGGTCGCTCAGAAAAGCATTATGGATGAAGACCCCGGCGCCGATGAATTGTATAAAATGGGTGTTGCCGCGACGGTCAAGCAGGTGCTGCGGCTGCCCGGCAGCGATAATGTCAGGGTGGCCATCGAAGGCCTCTACCGGGCGAAGCTTATTGATGTTAAAACCGATAAGCCTTTTATGCTCGGCCGGGTAGTGCCCTGCAGAGAAATACGGATTCGTAAACAGGATGAAGAATACGCCGAGGCTCTGGTTCGCCACGCGAAGGATATCTTTAACGATTACTCCGTTTCCTCCCCACAGCTTTCCCCCGATTTGATATTATCGGTGATCAACGAAAAACGCCCGGGCGGTTTGGCCGACTTTATCGCCGGCAACATCGTGCTGGAATACGCGGACAGGCAGAGGGTTCTCGAACAGCTCAATCCCCTCAAACGCCTCGAAATGCTTTGCGTTATTCTCGAGCAGGAAAGCAAGCTTCTGAAAATTGAAACGGACATTCATGAGCAGGTGCAGGAACAAATCGACCAAAACCAGCGTGAATACTACCTGCGCGAGCAGATGAAAGTGATATCCTCCGAGCTCAACGACGGCTACTCACCGGAGGACGAGATACTCGGCTACAGGGAGAAGATTGAGAAACTCGGCCTGGATGAGGCGGCAAAAGCGAAGCTGACGCGAGAATGCGACCGGCTCGAGCACATTTCGGTGCAATCCCCCGAGGCGGCGGTAATCCGCAACTACATAGAAACCTGCCTGTCGCTGCCCTGGAACAAACTGACCGCCGATAAGCTCGATCTCAAGCGGGCCCGCAAGGTGCTCGACAACGACCATTACGGCTTGGTAAAAGTCAAAGACCGAATCGTCGAGATGCTCGCCGTCCGCAAACTCGCGCCCGACATCAAGGGCCAGATTATATGCCTCGTGGGGCCGCCGGGCGTCGGCAAAACCTCGGTAGCCAAATCCATAGCGAGGGCGATGGGGCGCAAATATGTTCGAATATCCCTGGGCGGCATACACGACGAGGCGGAGATAAGAGGCCATAGGAAAACATACATAGGCGCGATGCCCGGCCGCATCATCAACGCGATGCAGCAAGCGGGCACAAGCAATCCGCTCATCCTGCTCGATGAGGTCGATAAGCTCAGCGCGAGCTATAACGGCGATCCGTCTTCCGCGCTGCTCGAAGTCCTTGACGCCGAGCAGAACTTTTCGTTCCGCGACCACTTTGTCGAGCTTCCGTTTGATTTGAGCCGCGTGCTATTTATAACGACTGCGAATGTCGCCGACACGATACCCGGGCCGCTGCTCGACCGGATGGAAACCATTGAACTCGGCAGTTATACCCACGAGGAGAAGCTCAACATCGCCAAAAAGCACCTCGTTCCCAAACAACTCAAACGCCACGGTCTGACGCGTATGAATGTGAAAATAAACGACGACGCGCTTCGCCGGATTATTGACGGCTATACGAGGGAAGCCGGCGTCCGCAAACTTGAGCAGCAGATTTCCTCCGTGATGCGCAAGGCGGCTGTCCGTATCGCCGAGGGTGAGGAGAAACTGGTAATTAAAGCCGGCCAACTCGAAGTGATTCTCGGAGCCGTCAAGTATAAAGACGATATGCCTCCTTCCCTCAACGAACCCGGCGTTGTCAACGGCTTGGCATGGACATCCGTCGGCGGCGAAATGCTCCAGATCGAGGCGGTTGCCGTTGACGGCACCGGCAAGCTTGAACTGACAGGCTCGCTCGGCGAGGTGATGAAGGAATCCGCCAAAGCGGCGCTGAGCTATATCCGCTCCAAGGCCGGCGAATTGGCAATTGATAAAATGTTCTATAAAGAGAAAGATATTCACATCCATGTCCCCGAAGGCGCGGTGCCGAAAGACGGGCCGTCCGCGGGCGTGACCATCGCCACGGCTTTGGCCTCCGCCTTGTCGGGTGTTCCCGCGCGCGGCGACATCGCGATGACCGGTGAGATTACGCTGACCGGCCGGGTGCTGCCGATCGGCGGGCTTAAGGAAAAAACGATGGCGGCCTACCGGGCCGGTATGAAGACCGTGCTGATCCCCTCGAAAAACGAATCCGACCTTGACGAGGTTGATGAAGCCGTCAAAAACACTCTGGTTTTCAGAACCGTCGGCACCATCGACGAGGTTTTCGCTTTCGCGCTGGATATACCGGCGGCCGAAGCCGAGCCGGCGGCTGAAAAGTCCCTTCCGGTCATTGAAAACCTTCCGATTACGCGAACCATCATCGCGCAGTAGCGCCGCGAGCGGAAATCCCGCGCCGCCGCAAAAAGGACAACGCATGAATTTTCACCGTTTTGAGTACGAAGCCTCTTTCGGCACCCTCGATCAGTTGCCGGCTCCCTTGATGCCGGAAATCGCTTTCGCGGGGCGTTCCAATGTCGGCAAATCGTCGCTCATCAACAAGATCCTTAACCGGAAAAACCTGGCGCGAACCAGCTCCGTGCCGGGTAAAACCGTGACCGTCAACTTTTTTACCGACGGCTTCTGCCGGCTCGCCGATTTGCCCGGTTACGGTTACGCCAAGGTGCCAAAAGCGGAAAAACAGCGTTGGGCTGATTTGATGGAAGGCTATTTTCAATCGAAACGAAACATCCGCCTGGTCGTTCAACTCATCGACATGCGCCATCAACCCAGCGCGGAGGACTATACCATGCTTTCTTTTCTCAAAGAGAGCGGCTATGATTTTGTCATCGCCATGACAAAATGCGACAAATTGAAAACAAACGAGCGCTTAAAGCGCATGGCCGGGCTTGAGGAAGAACTCAAAGACTTCGGTTTTGCCCGCCGGATTCCCTTTTCGTCCGAAACGGGCGAAGGGGCGGATGAACTCAGAGCCGTTATCGGCGAAGCGCTGAAAAAACAAGAAACGGAGTAAACGCGGTATGTATGTTTCCGACTGCATCCAAATCAACGAAAAGGGGCACCTGGAAATCGGTGGCTGCGACACGGTGGAACTCGCCGGCGAATTCGGTACCCCCGCGTATATTTACGATGAAAATGAAATCCGTAAGAATTGCCGGGAGTTTTCCGAATCGATCAAAGAGCATTACGGCGGCCGCGGCATGGTGCTGTACGCGAGCAAGGCCTTCTGCTGCAAAGAAATGTGCCGAATCTGCGACTCCGAAGGCTTGGGCCTCGATGTAGTCTCGGGCGGCGAGTTGTACACCGCGCTTTCCGCCGGATTCCCCGCCGAAAAAATCTATTTTCACGGCAACAACAAAACGGCCGACGAGCTCAGGCAAGCCGTCGACAGCCGTGTCGGGCGTATCGTCGTCGACAACATCTTCGAGCTCGAAGCCCTCAACAAAACAGCCGCCGAAGCCGGTCGGGAAGCGGCCGTCCTTTTGCGGATTAAACCCGGTATCGACGCGCATACGCATGATTTTATTAAAACCGGCCAGATTGACTCGAAGTTCGGCTTCGCCCTTGAAACGGGCGAGGCGATGAACGCCGTCAACAAAGCCTTGCTGATGCCCCATATCCGCCTCACCGGCGTTCACTGCCACATCGGTTCTCAGATTTTTGACATCGACCCGTTCGAACTCGCCGCCAGGGTGATGCTCGATTTTATGGCGCAGGTCAAGAATTTCACAGGGCTTGAAATGGAAGAACTCAACTTGGGCGGCGGTTTCGGCATCAAATACAAAAAAACGGACCGCCCCCGCCCGTTCAGCGACTACATGAAAAAGGTGGCCGTCGTTGTCAGGGAATACGCCGCCGCTTTGGGGCTGAAGACGCCGTATATTCTCATCGAGCCGGGAAGGGCTGTCGTCGGCGCGGCAGGCCTGACGCTCTACACCGTCGGCGCGGTCAAGAAGATTCCGGATGTACGCACCTATGTTTCCGTCGACGGCGGCATGGGTGACAATCCTCGCTATGTGCTGTACCAGTCAAGTTACGAGGTCGTTTGCGCCAACCGGGCGGGCGAACCGAGGGAATGCACGGCCACCATCGCCGGCAAATGCTGCGAAAGCGGCGACTTGATTCAGGAGTGGACGCATACCCAGCGCGTCACGCCGGGCGATATCCTCGCCGTTTTATCAACGGGCGCCTATAACTATTCCATGGCGTCAAACTACAACCGCATCGGCCGGCCTCCCGTTATTATGGTTAAGGATGGCAAGCCGAGAGTCGCCGTCAGGCGCGAGACATATGAGGACATTTTGAAAAACGACCTGTGAGCCAACGAAAGAATCGCCGCCGGGCGGTTACACTAAAAAGGATTACGAAATTCCTCACAAACGGAAGAGGGGAACTCATTGAGCAATAAACCCGAAATACGGGAAATCGCGCCGGGTGTCCGGCTTTGCTCCGTTCAAACGGACCGTTTTAAAACCGGGGCGGTTTCTTTTTCCATGGCCCTGCCGCTCGAAGGCGACATGGCCGCGAACGCCGCGCTGCCCTTCATTCTTCACCGGTCATGCCGGCGGTATCCCGAGTTCTCGGCCCTCAACGGCCGCCTTGATGAGCTCTACGGCGCCTCGCTTTCCGCGGGCGTAGCCAAAATCGGCGAATCGCAGGCTCTGACAATCAGCCTTACGGCAATCGACGACCGCTTTTCCCTTGCCGGGGAAAGCGTTGCCCAAAACTGCGCCGATTTGTTGGCTGATTTGTTGTTTGACCCGGATTTACCGGAAAGCGTATTTCATGAAAAGGCCGTTGAAAGAGAAAAACGCCTGCTCATCGAAAAGATGAAAAGCGAACGCAAGGACAAGCGGGTTTACGCGTTGCAGCGCTGTGAAGAGTTGATGTGCGCCGGTGAAAAATACGCGCTGAACAAGTATTCCACCCGGGAGGATATCGAATCCCTGACAGGGGAAAGGCTCTATACAGCCTGGCGCCGCGCGCTCGAAACTTCGCTTATTCAGGCGGTTTCGGTCAGTTCCGGAACTTCCGCGGGCATTGCCGAAACATTCGGAAAGGCGTTTTCCGAAATCCGGCGCAGCCCGGTCCGTCCGGCGACGGCGTTTATAAAAAGCGCGAAAGAAACGAGAAAAGCGGAAGAAAAGCTGCCCGTCAAACAGGGCAAGCTGGTTTTGGGTTTTCGCGCCGGCATGGACAACCCGCTTGACGGCACCGCCGCGGCGCGCGTGATGACGGATATTTACGGCGGCGGCACCTACTCCAAACTGTTTATGAAAGTCCGCGAGGAACTCAGCCTGTGTTATTATTGCTCGGCGCGGCTCAACAATCATAAGGGCTTGCTGATGGTTCAAAGCGGCATTGAAAGCGAGAAAGCCGCCGAGGCCGAGGCCGAAATACTCAGGCAGCTCGACGCGGTTAAAAAGGGCGACATTCTCGCCAATGAGTTTGACGCCTCACTCATGTCGATTTGCGACCACCGGTTGAGCATTGAGGATTCGCCGGCGGAGCTCAATTCGTGGTACACCGCGCAAATATTCAGAGAAGACATTATGACGCCGATGGAAGACGCCGCGGACATACGGGCGGTAACGCTCGACGAAGTGGTTTCCCGTGCCGAAAAAGTGACCCTCGACACGGTCTATCTGCTGTCCGGGAACGGGGAGGCGCATGAGGATGAGGATTGAGCAAATTCAAAACAGCCTGCTTGGCGAAAGTTATACGGAAATCGACCACAGCTCGGGCCTGAAAATTTTTGTGATGCCGAAAGCCGGCTACTCGTCCGCCTACGCGGTTTTCGCGGCGAAATACGGCTCCATCGACACCAAAATACCCGCTGCGGACGGCGCGTTTCGAGAAATACCGGAGGGAACCGCGCATTTTCTCGAGCACAAGCTGTTCGAAAGCGAGGAGCTCGGCGCCTTTGAACGCTTCGCGAAAACGGGCGCGAGCGCCAACGCGTACACAAGCTTTGACCGCACCGGCTACCTGTTTTCCTGCACGGACAATTTCAGAAAATCTTTGGAGATTCTGCTCGACTTTGTGCAAAAGCCGTATTTCACCGAAGCGACGGTCGCCAAAGAGCAGGGTATCATCGGGCAGGAAATCCGTATGTACAAAGATGTGCCGGACTGGCAAGTGCTGTTCAACCTTCTGCGGTCGCTGTATACCGCGCACCCTGTCCGAATCGACATCGCCGGCACGCAGGAGTCCATCGCGCGGATAACGGCACAAACACTTTATGACTGCTATAAGAATTTTTACAATCCGAGCAATATGGTCTTGGCTGTCGCGGGCAACGCGAATGTGGAGGATGTCCTCGAAGCGGCCGACAAACTGCTTCAGCCCGGCGACGGTGTGAAAGCGAGCCGGGAATTCGTGAAAGAACCGCCAGAACCCGCCCGGAACTATTATGAGGAAAAGCTGCCGGTGAACACCCCGCAGTTTATGCTCGGCTTTAAAGAGGATATTCAAACTCCCGAACGCACGACTATCGAGCGGCTTTGCGCGAACATTCTGCTTGAAATCATCGCGGGCAAATCGTCGCCGCTGTATAAGAGGCTTTTGGAAGCCGGGCTCATCAACGCAGGCTTCTCGTTCGAATATTTTGAAGGGTTCGGGTATTCCTGCCCTATATTCGCCGGCGAATCAAAGGACCCGGTGAAAGCGGCCGAAGAAATCAAAAACGAAATCCGCGGTATAAAAGCGAACGGCATCGACGCCGCCGCTTTCGCGCGCGCCAAGCGCAAGCTTTACGGTCGCTTGGTTATGATGTATAATGATGTCGACGAACTCGCCAACGAACTCGCTTCGGCGTATTTTGCCGGCAACGGGCTTTTTGACGATATCGAGTTGTGTAAAGCCCTGACACTTGACAGCGTGATCGCGAGGCTTGCCGCTTTATTTGAGGAACGGTACTCGTCGCTGTCGGTTATCAAACCGCTTTAAGCGCGCAGCGCGGCTGCCGCGCCCATAATATTGACTGACGGGAGGCAAAACCAATGACCGACACTATGACCGTAGTGTACTTCAAAGGCATCACACGGGGGTTCAGCGTGCCCTCCGTGCTGACGGATTTTTCCCTGTTCGGCATCCCTCTGCATGTGCAATGGTACGGCGTTATTATCGCGTTCGGTTTTCTGCTCGCCGTTTTGTTCGGCGGCCGCATAGCGTACAAATGGAAAATAAACCTCGACAAAATGCTTGATGTTCTGATATACGGAACCATTTTCGGCATATTGGGCGCGAGGCTGTATTATGTCATTTTCCAGTGGGAGAACTACGCGGGGAACATCGCGAGCATATTCAAAATTTGGGAAGGCGGCCTTGCGATTTACGGCGGGCTCATCGGCGGCCTGCTGGCGGCCTATGTCACCTGCAAGGTGCGCAAACTCAATTTCCGCAACCTGCTCGACATGAGCGCGATGAGTTTTCTCATCGGCCAGGGTATCGGCCGCTGGGGGAACTTCACCAACCAGGAGGCGTTCGGCACGAACACCAACCTGCCCTGGGGAATGTGGAGCGAAAAAACCGCCGAATACATCAACTCGAACCAGGCCGAGTTTCTCAAAAGAGGCATCACCGTCGAAGCGGGCACCTACTTAAACAAAGCGTACGTTCATCCCACTTTCCTTTACGAATCGCTTTGGTGCCTGCTGGGGTTTGCCGTATTGTACATTATTTGCCGCAAGTTCCGCCGATTCAGCGGTCAAATCATGCTTTGCTACGGGGTATGGTACGGAGCCGGTCGGGCTGTTTTTGAAGGCTTACGCACCGACAGCCTGTATCTCGGCAACACCGGTTTGAGGGCATCCCAGATTCTGTCGGCCGCGCTGGCCTTGGCCTGCTTGGCGGCTCTAATCATCCTTATGAGAAAATATAAAAAACACCCCCAACCCATTGAGGGAGTCGATTTCTTCCCCGAAGAAGAGGTCAAAGCCGACAAAAAAGCCGGGAAAAGCGCCCCGGCGGCGGCTGATGTGATCGCGCCGGCCGGAGAAGCCGAAAGCGGTACGGACCCTGTTGGCAGCGCCGAAGAGGCGGAGAACGATGAAACCGGAAGTTCCCCGCCTGACGGAGAAGAGAACGGCGAAGAGAACGACGAAGCGGACAATGCCGAGGACGATCAAGAGGACGACGATGAGGTGGACGAATGAGCGCGGCCTTAAACGGGAAAAAAATCTCCCTTGCCGTTCTTGAGAACCTGAAACTCGAAACCGCCGCGTTAAAGGCTCAAGGCGTCGAAGCCGGCTTAGCGGTGATCATTGTCGGCGACGACCCCGCTTCGAGGGTATATGTCGACAACAAGAAAAAAGACTGCGCGCTCGTCGGTATCCGCTCGTTTGAATACGCTCTTCCGGGTGACACGACGCAAGAGGAATTAATTAACCTCGTCAAAGACCTCAACGCCCGTGAAGACATTCACGGCATTATCTGCCAACTGCCCATACCGAAACACCTCGACGAAAAAGCCGTGTTGAACACGATTGACCCGTCAAAGGATGTTGACGCGTTCCATCCGGTCAATGTCGGCCATATTATGCTCGGTGACTGCCTCCTGTTGCCGTGCACGCCCGCGGGCATTATGGAAATGCTCAAAACCGAAGGCGTGGCGATCGAAGGAAAACATTGCGTCGTCATCGGCCGCAGCAACATCGTCGGCAAGCCGATGGCGATGCTGATGCTCAAAGAAAACGCGACCGTGACGCTTTGCCACTCAAAAACAATCAACCTGCCGCAAATCACAAGGCAGGCCGACATATTGGTCGCCGCCGTGGGCAGGGCGAAATTCGTTACCGCGGATATGGTCAAAGAGGGCGCCGTCGTCATCGACGTCGGCATGAACCGCGACGATAACGGCAAACTGTGCGGCGATGTCGACTATGAGGCGGTTTCTCCCAAGGCGTCACTGATAACGCCCGTGCCCGGCGGCGTGGGGCCCATGACCAGGGCGATGCTGCTGAAAAACACCGTCACGGCGGCAAGGCGGCAAAACAACATCTTTAACTAAAGGACTAAATTGTATGGATAAGAAACTGTATCGAAGCCGAAACAGCAAAATGCTCGCGGGAGTCTGCGGAGGGCTTGCGGACTATCTGAACATGGACCCGACGGTTGTCCGTGTGTTGTACGCCCTGCTGTCCTTTTTCTCAGCGGCGTTTCCCGGCATCATCGTCTATATCATCCTTGCGCTGATTATCCCCGAAGAACCCGGTATGTAAATCTATAACCGGCAAGTGTTAATAACAATTGCAGGGCGGAGGGCTTGCTCCCGCCGTGTAGGGCGCAGTTTTAATGCCGCGCCGCGTAGGTAACGACCCCCGTGTCGTTCTTGTTGCTGTGTGTATATCGAAAATTGTAGGGAACGCATTGCATGCGTTCCGTGCGCGCGACAGAACCGGTTGCATGAATAAAAAACATTTGACACAAGGCTGCCGCAATGGTATAATACTGCTCGCCGCGTATTTCGGGCGGCGCGCAAGCGCCGAAAGAGGGTTTTACCCCGCCCGCGATAGCGAGTCTTAAAAAAGAGGGTTTTTTCACACATGTACGCGATTATCGAAACAGGCGGCAAGCAGTACAAGGTCGAAGCGGGCCAAACCGTTTTTATCGAAAAGCTTAACGCCGAAGAAAACGAAGAAGTCACCTTTACCAATGTCATCGCGGTCGGGTCGGACGATGGCTTGGCTACCGGAACACCCTATGTCGACGGCGCTTCCGTTACGGCGAAAGTCCTGAAAAACGGCAAGGCGAAAAAACTGACCGTCTTCACCTACAAGGCGAAGAAAAACGAGAAACGCAAGATGGGCCACAGGCAGCCTTACACGAAGGTGGAAATTTCCGCGATCAATAAGTAATCCGATGATAAAATGCGTCTTTTTTCAAAGCGAAGGGCTGCTCCGCGGGTTTGAAATCAGCGGCCACGCGGGGGCCGGAACAGCGGGAAACGATATCGTTTGCGCGGCGGTTTCCTCGGCGGCTTACATGACGGTGAACACATTGTCTGAGATTTTGAAAATCGACGCGGAACCGGAAGTCGGCGGCGCGTTTATGAAACTGGCGCTCACCGCCGCGCAGGCGGAAAAAGCGCGGGACTTGCTCAAAGGTTTCGAACTGCATATCATTCAAACGGGCAAGGCAAACCCCGGTAAAATCAAAGTAGTATACGGAGGACAAAAAAATGCTTAAAATCAACATTCAACTGTTCGCGCATAAAAAGGGAATGGGCTCCACCAGGAACGGCCGCGATTCCGAATCCAAAAGGCTCGGCGTCAAAAGGTCCGACGGGCAGTTTGTGCTCGCCGGCAACATCCTGATTCGTCAGCGCGGAACGAAAATACATCCCGGCAACAATGTCGGCAAGGGTTCCGACGACACCCTGTTCGCGCTCATCGACGGCAAAGTCAAATTCGAGCGGAAGGACAAAGACCGCAAGAAGGTCAGTGTCTATGCCATCGAGCAGTGACAACAAAACACAGACTTACGGGCGGGGTTGACCCCGCCCGTTGCTTTTACCTTGTACCCATGCATTGGCACAATGCGCGGCCATCCCGCTAAATCCCGAAAAACTCCTTCGCGTTGTCATGCATAATCCGCTTCGCGATGTATTTTGCGTAAGGCTTGTCGGCGAGCCCGTCGTTGATCATCCTTGACAGAGCGAGCGCCAGCGTATGCTCCATCGCCAACAGGGCGCCGTAAGCGTCTTCGGACATCCAGGCGTCGCTGCCCCAGGTCAGGCGGTGCGCGTCGGAAACCTCCAGGGTGGTGACGATATACCCGGCTGCCGCCGAGGTGGACAGATACGGTATCCAGCAGGTGTCCGACCAGACATTTTTATATTGGGCGAGCAGGGCGTAGGTGTCGTCAAACCAGGGGAACCCGCCGTGCAACAGATGAAACCTCGTTTTGGGGTTCGACTCGATGAGTTTTTGCAGCCCGATGGGGTTGGTGGCCTTCAGCTGGCCCAGCCCGGTGTGAATCTGAAGCGGAAGGTCAAATTCAGCGGCCGCCTCCGCCAAGGAAAACATAACTCTATCGCCGAAATCGAAAATTTCTTTTTCCGTCGCGCCGGGGTTGTGAAACGCCCCGGCCGCTTTGTTTATATCGGTGTTCTCGAAGGTCAGGGGCCTTTCGTACGCGATGGCGACTTTGAGGGCGACACAGCCCGCTTCTTTTTTGCGCTTGACAGCCAGGCGCATAGCCTCCAGGTAATCGGGTAGTGTCTCAACCGGGGCGCCTTCGAACAGCGAGTAAATGAAAAACCCGTTGGGGTCCGGCTTGTCACGCAGATACCCCGAGAAAAAGCCGTCGCAGCGGAAGGCCGGGGCGAACAGTTCGGGGTGCCCGAGGTCACTGCCCGGGTCGGGCTGCCGGTCGTTGATGACCTTCTCAAAACGGCAGTTTTCTTTCAGTATCCGGATAGGACGGCTGTTGTCTTTCGCGTACGCGTCTTGGACACGGCGGTCAATTTCCGGAAGGTTCTCTGCCGTGACGGGCAGGCCGTAAAGCTTCTCCAACGCCTCAAACAGCCACAGAAAGAAGCTGTTGCACTTGTACCGCAGAATGAAAGCGGCGCAGCGCCCGCGGTCGTCGAGTTCCGGCAGTTCGGCACGCCAGGCAGTATAACTGTTGTGAAAGATGGAACGCAGGTCTACGCCGGTATATAATGCGCCGGGCCAGTGATGGTCATGGGTTGAGACAACGCCGAGGGAGTGAATATACTCTCTTATCTCAAGATACGGGTTGGCCATTCGCGCACCGCCTTATCTGATTTCAATTTATTTCATTTTATAGCCGTAAACACCCGGTGTCAACCTCACCCGGGCGATTCAACTTATTCTTTGGTTATAATAATAAAAAAAGAGGTGTTGATATGGCAGCCGCAAACAAGACGGTCATTTCTTTCGGTATGGTCGCGATTCCGGTTTCCCTGCATACCGCGGTGCAGGACAACGATATTCATTTTAACCAGCTTCATAAAGAAGACAACGAGCGCATCCGCTACAAAAAGACCTGCGGCCATTGCGGCAAGGAAGTGACCAACGAGGATATCGTCAAAGGGTACCAATACGACAAGGACCATTATGTCATCGTCACCGACGAGGATTTGGAAAAAATAAAGACCGAGAAGGAAAAGACGGTGCAAATCCTTCATTTCGCGCAGTTAAACCAGATTTCCCCGATTTATTACGACAGAACCTACCAGGCGGCTCCCGAGGCCGGCGGTGAAAAAGCGTTCGAGCTGCTTCGCCGCGCTTTGCTTGACGAGCAAAAGATCGCCATCGGCAAGACGGTCATGGGCAGCAAGGATACCCTGATGGCCATTATCCCGCGCGAGGAGGGCATGCTGATCTCGATGATGTTCTATGAGGACGACATCAAGGACCTGCCGAAAAATATCGCGAGGCCCGAGGTCACGGATCAGGAAATGACCCTGGCCAAAACGTTGATCAATTCCATGGACACCCCGTTCAACCCGTCCGAGTACAAAGACGAGTACCAGGGGAGGCTAAAGGAATTAATCGAAAGCAAAATCGCCGGAAAAGAGGTCACCGCGCCGAAGGAAGAAGCGCCGGGCCATGTTATCAGCCTCATGGACGCCCTGAAAGCCAGCGTCGAGCGCGAACAAGACAAGCAGAAAGGCGCGTGACGATTTCCCCGCCGAAAACAGGCTTGCCCTTAAAAGTTTTCCCGTATTATTGGTAACGCATATGCGGATTCACTCATATACTACGGTAGAAGACGTAAAGGGGGGTAACAACATGAATTTCGGCGGAGATAACAACTGTCTTCTCTTCCTGATCCTTATCCTGTGCTGCTGCGGCGGTTTCGGCGGCGGCAAAGGCGGCTGCGGCTGCTAAAACTGAATAAGCGCTCCGGCCCATCAACCTGACCTTTCACGCGAATGAGCCGCGCGCCCCGGGGTTCCGGTGCGCGCGGCTCAGATTCATTTGTCAGAGTTTTTTGCGATACGGCAGGTGTTTGCCGGCGCGGTTACACTCCGTCACACTCGCAAAGGTCTTGCCCTTTTAATTGGCGCAGATTTTCCATGTCCGTCCTGTACGACGGCATGCCCTTAATTTTCTTCTGCAGATACTTCCACAACAACGCGTTATCCGCTTTGAACTTATCGCTGATATGGTAAAATGTCCATTGCGAGTGTTTGGAACTCGCAAGAATGCCGGCGTTTTTTAACGCCGTCAGGTGCCGCGACGCGTTGGATTGCGTCAGGTTAAGGCTCTTCTCAATCTCGCAAACGCACAGCTCGCCGTCCCAGATGACGGATAATATACGCAGTCTCGTCTCATCGGACAGTGCCTTAAAGACAGGTATCAACAGCGCCACCCCGCTTTCGCATACTTGAAGCGTCATTCATACTTTATGCGGGCTTTTGTCAATTGACACTGCGCAATGTAAGCGCCGGCTGGTCATTTCACCGCTTCGATGATATAGGACGAAACATAGTCTTCGATGTTTTTCCCGGGAGCCCAGGCGGATAGGATTTCCCGGCTGTTGTTCTTGGGTGTCATAACGATATTCCCGAAACCGGCGGTTTCAAGCATTGATTGTATTACACCCGAGAACTCAGCACCGGCCACGCAGCCTGTCAGCATCCGCATATCGCTTTTTATTGGTTCTGGCAGTTCGGCTGTCGCGACAACGTCCGATATGGAAACTCTGCCGCCGGGTTTGAGAACTCTGTGAATTTCCCTGAAAACCTGTTCTTTGTCGAGAGAAAGGTTGATGACACAGTTGGAAATTACGACGTCAACGATCCCGTCGGCAACCGGCAGATGCTCGATTTCACCCAAGCGGAACTCCACGTTGGTATACCCGCTTTTTTCCGTATTTTCTCTTGCCAGCCTTACCATTTCCGGAGTCATGTCCACGCCGATAACATGGCCTGATTTACCGACTTGCCTTCTTGCAAGAAAGCAATCAAAACCGCCGCCGCTGCCCAAATCAAGGACCGTCTCGCCTTCCTTCAGCCCGGCGATAGCGACCGGGTTTCCGCAGCCTAAGCCGATGTTCGCGTGAAAAGGCGTATCCGACAGATCATCTGCCGAGTAACCGAGGGTTTTCGCTGTCTCATTCACATCAGAGGCATCGCTGCCGCCGCAACAGCCTGGGCTGCAGCAACAACTGCCATTTGTATTGTTCAAAGCAATTTTCGCGTAATCACGGCGTATTTGTTCCAATTGTTCTTGCTTTTTGTTCATATGCGGCACCTTTGAAGTATCTTCACGACCTCTTCGGCTTTTAGAACTTTGCCGTAAGAGACTACTTTACCGTCTACAACAAGAGCCGGCGTCGTCATTACGCCGTAAGCCGCAATCTGCGAAAAATCGGTTACATGGTCAACTGCCGTGTCCATTCCAAGCTGTTCTAAGGCGGCTTTTACCGCCGCCTCGAGCTGATTGCACTTGGCGCAGCCGCTGCCCAGAACTTTTATGCCTGCGCCTTCCGATTTAGCGTTTTCAGCTTTTGCCATTGTCTCCGCGTCACAATTGCCGCCACAGCAGCAGGGTTCTTCCTTTTTCTTGCCAAAATTAAATAATGCCATGATAATTTACCTCCTTATACTAATAAAAATTGAAACGCGTTGAACAAATAACCAATGATGATAATCCCTCCTGATACAATTCCGACGAAAATCGCTAACAGCTTCGGTTTTACGGCTTTGCGAAGCATAATGATGGAAGGCGCGGATAAAGCGGTAACGGCCATCATAAAGGACAAAATCGTCCCAAGGCCGACTCCCTTGTAAAAAAGAGCTTCCGCGATGGGAATAGTCCCGAATATATCGGCATACATCGGGACGCCGACAACCGTGGCAAGGATAACAGAAAACGGATTTTTACTGCCGAGTACGGTTTGTATCCATTCGGCCGGTATCCAGTTATGAATAACCGCGCCGATTCCCACGCCGATAAATATATATAAAATGACCTTTTTAACGGTCGACTGAACCTGCTCCTTGGCATAAACCAATCGGTCGCGCTTAGTCAAGTCCGGTGATTCAATATCCACGCTGCCGGCTGCATTCACAAAACTTTCGACATACTTTTCCAGGCGCATCTTTTCAATCATCGTGCCGCCGACGACGGCAAGGATTAACCCGACAACCACATAAGCGACAGCGACCTTCCCGCCGAATATGCTCATCAGCAGCACCAGCGAACCGAGGTCAACCAGAGGCGAAGAAATCAGAAAAGAGAAGGTGACCCCCACGGGAAGGCCGGCGCTTGAAAAGCCGATGAACAGCGGGATGGACGAACAGGAACAGAACGGCGTTACCGTCCCGAGCAGGGCTGCCAGTGTGTTCGCCGTCACGCCGTGGAAACGGCCCAAAATTCTTTTTGTCCGCTCGGGCGGAAAATAACTTTGAATGTAGGAAATAATGAAAATGAGCAAAGACAGTAAAAACAGAATCTTAACGGCATCGTATATAAAAAACTGAACGCTGCCCCCTGCGCGGGTGTTTATGTTTAATCCGATTGCCGTCAAACCGCGGCCAATGAGTTCGTTCAGCCACTTCATTCCAAGAATTTGGCCTTGTATAAAATCCCAAACAGACTTTACTATTTGAATCATATAACACTCCTCATGAATACCGGGACAATTATATCTAAAAAATTCGATATATAAGGTTTAAAAGCAGCCATCTGTTCGATGGCTCGAGGTATTAACAGCAGTTCTTCAGGCCGCTGCTGTCTGTTGTCGTCAGTTCTTTTAACAGGCGGGCGGCGTATTCGCTGCCCTCTTCGCTTATTTTATAGTGTGTCCACTTGCCTTCCTGGCGGCTTTCCACGATGCCGGAGTCGCAGAGAATTTTCATGTGGTAGGAGAGTGTCGACTGGCCGATATCGAGTTTGGCGAGCAGAATGCAGGCGCATTTTTCCCCGCCCCGGAGCATCTCCAATATCTTAAGCCGTTTTTCGTCGCAAAACGCTTTAAAAACCTTCGCGTTTGCCTCGTTGATGTTTTCCATTTCCTCACCTTTTCCGGGTTTATCTCATCTCGATACATTGCCCGCAGCATTGATCCACGCAGCTGCCGCAGCCTTCGCATTTATCGTAATCAATTTCGATTCTTCCGCCTATCGGCTCATCCTCATCTTCTGTGTAGGAAAATGCGCCATTCGGGCAGGATTTCATCGGCGGGCAGATTTCGGGCTGCGCCGCGCAGCGTTCTTTGATTATATATGGTTTCACCGGTTACCGCCTTGCCTTCAAATCTATTTTTATCGATATATCTTATTCTATGCGTCAAATCGATTTTTGTCAATATATTTTGTTCGCCGTCATAATGAATTGACTATCTCCTTATAATGATTGCCTCTGACTTCAAAATTCTTATACAGGTCGAAACTTGAACACGCCGGTGATAATGAAACAATGTCGCCCTCGGACGCATTATCCACGGCGAGTCTGACGGCGTCCTCCATATCAGAGGCGTGAAGTATTTTAAGCTCAGTTTCATCAAAGCCGGGGCACTCCCTAACTGCCTTTTCAAGCATTTTCGCCGTAACGCCCATAAGGATCAGCACCTTGACCTTTTCGATTATCTTCGGTGCGAGTGGCTCAAACGGAATTTGCTTGTCGTATCCTCCGGCGATAATAATTATCTTCTGAGAAAAAGCGTTCAGTCCGGCGATCGTACGCGTCGGATTCGTAGCTATCGAATCGTTGTAATACTTAACGCCGTCAAATTCACGAACAAACTCGATGCGGTGCTCAACGCCGCCGAAATCCTTTGCTACTTTGACGATGTTCTCATTTTCGACATAGCCCTCCGTTGCCGCTATCGCCGCAAGGTAATTCTCTACGTTATGGTCTCCGAAAAGGCGGATATTGTCGCGGTGCATGATAAATTCCTTTTCGCCGTTCCTTACATAGAAAATATCGCCGTTTTCATCGCAGTCAGCACCGTTATGTACTTCTCCTTTACGGCTGAACATCGAAAGTTTGCCTCTTATCTCATCGCGGAATGAGGCTGTGATGAAGTTGTCAAGATTAAGAACCGTTCTTGAAAAAGCATTCTGATGTAAAAAGATATTTTTCTTTGAGTCAACATACTCCGCCATATCCTTATGTATGTCAAGATGATTGGGCGCTACATTCGTAACTACCGCGATATCGGGACTCCGGCGCATAGAGATAAGCTGGAAGCTCGACAGCTCGACTACGGCGAAATCATCGGCGTTAACGTCCTCTATTATCGGCAAAAGAGCCCTGCCGATGTTTCCTCCGAGATGTACCTTATAGCCCTGAGCCTTAAGCATTTCGGAAATGAGCGTCGTCGTCGTGGTCTTTCCGTCAGAGCCTGTAACCGCAAATATCTTACACGGACACAGCTCAAAGAAGACTTCCATTTCGGAGGTTACGACAACTCCCTTTTTCCTGTATTCCTCAAACTCCGGAAGATGGAATCGTATTCCGGGTGCACGAAAAATTATATCAACGTCAAGGTCCTTGAGATAATTGTTACCGAGTGATATTTTTGCACCCGAAGCTTCCATTTCGTCAATGACCTCGCCGATCGTTTCACGCGTGCTTCTGTCACACACGGTCACGTCCGCACCCTTTTGCAGAAACTTCTTTATAAGCGGCGTGTTCGTAACACCGATGCCGCAGAAAGCGATCTTTTTACCCTTAATTTCTTCAAAAAAACGTTCTGCTTTGCTGCAGGAAAACGCCCCGTCCACCGGTTACCGCCCTTCTTTCAAATCCATTTTTATCGATACATCTTATTCTATGCGTCAAATCGATTTTTGTAAACGCGGCCGAATGTAAAAAACGCGGAGCCGGAAACGGCTCCGCGTCGAGGCTGTGTTCAATGCCAAACATTATCCTTGACGAGTGTTACGAGTTCTTCCGCGGTGACAAGCTCGACGCCGTCGCCGAGCAGAGAAACCAGATAGTTTAAGTTATCCATATTCGTCGACCAGGGGTGGACATTGAGGTAGGTGTAGCCTTTTTCGGTGTGGATGCTTGCCGGCAGGGCATTGATTTCGGCGGCGATCTGCTCAATCCATTCATTCGGAGCGCTCCCGCCCTCGTCCGAACCGTACCAGAACGACAGGCCGCAACTGATAAACGGCTTGTCGCCGACCCAATAAATCCTGCCGCCTAGCCCTTGGTAGCGGTCGCCGCATTGAATCAGCCCGCCGTCGATATACTCGTTTTTCGCGAAGTATTTCAGCGACGGGTTTAAAGAGGTCCTCTCCCAGATAAACCGCGGTGTTTTCGCCTCCTCGAGCAAGGCGACGACACGCATATCCGCTTTGTCCATCGCGTAAGCGGTGTAGTTGACAAAATCGTTCAAGAACTTTGCCGGGTACTGCGACGGGTGAATGTAGCCGATGCCGGAAACGCCGCAGACGAAATGGTCGTTTTCGTTCGCGCTTTCATAAACGGACCGCATCACGGCCGGTTCCATCAGGGCGGCCAGAGGCGGCGCGGTCCAGCTCATTTTATACGATGTGTCCGTGGCCTGCCGTTTCTGAAAATGGCTGCCCGGCGAGGGGAATGCGCCCTCGAACCACTGCAGGTTATCCCCGTCGCTCATGACGATGGCAACATAATGCTTGCCCGGGTCCGCTTGCAACGCGCGCGCTTCGTTCTTTTGCGAAAGCGCCGCTTCGTTTGGGAGGCCGCCCATAAAACTTAAATTCATGCAAAAATCCGAAGCGATGACGTTCAGGCCGTATTTTGACGCTCTCGCGACATAGGCGCCTTCGTTGGAAGTCCAGCCGAACAGCATGGAATTCGGCCGGGTGAAAGCGAAAACTTTCTCCCGGAATGCGACGCCGGCTTCGTCGTCTTCACGGACATACAGGCAGGGGGCCTTTACGGCAATTTGATAGTCTCTCGCGAAACCGTTCCCGGGGTTCTGGTGCAGCAAAAAGGTGTTGTTCAGCCTGCCGCGGTATTCGTCGAAGATCTCTTCCGGGCTTTCCGTGTATTGGCCGTCTGACTTGGCGGCCAGGTTTCTTTTCAGTGTGAGACCGTGCGCCTCTGCTTTCGCGGCCTGCGAAACCTCGACCATCAGCCAGCGCTCGACGCCGCACGCCGTGGCGGCCATATTGATTGTGGGGTTGTTGCCGGCTTCATAGAGAATATACCCGCTGCCGGCCAAGTCCGCCTTACAACGGTCCACGATATCCCAGATGTTATCGAAACAGACGGGCGTTATATCGGGGCGCCCTTCCAAATACCCCTGTATATATTTGATTCTTACGGAATCGTAAATGTAAACCCTCGCCCGTGTTTGCGCCGTGATGCCCTGCAGGGATGTCGCCGTGACAAAATCGGCGCTGTTCAATTTGGCCCGGTCGATGAGGTATATTTCCCCTTCGGGAGCCGGGAGTTTTTGCGGCAAATACCGCGTAACATCTTCTCCCATACTGCCGTAACATTTCGAGAAGTTGTAAAATGTTTGGGTGAATCCCCAAACGGCGACAAAAAAAGACAAAACCGCCGGAAAAACGGTTTTTGTAACAAAACGGACAACAATTTCCATAATAGATTCTCCGGTCTTATTCGTTTTCAAAAAACAACCCGCGGTTTACCGGCCCGCAGACGAAGGTCTGTTTAACCAATTTGCCGAGTTCCGACGCGCACTGTTCGGCGGCGCGTTTGTCCTCAAAAATGCCGAATACGGACGGACCGCTCCCGCTCATCTGGCTGCACAGCGCGCCGTGTTTCCTCATGACCGCTTTGATTTCGACCCTGTCGGTCACTTCGATGATTTGCTCGAACACATTGCCGGCAAAATCACACATTCCCTTGAGGTCGCCTGCCGCGGCGCGGTTGAGCATACGGCACTTGTCGGGCCTGTGGGCAACGCCGAAAGCGTCATAGGCCGCGTAGGCCTCTTTTGTGCTGACGCTTTCGTCGGGTTTGGCTATGACAAAACAGCAGGGCGGCAAATCGGGCAGCTTCGACAGAACGCCGCCCGTGTCCTGCACAAGCATCGTGCCGCCCGTCAGGCAAAACGGCACATCCGAACCGACCGCCAGTCCCGTTTCGACAAGCGCTTTTTCCCCAAGGTTGGTCCCGTACAACCGGTCAAGGCCGGCGATAACCGCCGCGGCGTCGGCGCTGCCGCCCGCGAGCCCCGCCGCGGCGGGAATGGCTTTCCCGATACGAACGGCCAAGCCGGAGTTGGCGGCGCCCGTTTTTTCAAAGAAAGCGGCAGCCGCTTTATAAGCGATGTTTTTCTTGCCGGAAGGCAGCGATTTATCCGAACAAGTGACGATTATCCGTCTCGATTCGTTGGTTTCGATGACGACGGTGTCGTGAAGCCCGACGGACTGCATAATCATAAACAGGCTGTGGTAGCCGTTGTCAAGCAAGGCGCCGATATCAAGAAAGAGATTGATTTTGGCGAAAGCGTTTACGGTAATCTTCATGCGAGGCTCCTTTCCCCGGTGAATGCCCGGCGATGGCGTTGCGGATCATTCAATCGGAATTAAAATCGGTTCGCGTTTTTGATACAGTGTGACGGACGAAAAACCGCAGTGTTTCGCAAGCTTCATCCCTTCCGAAATGCCGGCGCCGATGTGCTCGGCCCAGTGGGCGTCCGAACCGATCGTGACATATTCGCCCCCGAGTTGCCGGAACCGCCGGATGATGTCTGCGCCGGGCATCGTCTTGCCAAGTTTCTGCCGGAGCCCCGAAGTGTTGATTTCCAGCGCTTTGCCTTTTTCGGCCAGACCGGAGAGGATTTCGTCAATCAGGCCGGCGTACTTCGTCAGGCTGACATCGATTTTATGCTCGCCGGTGATGTACCGCAAAGGATAGGTCAGATGGGCGAGGGTATCGAAGTTTCCCCACCGCACCATAAGGTCCAGTTCATGAAAGTAATCGCGAAGCAGTATGTCGAGATCGTGTTCGCTGTAGTCAAGATACGAAAAGTCCGGCATGCCCCGCAGATTGTGGACGGCCCCGATGACCTGGTCATAGCGCAGCGACTTTACGACTTTATCGGCCGTTTCAACGTCATACATGGGCTGCCCGAGTTCGATCCCGGCGCAGACGAGAAGTTTGCCCGTAAAAGCCGAACGAGCTTTCGCGATTTCAAAATAAGACTGGACGGCGACCCTGTCATAATGGTCACGAAGATAATAGTCAATTTCTACATGGTCGGTGAAGGTAATGCCGCGCATTCCCGCGATCTCAGCCCGCTCGCACAGGTACATCGTCGAGTGGTGGCCGTCCGGCGAGTTATCCGTATGGGTGTGCGCGTCGAGTATTCGTTTAAAAACCAAGTTGAACACCTCTGACAGTTTGTCGCTTATACTATAATACCTTGTCGATTCTATACCAATATAACACAAAGCGTCTGTGTGTAACAGAGGCTTATGCAAAAAAGTTGATAACGCGGGCCGCCTTGTGATAAAATAAAGGAAATTTTTTAAAGGGGATGTTCTTCATGCGAGCCGTCATTACCGTTGTCGGCAAAGACATGGTCGGCATACTCGCGAAGGTTTCCGGCGAGTGCTGCGCGCACAATGTCAATGTCGATGAGGTTTCTCAATCCGTGCTTCAGGAACTGTTTTGTATGATCATGCTTGTCGATATGTCAAAATGCGACCTGACCATAGCCGATTTTTCGGACAGAATGAAGGAATTGGGGCGGGAAAACTGCCTGTCCATCCATGTTATGCACGAGGATGTTTTTAATTCCATGCACAGGATATAGGGGTGCTTTCATGATTAACACCAAAGATATTTTAGAGACAATCCACATGGTGGAGGATGAAAACCTCGACATCCGGACCGTCACCATGGGCATTTCGCTGCTGGATTGCTGCTCGGAGGACATCGAAGCATCCTGCCGTAAGATATATGAAAAAGTAATGCGCCTGAGCGAAAAACTTGTGCCCGCCGCGGCGGAAATTGAGAAGGAATACGGTATCCCGATTATCAACAAGCGGGTTTCCGTGACGCCGATTGCCCTGCTGGCCGCTTCAAGCGGGGGTGACCCGGTTCGGTACGCCCTGACTCTTGAGAAGGTTTCGCGGGAGCTTGGCATCGATTTCATCGGCGGGTATTCGGCCCTCGTCCAAAAGGGCTTCGCGGCCGGGGACGAGCGGCTCATCCGCAGCATTCCGGAAGCGCTCGCCGCGACCGGGCACGTCTGCTCGAGCGTCAATATCGGCGCGACGAAAACCGGCATCAATATGGACGCGGTCGCGTTGATGGGCTTGATTATCAAGCAGGCCGCCGAAGCCACCGCCGCAAAAAACTGCGTCGGCGCCGCCAAACTCGTGGTGTTCTGCAACGCCCCGGAGGACAATCCCTTTATGGCCGGCGCGTTTCACGGCGCGGGCGAACCCGAGTGCGTCATCAATGTCGGCGTGTCCGGGCCCGGTGTCGTCCGCTGCGCTCTTCAAAAAATTCCCGGCGGCGACCTGACCGATGTCGCCGACACCATCAAAAAAACCGCCTTCAAAATCACGAGGATGGGTCAGCTCGTCGCCCTTGAAGCGTCAAGAAGGCTCGGTGTTCCGTTCGGCATTGTCGACCTTTCCCTCGCGCCGACGCCCGCCGTCGGCGATTCCGTCGCGTACATATTGGAAGAAATGGGGCTTCAAACCTGCGGCGCCCACGGCACGACGGCCGCTTTGGCTCTTCTCAACGACGCCGTGAAAAAGGGCGGCACAATGGCGTCCTCTCATGTCGGCGGCCTTTCGGGCGCGTTCATTCCCGTCACCGAGGACGCGGGCATGGCGGCAGCCGCCGAATGCGGCTGCCTGACGATTGAAAAGTTGGAAGCGATGACTTCCGTTTGTTCCGTGGGACTCGACATGATCGTAGTGCCGGGCGATACGCCCGCCGAAGTCCTGGCCGCCATCGTCGCGGACGAGGCGGCCATCGGCATGATCAATTACAAAACGACGGCCGTTCGGCTGATACCCGCCATCGGCAAAAATGTGGGCGAACGGCTCAACTTCGGCGGCTTGCTCGGCGGAGGCACCGTTATGAAACTCAACACCGCGTCGCCCGCCGCGTTCATCAAAAGGGGAGGCCGGATTCCCGCGCCGATTCAAAGTTTAAGGAATTGACGTACGCGCTCCGGATTGATAGACGATGCTTTTTGTGATACAATAATACAAACAAAAGAAAGGAAGAAAGACAATGGCGAAGATTGATAAAGACACCAACATCGGTGATATTCTCGATATGGACAAAGGTACCGCGCAGTTCTTTTTAAATATGGGCATGCATTGCCTCGGCTGCCCCTCCGCGCGCGGCGAGAGCGTCGAGCAGGCCTGCATGGTTCATGGGGTCGACGCGGACGAACTTGTCGACGAAATCAATGCCTATCTGGCCGAAAAATAGGATGGACAGCGTATGAACCGAAATACCCGCGCCGGGCTGTCGCCCCGCCTGCGCATGGCGGCGGATTTGATTCGGCCGGGCGCGGTTGTTGTTGATGTGGGCACCGACCACGCCTATCTGCCGGTTTATCTTGTCGAAAACGGCCTTTGCCCGAGGGTGATTGCCCTAGATTCCAAAACCGGCCCACTGGCCAACGCCCGCGCGACGGTCACCGCCCGCGGGCTCGAACAAAAAATCGAATTGAGGCTGTCGGATGGCCTCGACGGCGTTGAACCGGGCGAGGCCGACGACATCGTTATCGCGGGGCTGGGCGGGCAGATGACCGTCGAAATCCTGCGCCGGGCTCTTTGGCTCAAAGACGGCGCCAAACAAGTGGTTTTGCAGCCGATGACGCACGCCGAGGATGTCCGGCGGTTTTTGTGCGGGAATTCCTTTACGATTTTAACGGAAACGGCCTGTTTTGATGAGGGCAGAAGTTACATTTGCATCTGCGCCCGCTATGAAGCGGGCTCGGCCGTAACATATCGCGCGGCGTATTGCTATTACGGGGAACTGCCCTCCCGGTCGGACGGCGCGGCGCGCGACTGGCTCGCCAAACAGCTGCGGCGCCTGAAAAAGCAGGCGCTGGGTTTGCGCGCCGAGGGTATTGCCGGCGAGCGGTTAGAACAGATTGAGACGGCCATCGATGAACTGACGGAGGTGCTTGGCGATAGACAGACTGAATCCGGGAAAACGGTTTGACGAGGTCATCTTTCCCGCGTTGTGCGCGCACAGAGGGCTGTCCGGTTTGATGCCCGAGAGTTGCGTTCCGGGCTTTGCCGCCGGCATCGCCTTGGGCGCGGACGAAATCGAGTTCGATATCCGCCTGACAAAAGACAGGCGATTGGTTGTTTCGCATGACAACAAAGTGCAGCGGGTTTCCGACGGCAGCGGGAACATCAGCGATCTGACGCTTGCCGAACTTAAGAAACTAAGGCTGCGCGCTCCCGGCGGCGAATCCGATTGGGAGGTGACCTACACCACCCCCGAGGAGGTTTTTACCGTGCTGGGCGGCTTTTGTGTGATGAACATTCATTTTAAAAACCTCAAGGAAGAAACCGCTTTCGCGGTCGGCGAAATGAAAAAACTTACGGACCGGTTTTCGCTGCAAGACAGCGTGTACTTTTCCGCCTCCGAGGAGGAAACCATGCGCCTTTTCGCGGGCATGGCGCCCGAAATACCCCGCAACGCGATTGAACCCTGGCGCGAGGATCTGGACATTGTGGACTTTGCCGTGAAATACGGCTGCCCCCGTTGCCAACTACACAAAGGCCTGTTTGACGCCGCCAAAGTGAAAAGGGCCGCCGGCGCCGGCGTCGCCTGCAATGTCTTTTGGGCAGACGACGAGGAAACAGCCCGCGAATACCTGGACATGGGCGTTTCCGTTTTGCTGACGAACCGTACAGACCGCCTCACCGGCGTCATTGAAGAATACAGGAGGCGCTTATGACGACCGTTAGGGATTTCTATGATTTCATCGATTCCATGGCTCCGTTTTCCGCCGAGGAGCCCGGCGACAACAACGGCATCCTCGTCGGCGACCCGGCAACCCGGGTTTCGAGAGCGGCCGTCGTGCTCGACATCACGCCCGAAGCCATCGCGCAGGCGAAAACCATAAACGCCGAATTGATTGTCAGCCACCATCCGGTCTTGTTTAAACCGCAGAAGAACTTTACCGCGGGCAACATCGCCTATGAACTTGCCGTGGCCGGCATCGCCGCTATTTGCGCCCATACGCCGCTCGACTGCGCCGCCGGGGGAGTCAACGATGTGCTGGCCGGCTTGCTGAACCTGACAAAAACCGAGCCGTTTCCGACTTCGGAATTTGAGGTGCCGCTCGTGCGCGCCGGCTTCCTGCCGAAAACCGACCCCGACGGCCTGGCCACTTTTGTCAGCGAGCGCCTCAACGCGGTTGTTCGCTATAACGCCGGGGGCAGGAATATCGAAAGCGTGGCCGTCTGCGGCGGCAGCGGCGGCAGCTGCCTGCCCGAAATCATCGAGGCAGGCATCGACGCCTATGTGACCGGCGACGCCTCGTACCACCATTTTCTCGCGGCGCGGCAGGCGGGTATGACGCTGATTGCCGCCGGCCATTTTGAAACCGAAAACCCCGTCGTGCCGGTATTGGCGCAAAGGCTGCGTGGCGCGTTCCCCGGCGTCGAGGTGTCCGTTCTGCTTCAAAACACCCCGATATCCTATGCGTTTCCTTAATACGGAGGTGGCTTCATGCCCATCGACGGCATATTCCTGAACTTGTTAAAACACGAAATTGAGGATACGGCTCTCGGTTCCAGAGTCGAGAAAGTGCACCAGCCTTCAAAGGACGAGCTGGTGCTGCTTTTGCGTTCGCGGGCCGGCTCAAAACGGTTGCTCCTGTCGGCGTCCGCGAACAGCCCCCGCGTTCATTTCACCGCAAACGCTCCCGACAACCCGCCGAATCCGCCAATGCTTTGTATGCTGCTTCGCAAGCACCTGACGGGCGCGGTGTTAACCGGCTTGCGGCAGGTGGAGCTCGACCGGATCCTCTTTTTGGACTTTGACGCTTTCGACAGTATCGGTGACAGGGTGAAATACTCGCTTTGCGCCGAAATTATGGCCAAACACAGCAACATCATACTGATTGATGAGACCGGTTTAATTGTCGATGCTGTAAAGCGAATTGACTTTACAAAATCGCAGGTCCGGCAAATACTTCCCGGGTTGCCCTATTCTTTGCCGCCGTCTCAGAACAAGGCGAGTCTGTTCGATGCCGACACGAGTCGCCTGGCGGAAACGATAGCGCTGCAAAGCGGCAAGACCGTTTCGGCCGCGCTTCTTTCGGCCATACAGGGGATGTCTCCTTTGGTGTGCAGGGAACTCGCGGAGCGCGTAACCGGCGGGGATGACAAGGCATCTGACTTGACAGAAAAAGAGCTTGAAAAGCTCGCCGCCCGGCTTGAAACGCTGAAAGAAACGCTGTTAACCGGAACAGGAGAAGGATATCTCCTCAAAAACGGCGAAGGAAAACCTGCCGAATTCTCCTATATGGAAATTCATCAGTATGGTTCAACCTATTCTTGTGTAAAATATGGGAATCTGTCCGCGATGCTCGACGATTTTTATACCGAGCGCGACAGGCTCGACCGGACGCGCCAGCGGGCCGCGGATATGATAAAGGTCGTCAACAATGCCGTCGCGAAAATCACACGCAAACTCGTTCTTCAACACGCCGAATTGGAAGCCTGCGCCGACCGGGAGTCGCTGCGGGTGAAAGCGGAACTGATCGGCGCGAACCAATACCGGCTCGAAAAGGGCGCGCTGTATTACGACCTTGAAAACTATTACGACGAAAACAGAATTCTGCGAATTCCTGCGAACCCGGCGCTGAGCCCGTCGGCGAACTCGCAGAAGTATTATAAGGAATACCGCAAGGCCAAGACGGCGGAACAAATGCTCACCTCGCTCATCGAGCAGGGGAGGCAGGAACTTCAATATCTTGAAACGGTCAACGAAGCGATCACCAGGGCATCCTCGGGCGCGGAACTCGACGAAATCCGCGCGGAACTCACGCAAAGCGGCTACCTCAAAAACCGCCGCAAAAAGGACTCGAAAACCGAAAAACCGCTGCCGCCGCTCGAGTATATGAGCAAAGACGGCTTCAAAATCTTCGCCGGGCGCAACAACCTTCAAAACGACAGGCTGTCCCTTCGCGATTCCGATAAAAACGACCTTTGGCTGCACGCGCAGAAGATGCCGGGCTCCCATGTCGTCGTTTCGTCACAAGGCGGGGAAATCCCACCCTCGACCGTTGAGTACGCCGCGGCCGTCGCCGCTTACCACAGCAAGGCAAGGGAATCAACCCTCGTGCCGGTCGACTACACCCTTATCAAAAACCTGAAAAAACCGCCCGGCTCGCGGCCGGGCAAGGTGGTTTACCATGTCTACAACACAGTTTATGTCAAGCCGGGAATTTAGGAAACGGGATTGGCCGTCTCCTTTACTCGTTTCATACAAAAATCAGCCCAAACAAAATTGTTGTAAAAAAAATATAAAAATTTAAAACAGGAAAAAGGAGACAGAAGATGACTTCTGCCTCCTTTTTCCAAATCCCGGAGGATGTTACTGCATATCTTCCTTGCCTGTTTCGAGAACCTCGTTTTCCCTGAACAGCAGTGAAAGACACCAAATGCCGGCGAGACCGACAATTGTGTAGATGATCCTGCTGACGATCGCGCCCTGGCCGCCGAATATCCAGGCAACAATGTCAAATTTGAACAAGCCTATGCTGCCCCAGTTGATGGCGCCGATAATAACCAAAATCAAGGAAATTCTGTCAAGCATCAATTTCAACTCCTTAATCGCCGGGAGGGTTTCTCCCCGCCGTTTCGAAATGTTTAGAACAACGCGGCGAGCGGGGATATTCCATGAAACTTTTACCGCCGCATTCGCGTTCGCATTTAGTATAAACCGCGACTGCTTTTTTATACCGAAACCGCTTGGCAAAAATTTTAAAAACACCGCGGTGCGCTTCACCGGAATAAATTACCGAAAATCTTGAATTATCGGCCAACTTGTGTATAATTATAGAGTATTGCTTATCAAAGGAATGATTATAACCATGGCAGAAAACGAAAAAAACAGCTTCATCGAAACAGAGCACGAAGTGCTTCGCTTCTGGGAAGACAACAAGTGTTTTGACCTTCTTCGTGAAAAAAATAAAAACAATCCGCGGTTTCGTTTTATTGACGGCCCGATAACCGCCAATAACCCCATGGGCATTCACCATGCCTGGGGCCGCAGTTTGAAAGATATTTTTATACGCTACAAGGCCATGCGCGGCTACAGCTGCCGTTACCAAAACGGCTTCGACGCGCAGGGGCTTTGGGTGGAAGTCGAAGTGGAGAAGGAACTTGGCTTCAAAACCAAGCGCGACATCGAGGAATTTGGCATGGCCGAGTTCACGCGCAAATGCGTGGAGCGCGTCGGCAGATTCTCCTCCATTATCACAAGCCAGTCGAAACGCCTCGGCCAGTGGATGGACTGGGAAAACTCGTATTTCACCCACACCGATAAGAATATCCAGGGCATTTGGCATTTCCTCAAAACCTGCCACAACAACGGCTGGCTGCGCCTGGAATACAAACCCATGCCGTGGTGCCCGCGCTGCGGCACCTCTTTGTCGGAACACGAGATGACTGGCTCCTACAAAATGATGACGCACGACTCTGTCTTTCTCAAACTGCCCGTCGTCAATTCGGATAAAAATTGGAAGATTCTTGTTTGGACGACGACGCCGTGGACGCTGTCTTCAAACGTCGCGTTGGCCGTCAACCCCGAAATTGACTATGCCGAAGTCAAAGTCAAAAGCGACGACGCGCATTTGATTCTCGCGAAAAACGCCATCAAGCACCTCGGTGACGATAAGCTCGAAGTCGTCCGGGCGTTCAAAGGCGCGGAACTCGTCGGCCTGCAATACGAAACCTGCTTTCCGGGCCTTGAGGCGCAGCAGGGCATCGTTCACAAAGTCATCGGGTGGGAAGATGTCGACGCGGCGGAAGGCGTCGGCGTTGTGCACATCGCGCCGGGCTGCGGCGTCGAGGACTTTGAACTGGGCACGCGCCTGGGGCTGCCTCAGGTGATGCCCGTCGACGATACGGGCGTCTTCCTCGACAAGTTCGGCTTTTTGACCGGCAAAGACACAAAGTCCGCCGCGGCGGCCATTTTTGAGGTTTTAAAAAATACCGGCAAACTGTATAAAGTTGAGCCGCACGAGCACAGCTACCCCGTCTGCTGGCGGTGCAAAGCCGAGGTCATATTCCGCTTGGTTCCCGCCTGGTATATCACGACGGAGGAGCTGAAGCCGCGCCTTATCAAAGCGTCCGATTCCGTCCGGTGGGAGCCGGAGTCCAACGGCAAACGCATGAACGACTGGCTGGAAAACATGGGGGACTGGAATATTTCGCGCAAGCGGTATTACGGTATGCCGCTCCCGTTTTACCCCTGTGAACAGTGCGGCCGGCTGACGGTCGCCGGCTCGAAGCAGGAACTCAAGGACCTCGGCGGCGAAGGCGTCGACGACCTGCCCGAACTGCACAGGCCGTGGATTGACGAAATACAAATCAACTGCCCTCAATGCGGCGCGAAGGTCAGCCGCATCAACGACATCGGCGATGTCTGGCTCGACGCGGGCATCGTTCCGTTCTCAACCCTCGGTTATTTTGACGACAAAGACGAATGGCGCAAGAACTACCCGGCCGAATGGGTCACCGAAATGCGCGAGCAGGTGCGGCTCTGGTTCTATTCGATGCTGTTCATGAGCGTCGTCCTCGAGGACCGCGCGCCGTATGAACGGGTTCTCTCGCACAATTCCGTCATCGCGGAGGACGGCTCGCGTTTTTCCAAAACCGGTTTCATGATACGATTCGACGAGGCGGCTGAAAAAATCGGCGCCGACACCATCCGCTATCTGTACGCGGGCGCTCCCGTCGCCAACGATGTGCGCTTCGGCTACAACCTCGGCGACGAGGCGCGGCGCAAGATGCTGTCGTTCTGGAACATCTATACCTTCTTTGAAACCTATGCCTCCATTGATAAACCCGTTTTGGAAGGTTATCAACCCGATCCGGCCTTGCTGACGCCCATCGACCGCTGGCTGATCATCCGCGCCAACGACTATATCGCGAAAGCCACCGCCTGCCTCGACGACTACAAGACTTATCTGCTCATCCGGGAATTTGAGGTCTTTGTCGACGATATTTCCAACTGGTATATACGCGTTAATCGCCGCCGTTTCTGGAAGACGGAAGCGGGCGCGGACAAGACCGTCGCGTATTGGGTGCTTTACACCGCCCTTGACGCCTGCGTCAGGACGATGGCGCCGGTCATTCCCTTTATGACCGAAAAAATCTGGCAGGAGCTCACGCGCAAGCTATACCCCTCGGCGCCGCTTTCCGTTCATCTCAGCGACTGGCCGGAACCCGTCGCGGGGTATGAAGACGACGGCATCATCGAACGCACCGCCCTGGCCAGGGAAGTCATCGCCGTGGCCATGCGCCTTCGCAATGAGAAACAGTTGAAAGTCCGCCAGCCCCTCTCCAGATTGTTCGTCTGCTGCGACACGGAAACGGCGGAAAAAATTAAGATGTCCCAAAAGAACATTCTCAATGAGTTGAACGTAAAAAAAGCCGAATACATCGGCAATTTAACCGTCCTTGAGGACGCGTTCCTGACTGTCAACTTCAAGGCGGCCGGCGCCGTTCTCAAACAAAACGTCAACAAATTCAAACAGAGCCTGGAGGAGGCCTCCCAAGAGCAGATGGCCGCCATGACGGCGCAGTTTGACAACGGCGGCCCGGTCACAGTCCCCGGGTGGGGCGAGGCGTTCGAAACGGCCCTCTTCAACCGGCTGACTAAAACCAAAGCGGGCATCGCCCTCGCCGAGTGCGCCGGCGGCATCACCGTCGCTCTCGACACCACCCTTTCCGAGAAACTCGTCAAAGAAGGCGCGGTCCGCGACATCGTGCGCCAGTGCCAGCTTTTACGCAAGGAGGCGGGCTACAGCGTCGAGCAGCGAATTGCCGCGGCGATTAACACGCCGGGCGCATTCCTCACCGGCGCGTTGGAGGAAAGCCGCGCGCACATCGCCTCGGAACTCCTCGCGGAGGAATTGCTCATCAACGGGCAAATCGACGCCGACATTCGCAAAGAAATCGAGGTCGCCGGCGAAACGGTCAGCGTGGCGCTGAGAAAAATGTAACGGCAAAAAAGGATATCGTGTTTCGAATCGGCGGAGGTGAGGGCAATAAAAAAGTTGCTGTTCTATCTTGTCCAGTTCACTTGGGCTCTGCCCCAAAACCTGACAGGATTTCTGGCCTATCTGGTGATGTATAAAAACCATAAACACGAGCGGTTCCACAACTCGTTTATTACATATGTATCGAAGAAGAACTTCGGCGGCGTATCCATCGGCATCTTTATCTTTATCAACCCCGACAGGTCAGAAGACTGGCTGCACGACACCAAAATCCACGAATACGGCCACACCATTCAATCCCTTGCGCTCGGGCCCGTTTGGCCGTTTGTCATCGCGTTGCCGTCGGTAATCTGGTGCGGCCTGCCGGCGCTTGTCAAATACCGTAAAGAAAAGAGCGTTTCCTATTATTGGCTTTACTGCGAGGGCTGGGCGAACCTCTGGGGCCTTCGCGCGAGCAAAGGAACGTTCATCAGCGAGCATATGCTCAACACCGGCCGTTTCGGCAAACCGATGGAAAAGAAAACGGCCGTGAAAAGCATATAAGGTTTTGGGAGGCCGAAAACAATGGATTTTGAAACCTATGACGCGTTCTCCGCGGGCGTCGAGCCCGGCGGGCTTCGCAACAAAAGTGAAATTAAACTGCTTATCTGCTTTCTGCTTGAGAGCCTTGATAAGCCGTTGACCAAAGAGCAGGTCTTTGAGATTATGCTCAACAACGGCCTTGCCAATTATTTTGATGTCAGCGAAGCCCTTGGCGAACTTGTCGAAAGCGGCAAGATTCGGGAAACGGTTTTTGAGGAGAACGAAGTTTTGCGGATAGCCGAGGAGGTTATCGGCGCGACAAAAATTTTGGAATCGGACATTCCCAAATCCGTTCGTGAAAAAGCGCTTCATGCCGCGGTCGTTCTCCAGACAAAGGCAAGGCGCGAACGCGAAAACAAGATTGAAGTCGAAACTCTCGACAACGGTTATCATGTCACTTTTACGATTTCCGACAAAAAGGATGTTTTAATGCGCCTGACGGTTTATGTCGCGGATTACTCCCAGGTTGAAACCGTAAAGCGCGGTTTTCTCGATGACCCGGTCGGCTTGTATTCGGGCATTATCACGGCATTGACGGCATAAGAACAACGGATGTGGATTGACGGACGAGGGGAAAGGATGGAATCAAATGCTGAAAAGATTGCTGCCGTCGCTGGCGGCCGTGTCGCTGCTGTTCGCCTTGTTAACCGGCTGCTCGCAAACACCGGCTCCTCCCGCAACGGTGCCGCCCGCGGATTCCGCCGCGCATTTTAAGGAATACAAAGAAGATATGCTCGGTTTTTTAAAAAGCGCCGGCGTCGCCTACACGCTCGACGACACCGAACTCAGCCAAATGGAAGGCACCGCGGCGGAAGCGTTCCGCGTCACGCTTGACACCGATGGCAAAGCGGACGCAGTCGTCTTGATGACCAATCCGGGCAACTGCGAACGGTTTGCCATCTCGTTAAAAATCAACAGGAAAACCCTCGACGAGTGCAAACTGAATGCCCGGGATTACCCCTGGCTTATAAAAATGTTCAATTATGTCACCGACGTCAGGGTTTCACGGTTTACCTGCAACAGCCTGATGCGGTCAGCCCGCCGGGAGATAGGAAACGGCGCCGAAAAACAAGAAAGTTTCTACCTGAACAAAAGCAAAGACTATGACAAAGACGACGACAAAGGCCTGTCTTTGACCTACAGCGTCTATTATAAAACGGATATCAATCCGGCTGTTTATGAGGAGACACTGTCTCTAACGGGGTATCTGTCACCGTAGTTTTACGGATTTAAACATGCGGGAGGATGTAATTTTGGGCGAGAGGCTCAAGCGGGCGGTCGGCGTCGAGGGCAATTTTAAAGAAGCGATTCTGCCGATGATCGGCTACAATTCCGCGAGCATATTGTTCGGCGGGGCGGGCTACATCATCAGCCTTTATTTTTTGTCTTTCCTGACCGAAGTCGAAGGTCTGCAGCCAAAACAGGCCGGCCTTGTCATTTTGTTCGCCCAGATTTGGGACGGCGTCAATGACCCCATTATGGGCATCATCACCGACCGGACGCGCTCGCGCTACGGCAAGCACAGGCGCTATTTTCTGTGGGGTATCGTTCCCGTCGCCATATCGTATTTCATGCTGTGGAACTCATTCGGCATTTCGGGCGCCGGCAACCCCACCCGCACCATGGTGTATTACATTGTTACCTACTTGCTTTTCAACACCGCCTCGACCATCGTCGCCGTTCCCCACACGGCCATGCTGCCCGAACTCGCGCCGAAGTATTTTTTGAGGACGCAGTACAAGTCCGTCGAATATATCATGAACTCCGTCGGCATGATTTCCTCGTTTCTGCTGGTGTCGCTTACCTTCGGCTTCACGAATATGGAAAATTTCAATCCGGCTCTGCGTCAGCGTTTTATGGTTATCGGTTTGATTTTATGCCTTTGGTTCTCCCTGCCGCTGATCTTCACGTTCAAGTATACCGCCGAGCCGTCCTCGCTTGACCTGAAACTGCCGCCGCTCGACGTGCGGTTCGTCATTGATGAATATCTGCAGGTTTTCCGCAACAAGGCCTTCCGCCGGTATTTTTATTTGAGCCTGTTTTACATGATGTGCCGGGGATTCTATTCGAGCTCAAGCCAGTATTTTTACCGCTATGTGGCGCAAAAGTTCAACTATTATAACGTCATCAACTCCGTCGCGGGTGTGGCGGAAGCGTCGGGCTTTCCGTTGAATTTCTGGCTGACTAAAAAATACGGCAAGCAATTCTGCGGCAAACTGCTCGCGCCCGTTATGCTCGCGGGCATTCTCGCGAATTTGCTGATTAAGCCGTCAACTCCTCTGGCCATGATCTTCATCGCCGTCATTCTGTATTTCTTCGGTTACTCGGGCGTCGGCTTTGTCGGCACCAACACGCAGCCGGATGTCACGGACGTCGACGAAATGATTACCGGGCGCCGGCGCGAAGGCGTCATCGCGACCTTCAGCGCGCTGATTAAAAACACCGTCAGTGGCTTGATGAACGCCGCGACGGGGCTCATACTCAGCGATTTCGGGTTCGTCACCGGCAAAGGCACCGTCACGCAAACCGCGCGGGGCCTGTTCGGGTTGAAGATCACCTTCGTGTTTTTACCTGTCCTCTTCCTGGTGCTGACGGTTTTCTCGATTTACCACTACCGAATGACGAAGCAGGACCATGAGATGATCAAAGCCGCCATCGCCGAAAAGAAAGAGAAGGGCTATGTCACGCTGACGGATGAGCAGAAACAGCGCTGTGAGGAAATTGCCGGCCACCCGTTTGAGGATATGTGGATCGGGAAACAAAACGAAAAAGAAATGAACGCTGTGAATATATTGATGGATTAGGAGGCAACACGGCATGGCTAACGACAGGTATTTGTACGCGAAAAACAAGTACGCCGCGGCCGGCGTCGACACGGACGCCGCGATCGAGGCGCTTTCAAAAGTCCGCCTTTCCGTCCACTGCTGGCAGGGCGACGACATCGGCGGGTTTGAGGGGAGCGGGGAGCTTTCCGGCGGCATCGCCGCGACCGGCAATTACCCCGGCAAAGCGCGAAACGCCGCGGAACTCATGGCCGATATCGACAAAGCGCTCGCTCTCGTTCCGGGCAAGCATAAGGTCAATATACACGCCATCTACGCGATCACCGGCGAAGCGGTCAGCCGCGACAAACTCGAGCCGAAGCATTTCGCGAAATGGGTGGAGTTTGCCAAAGAACGCGGCCTCGGGCTGGATATCAACCCCACGCTTTTTTCCCACCCTCTCGCATCGGACGGTTTGACGCTTTCGCACCCGGACGAGAAAATTCGCCGCTTCTGGATTGACCACTGCAAGGCCATGCGGGCAATCGGCGCGTATTTCGGCCGGGAACTCGGCATCCCCTGCGTCAACAATATCTGGATTCCCGACGGGTACAAGGACATTCCCGCCGACCGCCTCGGCCCAAGGCAGCGTCTGAAAGATGCCCTTGACGATATTTTATCGGTCAAATACGACCCGGATCTTCTCATCGACACGGTCGAGTCCAAAGTGTTCGGCATCGGCTGCGAATCCTACACCGTGGGCTCCCACGAGTTTTATTTGAACTACGCCGCCAACAGCGGCGCGGTCTGCCTGCTTGACAACGGCCATTACCACCCGACCGAGGTCGTGTCCGACAAAATCCCGTCGATGCTGCTGTTCTCCGACAAAGTAGCCCTGCATGTCACCCGCGGCGTAAGGTGGGACAGCGACCATGTCGTGATCTTTGACGACGAACTTAAGGAAATGGCCAAGGAAATCGTTCGCTGCGGCGCGCTCGGCCGCGTTCTCATCGGCCTCGACTATTTCGACGCGAGCATCAACCGCGTCGCCGCGTGGGTCACGGGCATCCGCAATATGCAGAAAGCGCTGCTGTTCGCTCTGCTTCAGCCGTACGCCGAACTGAAGGCGCTTCAGGACGGGGGAAAATTCACCCGCCTCCTTGCCATGAGCGAGGAATTAAAATTCTACCCCTTCGCCGATGTCTGGGAACAGTTCTGCCGAACAGAAAATGTCCCCGCCGGCGAGGAGTGGCTTGGCGAGATCGAACAATATGAACAAGATGTTCAGTTGAAGAGAAAATGAGCGGAGGGATTGTATTGAGCAACGAGATTTGGGAACGGGCCCGCGAAGGCCTGATGATCGCAGCCCACAGAGGTACCGCGGGCGGCAATATCCCGTGCAACTCCATCGCTTCCTACGAGGCGGCGATGGTTCAGGGCGCCGACATCCTCGAAATCGATATCACCAAAAGCAAGGACGGCGTTTTGTTCGTCTTTCACCCCGGTCTGGAGCCCGTGCATCTTCGAAGCGAGCGCTTCATCACCGACATGAACGCCGATGAGGTCAGGAATCTGCGCTATTGCAACGGCGACGGCACCAAAACCGAGCAGGGTGTCAGCACCCTCGATGAGATTCTCGAGCGCTTTGGCAGACGGTGTTTCATTAACCTTGATAAATTCTGGGATAACATTGAGGAAATCACCGCCTGCGTTCGCAAGCACAACCTGCAGGACCGGGTCATCGCGAAATCCTATCCGGCCGACGAGTGCATCGACCTTCTCGAACGCGTCGCGCCGGATATTCCCTATATGCCGTTTATCTGGAACGAGGACGACTGCACCGAAGAACTTCTCGAACGCCCTATCCGTTTTATCGGCACCGAGGCGCATTTCGGCTCGGACGACAGCGAGGCCGCGAGCGGTGAGTATATCCGGAAGATGCACGAGAAGAATTTGATTGTCTGGGCTAACGCGATCGTCTTCAACTACAGAACGGTGGAGAGCGCCGGCCATACCGACGATATTTCTGTAACCGGCCGGCCCGACGACGGTTGGGGATGGCTGGCAAGCCGCGGGTTTGACATCATCCAGACCGACTGGGTGCTGCCGATGAGATCGTACCTGAAGGCCAAAGGGTTTTTGAAATAACGCAACCGACAAAAACAACAGGACGGCTGACACGGCGCCGCGTCAGCCGTCCTGCCATCTTATGTGTGTCACATGGGCGTGATTGCGGTGGATTTGACACTGAATATCGACTGGTTGGACATTGCTTGTTCGCCCGAGGCGAAGCAGGCCGTCACGGTCAGTGAAAAGGTCCCCTCCGCCATGAGTTTGGCCGGAATCGTAATGCTTGTTTAACCCGTTCTTACAGGTCAAACAAATACTCAAATCCCCGGGTCAGGTTGTTGATTTTGTTGTATACCGTCCCGAGCCATTGCACGATCGGGTACCAGAAGGGGACGCTGTCGTCGGGGTGCCCGCCGGTCAAGCCGGTTTTTTCGAGTGTGAAAACTTCAAACGCCTGCTCTTGGCCGACGATATAGGATTCGATCGTCAGGTTGTCGCCGCGGAAGTTCAGGATATTGTATATCTTATCGGTTGAGGAAGCGTGGTCGACCGCGACGAATTCACTGCCTTGCTGTTCGGCTTCGCGCGGGTTGCTCGCGGAGGCGGAAGTGAGGTAAATCGTGCCCATCGCGTCCCGAATGCTCTTTTTCCCGTCAAGATATTGGCTGATTTTGTTGCCGTAAAGCACATGCGAACGGCTGAACACATGGCTGTGTCCCATCAAGACGAGGTCCACCGCGAACTTGTCAAAAATCGGTGTCAGCAGCAGGCGCAGCAGTTTGTTTTCACTTTCCCTTCCCGGGTTGTGCCCGCCGTAAAGATCGTGGTGAAACACGGCAATCCGCCATTTGATTTCCGGGTTCGCCGCCACGGCCTGTTCGACAAAATTGTAGTGGTCGACCGCGCTCGAGTTCGTGCTGTCAATCATCAGGAACAGCGCATTCCCCTTGACGAACCAATAGTCTCCGCCAAGCCAGGAAGGGGAGCGGGCGCCTTGATAAAGGTTCGGGTTGTTGGTGATAAAGCGGTAGTTGAGAGCCTTGTTATCATGGTTGCCCGTCGTCAAAGCGAACGGAACCGACTTGATGAAGGGAGAGGCGAACAGGCCGATGTATTCATGAAGCCGGCCGGCGGTCGCCTGGTCCCCGCCGGAAACGACGAGTGAGATGTTTTCTTTTTCTGTAGCCTGCGCGAAAAGTTCATTGAGGTTTTTGGAGCCTTGTACCAAAGCCTCGTTTTGCAGGCTGTCTCCGCCGATGTGGATGTCGGTCAGGTAAATCGCGCTGAAATCTCCGCCTTTCGCGGTGGTTCGGAAACTTTTCACCGCTGTTTCGCCGGCCGCGTCGCGGCATTGGTAGTAGTAGGTGGTGTTCTCTTTCAGCCCCGTGGCCGTGACATGCGCGCCGAATCCCGTGCCCTTTGACCAAACGGCGCTTCCCTCAAAAATCTTGGTATTAGCCATGCCGGCGTTCTCGCTGATTATCACAGCCGGCTTTTCCGCGCCGGCGGAACACAGCCACGAGAAGCGCATTTCGGTGTCGTCCGCGCCCGGCGCAAGGTAAACGGCGCGGCCTTCCGCGGTGTAACCGCTCCAGTATTCCGCCCATTGGGCGTCGGTCATGGAGTAAGAGACAGCCGAAGCGGACAGCGCGCCGCTGAAAACAACCGCGATGATAATCCATACGATTAAGAATTTTTGCATCGTCTTCTTCATTTTTTCTTCCTCCCGCTATTGAAATCCATATGTATTTATTATAGGTGCCGCGATCCGCCGTGTCAATCGAAGGGCGAGCGGCTTTGACAAAAAAAAGCCCGCCTTTCAAGGATAATAGCGGGCAAATTAATCGCCGAAAGTGTTTTAATGAATAATTCCCGGGTCGCCGTGAATCGCCGGAAGCGCGTGCGGCCTTACAATTTCCCCGCCGGACTCATACGAATCGATGGCGGCGAAAATATACTCCATCGTCGCTAAAGCGTCGCGGCCGCTCGCCCGAAGGTGCTCTTTCGGGACGCCGTTGGCCACGTCCTCGAGGAAGGCGTGGATGCGAATCGGGAAGGTTGCGCCGAAATCGGTGACGCCGGTGTCGGTGACTTCCGGCTCCTTGTCCTTTGTCCAGTAAGTCAACTTCTCGACGCAGTTCTCGATGCAGAAGGTGCCCTTTGTGCCCGCGAGTTCGAAACTCCACCAGCCGCCCAGGCCGAAGTGCGCGTCGCCGCGCTGGGAAAGCAGATAGCCGACGCAACCGTTTTGAAAGCGCACATGGATACTCTGAATGGACAGCATCAGGTCGGAGGACTGGCGGCGGGCGCCGGGTTTATCCATGAACGCCTGCACATGGCTGATGTCGCCGCTGAAATGGCGCATGACCGAGAACGGGTGGGTGAGGAAGGCCTTTGCGTGGGAATAGGGCATCTGCCAGCGGGAATTCCTATCCGTTATCGAGGGGTTCACGGTGCTGCCGTTAAAACCGACTTTTGTTAGTGAATACACCTGCTCACCGATTTTGTCATCGGCGATGAGTTCCCGCGCCTTGTCGGCGGGGCCGGAGAAAAAGTGGTTTAGGTTGCAGCCGAGGTACAGGTCCTTTTGAGCGGCAGCCCGGACCATCTCGCGCGCTTCGCCGATGTTGTTGGAAATCGGCTTTTCCGTCAGCACATGCTTGCCCGCGTCAAGGGCCTCCATGACGGGCACATAGTGCCAGGAGCCGTTTTCGAAACCGGATGTCGTGACGTCGACGATGTCGAGTTCCGGGTACGCCGCGAGCATTTCTTTCAGGGAGTAAAAAGCGGGTACGCCGAATTTTTTCGCGGCCTCGTCGGCTTTTTCCCGCTTAATGTCACAGACCCCCACAAGTTCGGCGAGCGCGTCGCCCTGATGGCAGGCGGCGTGGGTGTTGCCGATGCCGCCCATGCCGACGACGCCGACTTTCAAAGGAGAGTTTGCCATACTATCCGTCCTTCCCAATGATAAATTATTCGGTAATCAGCGCTGTTTTTACGGGAGCGCCGTTTTCTTTGATGGATTGAATCGCCGCGTGAATAACACGGCTCGCCTCAAACCCCTCGAGGCCGCTGCCGTCGATGTCTTCGGGCCGGCAGCCCTCGTCGACCTGCCGGACGAAGCGGTGTATGCGGTCGCGGAAGGTGTCATAGAAACCCGTGAAGCCGTCGAACACCGGGTTGGTGTAGACTTCCTTGACCCAGGAGTCGGCGGGGTAGAGGACCGCCTCGCGCCACATATCCTCAAACACGAAACGCCCCGCCGTGCCGGCGACTTCGCAGCGCTCCATGGGGTGCCCCCGTTTGATGTCGTAAGAACTCGTCAGGTGGCCGACGGCGCCGCAGCGAAAACGCAGATTGAAACTCGCGGTCGAGTAAATATCGCGGCCTTCCGCCTTCATCGCGAAGCAAGCCACCTCGTCTACAGGACCGCAGTAATACTGCATGATGTTGACGCTGTGCGGGTTCAGCGCTTTTAAATGGTAAAACTCGGTTTCAAACCGGCCGAATTTGCCAATCCACAGCGCCATGTTGCAGAACAGGAGTTCGCCGACGCGGCCGTCATCCTGCCATTGCTTCGCCTGCCTCGCGGCGGGGGTGAAACGGTGGTTGAGGTCGATGCCGTAGCAGCGGTTCAGCCGCTTGGCAGTGTCCACCATCACCCGCGCTTCTTTCAGGTTGTTGGATATCGGTTTTTCACCGAGCACATGGCAACCTGCCTCCAGCGCCTGTATGGTCGGCTCGAAATGGTCGCTTGAGTATTCAAACCCGCCCGTCGCGACGCTGCAGATGTCGGGTTTGAGCGCCTCGAGCATTTCCGCCGCCGAAAGGAACCACGGCACGCCGTATTTTTCGCCGGCCGCTTTCGCCCGCGCCTCGATTCGGTCGCAAACACCAACCAGTTCGGCGCGTTCACATTGTGTATAGGCCATCGCGTGGTTGTTGCCGATAGGCCCCATGCCGATGACACAAACTCGCTGCATAAGTCATCCCCGGTTTCGTTTGTATTTAGTCGCCGACGCCCATCTCGGAAAGTTTCGCCTGAAGCCTTTTCGCCGCTTCCGGGTCGCCGATATGGAGCGTGTTGTAAGCCTCCTCGGACGATTCAAACGGGCGGCCGAAGCCGTTCCAGTTGAGGTTCGTGTACATCGGGTTGGTCCGCCCCGTCTCAGCCTCGCGCTTTTTGATATGCGCTTCCATGCGCGCCGTGAGGAATTGGACGACCTCCGGCTCTGTCTCGGCGAGATTGTCATTTTCTTCCGGGTCGCTGATGAGGTTATAAAGTTCCACGGGCGGTTTGAAATGGAAGTCCGGCTCAAGGGCGACGATGAGTTTCCATTCCGGCGTGCGCCAGCCGTGCTTGCGCATCCAGGTCGCCTCGGTGATATAAAACTCGCTTTCCTGCTCGATGCCCTCGCCGGTGAAGACTTTTGTCAGGTCGCGCCCGTCGAACGCGATGCCGCTGTCGATGCCGCAAAGCGAAAGGACGGTCGGCACGAAATCCTTGAGTTGGCAGATATCCGGAACGCGGCCGGCATACGGGAAGCGGTTGTAGCGGATGGCCAGAGGCACGTTGAGCACATTGTCATAAATCGAGTGGTGGTCGAAATAGCAGTCGTGGTCGTAAAGCGTCTCGCCGTGGTCGGAGGTGAACACGACGATCGTGTCGTCCTCGGCGCCGGTCAGGCGCAGCGTTTCAAGAATTTGGTTGATGCACATATCCATGTAAGCGACGGAACTGTCGTACTGCGCGACGATGTATTCCGCGTCCGTGCAGCCCTCGGGGAACCAGGTCAGAAAATAGTCGCGGAACGGCTTGAACTCATAAACCGGGTTAAGGGATTTGTTGTTCTTGTCAAATTCGTCACCGGCGTAAAACAGGCGGTCGAACGGCTTTTTGGTGTAGTACGGGGAGTGCGGGTCCATGTGGCGCATGAACAGCAGCCAGGGTTTTTCCTGTTTGGTGAGCCTTTTGAGTTCGGGAATGGCGGCCTCGTTCATGCTTTCCGCCTTGTCGGGCTTCCAGTCGCCGTAAGGGATGTAACTGTCGAAACCGCGGCTCGAGGAATTGCCTTTAAAACCGATGCAGGTGGAGGTGTAGCCGTAATCGCGCAGAATTTCCGGCAGGGTTTTTATGGAACCGAGCAGATTGCCCTCATGGCGCAGCGCGACGCAGTCGGTGCCGAAACAGTCAAGGCCGGTCAGCATAGAGGCGTAACCCGGGGTGGTCGGTATCGAGGGGCTGAACATATTTTCAAAAACAACGCCGCCCTCGTCTATGTATTTATCGATGTGGGGTGTCGTCAGGCGGTCATAGCCGTAAAGGCTCATGTGGTCGCTGCGCAGGCTGTCAATGCCGAACAGCAGAATATTGGGTTTCTTGGACATGATTATGCTCCCTTCGTTATACATACAAATTCTTCTTTGATGTTATCTTAACTATGACTTTTTTCAGTCGTATCTTCGTTTTTTCCCCCTTTCGAAAGGGGGTGGCAGACGGAAGTCTGACGGGGGATTCTCGTGTCCTTTTCTTATTTTAGAATTCTCCACCGCTCACGCGGTCCCCCTCCTTTTGAAAGGAGGCAGAGACAAGAATTCAACCAATAAATCACCTTGCGCCTATATTCTTAAGTATCGCGTTCATATAGCCGTAACTTTCCGCCGCGATGGTTGCCGCCGCGGGCATCGATTGGTCGGGCCCGATGACCTCAAGGCAGACGGGGCCGTCGTAATCGGCTTTGACCATCGCGTCAAAGTAGCCGAACAAATCGATGTCGCCCCGGCCGCAGGCCTGCAAAGCCGGTTCTCCCGGGCTCGGGCCAAGGCCTTTGCAGTCGCGGATATGGATGTGTTTCATCGCCGCGATGACATGGGGCAGTTCGTCTGCCGGATTTTCCCCGGCCCTATGAATATGGCTCGGGTCCATATCGACGCCGAGCCCTTTTGAGTTGATGGTGTTCACCATGCGAAGCGTCGTCTCGGTGTTGTAAACCGCCGCGCCTACATGCGCTTTGACGCACAGCGTGACCCCGAAACTCAGGGCGTCTGCCGCGAGGACGGCGATGATATCCATCGCTTCTTTAAAAGTTTCCTCATCGCCGCTTTTGCCCCCCGAGCCGATGTTCGCCACGGGTATGCCCAATTCCGCGCAGGCCTCGAAAGCCGTCAAAAGGCGCTCGCGGTCGCGCGACGCGACCTCTGCCGAGAGAAAGGACAGGTTGCAGGCTTCGGTTATCGCGAGAAGTTCGGTCTTTTGCGTTTTCCATTTGCTCAAATTCAGGTGTTCGCACATGCCCTCGATGGCCGATATCTCGACCCCGTCGTAACCGCAGCGCTTGATCGCCTCGGCGGCTTCACGATAACTGAAAGGCTTAAAAAGGACGCTGTTGACCCCCAGTTTTATCATCCGCGTGTCATCCTTTCCGCCGCGAAATACCCCGCGGCCGATAATCAATTCATATTAGCACACAGGCCTTTTGAAATCAACTGTTTAACAAGATATATTGCCGATAATCTTGATAAACACAACTTGTTGTAGTATGATGAAATCCGAATACTACGGGCAAACCGAAAGGAACCGTTGAACGGATGAAATTTGAGCTGCACACCCATACCAAAGAAAACGACATCTGCGTCAGCATGACGGCGCCGGAGATTATCCGGGCTTACAAAGGCGCCGGATATGACGGCGTTGTCATCACCAACCACTTTTTTGATTTGTCGCTCGAGTGGTATAAGGAGGAACTCGCCGGCTGCGGCCGAGAAGGCATTGTCGACTACTACCTGAAAGGGTACAAGGCCGCCAAAGCGGAGGGTGACAGCGTCGGCGTCAAGGTTCTTATGGGCATTGAACTTCGCTTCGACGGCACGGTCAACGATTATCTCGTATACGGCATTGACGAGGCGTTTTTGTATAATTCTCCGCTACTGAACACCCTGAACCTCGATTCTTTCCTGAACATACTGCCCGAAAGCGCCGTCGTTTACCAGGCGCACCCGTTTCGCGACGGCATGACTGTGACAAACCCGAAAAAGCTGTTCGGCGTCGAAGTGTTCAACGGCGGCACAAGCGCGGACCGGAACGATTTCGCGGAGCTTTGGGCCGACCGGCACGGCCTCGCCAAGATCTCCGGTTCGGATTTTCATTCGATCAACCATCTCGCGCGCGGCGGGGTTGTTTTTAAAAACGATATAGGGGACATCCGTGACCTCGTCAGGGAACTAAAAGGCGGGGGATATGAGATGATCAAGCGTTATTAAGGAGGCAGTGATGGTTCGCATCGGTATTTTGGGTTTCGCCCACGGCCATGTCACGGGAATCGCGGGGGAATGGCAAAAACACCCCGAATACGGCGTCGAGGTTGTCTGCGGTTGGGACACCGACGAAAACCGCTGCCGAAAAAACTGCTCCGATATGGGGCTCGAGGCAATGCCGTCGGCCGGGCAGCTTCTTTCAAGGGCGGACATCGGCGCGGTTCTTATTTGTTCGGAAACAGCCTGTCACGCCGAACTCGCCGCGCAGGCCGCCGAAGCCAAAAAGCAAATCATCTTGTATAAACCGATGGCGCTGACACTCGCGCAGGCGGACTCGATTGTGAAAGCGGTGAATGATAACGCGGCGCCGTTCACCGTCGCGTGGCAGATGCGCGTGGACCCGATAAATATACAGATGAAAGAACTGATTGACGGCGGCGCGCTCGGCAAGCCTTACTTTTTCCGCCGCCGCCACTGCCTGGGGATGCACATCAACCCGGATTTCCGATTCACCTGGCATGTGGACGAAGCGCTCAACCGGGATATTTTTGCCGACGACAGCGCGCACGCCGTCGACTGGCTGCGATCCCTGTTCGGTGTGCCGGAAACGGTCAGTTGCGAAATGGCCACCATGCACACGCCGGCAGTCAAGAACGACACGGGCGCCGCCCTGTTTCAATACAAAAATGGCCTGATAGCCGAAATCATGTTCAGCGCTTCCTGTTCCGCCGCCGAAATCACGACGGAAGGGTATTTTGAAAAAGGCGCCCTGCAGCACTACGGCGGCGACGGACCGGCGACGAGACTCCCGCACGAAGGGCAGCCCGCCCTGAAATGGTTCGTTGAGGGGGAGAAGGACTGGACCGTCAGTGAACTCCCGATACCGGCCGGCCAATGGGAACGCATCAAAGGCCAGGCGAAGCCTCTCGCAGATTTCCTCAACGGCCTGCGCCCTTCGATTTGTTCCGCCGAAGAGGCGAGGGACTCGTTGCGCATGGTGCTCGCGTGTTACCTGTCCGCCCGTGAAGGCCGGCGGGTGCGCATCGACGACGATAGAATATATGGGATTTAATACCCTTGGATAATGCTGCTTGGTTGCTTTAACAAAAAGAGTCCCCCTTGTGAAAGGGGGAAACCGGCGAAAGCCGGAGGGGGATTGCGGAAAGAATCCCTTCACCGCTTCCCAATTAACCGGCGTCAGCCGGAGGGAGATTAATCACCTCAAACAGCGTTTCGGCCACATCAATTTCCTCACTGTCAAGGCACAAATCGAAATCGCGGACATTGTTGGCGGCAGGGCCGATCCATACGGTCAGAATGTTGTCCGTCATGATGGTCTGCCTGAAAACATCGATTTCATCCGCGCCGAGTTCGCTGGCCGTTACGATGAGGATGTTTCCCGCGTCGAGCATCAGGTTGGCGACCTCCCCGAGCCGGCGGATATGTTCGTGCCGCTCTTCGGCTGCGTTCATGGAATCCTCGCTCTTAATGTCCGAATCCACGCCGTAAAGCAGGTTCCCGATGCCGAGGTAATAGGCGATCTTGCCGGAGTCGAGCAGCTTCTTTTCGAGCGCTCTCGCGATGGTCTTTTTGTCCGTGCCCGTCTTGCCTGTCAGGACGAATAACCCGGCCTTTTGGCCGTAATAGCCGCTGCGTTCCTCGGCCGTGATAGCGCTTTTAACCCATTTGATATGGCGGCGGATAATTCTTTCGCTTGCCTCTTCGCCTTCGGCGGCGCCGGTTATAATGCCTCCTCCCGCTATTTCATAGCCGTCAACGAGCACAAACCGGCCCGTTTCCTCGCATTGGCCTGCCGTGTCGAAAGCGAGCGGCCGGTCAAAAAAAAGTACACACCGGGCAGCCTCGTGGCGTTCGACGTTGCCGCGCTCCAAGTCTTTTAGGGTCGAGGCGTCCAATATCCCCATAATCTCTTCAACCCGGCACCCCACCTGGGCGGTGCCGATTTTTATTTTATAGTCTTTATCTTTTACAAGGGGTTCCCGGCCGAGCCAGAACAACGAGGCTTCGACGCGGCTACCGGTTAGAGGCGGCTGTTGGCCGATAACGCAGACGAGTTCGCCGCGTTTGGCGTAAATCTGCTCGGTCATGCAAAAGCCTGTTGCGTATCCCGCACCGACGGAACTTTTCGGCGGTTCGTTGAAAACCTCGATGGATTTTACGTTTGTTTTCTTGCCCGACGGCAAAAACAAAATCTCGTCACCGACGCAAAGCCTGCCCGATGACACCGTGCCCGCGATTATGCGCCTCGCGTCATTCCGGGCGGTAAATTTGTAAACATCCTGGACCCACAGCCTCATCGGCAGATCCTCGGGCGGAAGAACCTCCTCGAAGCCGTCGAGCGCCTCGAGGACGGTCGGGCCGTCGTACCAGGCGGTGACTTCGCTTTTTTCGGCGATGTTAACCCCTTGTGTGCCGGAAACCGGGATGAAACACGACGGTTTCAGGCCGATTTGATCGAGAAATTCCGCGTATTCCGCGGCTGTTTTATCAAAAACGCCTTTTCGTTCGCGCTCCTCAATGAGATCAAGTTTATTGATGAGCACCGCGACCTGCTTGATGCCGAGCATCGACAGCATGGTGCCGTGGCGGCGGGAATTCTCCCGGATGCCCTCGTATGCGTCGATCACCAGAAGGGCCGCGTCCGCCCGGGAAGCGCCGGTGATCATGTTCTTGAGAAACTCGATGTGGCCGGGCGCGTCAATGATGATGTATTTCCGTTTGTCCGTTTTGAAAAAGCAGCGGGCGGTATCGATGGTGATGCCCTGCGCGCGCTCGTCTTTCAAAGCGTCAAGCAAAAAAGCGTATTCGAACGGTTTGGATGTCCGACGGCACAATTCGCGGATCATGTCAAGTTTGCCCAGCGGCAGGGAACCGGTGTCGGCGAGCAGGCGGCCGATAATCGTGCTCTTGCCGTGGTCGACATGGCCGACGATGACGATGTTCATCTTTTTTTGTTCGGCGGCGTTACATATATCCATCTTTGCGAAGCTCCTCCAAACCGCCGCCGTCCTCTTTGTCCTGTGCCCTGCCCGAGCGTTCGGCGATATTCGAAAATTTTCCCGTTTTCAGCTCCTCAATGATTTCGTCAAGGTTGCGCGCGCCGGAATCGACCGGAAAGGTGCATGGCCAGCAACCCAAAGAGCGGTAGCGCTTGCCGTCGCCTTGGTTAAAATACAGCGATACGACCGGCACGTTTTCTTTGCGGATGTATTCCCAGACATCGAGCTCCGTCCAGTCGAGCAGGGGGTGAATACGGATATGCGTGCCGGGCTTGAAATCCGTTTTGTACTGCCCCCAAAACTCGGGCGGCTGGTCGCCGATGTCCCAGTCGTTGTTCTTATCGCGCGGTGAGAAATAGCGCTCCTTTGAGCGGCTGCCTTCCTCGTCGGCGCGTATCCCGACGATAACGCCCGTGTAAGGCTCCGTGTTCTTGTCCTCCTTGTATTCGCCCGTCGCGTGGTCCATACGCCGGCGCGGCCATTCGCCCGAAAGGGTGTTACGCAAAGCCTCTGTCTTGAGGTTTTTGCAGCAGTCAATGCGGCTTGTGTTCCCATCGGGGAAGGTCTGCTTGTTGTTGAGCGCTTCAATGTTTTCGCCGTAAACCATGTCGAGCCGCCATTCGCGGGCGAGACGGTCACGGTATTCGATCATCTCGGGGATTTTGTAGTGCGTGTCGATGTGCACCAGCGGAAAGGGGACATGCCCGAAAAAGGCCTTGCGGGCGAGGCTGAGCATTACCGTCGAATCCTTGCCGATGGACCACAGCATGCAAAGGTTGCCGAAGCGGTTGTAGGCTTCCCGCAGGATATGGATGCTTCTGTTTTCCAGGCTTTCCAGGTGTGTCATTGATCGGATGTTCCTTCCTTATTCTCTGCCTCACAGTCATACGCAGATGACTGTGTCACTCTTCGGTGCCGGTTCCCCTAATTTTAGGGTAGCCAAGATAAGAACCGAAACTTGCCTCCCATTGGTAAGAGGAGGTGGCTGCAGAGCAGCCGGAGAGGTCGTTAAAACCTATTCTCTATATTGTTCAATATAAAAAATCCCTTTTCGTTCATGGTGTTTTCACGGTTATACCGCATCGGCGTGCCGTCGCCCTGCGAAAACACGCCGCCGGCCTGCTCGACGACGCACTGCATCGCGGCCGTGTCCCATTCGCGGGTGAATCCCGTCCGGTAATAGACCTCGGCCTTGCCTTCCGCGATCAGGCAGCCCTTCAACGACGATCCGACCGAAACGGTGCCGCCGATTTTTGCCTTATTCTTTTCTAAAAGATTATGCTCCGCGCCGGCGTGCGAACGGCTGACGAGGACGGTCAGGTTATCCGCTTTCACCGAAACCCGAATACGGTTTTCCTCCGCGAAAAAGCCGCTTTCTCCACCGCTTTGGCGGTAAGCCCCCAGGCCTTCGGCGGCGTAATACAGCGTACCGGTTACGGGCGCGTAAACGACGCCCATTACGCTTTTTCCAAGATACGAAAACGCGATGTTGACGGTGAATTCCCCGTTGCGTTTGATGAATTCCTTCGTCCCGTCAAGCGGGTCGACGATGAAACAGCCGGGGTTTTGAAGCCTCGCGCGGTCGTCTTTTGTTTCTTCCGAAAGCACCGTGTACCGATCGTATTGTGTTTTTAACGCGTCGAGAATGAGTTCGTTCGAGGCGATGTCCGCCTGTGTCAGCGGCGAGTCATCGCTTTTGCGTTTGGCCGTAAACGCCTGCCCGTAAATCTCTAAAATTTTTACGCCGGCCTTGACGGCTGCCTTCGCGGCGAATCGCGTCATTTCTCGCAGCGAGAGAAGCGTTTTGTAATATTCCGTAATGCTCCGCGCGGCGTCGTTCGCCTTCACCTCGAGCGTTTTGATAACCATTTCCGGGCTTTCCGGGGTTTCGTAAGGGGAGGAAACTCCTGTAAAGCTTTCCACCTTGCCATCCAAGGCCTTCTTATACAAGCCCTTGACGTCCCTCTTTACGCATTCCTCGAAAGGGGTATCGATAAAAATCTCGACAAATGGCACATTCGCTTCAAAGCATATCTCCCGCGCCATTTTTCTGTCCGCCGCGAACGGCGAAATCACGCTGACGAGCGCGGCCGCTCCGTTCCGGGCGAACAGCGCCGCGACATGGGCGATGCGCCGGATATTCTCGCCGCGGTCCTCGTTTGTAAACCCCAGGTCGGCGTTGAGCCCGGCGCGCAGGTTGTCGCCGTCGAGAACACAGGCGAATACCCCGTCCTCAAGCAGATCTTTTTCGGCCAAACAGGCGATGGTCGATTTGCCCGAGCCCGACAGGCCGGTCAGCCAAAATACGGCTCCTCGCAGGCCCAACAGTTCCTCGCGGCGCGTTTGGCTGATAAGGCTGTTTTGTTTATAAATCTCCGCCATAACACTCTCCCGAATGCAGTCAATTTATAGTAATGCTTTTTCCGGTTTGAGTCAATAAGTTGTTGATAATATAGCCTACCGGTGCTATAATTTGCCGGTTAGGATGGGGGATAAAACGACATGATGATAACCGTTATCGGCCGCGGCCACTCGGGCACGCGCGCGATCTCCGAAACGCTGGCGAAAAGCGGGGTGTATATGGGCAGCCCGCTGAATAAATCGTGGGACCTTGTGCCACCCGAAAGCATGTACGAGGCCTGCCGCGTGTTCGGGAACTATGTCGAATACAAAGGCGGCCTTTCCTGGGATTTCACGAAAGTCCTTTCCATGGAGCCCGACCCGGCGTTTGTCCGCCTCATTGAGGAGTATTTAAGTTCGGTTCTTTCGAGCGGCGCAGCGAATAAAGGCTGGAAAATTCCCGAAACTACGCTGTGCTACCCCTGGATTCTAAAGATGTTCCCCGAACTCTTTTGTATCCATTGGGTGCGCGACCCGCGCGACTGCATCCTCGGCGGCCATGTGACCGACAATCTCACGGATTTTAACATTCAATATCCCCGCACGGAAAATATCCGCGAGATGCGCGCGATCAGCTGGAAATACCAGCGGGAACTCATGAAAGCGACGCCCGAACCCGCCCGTCTTATTAGACTCCGCTTTGAAGATATGGTTTTCAATCAGGATGAAACTCTCCGGAAGCTTGAAGATTTTCTTGGTATTCCGATGGCCAAAATTGAAATGCGCCCCGATTCGGTGGGGCGCTGGAAGACGGACGACGGTGACTATATGTTCGATTTTTTTAAAGAGGATTTACTTGAATGCGGGTATGAGGGTTAGCGAAGCAGGGGGGCGGTTCCGCAATGGGAACCGCCCCCCTGAGCGATTTAGCACAAACTTATAGAAATTGCTTCATCTCTTCGATATTGGTCTGGATGGTCTGAGACATTTGGTTTGAAAGAGCCAGCACCTTCGGGTCACAATCGCTCGCGCTTTTTGTTTGCCTGGTTATCTGAGTGTTGGCCACGGTATAGCCTTTGATCAGCATAGCGGCGATATGAGAAGGGGAGTTGTCGACGGTGGTTTTAATGTTGGACAACGCCCATGACGCCGCTTCCTGGACGGGACCGGCCGAATCCGGCTTCTTGTTTTGCTCTTGATACAGTTGCTCGGCGGAATCAATGACATTTTGATACGATTGCTGCTGGTTCTCGAGTGTTTTTCGGAAATTTGTGTCGTCGGTGGATTTCATCAGGCGGGCAACCCCGTCCCTGCCCATTTCGGCATTTTGATAAACTGTGCTCAGGACTTCATCATTTTTTTGCATTTAATCACCTCGCCGTTATTATTAGCAATTTTTCGGCGAAGTTACCAAGGTGATGAGAAAAAAAACCGGTGCGCGGCAAAATCTAAAACGTTGGCGATGGTGCTGTTCCGTTTATGAACACGTAATTTCGAAGGTTATATCCGGAAAAGTTCCGCAGCCGGCATTGGCCGCCGGCTCCTTAGAAAAAGGAGCCTTAATAGTCGAAAGCCCCGGCAAGGTCCAGTTCCACATAACCGGCTTTGGAAGCCGGCGTCCAGGTCTCGCCGGTGCCCATCTCAAATGCCACGGCGGCTTTTAAGTCGGTGGCGTTATAGAAGATGGACATAACGTTGCCATTGTTGTCGCCCGCCATTTTGCAAATGTCCAATGCCTCGTCAATGGATAGGGCATGCGGTGCCGAAGCGGTAAAATGCCAGGCTTCCTTACCCGGCAGGTCAAAGGCTTCGCCGGCTTCTTTCGCCTTGAGCATAAGTGAAATCGGCATATACAACTCCCGCCAGGTTCTTCCCTCTTTGGCGTTGCCGTTGTTTTTGGGCCCGGCCGGGCCTTTATCGGCGTATTGGCTTTTGCGAACGCTCTTGGAAAACGCGGTGTCCGCGCGGAAGACGGCGTTTTCAAGCGGCATGCCGTACTTGACCGGTTCGCCGTCGAACAGGAGGGAGTTCCCCCCGGTATCGACGCAGACGGCTTCCTGCTCCTGCGGGTCGTTGTCATATAGGATGGCGATTTCTTCGGCGTTTACTTCAATTGCCGCGCCTTTGGGAGCGTGGTCCGGCCGGTCTTTCCTGCGCGGGTCGCCCCAGCCTGCCGTGAAGCAATACCCCTGCACATAGTTGCCGCGATTGAAGATTTCCGTGGCTTCATCCAGATTATGGGCGTCGTCCAACACCTCGCGGAATACATAATGCCACGGCCGGCCTTCAAAGGTTTCTTTCCCGCTGTAGGAGCCGATCTCACCGAGCGCCACACCCTCGGCGTTGATGCCGGCCAAAGAGCCGAGAACGCCGATATGGCCGAAAACGGCGGAGGCGACTCCCGGTTCACCGTTTTCCTTCACAGGATGAAATACCGTGACGCATTTGACGGCGGACATACCCGTGTCGTGCGCCCAGTCCAGGTTGCGGCAGCCGAACAAATTGCCGCCCTCGGTCCGTTCTCCCCAGGCCATGAAGGAACTGCAATGCGTGGGCAGGGGGCCGATGTCCCGTTCCTTGCCGTCCCAGACCGCGTTGAGTCCGGTTTCTTCGTCTTCAGCGTCCTTGTTTCCGAGCCCTTCCGCGATGAGTTTACCGACCATCTCCTCCATGTGCCAGTAACCGGTAAACTCCGGGACGGCGGCGAGAATTTTCAGCATGTCATGCTCCAGCGGAACGCCGGCCCGGTTGGCCCCTTCCACCACGCCGTCGAGCTCCCGCCGATAGCATTCGGGGATATACTTCGAGTAGTGGGACCACGCCGCGTTGGCCAGCACCCGGACCATCGCTTCCGGTAGCCCGTTTTTGCCGAGCATGGCTTTTGTCAGTTCGTAGGTTGTTATGATTTTATCGCCAAGCAAGGCGCCGTACTGCCGGCCCATTTCGTAATGGATTCCGGTTAAATGAACGGCATAGAGTTCGCTGCCCGGCGCGTCGAGCGTTTCAACAAACGCGTATCCCTCGCGGCGGATGATTTTCCCGCCGAATCCATTGAGTTTTCCGTCAGAGTCTGAACATGCCATCGTTATCCCCGTCCTTATAAACAAAGCGGCATACGACCGCATTGTCTTTATGCTCTTGAATTTTTGATAAAGAAATCATATAGTATTTCACAAGAGGCTGTCAAGAGAAGAAACTCCCGCGCAAGCGGTTGTTGAGGTGCATGCTTTGATCATGAGAATTCTTGCGTTTTTTTGCGCTGTCATTTCGGGGCTGCTCGCTGTTATCGGCATTGCGCCGGGGCGATATAAAACAAGGCCGCTTTTTGCCGACAGCGGGTTCGAAAACGGATTCACGGTTTTGAGCATGGAAACGGAAAACGGGCATGCCGTCGAACTCGGGCGGTTCACCTATTCCGAACAAGCGGCAGCCCCGTCTTGGAAAATCGCCCAGTGGAATTCAAAATATTGCCTCTGGGCGGAGCGCGCGCCGTCCGATGTTTTTACCCTTACGGACGGCAAGACGAAAACGGTGGCGTACGATCCTTCCGATAAATCCGTCTCCATGCGGTTGAACGCCGCCAATGTCTACGGCGGGGAGGCGGCGCCGGCCGGCAGCTGGCCGCATCTTCTGCTTGAACAGTCACCCTTGGACGGTTTCGGCGAAGCGCCGGAAGGCGAAAAAGCGTTTTACAACTGCGGCGTTGATAAAATGATCTTGTCCCTGGATATACGGCTGGCGGATTTTAAGGACACGACCAACCCCGCAGGAATCAACGCGGCGCAGTTCCTTGCCTATCTGTATGTCAAAGGCATTGAAAACGATGATTTTGTATGGTTCGGTGTGAATCTGTTTGACAGCCGCGGCCTGCAAGAGACATATTGGAATATGGACACAGCCGGCAGCAACCGTATGATTTACACCGTTTCGACTGCCGATACATACGGCTGCGGGTTAAGAAGCCTTTATAGGTTCCAGAAACCTTTTGTTTCAAATCGCTGGACTCATGTGGAAGTCAATGTAACCCCGCATTTGGAAAGAATGATTAAAAAAGCAAACGAAACCATGCTTTTCGGGAGGACGGTTTCCGCGAAAGACTTTTATATCGGCGGCACGAACATCGGCTTTGAGATACACGGCAATTACGATTGCACGGTTGATATAAAGAACTACAAGCTGACATCCCGGTGGAAGAGTTATTAACAAATTCATAGTTTAAAGACCCAAAACCGGGCTGCCTTTCCGAAAAGACAGCCCGGTTTTATCATAATAGGCAGAGTCATTCACCAGTGTAAAATGATTCTATGCAAAACACCGCCGCTAGATATAGTGGATTTCCACGCTGCCGAGGTGAACATTCCCGGTGAGAGTCAGCGGTGGGGCGTTGACGTCCGGCTTGTTGAAGCGGTTATCGTTTTTTACGTCGCCGAGGCTGGCGTGCAGGTTGTTCACCACCTTCCAATTCTTCGGAATATACAATTTGACGGAACCCAGGCTGCAGTCAACGAACACCTCCGCCCCTTCCGGGCTGAGAATGACCTGGTCGAAATACACTTCCAGTTCGCCCAGGGAGCAGCTGAATTGGCCGCCTTGCAGGCAATCCGCGTGAAGATACTTGCTCGCGGCGCCCATAGAAACCCTGGCCCCGGGGCGGTTGCCGTCGAGGTCCTCTTCCGACGAACCGAACGAATCCGAAGAGCACTTTATTCTTTGGAATTTCTTCGGCCTTTTGCGGAAGAGCAGATGGCACCCGATGCTCGTCATCACCGCCGCGGCAATCAAAATCCACGGTGAAATCTCCGGCAAACCGAGCGCTTTGTCATAAATCATATAGAGGAATGAAAGAGGAAGAAATATCCCCACAAACTCCCGGTTAATCAACGCCGTAATGAAAACCGCCGCGAGAAACACCGACGCGATGATGCTCCACACGCCGATGTTGTCGAACGGCACAACCTGGCTTGCGACAATGAAACCGGCCGAAACGACAAAGAAAAGGCCCCAAAACAAGTTTTTACTTTTCATAAATGCTCCTTTCGTTTAAGCGCCGACGCAGTTCGCTGTAATAGTACCGCGACACGTAGACGCGCTTGTGGCTGTTTTTAAAGCTGACAGGGCTCGACGAGGTGAGGTTACGTGTGATTGAATACACCTGAAGTATGTTCACAATCGTTGATTTCGCCGCGCGGATAAAGTTTCGGGGAAGAATCTCTTCAAGTTCATACAGCCGGTATTTAATGAGGTAAGCGTCGTTTGCCGTATGCGCGTAAACGTGTTCGCCTTCGGTTTCAAAAAACAGCACCATGTCCACAGAGAAATAGAATTCCCGGTTTTCTTTGAAGAAAGCAATCCGGGCACCGGTCTTGGATTGTTCGGCAATGTAGTCGTGTATTTTTTGAATGGTGTCGTCCACCCGTCCGCACTTGATGATGACTTCGTCCTCTTCCGATCCGTCAACAATTTCGATGCGTATTTTCACCCGTTCGCCCCCTTCGTTCCGATTATAGCAGTTTGCGGTATTGATGAAAAGGGCCGCAAGCCGACAGGTAATGAAATGCCCGTAAGCGGTAAAAAAACACGGTCAAGATGCTTTCAAATGACGGCTTCAGTGTAGTATAGGTGTAATATAATTGTGTAAGAATTGTATAAGAACTGAAAAATTTTGTTGACAAACCCGCTGTTTCGTGGTATGTCTATTATCTGAAGAGACCTCGTCTTAATGGAAATCTTAACAGAGATTCGGCGTCACCGGCTGAAAGCGCCGATTAAGAGAGTAGCGGAATGAGCAACACTCTTCATGGAATCTCAACCGAATAAATGAGCCGGATGCGTTTCGCACCAATGTGGGTGGCACCGCGGGAGCAATCTCGTCCCACAAAAACATGACAATGTTTTTGTGGGGCTTTTTATTTTATTTTTAGGATAGGGGAACAGGCAATGAACTCATACAGGTCGCACAACTGCGGGGAACTCAACAAGAACCATATTCGGCAGCGCGTAACACTCGCCGGGTGGGTTGACACCATCCGCGACCACGGCGGCGTCATCTTTATCGATTTGCGTGATCATTACGGAATCACACAGCTTGTCGTCAACGATGATGCTTTGTTGGTGAATCTGGGGCGCGAGTGTGTCATTTCCGCCGAAGGCGTTTTGCGTGAAAGGTCCGAGGATACCGTGAACCCGAAGCTGCCGACCGGTGAGGTGGAATTAAAGGTCGAAAACCTTAAGTTGCTGGGCCGGTGCGTTTCTCAGCTTCCGTTTGATATCGGGGAGTCGACGCACACGCGTGAGGATGTGCGCTTAAAGTACCGCTTTTTGGATTTGCGAAACCCTTCCGTTCATCAGAATATTGTTCTCCGTTCCGAAGTCACCGGCTTTTTACGCAGGAAGATGGAGGAACTCGGCTTTTTAGAAATTCAAACGCCTATCCTGACATCCTCCTCACCGGAGGGCGCCCGCGATTATTTGGTGCCGAGCCGTAAGCACCGCGGCCTTTTCTACGCCCTGCCGCAGGCTCCCCAAATCTTTAAGCAACTGTTGATGACTTCCGGCTTTGACCGGTATTTTCAAATCGCCCCGTGCTTCCGCGACGAAGACGCCCGGGCGGACCGGTCGCCGGGGGAATTTTATCAACTGGACTTTGAAATGGCTTTCGCCACGCAGGAGGATGTTTTTGAGGTCGCGGAAGAGGTGCTGTTCGATACATCCTCAACCTTTTCGGAAAAAGCCGTCAGCCCGCCGCCGTTTCGCCGCATTCCTTACGCGGAAAGCATGCTGAAATACGGCACCGATAAACCGGACTTGAGAAATCCCCTCATCATCGAGGATTTGACGGACTTTTTCACCGACGTCGATTTTGCCCCGTTTAAAAAGAAACCCGTCCGCGGCATCGTCGCGCCCGCCTGCGCCTGTATGCCTAAGTCGTTTTTTGAAAAGATGCTGGAGTTTGCCACAGCCATCGGCATGAAAGGATTGGGGTACATTTCTGTCCTGAAAAACGGGGAGTTGAAGGGACCGATTGTAAAGTTTCTATCGGAAGAGAAACAAAAAAGCCTTTGCGAAACACTGTCTTTGAAAGAGGACGACACGCTGTTTTTTATTTCGGACTCAAAAGCGCTTGTCGACAAACTGGCGGGGCTCATTCGCGGCGAACTCGGTGCCCGGCTGGGCAGAATCGATGACACGAAGTTTGAGTTTTGCTTCATCACGGACTTTCCCATGTACGGAACCAATGAGATTACGGGGAATGTGGAATTCACGCACAATCCGTTTTCCATGCCTCAAGGCGAGATGGAAGCGTTAATGAACAAAAACCCGCTTGATGTATTGGCTTACCAATATGACATTGTGTGCAACGGCGTCGAACTGTCGTCGGGGGCTGTGCGCAACCACCGGCCGGATATTATGCTCAAGGCGTTTGAAATCGCGGGATATACGAAACAGGATATTGAGCAACGATTTTCCGCGCTGTATAACGCCTTCCACTACGGCGCGCCGCCCCATGCGGGCATGGCGCCCGGTTTGGACCGCATCGTGATGCTCTTGGCCGGGCTTGACAACATTCGGGAAGTTGTCGCGTTCCCTATGAACGGCAACGCGCAGGATCTGCTGCTCGGCGCGCCCGGCGCTGTCTCGGAACAGCAGCTGCGTGAAGCGCATATTAAGATAAGGTAGGCGAAAAAGATGACGGATGAAAGTTTGAAATTGTTTGAAGCGTCGGCAAAGCTGGAGTTCGACAGCGACACACGCCAATGGGCGGCCGGTGCCGTCAACCGCTTGGAGGAGAGTTTCGAAAAACTCGGGCAAGTTGACACGCGTGATGCCGCTCCTTTAATCAGTGTTCTTGATATGCGAAATGTGTTTCGCGAGGATATCGCGAAGAAGCCGGTTACGCGCGAGGAATTGCTGTCTTTGGCGCCCGAAGAATATGACGGGTATTTTCAAGTGCCCAGAACAATTGAATAGGGGGGGCGGCTTTATGCGGTTTATGATGCAGGATAGCATTATGGCGGCCGGCGCGGTGTGTACGGCCGGCTCAAAAATGCTGTATAATTTCAAAGCGCCGTTGAGCGCCACCGTCTATGAAAAGTGTTTGAAAAAAGGCATGGAGTTCGTGGGCTTTACACTGCCCTGCGAGTTTGGCGCAGACAGTTTGTTTGACAGCCTCGACGGCCTCGACCCCGCTGTCACCGCGCTGTCGGAGGGGAGGTGCGACGCCGTTTTGTGCAACGATGTTTTCGGCAAGCTGCGCCGCCAGGCTCCCCTGAACGGGCTGATATACATGCAGCCCGCGTACGGAACCGTGTCCCGTTACGGCCTTATCCCGGCGGTTTCGTCGATGGACCAAATAGGGGTGCTTTGCCGGGAATTCAAAGACGGCCTTGCCGTTCTTTCGGCGATATCCGGGTACGACAGCTTTGACGGGACAAGCCTGCCCGCCATAACTTACGATTACAACACCGGGCGGGAGCGGGAAGGGACCGTCGGCCTACCTGGTTCGATTTTTGGGGAAATCCGCTTGGCGGACAACGCGATAGCAAGCGAAATCGAGTTAAAGTATTTCGAATTGCTCGCGCCCGTGTTTTATATTTTAGCCTGCGCGGAAATCAGCAACAATACCACCCGGTATGACGGCGTGAAGTTCGGCTACCGCGCGGAGGATGCCGGTAACCTCGAAGAACTGTATATCAAATCGCGCAGCGAAGGCTTCGGCAGAGATATTCAACTCGCCTCCGTGATGGGGTGCATGGTGCTCTCACACGAGCACTACGATGGGTTGTATTATAAGTCGATGCAGGTTCGCCGCCTGGTCAAAGAGTACTATGCCGGTTTGCTTGAAAAGGTTGACGCGATCGCTCTGCCCGTGAAACTTGACGGCCGAGGCAAATACGAACAGGCCGGGCTGTACGCGTTGCCGCTTTTGGGCGGGTTCGCCTGCGTATCCGTGCCATACAAAAACAACTGCCTGCAGTTTGTTTGCGCGCGCGGAAAAGAAAACGCGATGTTTTCATTGGCGTGGGAGGGAATGCAATGAACTATGAAGTCGTAATAGGGTTGGAAGTCCATGTGGAACTGGCGACAAACTCCAAGCTGTTTTGTTCGTGCGGCGCGAAGTTCGGCGCCGGCCCCAATGAGAATGTATGCCCGGCTTGCGCCGGCATGCCCGGAATGCTTCCCGTCGCCAACAAGAAGGCCATCGAATTGGGCATCGCGGCGGCGATTGTCACCAACAGCCGGATAACCCCGACGATCACCTTTGACAAGAAGAATTACTTCTACCCCGACCTGTCCGCGGGTTACCAAATTACGCAATGGTTCGCTCCGATTTGCCGCGGCGGTTATGTCGAAATTGAGACAAGCGAAGGTATTAAGAGAATTAACCTCAAGCAGATTCATATTGAGGAGGACGCAGGCAAACTTGTTCATTCCCACGGCGCGTCGCTCGTCGACTATAACCGCGCCGGTGTTCCGCTCGTTGAAATCGTCAGTATGCCGGATTTCCGCGGCGCGGAGGAAGTGGTGGCTTATCTTGAGAAATTGCGCGCGCTGCTGTCGTTTGCCGGCGTGTCCGACTGCCGCATGCAGGAAGGGTCCATGCGCTGCGACGTCAACTTATCCGTGCGCGAAGCGGGAACGCAAACCCTCGGGACAAGGACGGAAATGAAAAACATGAACTCCCTGAAAGCTATTGTCCGCGCCATAGAGTACGAAACGGAAAGGCATATTGACGCGCTGGAAACAGGCTTCGAGGAACTGGTGCAGGAAACCCGCCGCTGGGACGACAACTTAGGGCAAAGCTTCGCGATGCGCAACAAGGAGAACGCCACCGACTACCGGTATTTCCCCAACCCCGACATTATGCCCATCGAAGTCACGGAAGAATGGATTAACGAGGTCAGAGTTTCTCTGCCGGAAACAGCGCATGATAAATACGCGCGCATGACGGGAACGCTCGGAATCCCCGCCGCCGACGCGAAAATTATAACCGGCAGCAAAAACCTTTCCGACATATTCGACGCGCTCATCGCGCGCGATATCCCGGCGAGAGATGCCACCTCCTGGATCATCACCGAACTGCTGTCCATGGATACGAAGGAAAACAAATCGAATGACGACATCACCATCGATTGCGGCAAATTCGCGGATTTGATTCAGCTTGTCAACCGTAAGGAAATCAACCGGAATGTCGCCAAAAAGGTGTTCGCGCTGCTGTACACGGAAAACACGGACCCTGTGGAGTATGTGAAACAAAACAATCTCGGCGTGGTCGCCGACAGCGCGCTTTTGGAAGAGGCGGTTTCTTCCGTTTTGGAAGAAAACGCGAACTCGGTCGGGCAATACCTCGCCGGCAATGAAAAGGTGGCCGGCTTCCTGATGGGGAAAGTCATGGCGAAAACAGCCGGCAAAGCAGACCCGGCGGCCGCGAAGGAAATTTTACTGTCGCGTTTGAAGAGGATGAAATAAGGGATATGGTATGTTGAAGACGAAGTTCATTTGCACCCTGGGCCCCGCGACAGACGACGAAACCGTGCTGCGGGATCTGATGAAAACCGGCATGAATGTCGCGAGAATCAATTTTTCCCACGGCACCTGCGCCGATCATCTAAAACGCATCGAGCCGTTCAAACGCGTTCGCGCGGAGTTCCCTTTTCCCGTCGCGCTTATGCTCGACACGAAAGGGCCCGAAATCCGCGTCCGCAGTTTTGAAAACGGCCGGGCGGAATTGATCGCCGGCCGGGAGTTTACTCTGCGAACAGACGAAAAACCGGGCAACGCCGATTCGGTGGGCGTTACTTATGACAAGCTCGCCCGGGATATTCCGGTCGGCAGCACGGTGCTCATTGACGACGGACTCATTGAGCTGAAAGTGGAAAGAATCGTATGCGGCGATGTCGTCTGCCGTGTTGTCAACGGGGGAACCGTTTCGAACAACAAAAGCATCAACATCCCCAACGCGGATATCAAGCTTCCCTATATCAGCGACCGCGATAGGCAGGATATCCTGTTTGGCATCGAAAACGGTTTTGACTTCATTGCCGCCTCCTTTGTCAGCGAAAGCCGGGATGTGGAAGAACTTCGCGAACTGCTCGCTCAAAACAACGGCAAACACATCAACATCATCGCCAAAATCGAAAACCAGGCGGGGGTTGACAACATTGACGAGATAATCGCCGCTAGCGACGGCATCATGGTCGCGCGCGGCGATATGGGTGTGGAGATCCCGTTTGAAAACATCCCGTCCATTCAAAAACTGCTTGTTAAAAAATGCTATTCCGCGGGCAAGCGCGTTATCGTGGCGACGCAGATGCTCGACTCGATGATTCGCAACCCCCGCCCGACAAGGGCGGAAATCACGGATGTGGCAAACGCCGTGTACGACGGGGCGAGCGCGTTGATGCTCTCCGGCGAAACAGCCGTCGGAAAATACCCGGCGGAAAGCCTGCGAACCATGGTTCGCATCGCGACTAAAACAGAAAGCTCCATCCATTATAAAAAGCGTTTCGATGAAAACAAGTTTCCCATGCGCAATGTGACCGACGCCATAAGCCACGCGACCTGCACCACGGCGCACGACCTCAACGCGGCCGCGATTATAACGGTAACAAAGTCCGGCCATACGGCAAGGATGGTTTCAAAATTCCGGCCAAATTGCCCGATCATATCCGCGGCGATAGACGAAACGGTGTGGCGGCAACTGGCGCTTTCCTGGGGCGTGTGCCCTATTATGGCGGAGGTCAAGACATCCACCGACGAGTTGTTTGACCATGTCGTCTCGCTTGCCGTTGAAAAAGGCCTCATCTGCCATGGCGACCTGGTTGTCATTACCGGCGGCATGCCCCTGGGCATCAGCGGAACGACAAATATTCTCAAAGTCGAGATTGTAGGTGTCAATGGGACGGGGGTTTGACAATTATGTCCATCTGCTCATAAAAATAGGCCAATAATCCCTTCAGCATTTTATGAGGAAGGTTGGCGCCAAGTATGTATATTGGTATAATTGGAAATATGACAGGCACCAAAACCCGGTCAAAGCCGGAATATGCGGGAGCGTGACAGCGAAGCGAAAACGATAATCTTAGCGGTCAGCAATTGCCACAACGCAGCCGAATTTCAGGCATTACCGATCGGCACAAGAAACCGATGCTTAACGGAGCTTAAGGAAAAGGGATTGTCTGTCCGGCAAATTGAAAGGCTGACCGGTATCAACGGGGGTTTGGTGCAGAAGGCATAAAGAGTTGTCAACCCCCGTCCCCTTGACACCCTTATCTGATATGCGAAATAAAAGAGTTGGCCGAGGCATTGTTACAATGCTTCGGTCAAAATTTGCCACAAGTGCCTGGAAATGATACAACCGCACGAAAGCCAGGCGGGGGTTGCATTTCCTTAAGATACAATAGGATTGTTAATTCATAAATGAGTGTAATGTCGTTTCATGGTACACATTGCCCTACGCCATCAATAAAATGTTGTATATCAACATATTTTGTGATATATTAATTATAATCAGTGAATATTATATCAAAAAGAAGCTGAATTATATCGTGCGAATTATAGTAGCGAGGTGTATGTTTTTGAGTACTCTTGCACGAAACCTTATACTCTCGCACGAAAGTCAGGAGGGGGTTGCATTTCCCTATTCGAAATAACTGTGTTTTGCTAATGTGTAACAATATGACGATTGCTAAACAGGAAACTGCAGCCTAACATCTTTTAAAGAGAAATCGTTGAGGGGGAATTAAGTTGATTCAAAAAAGAGTCAGAAGTCTAATTGCTTTTGCTGTCTGCATTGTGTTGGCCGCCGCGTCGATATACGCGGCATCCCTGATTGAAAGCGATTTTGGAAGGGTCAGTATACAACAGATCAGGATACCGATAACGACTAACAACGGAATATCAACTTATATTACCGCAAAGCTATACATCCCCGATGGAGTGAGCAGTTCGAACCCCGCTCCGGCGGTGCTTCTGATGCATGGCTATCAGAATGACAAGGATACTTCCGCGGCCTTTGCGCTTGAGCTTGCGCGCCGTAAAATTGTCGCGCTGTCGATCGACGAGTTCGGCCACGGGGAAAGTCCGATCGGAATGCGAAACAAGGGTTACGATACATCGATATCAGGTCCGAATCGGTTCAAGATGTTTATGAGCTTTTCAAAGCTCAACTTCGATAATGTTGACGGCTTGATTGATTCTTCAATGGGAGGAACTGCCGCTTTCAGGTGGCTTCAGTCTCGTGATTACGTACTCGCCGACAAAGTCGGAATTACCGGACATTCACTGGGAACATGGAGCGCGTATACAGTTGCCGCCGAAAATCCCGATCATGCCGCAGTCGTGATTCAGTGCGGGGAAGTCGAAGGACCTGTCCGCGACGATGACGGAAATGTCAGGTTCCACAATGTGCTGCTTCTCCAGGCCGAGTATGACGAGTTTGACTATTTCAGGGATTACCGGCTGACGACTGAAAACCTGAACAAAAGCGAATTGAGGTATAAAATTTTCTGCGGCCAGGATGCGCCGGTTGAATGGAATAAAACGTACGGCAATTTTGCCGACGGCACCGCCAGAAGGATGGAATTTCTCGAAACGGTGCACCGGGGAGTCACACACAGCGGCAAGGGTATTGCCACAACGATGGAATGGTTTACCACCGCGCTCGGAGTTGAGCCGGAGATACAGCCTTCGGATCAGGTTTATCTGATAAGGGAACTTCTGATGGGTTTTGCTTTGCTCGTTGCCGTGATTTCATTACTGCCGCTTTGTTCATTGCTCCTTACTTCAAAATTCTTCGCTCCGTTGGCGCAGCCGCTTCCGGACAGGTATGTAGCCCCGAGGAAAAGCTGGCATAAAACGGCGATAATAAGCATTTTGTTAAGCGCAGTCCTCTACCCGTTTGTGACACAGTTAGGGCATGGGCTTTTCCCATATCCGGACGGTGTTTTCAAGACGCTTATGGCCGGAGGGCTGATTCTGTGGCTGGATCTGCTGTTTATCATCGCGTTCTTCATGTTCCGCAGATGGTACAAAAAAGGTGAAGGAAAAAAGCTTGGCGTTACAATGTACGATATGGGCATATCGTTCGACAGGGAAAAGACGGTGATCGACCGGAAAATAATCGGCAAGACCGTTCTTATGGCAGTGATTATGTTTGGGCTGCTGTACGCATTGACAACGATCGGATACCGCTGTTTCAATACCGATCTCAGGTTTATCTGGCCGTTCCTGCGTCCGTTTACACCGGGACGTTTCCTGCAGTTCCTGTTATACCTGCCGTTCTTTCTCCTGTTTTTCCTGTTTAACGGAGGAGTCAGGCTGTTCGGCCAGATGCGCCTGAAAGAATATGAATCACCTGTAAAGACGCAGTTTGTCTGGTGGCTGAAAAACATATATGTCATGCTCGGTGGGCTGGTTATTGTTTCGCTTTTCGAATATGTCCCGTTTTTGCTTGGCTATGGGACCGGCTGGGCGCTGGTCGGTCTTTCGTTGTTCGACGGCCCGTTTATGAGCGCGCTTGTGCTTATTTTCCCGCAGTTTTTCGTGCTGTTCTTTGTTGCTACATATTTCTACCGAAAGACGGGTAAGGTATACCTCGGGTCATTGATAACCGCGTTAATTGTGTCGTGGATTACCTGCGGCGGAGCGGCGTACTTTTAATGGGGTGTCAAGGGGACGGGGGTTTGACATATAATTTCTCCCGCATTTTATGAGGAAGGCGGGTGCTAAGTATGTATATTGGTATAATTGGAAATATGACAGGCACCAAAACCCGGTCAAATCCGGAATATTCGGGAGCGTTGATGAGTATAAGGAAAGCAGATATTAAGAGTATATTCAGCCGAAAGCACACCGAATCAACGACACTGCGTTCGCGTTAAGTATGTTGGGCGAAAAACAGTTCAAAGAATATAATACTCGAAACACGGAAGACGGTTGTCTGGACATTCGTGAAATCGTAAGGGTAAATGACAGCGAAGCGAAAACGATAATCTTAGCGGTCAGCAATTGCTACAACGCAGCCGGATTTCAGGAAAAGGGGTTGTCCGACCGGCAAATTGAAAGGCTGACCGGTGTCAACAGGGGTCTGGTACAGAAGGCATAAGGAGTTGTCAAACCCCCGTCCCCTTGACACGCGTGTATCCGTGTTTTCTATCCCTTATAATACTCTCTACAATATCTTCACCCAGCCGTTTTAAGGTCCTGCCTTCCAGCCGCAGATCGCGTCCTAAAGCGGCGGATGCAATTTCAATTAAGGCAGTGCTTACGGGAGTGCTTACATCATATTTTATACCCAGGGCTTCCAAAAGAACCAGCCCTTGGGGGACATCCTCTGAAATGTATCTGGAATCAACCGTAACAGGTCCCTTTGCACGTGTAGGCATGGCAGCATACCAGAAGAATACTTCTTTGGCATCACGGCTGTCATCCAATGTGTTGCGATACTTACAGGCTTCTACATAGGAAATCCGCTCACATCCGAGCTTTTCCATTACATCCATTTTCTCCTTGTCAAGCGCCTCGAGAATACGCCAGACACTGGGGGTGAAGACCTCGTGATACATGCAGTAATCACCTTTGGTTTTTTCGATCCGGGGACTGCTCATTATTGCCCCGACGGTGTGTACAATCAAATTAGGGTTGTGAAGTGCCGCTTCGATTACAGACGGAAGATAGACAAAAGGAAAGCCTAGCTTATCTAGTATATCTTTGCTCTCTTCGATACGGCTTACGGGATAAATACCAAGAGGGTTGCGTACATTGCGAAAACCGATTCTTATTGTCCCCGGTTTACTGATCCGGCAATCCAGGAAGGAACTCTGCGCTTCACATATGGTAAGGTCTATATCGGAACAATGCCTCAGAACATAGGCTGTAGAAAGATATCCGGGGTTAAGCAGAAGAATCTGACCGTCACGAAGATAGGGTTTAATGCGTTTTATCAGATTTTCATGATAGTTCGTCTGTATATAAACTATAACTACCTCACTTCCTTTAATGCGCGAAAGATCTCTGGTTATATGCTTAATCCTCGCCGTTACCGTTTTTCCATTCTCTATAAGATTGACCAGACCGCCGTTTTCCAAAAGATATTTGAGATTTTTACCATGCATGGTATCAGAAGTCTTTATCAGTGTCACCTCGTGACCATGTAGGCTTAATTGCGCGGCTGCGGCTGTACCGCCGTTGCCTGCGCCCAGAACAGAAATATTCATTTTTTATCCTTTCTAATAAGTTATACTTGTAAACTCCGGTTCATTTAAGAATATGTTGTTTAACACCGGTTCCGTAAGCTCCCCGACCTTTCAGGCTCAAATCTGCCGCTACCGCGGTACCGGCATGACCGACCCCAAGGATTGATATATTCATTTTTCCCTCCCTGAAAAATTTTTGGTTCATAAAAGTGAATCTTTATAAACGAATAATCTCTAAAAAATATGAATGATTAGCTATTTGACACCGACAACCAAAGCATAAGACTCACGGTATTGCTTCGGCGTCAGATAGTTCAAAGAATAAACCGGTCGATCTTCATTGAAGAGAGTAAGGTATTCATCAATCTCTTCCTCTAAAGGTGCGTTCCCGGTTACATGGAAGTCCATGACCAGCTCAGCCTTAATCTGGCCTGCCCCCGATTTTTGGTCCAGAATGATTGTTAGTCATGACCGATAATCGGTGGGATAAATCCTTATCTGCATAATTGTATAATAACATTTTCCGAAGCACCGGTCAAGGGCGCGCGCAGCGCGTTTATCTTGACCCTTGACAGTGGTGTATCATTTGTTTGAAGCGCAGAAATCATACAATAAATCTTTTAAGGAGAGGATTTTTTGGGGCGTTCCGTTGAGGGGAGATGTGTTCCGTATAAAGAATATAAAGACGTTTTTCTTGCTGTAGGCAGCAACTACACAGGCTCAAAGGTGCTTGAATACATTTACTTTGCTTCGGCCTGCTACCTTATTATGCACCACTACAAGCTGCCATATTAATTTTGTTCTTTTTTCGGCAAAATACTTTGCAGGCATGGACGAGGAGGGAAATCTTTGTTTCTGGAAACGCTTAACAACAGCGAAATCATTGTCACGCTGACAGCGCTTGCGCTGCTTTTACTGAGCGCTTTTGTGTTCGGCAAGCTGTTTGAACTGATCAAGGCGCCCAAGGTGGTCGGTGAAATCCTCGGCGGTATGCTGTTTGGTGCCAGCGGCCTCCATGTCTTATTCCCCGGGTTGACCCAAGCCGTTTTTCTGGCTTTCGAAGGGGAGGGAAAGGTACTCAACATTTTCTACCAGCTGGGACTGGTCTTTCTGATGTTCTCCTCCGGTTTCAACACAAATATCGCTTTCCGAAAGGGCGATAACCTTAACATTGGCTTGCTGCTGGGTGGGGCGACTATCCTGCCGATGCTCGGCGCGGTACCGTTCGCTCGGATGTTTGAACGCGAATATATCGGTTCAGCCGGGAATTACCGCTCATATCTGATCGTTTTTATGATTTCGGCCGCGATCACCTCTATTCCGGTCATCTCAAAAATATTCTTTGATATGGGTGTGATGAACACCCGGTTTTCCGATACGGTTCTGACGGTTTCCACATTGCAGGATTTGATTCTGTTTGTGCTTCTGAATCTCTCTGTAAGCCTCGTTTCTTCCGGCGGGGCGGGAGTCTTTTCACTCTTTCTTGTAGTGGGTTTGACAATCTGCGCTTTTGCCGCGGCAACCCTGCTGGCCGGTAAACTTCGCCGGCGGCAGACAAGAATCAATTCCGGGGACTTTTTTTCTCTGAGTTTTATTGCTCTGTTCCTTGCTATCGCCGTTCTAAGCCGTTTGAATGTGAATATTATGTATTCTTCATTCCTGGTGGGCTATATTCTGAAAGCCCTCTCCGAACGCAACGAAAAAACCATGGAAAAGATACAGTCTATATCTTCGGTTGCGTTTTCATTTTTTATCCCTGTGTATTTCGCGCTTGTAGGAATCCAGCTGAATGTTTTCCATGAGTTTTCTTTTACGCGGTTTTTGCTCTTTTTTGCGATCGTGTTTACACTCGAAGCGGTGGGAACCGCATCGCTGCTGCTTTTCTCCGGTTATAACAAACGCTCGATTGTCAATTTCGCGGTGACCATGAATGCCCGGGGCGGTCCGGGCATTGTGCTCGCCACAACGGCGTATTCCTATCATATAATCAACACAGAATTTTTTACCGTGTTGATTTTAACGACAATGCTTTCCTCTCTGATAGCGGGGTACTGGCTGAGGCTTGTGAAAAAACGATCTCCGGATGTGTTCACCGATCTGCTCAAACGCTGAGTTTGTTTTCCCGTTCAGGAAGCAAGAATTCATGCCCCGCCTTTAACGGCAGGGCTTTTGTTTAACCTTCCGGCTTCGATTATTAACGATTGTATAGATTGTTAAGTATGATATAATTTAATATGGATAAAGCCCGTATAATTGGTGTAAATTCAAAATAATAATGAGCCATGCGCTCGCTTGAGAAACGGAAACTTTGATAGTACTGGATTTATGAACACCAATCGTTAAATTATGCACACCCCCCAGCAAGGCTAAAAATAACTTTGAATTTATGATTATCTGTTTTAGGAATTGAATAGCGGAGATAATTATGCTTTTAGGATACAACGGTTTACCAACTGACATTAAGAATCAGATAACAAGTGTTGTGGAAATTTGGAAACGGCATCTGAAAGATGACCTTGCAGGTGTTTATTTACATGGTTCCATTTGCCTTGACGCGTTCGAACCCAATTCCGGTGATATTGATATCTTAATCGTGGTCACAAGAAACCTGGCTGTAGGCGAAAAGCTGGCAATTGCAAAAGAGATCATTGCAATTGATGGCTCTCCCCGACCGTTGGAGATGTCTGCGATTCCCTTATCGAATGCACAGAAATGGGAAAATCACGGAAACTGTGTTTTCCATTACAGTGACTACTGGACTGAAAAATATGAGAAGCGTTTTAAAGATCCGAAAGAAGAAGTCTATGTTATAGATCACGAATTCCCGGATGCAGACGTGACCAGTTATATTAAACTAATCAACCAATGCGGAATTGTTTTATATGGAAAGAGTATCGAGGAAACTTTTTCTAAAATACCAGATGAGGATTTCTGGTCTGCTATCAGTAACGAGATCGATGATTATGAATTTGATGCATATAACAAGAGGTATTTAGCCAGTAATATACTGATTCTCGGAAGAATTCTTTCCTTCAAAAAAGAAAAGAGAATTCTATCCAAGAATGAGGGAGGTATCTGGATGTCGGAAAATGTACCGACCCACTTAAAGGAGGTTGTGGAAAAGGCTATGGCTGTCTGGTACAATGGCGAACCAAATGAATTTGAGCCTGATAAATTACAAGAATTACGAGAGTATCTGATTGCGGAAATCAAAAAATAGCAGCTAAGTCCGGCCGGAGCGAAAGTTTTTCTTGACTGCAGCATGGCCTCGATCAAGCTTTACATCCCAAGGGATTGGAATGTGTTTAATAAGATTAACGCGACGCTCGGGGAAGCGAACAATAATAACCGCCATACAAAGCCATTGGAAAACGCGCCCCGGCTAACTTTAACCGGAAACTGTAAACTTGGCAATGTCGAAATCATTTATGTTTAATAATGGATGCCAAAGATTGAAAAAAGTCCGTTCGGGTTCGAGCGGGCTTTTTTGTTCGCGTGCGCCGGATTAACGCATAAAACGGATGTCCTTTCCCTTTACCCCAATCGCCTCGAAACAGTCACAGGGCACATAGGTGCCGTGTTTGCCGGTTTCGAAACCGTGCTGATCGCTGCCCGGCACAAAGCATACGCCCTCATCCTTCATTGATGCGTAGGCTGCCCACATCATCCCCATGACCGGGGCCATGTTGTTGGCGCGGATGCGGTTGTGGGTTTCACCGTTGATTTCAACCGGTATACCTAACGCCGCCGCTTCCCTGCCAAGGCGCACGGTGTCGAACATAAAAAAAGCGTTGATTGCCTCCATGGAGTAATCGCGGAAGTTTTCACGGTAAGCCAGGGCGGTCGTCGCGGGTTCGATCGGGTTTTTTACCAGCCTGAAGTTGACGGAACTGCGAAACGGGTGGGCGAGATATACCGGCCGGCTGACACTTTTTGAAAACGCGGCTGCTTCCCGCAGCCTTTTGACCATCGCATCGGTGATCTCCTCCGCCGTGCCGTCGACGCCGGGCGGCTCGCAGATAAAATAATCGGACAGTTCCACCGCTTCGGGCCCCACGGCGCAGAAGTCCGTTTTCGGGCCGATTTCCGGCGCGAAAAAGAGCGTCATCTTTGGATAAACGCTTTTAAGGGCGTCCATCTCGGCGCGGTAGTCCGCGAGGCCTTTCATGCTTCGCTCATAGACAGGCGGCAGGATCGATGGCTTGCTTTCGGGCAGATATTTGCCGTAATGGTCCGTGCAGCCGACGAGACGGCGCCCCGTGACGGCGGCGTGGTCGAGGTGCTCCCTCAGGGTCCTGGCGCCGCGCTCCTGCCCTGCGTGGTAGTGAAAATCCATTTGATATATTTCCATTAGACCTATCCTTCCCGAAGTCTTCGCGTTAATATGCTCAGATTAGCTGATATGTATATTTATTTCAATATAAAGCTGATAAGGCTTTGTTTTATCGGTTGTATCTGCTTATTTGATGTTGATACAAACCAACCCGGCGATGCACAGTACAATGCCGATACCTTGATTAGTATGGATTACTTCTTTGTAAAGCAAGGCGCCGACCAATATCAGCGAAACGGCAAGCGCGATATTGGCCGCCAGGCTTCCCAAACTTATCGGCCAGCCGGCTCGGTAAAGATAGATATACCCTGCTTCAAGCCCGATGATAGCGATGCCCAAAACATAACTCGTCCAGTTGAGCTGCTTTAAATTCTGAAGGATATGATGCTTTTCCGCGGTGACAAGATAAATGCAAAACGAAATCACAGCGCCGGCAAGATAGGTGATCACCAACGATAAAAACGGATTAACTTTTCCGGGGGTTTCTTTCACAATGATGTTGTAAAAAACATTGGACACCACAATCAGCAGCAGCGGCCATAAATAAGCCAGCATATTTAAACATCTCCTTAAAAAATACCACCATAACTTGTATGGTGGCAACTTCAGACAATTTATCTTAGTTTCTCACAAATAAATGATATCAGAAATAATCATCAAATACAAGGCAAAAATCCGAAACAGTAAGTGTCGAGTAAACGTTGGCAATCCTTTATATGACAGAAAAAAGCAAGCCGAAAGACTTGCTTTTTTCAATTCGTAAGCGCGACGAATACAAACGGGCGCAGAATATCACTTTACGGTCTGTGCACCGGCACACGCCGCGGCAGTCCGTTTGTCCCGCCGAATTCAGATTCACTCCAATTCCAACAGCCTCCGATAAACCTCCACACCGTAAAGCAGCGCGTCTTCGTCAAAGTCGAAGCGGCTGTTGTGCAGGGGATGGTTGTTCTTGCCTCCTCCCGCGCCCAGGAAGATAAAGAGACCCGGCACAGCCTGCTGGTAACAGGCAAAATCTTCCGCGGCCATGACCGGCTCCACCAAAACCACATCCGACATGTCCAGATAGTTATAGAGGCGCTCCACCATGGGACGCGGATTGTATACACTGGGATAGCGCATTTTTTCGGTGATCTCGAACTTCGCTTCGGTGGCCACGGCCACGCCCCTTGCCATGGCGTGGATGCGGCTCATCAGCTGGTCGTACACCTCGGAGGACAGGACGCGCAAGGTCGCGTTCATCTCCACCCTGTCGGCGATCGTGTTCCTGGCCGTACCCCCGCAGATACGCCCGATGGTGAGAATGGCGTCGTGGTGGGGGTCCAGGTTTCTGGTGATGGCTGACTGAAGCATGGTGATGAACTCCGCCGAGGCCACAACCGCGTCCACGCCCAATTGGGGGCTGGCGCCGTGGGAAGAAAGACCGTGCGCCGTGATATCGAACTCGCAGCTCTGGGCCATCATAACGCCCCAGCGTATGCCGATCTTGCCCTTGGGCACGTCCGGCCAGAGGTGCATGCCGTAGATACGGTCAACTTTTGGGTTTTCCAGAACTCCCTCCGCCAACAGTCTGAATGCGCCGCCCCAGCCCTCTTCCCCCGGCTGGAACAGCAGGACCGCGTTGAATCTGAGTTTGTCCCTGGAGTGTGCGATCAACTCCGCCAGCAGCAGGAGCATCGTCATGTGGCCGTCATGTCCGCAGCCGTGCATCCGGCCCGGGTGAGTGGAGGCATACGCGGCTGATGTCTCCTCTTCCCTGTCCAGACCGTCCATGTCCGACCGGAAAGCGATGGTCTCTGCGGCCCCGGCCGCATACCAGACAGCCTTCAGTCCCGTCCCGGCAACGACCTCAAGCCTGTCCGGGGACAGGGCTCTCAGGCGGTCGGCAATGTAGCTGTGGGTCTTGCTTTCATTGAACCCCAATTCGGGTATTCGATGAAGATCCTGTCTGTACCCGACGCATTTTTCATACAGCGCCGCCACCTCGTCATGAATCTGCATTGGATCAATTCCTTCAGAGATAATATTTCAAGTTATGTTCATTATACTACCATATAATTATGATGCAAGGTGACAAATGTCATGTTTCATTCTTTTCCAGATGTTAATAAATCAGAGCATAACAATCTGTAATTATTATATCAGAAAGAAAGAGTGCTTTCTATACGTGTCACGAAATTGCCATTGCCGGTTATTTTGGCATGTCTTGCTCAACGAGCGTTATCTTACAGCAGAGGGCAGAGATTACCAGCTGCTTTGAGTGAACAGGCTCATGAAACAACACGGGAAGGAGGCGGCACCCATGCGAAAACTGAAAAGATACCGACCGACACAGTTCCGATTACCGGAATCATTCTATACCGAATTTGGCTATCTGTATATAAAAACAGCTCACCCAATCGGGAGAGCTGTTTTTTGAATAGTGATTATCGGTTGATCTAAATTCTCTTATTTCGGCAATTAGGACATAATCCTTCGAAAACCGCACGGTGTCTCTCAATTGTATAACCCGTTTTATTAGCTGCCTGTTCATCCAGCTCCGCATGGTACGGCAAGGGCACATCGCACACTGCGCCGCATCCTTGGCATAGCAGATGATAGTGCTTATCTGATTTACACTCAAAACGATCCATATGTGGAAGCTTTACCTGAAGAACCTCCCCCTGGCGAACTAAAATGTTAAGATTGCGATATACCGTGCCGCGACTGATCCTATCATCGATAGCTCGAACATCTAAATATATATGATCCGCACTGGGATGGTCGCAGCGCGCCCGAACAGCATCTAAAATTAACTGACGCTGTTTGGTGTTTCGCTGCTGCTTCATAAGATAACACTCCAATTAGTTAATATTTGTTTACATGGAAAGAGTAGCTTGGACCAATCCGTTATGATCCAGTTTGGAGAGCTCCTTAACTTTATCCATGTTCAGTCCGGCAGCTTTGGTGAAGCGTTCACCATATTCCGGATCGGCCAGATAACAGTGAACTGCATGGCGGTACTTGATATTTTCAGTAACAGAAGCCATATCTCCGGCTGTGTTTTCAATTAAAATTTGCTTCTTGTCTTCTGTCAGCACTCGCCACAAATTACCACCGGCACGGAAACAGTCGTCTGTTGGATCATCCTTCGGATCGTAGCGGTACATTGCACCTTCCAAATCAAGCGGCGGCTCCATTACTTCGGGCTGGGCGGTCCAGGCACCGTAACTGTTCGGAGTATAGGCCGGTGCGCCACCGTAGTTGCCGTCAACTCGCATTGCGCCGTCACGATGGTATTGATTGACCTCGACTTTTGCGCGGTTTACCGGGATGAGGTTGTGGTTGACACCAAGGCGGTAACGCTGCGCGTCGCCGTAAGAAAACAGCCTGCCCTGCAGGAAACGATCGGGACTAAATCCGATACCGGGCACCACATGTGCAGGTGTAAAGGCGGCCTGTTCAACTTCAGCAAAATAGTTCTCGGGATTGTGATTCAGTTCCAGAACACCTACCTCAATAAGAGGATACTCCGCGTGACGCCAGATTTTGGTGATATCAAAGGGGTTCTCATAATGATTTTTTGCTTGTTCCTCAGTCATGATTTGCACATACATCGTCCATTTGGGGAAGTCGCCGCGCTCAATTGCCTCGTAGAGATCCTTACCGTGGTACTCTCGGTCCATTCCGTTAATCTTTGCAGCTTCCTCATTCGAGAGGTTCTTAATGCCCTGTTGAGTCTTGAAATGGAACTTGCACCATACGCGTTCATTTTTTGCGTTGTAGAATGAGAAAGTGTGCTCTCCGAAGAAATGCATATTGCGGAAGGAAGCAGGGATGCCCCGATCACTCATGACAACGGTTATCTGATGGAAGCATTCAGGCAGTAACGTCCAGAAATCCCAATTGTTCTGTGCGGAGCGTCGGCCAGTACGGGGGTCGCGTTTTACGGCGCGGTTCAAGTCGGAAAAGTTATGTACATCGCGGATAAAGAAGGTAGGAGTATTGTTTCCGACCAGATCCCAGTTGCCTTCTTCAGTATAAAACTTGACGGCAACACCACGGATGTCACGCTCACAATCGGCCGCACCGCGCTCGCCTGCAACTGTGGAAAAACGAATAAACAATTCGGTCTCTGCACCGGGCTGAAGGACCTTCGCTTTGGTATACTTTGAGATATCATGGGTTACGGTGAGCTTGCCGTAAGCGCCCCACCCTTTAGCGTGCATACGGCGTTCAGGGATGACCTCGCGGTTGAAGTGCGCCATTTTTTCCATCAACCATACGTCCTGCATGACAACAGGACCACGCGGACCAGCTGTAATGGCGTTTTCGTTGTCGGCTACCGGCGCACCGACCTCGTTCGTGAGTTTTTTGTAATCGTTCATGATAATGCTCCTTTCGTTTTTTTGTATATGTAAATATCTCAGAGATATTTGCATCTAAAGAGACAGACACATCACCAGCATCCATAAATAAGCACAGGTTTTTGGCAGCATGAACATGCCGATTCTGGGATTTTTGTTTGCCCATAGTACGACCGGTAAATAAAATAGAAAGCTGAGAGCAATAGCGAGCCACATCTGACCAAACCCCGGGTTGATGCTTCTATGTAAAAAGAATAATCCGGCGACTAATGCACCTTGCAGAAAAAAAGGAATATTTCGTAAAACTCCCCATATTACCGGAGGATACCGCTCCTGCCATTTGTTTTGAGGAAGCAGGCAAAGAAAAATCCGTATAATTGTTAGCGCATAAACAGAGTAGGACCATCCGCTTATATCTTTCGGCGAAAAAATGAGCACTCCAATCTGCCAAAGAAGCAGATAAAACAATGACATGGTGATGGAAGTCACTTGCTTCCCGGTTCCGAGCGCCCTTTGCAGTTGTTCCTCTCTACCTGTCCTAATAACGAGGATGCGCGGAACCAGATGAAAAGCATCGCCGCCGACTAAAACCAAAGCCATAACTCCAGCCAGTGTACGCACAGAATTCCCGGACGAGTACATTAGAAGCGTTAAACCAAGAATGAGTGCTGCGGTTAGGTATAATAGATCGAATATTGCTTCGACAGTGCCAAATACACGTTTCATTCTGTCTTAGCCTTCTTTCTGTAGTTGGCTTTTGCCATCCAAAGGATGTGGCTTGTAACAGCAACACCGACAACGAGAAGGATTATTATTATCCAAAAGGTTCGAATGATTGCCATAGAAAGAAGCAGCATTCCCCATAACCAAATCATACTATGGCAGACAGTTTTACGTGAAAGACCCGTTCTATGTTCGTAGTTTTCGATATGCTCCCTGAAAAATGGAATTTTCATAATACAGGCTTTAATTCGAGGCGCTGAAGAGAAACAAGCGACAGATACTAACACAAAAGGAGTTGTCGGCCAGACAGGCAACAATAAACCAATTGCGCCCAACCCCAGAAACACAAATCCAAGTGCTGTAAGTAAAATTGTTTTCAATTGCAAATCATCACCACACTCTTTGTTGTTAATAGGACTCATTACTATTATATCATATGATTAAAATTTTTCAACAGGAAACACAAAAAACTCAAAAACAAAAACCCCTCGAATATGCCTTTTAAGCCCTATTAGAGCCAATAAAGCAACAAAACCACCTTTTTTGAGGTGGTTTTGTCGTATTAAGCCATTTTAGAATTGTGCCTACTAATAGCAATTTTGATATAATGGCACGAAAGTTCAGCAGGGGGTTGCATTTGGGGACAGGGGGTTGAATTTCCCGTTTAAAAATAAAAAGACACTATGCTACACCGAATTCCTTGGACTGCTCTGATCCTTCCTATACATATGATACCAAATTCTGGGAGTCTACTTTTTCAGCGCACTCCAAGTCAGGGTGGTAACGCGTAAAATTTTGTGCAAAATGATTTCTTTAAACGAAATACACGGCCGTTTTATGTTGACATAAGGGCATTTATATTATAAAATAATCAAAATAGAATATATTTGACGACAACATGCTCGGCGATTTAGAGAAATTAATACTCAATGTTTTGCCTGGGGCTTGCCGAGAACTTGTCGCCGTTTTACCAAATACGACAAAAAATGACCGATTATGACAAATTCATTGTATTAAAAAAATTATACCGCTATAATGTGCGCAAGCTATAGCGGGAACGAAAGTTGAATTTTTATGGGTATTAGATTCAGGTTTGTTCAGGATGAAGCGATTGAGGGCATAGATGTTATAATAATAGCCAAGGAAAAAAACGACGAAGTTGAAGCATTGCTGTCAAAACTGAGTTCGGATCAAAATCAGGTTGTTTCCGCATCAACGCTCTCTCAGGAACACAATATTATCACTGAGGACATTATTTCAGTTATGCGCGACGGCCGATATTTAACAGCTAAAACGCTGTCTGGCGATTATATTATTAAAGATACTCTGGCGCACATAGAAGAATTGTTAGATCCGACGTGGTTTGTAAAGATTTCTCAGTCCGAGATAATCAATTTAAAGTACGTAAAACGCTGGGATTTTGTCGGCAGCGGAGTTGTTCAAATTGAAATGAAAAACGAAATAACATGCTACACATCGCGGCGATATGCTGCATATATTCGTAAAATTTTAATAAAAGGAAAGTAAAAATGAAACATAGACTTATCACCAAAACCCTCACAGGCTTATTTATCGGTGCGCTTATCGGAAACGTTGTGACCTTGCTCGTCAACTATTTTACGGAGGGCAAGTGGATGATCTGTATGCCGGAACTTATAGAACGGTTCGGGCTGGGAGGTGCAATAGCATTGCAAACGCTGCTTTCCGGCATATTCGGTGCGATATCCTTAGGCAGCATGTGTTTTCACGACATAGATGGCTGGAACATGCTCCGTTCATCAATAGCGCATTGCCTGACGATACTCATAAGCTTTATCCCTGCAGGTCTCGCTCTCTATTGGTTTTCATTTGATATAAGTTCTATTTTAATAATATCGGGAGTTATAATTATATGTTATTCAATAATATGGCTGATAATGTACATACTTTGGAAGCGGGAAATGCGCGAAATGACAATTCTCAACGAAGAATACAATAAAAATTAAAAAATGAAAGTGGAACCGGTGTTGACTAAGTAACCCCTCAGTCAGATTCGCTGACAGGTCCCCAAAGATGAGGGAGAACCTTAAACATTAAAGCGAGCGCAAATTGTGCTCGCTTTTTTAATGTCTTTATTACAAAAATTCACCTGCAAACTACCGAATGCAACGAAAAATAACCGAATGCAACAAACGAATTGCCCACAAAATATTAAACTGTTATAATCGAACTATATTGTATTGACTCGATATAAAATACAATCATTAAAAGAAAGGACCGGTGTTTGGACAATGAAAAAGATATTTAAATCAACCATAGCCTTCTTATTAGCGTTTGTCATGATGTTCGGCGCTGCTCCGCTGGCGGGTTTGGCAGGGTTGGATTTAAAACTGCCTGGTTGGCTGAATTTTAATTGGCTGAAACTGGAAGCGAGCGCCGCGACCGAAGGGATCTACACCTATGAAGTCACGGACGGAAAAGCGACGATTACGAACTGCGATGATTCGGCAAGCGGGGCGATAATAATACCACCGACACTTGGCGGCTGCCCGGTGACGAGCATCGGGGATTATGCGTTTTATAGCTGCGACAGCCTGACGAGCGTGACGATTCCGGACTCCGTGACGAGCATCGGGGATTTTGCGTTTGGATGGTGCGACAGCCTGACGAGCGTGACGATCCCGGACTCCGTGCCGAGCATCGGGGAAGGGGCGTTTTATTGGTGCGGCGGCCTGACGAGCGTGACGATCCCGGACTCCGTGACGAGCATCGGGGATAGTGCGTTTGAATATTGCGAAAGCCTGACGAGCGTGACGATCCCGGACTCCGTGACGAGCATCGGGGTTAACGCGTTTTGGTGTTGCCGCGGCCTGACGAGCGTGACAATCGGCAACTCCGTGACGAGCATCGGGGCTAACGCGTTTTATAGCTGCGAAGGCCTGACGAGCGTGACGATCCCGGACTCCGTAACGAGCATCGGGGATAGGGCGTTTTATTGGTGCGAAGGCCTGACGAGCGTGACGATCCCGGACTCCGTGATGAGCATCGGGGATTTGGCTTTCGATAATACAGCCTGGTATAATAATCAACCAAATGGCCTTATATATGTAGGCAATGTCGCTTACAAATATAAAGGTACAATGCCGGCGAATACTTCGGTAGTCTTGAATACCGGTACGACAAGCATCGGGTATGGGGCGTTTGAAGGATGCGCCGGCCTGACGAGCGTGACGATCCCGGACTCCGTGACGAGCATCGGGGATGGGGCGTTTTTCGGTTGTTCCGGCCTGACGAGTGTGACGATCCCGGACTCCGTGACGAGCATCGGGAATGCTGCGTTTGAAGGGTGCACCAACCTGACGAGTGTGACGATCCCGGACTCCGTGACGAGCATCGGGTGGGATGCGTTTGCATATTGCTCCGGCCTGACGAGCGTGACGATTCCGGACTCCGTGACGAGCATCGGGGATGAGGCGTTTGCATCGTGCGACAGCCTGACGAGCGTGACGATCCCGGCCTGCGTGACGAGCATCGGGGATTATGCGTTTTATGGCTGTGATAATGTAACCATCTTTGGCGTTCCGGGCTCTTACGCTCAAACTTACGCGAATGACAACGATATCCCGTTTTCACCGCTGGCTGGATTTTGGCTGTCGAACCCGCCTGATAAAACAACCTATTTTCTTGGAGAAGACTTGAATATATCCGGGATTTCTTTAGTGGTTGTTGATGAGAGCGGTAATGTCACAGCAGTTGATGTTGGCGATTGCACAGTAAGCGGTTATGACGCGCAATCAATTGGCGAACATACAGTAAGCGTTACATACAATGGACAGACAGTATACTTTACTGTAACCGTTTTTGATCCTGAAACACTATTTATCTATGAGATAACGGATAATCAAGCAACAATAACCGGCTTTGACATTTCATATGCGGGCGATATGCTAATACCTTCAACGCTTGGCGGCTACTCCGTGACGAGCATCGGGGAGGCGGCGTTTGAAGGATGCGCCGGCCTGACGAGCGTGACGATCTCGGACTCCGTGACGAGCATCGGGAGTGGGGCGTTTGCATACTGCGACGGCCTGACGAGCGTGACGATCGGGAACTCCGTAACGAGCATCGGGGATTATGCGTTTTGGGATTGCACCGGCCTGACGAGCGTGACGATCGGCAACTCCGTGACGAGCATCGGGGAGGGGGCGTTTGCATACTGCGACGGCCTGACGAGCGTGACGATCCCTGACTCCGTGACGAGCATCGGGGAGGGGGCGTTTTCAAGCACCGGCTTGACGAGCGTGACGATCGGGAACTCCGTGACGAGCATCGGGGATTATGCGTTTTGGGATTGCACCGACCTGACGAGCGTGACGATCCCGGACTCGGTGACGAGCATCGGGGAGGGGGCGTTTTCTTATTGCACCAGCCTGACGAGCGTGACGATCCCTGACTCCGTGACGAGCATCGGGAATTTTGCGTTTGAAGGATGCGCCGGCTTGACGAGCGTGACGATCCCGGCCTCCGTGACGAGCATCGGGGATTACACATTTGCATCGTGCGAGAGCCTGACGAGCGTGACGATTCCTGACTCCGTGACGAGCATCGGGGATTGGGTGTTTGAAGGGTGCGAGAACTTAACCATCTTTGGTGTTCCGGGTTCTTACGCGGAAACTTACGCGAACACGAACAGCATACCGTTCCGGCCGCTCTATATCACCTCAGCCGCCGGTTCCGGGTGCGTGGTGAACGGCGAAATCGGCACGGTTTACGGCTTGCAGCCCGGTATGACAACGCAGCAGTTTGAGAGCGGCTTCGTCAATGTGGCCGGCGGCTATTCCCCGGAATACACGGCGGCTGTCATCGGCACCGGTACGGTGGTGAACATCATAGAGGACGCCACGAGCGGGGTAGTTGCAAGTTATACCATCGTCCTCTACGGCGACACCAACGGCGATGGTTTAATCAACGCTATAGACGCGGACATCTGCGCTCTGGTTCAAAACTGGACGATTGAATGGGACGAAACCGAAGACGCGGCGTTTCTGAAAGCCGGCGATGTCAACGGCGACGGGCAGGTTGACTCCATCGATGCGGATATTATCTCGCTGCATGAGAACTGGCTGGTGACGATTGACCAGACAACAGGGCTGGCAACCTAACACACTCTTTTATAAAAGCGATCCCGCAAGGCAGGCAGAACACCGGCTTTGCGGGATTTCTTTATGGTGTAAAATAACTTTTTTACGAAGTTGGGTGGATGTTCTATCAAAAAAGCTATTGTTAAAATCCGGGGTTAAAGAGTAACGGAACCTTTGATAGTGCTGGATTTACGCACACAAATCGTTAAAATTTTACCACTTGCGACGCTCAGTCAGCAGGGGAGGCAAAAGTCGCGGATGCATGAATCCATCGAACCGTCTATGCCAATTCGCCCGGCGGTGGGAGCAGACAATCTTCCGGATAGCGGAGATTAAACGGAGACCGACTTCGTCGTCGGCTGAGCCGTCCTTGACTGCCCGTACAAAATGTGATAAAATGCAAATATTCAGTATTGGAAAATTATATGCAGTCAGATGCACCACAATCTTAACAACGGCTGTTGCCGATTACATACAAATACTAACTTTGCACCCGGTACTAAAATCGGGAGCAGGACATACACAGCTCAAACAGCCAAATTCAACAGGACACAAAGCGTTACCCCGACGAACAAAATCGTTGCACTTGCCGAAAACGGAACTATGTATGACCTGGAAATCGCCGCAATGTCAAACACGCGTTGGGCGTGGTTTTGCGCCTGGGTAGGTCAATTTGTCGTGGAAGACGGGGCTTATTCGGAATGGTACACCGAGGAGGTAATGCTTAAAAAGGTCTATCAAAGTGCAAATGTAATCACGCTTGATGAACTCCCGGAATTATACAAATAAAACAAAGAAAACAGTAATATCGGAGGAATAAAAATGGCTGAAATTATAGGAAAACAAATTAAGAACATTCCGTGGCAAGACAAACCCGAAGGTTGTACCGAGCCTGTCTGGCGTTATACGGAAAACCCGATAATCGACCGCACATTTGTCAAAGATGCAAACAGCATTTTCAATTCCGCTGTTGTGTCGTTCGGGGACGGCTTTGCGGGCGTTTTCAGAATGGATGACATAACGAGAGATCAGTTCCTTGTTACCGGCTTCAGCAAAGACGGTATTCATTGGAAGCTGAACGACAAAAAGATATTCCACGGCTATGATCCTCGACTTTGTGAGATTGACGGTAAATTTTATCTTTCATGGGTAGTGCACACCGACAGAGGAACTTCCATTGGCGTTGCCTCGACAACCGATTTTGAAGCATGGGATAGAATGGAAAACGCTGTTCTTCCGGTATCAAGGAACGGCGTGCTGTTCCCGCGCAAAATCGGTGGAAACTATATGATGTTTACAAGGCCCTGCGACAAGGGGCACACACCCTACGGAGATATCTTTTTAAGTCAAAGTCCCGATCTTACATATTGGGGTAAGCATCGTTTCACAATTAAACCCGAAAACAACTGGGAGATGACCAAGGTCGGTGCCGGTCCGACTCCTATTGAAACAGACGAGGGCTGGCTTTGCTTTTATCACGGTGTCATTACAAGCTGCAACGGCTTCACTTACAGCATGGGTGCTATGATAACCGATATAAATGAGCTATGGAAGGTTCTTCGCAGAGCGAGCTGCTATCTTTTGAGTCCGAGAGAACAGTATGAATTTGTCGGCGATGTTCCCAATGTTGTTTTTCCCTGTGCCGCACTTGCAGACAGCGAAAGCGGGAAAATCGCTATATATTACGGCGGTGCTGACACTGTGGTCGGCTTAGCTTTCACGACGGTAGATGAGGTACTGGCTTTTATTAAGGATCATGAGCTTCAAAAGTGAGAATTAAAGGAGCACTGTCATGGAAAAAATTCTGACGGATGGTATGCGTTTTATTGATACTCTCGGAAGATACTTAATAGAGGTGGGGAAGCTTTACCTGCAGGAGGTACGGTTGGTACGGATTCACAGATTCAATTATTGAACAATTCGGGAGCGGTTATCGACTCAAAGATAATAGTTATATACGGCGACACCAACGGCGACAGCTTAATCAACTCTATCGACGCGGACATCTGCGCGCTCGTCCAAAACCGGATGGTTGAGTGGAATGAAACGGACGACGCGGCGTTTATCAAAGCCGCTGATGTCAACGGTGACGAGCGGGTTGACGCTGTGGACGCGGATATTATTTCGCTTCATGAAAACTGGCTTGTGACCATTGACCAGACAACCGGGCTGGCAACCTAACACACTCTTTTATAAAAGCGATCCCGCAAGGCAGGCAGCATACCGGCTTTGCGGGATTTCTTTATGGTGAAAAATAACTTTATTGCGAAGTTGGAACGGCCTCGGCGGTATTTCGCTCACGCTCAACATCCAGAATTTCAACAACAATTCCTTGCAGGACACTCGTGCAGCGGCTGAGTAATTGAACCGAGAGGCGGTAGATGCTGTTATTTCACCGTGACAAACACACCTTCGCCGCTTTCGAGTGTTATTAAAAGCTTGCCGGAATTGAAGCTTTGCGCTTCACCTTTCTGATAAACAGTTGCGGTTTTGTCTTTGTCGAAGTTCATCGCAAATTTCGCGTCTGAATCATTTTGAAGCTCGCTCATATTGACAACAGTATAAGCATTTGATTCTCCGTCTTTACCGTCAAAGCAGCCCACAAGCAACGGGTCACACGAGGTGATGCGGGGATTTTCGGTTGTCGGCGGCATCAGGAAGGCATCCTCGTAGCAGCCCGCACAATCAAGCTTATTGAGAAGGTATGCGCCCTTATTTGAATAATCGCCGTAAATATCCGCAAAGCTGTGAAGCTCCTCGGTTACCTCCTGAATTGCGTAATATGTCGGTGTGCGGTTTCCGTCGGCATCAATGGCGTGCGAGTCGAAATCCCACCAGCCGCCGTCGTAGCACGCAAAGATTATCGCCTTGCCGCCGAAGGAAAGAGTGACATACGACTGCCAGCGGATATCCTCCGGTTCATCACATTGGCTCGGATAGACGGTATCGGTTCTGACTTGACCGGTGCACTGTGCAATAACCCACAAATCGCGTCCGGTTTCCCTGCACGCCTCACCGAGAATATCAAGATTGCGAAGCCACGGACGAATAGTGCGCTTCCCACCGTCTGAGGTTTCGTTGAGCGGGTAAATGTCGGCACAGATATAGTCGGTGTCAATTTTGTTAATATAGTCGGAAATATATCTCTTGTAACGGTCAACCTCCTCGGTTGCGGCATCACGGCGGTAGAAAAGTCGCTGATTTTTGTCGCTTATCTGAGCCTCAACTCCAAGCTGTTCGCCGCTTGCATACATCGGGAAAAGATTGATGAGTGCTATTTTGCCGTCGGTTTGTGAGTAAAAATGGTCTGTAACCGCCGCAAGGTCGGAAAACGCCTGCGTTTTCGGCTCATCGGTGAGGTCGTGACCCCAAACACTTTCATGCTCACATACATAGCTTGCACCGTCAAGCTTGAGCCACTCGGAAAGCTTACCGTAGGGCAGAGACGCATAGCTCTTTGCGATAACTCCGAGAGAGTATTCATCACACAAATTGAGGAAGTCCTCGGTAACATCGGAAACAACAAAGTCAAGCCCTGCCTGCTTTGCATATTGCACATATGCTTCCCCCTTGTGCGCCATACTGTAGCCGCCGATGAGAAGTCCTGAGTTGTCGAAATCGTAATCCTGCCTTGTTGCGGTTATCGGCTCGCCCTCGGTAAAACCGATAACAGTGCCTAAAGCAGATTGCTGCGGGATGATAATACACATTAACAGAATAAATGCTCTGAACAGCCTATCGACAAAATTCATAATTGTTCCTCGTTTCTAATGTAAAGATAAAAAAATTTTTTAGATAAATCCAAATTTTTCGCATTAATTATTCCACATTTCCACGCACAATACAACCACAAGGCGGTGATTTAATGGACTCATTCACATTCAACGGGCAAGTATCATCGGACTTCGGCTTGCTCATTTCAGACAAGGACATCTACTCTGCACCTGCGCGTGAAGCCTGTCCGGGGACAGGGCTCTCAGGCGGTCGGCAATGTAGCTGTGGGTCTTGCTTTCATTGAACCCCAATTCGGGTATTCGATGAAGATCCTGTCTGTACCCGACGCATTTTTCATACAGCGCCGCCACCTCGTCATGAAGCTGCATTGGATCAATTCCTTCAGAGATATATTTTAAGTTATGTTCATTATATTACCATATAATTATGATGTTGCGCTGCTCTCAATATCTTTGAGTGTTTTTCCATCCTCTGTTTTCCACTCAACATTTCCATTTGAAGGTGCACCGAGAACAAAGGCTGATGCTCCGGAGGGGGTCTTGAATAGAAAGTCTCGCAGCAATACATTATTATCATCAATATTCTGCTTGTTGGCTTCTCTTTTTTCTTTTACACTATCCGGGCAACTGGGCACACAGTCTTTGCGAATCACGCTACCGGAAAGCACAACGATGCCCTCATTTGTAAGCTTGCATTTTGCATTTGCTCCGTTACGTTTGATAAAGAAAATCTGATCTTCTCCTGTTTCTGTGGATTCATTTGTCGTTGCCGGTAACGTTTGCAACAAGGATTCAAATACTTTGTACCCAAGCGTACCCATTACAATCCTTGCGTAATCGAGGAATTCCTCAAGTTCGCTTTCCTTTTCTTCTGTTATGTGCCCGGATGTCGGGTCATTTCCATTCTTGACTATGTACCGTTTTGCATCTATCGCTAACTTACAGAAGCGATTTTCAAGGTAGCTTATTTCCGTTGGGCCGAAGGAGTTGTTTGAAGTGGTAAAAACGACAGCCTCAGTCCAGTATTCCTTGTCCGGATTACGCTTATGCTCTTGCAATCGATAAAGAATCCCTTCGCCGTTTTTCCTTACGCCCGCCTGGCCAATATATACCAAGTCATCACTGGTTTGGTCGGATGTGCCGAATAGGAAGTATACACCACTCTGAGAGAGGTCATCGCGCCCTTTGCATTTATCAATCTCGTTACGCGGTATCTTATAGGCTACCCCGGTCCAATTTGCCAGTGTACATTTGATGCGGCCGGTTGGGGTTCCATCCATTAAGAATAGATTTATGCTTTTACCTCGTATTGCCATTGATTTACACCTCTTCTATGTATGTTAACTCGCAAAAATTATCATTAGCACTGCTAAGAAGGAGAAAGCGATTATCGACATTCCCGAACGTTTCATTCAAATACAAATCAGATAGCATGAGAGGAACATCCATAAGCAATAGGTTTAATGCCTGGAGACTGTATCTTGTCGTTAAATGCTATTCTTCCTCATTGGGCGATCCGGTGAACTGGAGATTTCTGTACGGATATATTATCACACAGGGCCGGGTGGAAGTCAATCCGGAGCAGGCGGATATTGTCCGGATGATTTACGGGTTATATCTGAACGGATTCGGTTACACACGGATTATCAAGGAACTGGAGGAACGGAGAGTGCCCTGCTACTTCGGCGGGAAATGTTCAACCAAGCAGTGCTGTTTTTCCAGCCGCATCGTTTGCGGTGAGTGCGGATGTGCATACGGCAGCAAGCTATGGCACAGCACCGACAAATACCGGCGCACCGTGTGGCAATGCAACGCCAAGTTCATCAACGAGAAGAAATGCTCAACGCCGCATTTGTATGAAGCCAATATCAAGGCAATGTTTATTGAGGCATTCAACAGTTTTTTCACCTGCCGAAACGAAATACTGTCGGCCTATTCGGGCATCATTAAGGAACTGACGGACAACACGGCGCTTGAGAAAGAGGCCGCAGACCTCCGCGCCGAGCGCGATGTGGTGTTGGAGCTCATGCGGCAATGTGTTCGGGAAAATTCATCTGCCGGCTTAGACCAGAGAGAATACCGGGACAAGTATGACGCTCTGATTCACCGTCACGAAACCGCTAAAACCAGGCTCGGTGAAATAGACAGCCTGATAAAGGCCCGAAAAACAAAGCTCAAAAACATCGAAATGTTCATGCAAACGCTGAAAGCCCGTGATAGCCTGCTGACGGAGTTCAATGAAGGTGTGTTCATCGCTGTAATTGAAAGCATCACGGTCTTCACCGGCAAAGAAGTTTTAATCAAGTTCAAGGACGGTACGGAGCTGCCCTGGACAATAAAATAGGGACATTTACATGCCCGTAAGGTTGGCTGCGTTGGCCTTCCTTACGGGCTTGTTTTTTATTTATACGATATTGATAATTGAAAATTAGTGTGATATTATATTTTTATATTAATCATTACAATAAAATATGAAGGGCTGTTGAATAATGAAAAAGATATTGAGGTCAACCTTAGCATTCTTATTGGCGTTTGTCTTGATTTTCGGCGCGGCGCCGATGTCCGGTTTTTCCGGCCTGAACTTCGGCTGGTTTAAGGTCGAAGCGAGCGCCGCCACCGAAGGCATCTACACCTATAAAGACAGCGGAGGGGAATCGACAATTACCGATTGCGATGATTCGGCAAGCGGCGCGATAACGATACCCTCAACACTCGGCGGCTGCCCGGTGACGAGCATCGGGATCGACGCCTTTGCATTGTGCTCCGGCCTGACGAGTGTGACGATCCCGGACTCCGTGACGAGCATCGGGAATTTTGCGTTTAATGGGTGCACCGGCCTGACGAGCGTGACGATCCCGGACTCCGTGACGAGCATCGGGAATTTAGCGTTTTATGGGTGCACCGGCCTGACGAGCGTGACGATCCCGGACTTCGTGACGAGCATCGGGAATAGGACGTTTTGGTATTGCACCGGCCTGACGAGCGTGACGATCGGGAACTCCGTGACGAGCATCGGGGATTCTGCGTTTTATAGCTGCACCGGCCTGACGAGCGTGACGATCCCGGACTCCGTGAAGAGCATCAAAAATGAGGCGTTTCGAGATTGCACCGGCCTGACGAGCGTGACGATCGGCAACTTCGTGACGAGCATCGGGGATGGGGCGTTTGCATGGTGCACCGGCCTGACGAGCGTGACGATCCCGGACTCCGTGACGAGCATCGGGGGTTGGGCATTTGCATATTGCACCGGCCTGACGAGAGTGACGATCCCGGACTCCGTGACGAGCATCGGGGATTATGCGTTCTATGGCTGCGATAATCTAACCATCTTTGGCGTTCTGGGCTCCTACGCGGAAACTTACGCCAATGAAAACAGTATTCCTTTTATGCCTGATTGTCTCTCCTATGACATCGTAGGAGGGAAAGCGACAATTACGGATTGCGATGAATCGGCAAACGGGGATATCACGATACCCTCAACACTTGGCGGCTGCCCGGTGACGAGCATCGGGGATTACGCCTTTGCATGGTGCTCCGGCCTGACGAGCGTGATAATCCCGGACTCCGTAACGAGCATCTGGTTTTACGCGTTTGAAGGGTGCACCGGCCTGACGAGCGTGACGATCGGCAACTCCGTGACGAGCATCGGGGAGTCGGCGTTTGAAGACTGCGACGGCCTGACGAGCGTGACGATCCCGGACTCCGTGACGAGCATCGGGCGTTGGGCTTTCGATAATACAGCCTGGTATAATAATCAACCAAATGGCCTTATATATGCAGGCAACGTCGCTTACGAATATAAAGGGACAATGCCGGCGAATACGGTAATAACATTGAAATCGGACACAAAGGGTATTGCCGATAACGCATTTTATGACTGCTCCGGCTTAACAAGCGTAACCATACCGGACTCCGTGACGAGCATCGGGAATTGGGCGTTTCAAGACTGCACCGGCCTGACGAGCGTGACGATCGGGAACTCCGTGACGAGCATCGGGAATGGGGCGTTTCAAAACTGCACCGGTCTGACGAGCGTGACGATTCCAAACTCCGTGACGAGCATCGGGGATTATGCGTTTTTCGATTGCTCCGGCCTGACGAGCGTGACGATCCCGGACTCCGTGACGAGCATCGGGGGTTATGCGTTTCAATATTGCTCCGGCCTGACGAGCGTGACGATCGGGAACTCCGTGACGAGCATCGGGGTTTACGCGTTTATCCGTTGTACAAAGTTAACAACAGTAAATTACAACGCAACTAATTGCACATCGATGGGTAGCAGAATTTACCCGGTTTTCGAATATTGTATCGCGTTGACGACTGTTAATATCGGAGAGAATGTAACCAACTTACCCGCCTGTGCGTTTTATGACTGCTCCGGCTTAACAAGCGTAACCATACCGGACTCCGTGACGAGCATCGGGGAGGCGGCGTTTTTCAATTGCACCGGCCTGACGAGCGTGACGATCCCGGACTCGGTGACGAGCATCGGGGGTTGGGCATTTGCATGGTGCACCGGCCTGACGAGCGTGACGATCGGGAACTCCGTGACGAGCATCGGGGATTATGCGTTCTATGACTGCGATAATCTAACCATTTATGGTATTCCGGGCTCAACCGCGCAAACATACGCGGACACGAACAACATCCCGTTCAAGCCGCTCGCGTACGATGTGACCTTCGACGCGAACGGCGGCACGGGTACAATGGCCCCGCAGAGCATCGACTTTGACGCGACGCAAGCGCTTGCCCCGAACACATTTACAAGAACGGGCCATACATTCGCCGGATGGAACACAGCCGCGAACGGAAGCGGCACGGCGTACACGGACGGCGCGAACTACACGATGGTTACCGAAGGCGCGACGCTGTACGCGCAGTGGACGGCGAATCCGTACCTTGTGACCTTCGACGCGAACGGCGGCACGGGCGGCTGGAGCCAATCGCTTGCTTTCGGCAGTACGCTGACACCGCCGGCAGTGAGCCGCGAAGGCCATACCTTTGCCGGCTGGAGTCCGGAGCCGCCCGCGGCGGTACCGCTTGACGGCGCAACTTATGTCGCTCAATGGACTCCCAATGTATATGACGCGGTCTTTCTGGTCGATGGCAGCGAATACGCCAGAATACCCACCGTCTACGGCGAGGCCGTTGTGCCGCCCGCCGACCCCTTAAAAGCCGGTTTTACCGGCTGGAGTCCGGTGCCCGGCACGATGGGCGCGGGCGACGAAACCTATGTGGCGCAATTCTGTTCGGTGATGATCACGGTTGACGGCAGCGACATCGGCCCCTCGCACGCGGTGAAAGTGCCGCTGTTTACAATGTTCAAAGACTGCCCGGTGCAGTTGGGCTATGTCACCGACGCGGATCCGTCGCTGCGTGTGGAGTTCACATCCGATAACGAGCGTGTCACGGTTGACAGCACGGGCCTGGTGACCAACCTGGGCAACAGCGGCCGTGAGGCGAACATTACCGTGACCGTCTATGACGAAAATGACAATGCGCTTGTCAGCGACAGTGTCATGATTTCCTTCTACAAATTCAAGTGGGAGATGCTCTTCAACTGGCTGATGCAGCTGCTGGGCATGATTACCTGAATCAGAAATATTTGATTTGACGCGGCCGGGTGCAAACGCGCATCCGGTCGCGCGGGGATAACACAAACAACACCGCCGCGTTCTAACCGGAAGAGGAACGCGGCGTTTTCTTTGTGCTGTTGCTGCCGGAAAGTGGAAATATGCGCTGAATGGCGTATAGAAAATGCTTAAAATTGTAATTAAGATATTGGACTGCGCTGAGAAAAGTAGACTCTGAAAAAAGGTATGAAAAGGCAAACGGGCGTCTTGCGGAGGTGACGAGCGGGTTGACGCCGTGGACGCCGATATCATCATCCTGCACGAAAACTGGCTTGTGACCATTGACCAGACAACGGGCTTAGCCGGTTGATATGCACCTCGGAACGAGAAATATAATTCCCCTTTCATACTATTCCTCGAAAGGTATACAATTTCTCGATAGGTAAAATTTCCCAGTGAGCGGTGCATTTTTTATAATGCCAAAAGTGAACTCCAAATTTTACCAGAAACAGCGAAATCTTTTACTGTTATTGTGCCGGAATGAACTTAAAAATCCCTCAAATATGCCGTTTTAAGCCCTTTTAGAGCCGATAAAGCAACAAAACCACCTTTTTTGAGGTGGTTTTGTCGTATTAAGCCATTTTAGAATTGTGGTGGACGTTGAGGAACTCGAATCCCCGACCCTTCGCACGTCAAGCGAAAGCTCTACCAGCTGAGCTAAACGTCCGCATTCCGCGCCGCTTTCGCGGTGCAGAAGTTATTATATAGGAAACGCATTCAAAATGCAAGAGGAAAATCTGTTTTTTATTATGTTCTGAACCGGAAATTATGTTTTCAGCATAGCGTCAAGCAGCAGCATCGCGATGACCCCCGGCGTTCCCGCAACGACACCCGTGCCCAGCGTGTACCAGTTCACGGCGATGGTGACGCCGCTGACCATTCCCAGCACATTGACCGCGAAAATCGCCGCGATTCCCTGCAAGGCCGTCAGCAAAAAGCTGCGGATTCCCTTGCGCGAGCCGATCATCGTGCCGAGTATGACGGTTCCGCCGCCTATAACGATAATCCACAGAATGATTTTCACGGCAAGGTTCATTTAACTTTTTCAACCTCCTTCCGTAGATGCTGGACGCCCCAAAAGGCGGTATAATCTTTGCTTTCTAAACGCTGCTCTTTGGCCAGCCTGATTAAATAGCGGTAACGCGCCTTGAGCGCCTCGAGCTCAAAAATGGCCGCTTCCACAAGGTCGTCGTCCTCCTCGTATTCAAAGCGGTTGTAGGCGTTGGCTATCGAAGCGTTCAGGCCCCGGATTTCCTCAAGCAGCTTGTCGTCGTCGCTTTTCTCTTCCGTGTTTTTTTTCAGCTTTTCCAATGCAAACAGCTTCAGCGTGTTTGTCATCGCTTTGCCCTCCCGTCGTTTTCCCCGCGTTTGGTTTTCGGCCTTGTTAATATGTATAGCAATTATTGGACAAATATGATAATATAATTCAAGATATTTGAAGCACCGTCGAGGTGCTTTCTGTTTGAAAGGTGAGCGTATGAACTATCCCATGCTGCTGCGGCCGGCCGTTTCCGAACTCGTATGGGGCGGCACGAGGCTGATCGAGGAATACGGCATAAAGACCGACAAAAAAAACGCCGCCGAGGCGTGGGTGCTTTCCTGCCACCCGAAAGGGGAAAGCGTCATCCTCAACGGTTCTTTCGCGGGCAGGCCTCTGCGCGAGGCGGTTGAGGCGAACCCGGCCGTCTGCGGAGAAAAGGGCAAAGCGTATAAGCAGTTCCCGCTGCTCATCAAATTCATCGACGCGAAAGACGATTTGTCTGTCCAGGTCCACCCGGACGAAGCCTACGCGGCGAAATCCGGCGGCGCGGGAAAAACCGAGGCCTGGTACATCCTCGACTGCGACGAGGGAGCGGAGCTCGTCCTCGGTTTCAAGAGCGAAATCGGCGAAGAGGAATTCCGCGAGGCCGTTCAAACCGGTACGCTAATGGACAAAGTGCAAAGAGTAAAGGTTAAAAAAGGCGATCTGTTCTATATTGAGGCCGGAACCTTGCACGCTATTTGTAAAGGCATATTACTTGCCGAAGTGCAGCAGAGTTCCGACACGACCTACCGGATTTTCGACTACAACCGCCCGGGGCTCGACGGCAAACCGCGCGAGCTGCACATCGGCCACGCGCTCGCCGTCACCCGCCGGGAACCCTTTGATTTCAAGGCGAACCGGCGTCACGACGAGGGAGGGGAGAGGAGCCTGCTGCTTTCGAGCGCGTTCTTTTCCATCGTTTCTCTGGAGGTTTCCGGCGCGATGAACGGCGAGGCGGATGACACATCGTTTGTTTCTCTGCTGGCCTTAGAGGGTAAAGGGAAATTGCTTTACAACGATATAGTTCTGGATATACAAAAAGGCACCGGGATTTTCATTCCGGCGGCCCTCGGGGAGTACCGGTTGGAGGGCAAAATCAAACTGTTGGAAACGAGGTTGTAAAACGGGGGACCTATGGCTATCATCAGCGCGCAAAATGTGTCAATGGGCTTTGGCGAAAACACGCTTTTTGAAAACGCTTCGTTTGAATTGGCGGCCGGCGAGAGGGTAGGCCTCGTCGGCGCGAACGGTACGGGCAAAACGACCCTTGTCAAACTGATAACGGGTTCGGCCCAACCGTCGGAAGGCGCCGTCTATACCGCGTCCGGCATCCGTTTCGGCTTGATGGAGCAGCACGCGTGCGCCGGCTCGAAGCGCGGCGTCTATGACGAAATGCTGTCGGTGTTTGAGTATTTGATGAAGACCGAAAAGGAACTCGAAGCGCTCGCGTCAGCCATCCATGAAGGCGCCGAAGATATCGACGGCCTCATCGCCCGCCAAAACAATCTGACCGAGGACTATGAGCGCCTCGGCGGGCTGACCTACCGCAGCCGCACAAACTCCGCCCTGGCCGGCCTCGGGTTCTCGAAAAATGACTTTGATTTGCCCTGCGCCAAGCTCAGCGGCGGCCAGAAATCGAAGCTTTCCCTGGGCAAACTGCTGCTGAGCCGCGCGGAGTACCTCTTGCTCGACGAGCCGACCAACCACCTCGACATCGACAGCGTGGAATGGCTCGAAAATTTTCTGCGCGATTTCAAAGGCGGCGCGCTCATCATCTCGCACGACCGCCTGTTCCTCGACAGGGTGACGCAGAAAACCCTGGCGATCGAGCATAAGAAAATAACGCTCTGGGACGGCAACTATTCGCGCCATCTCCAACTGAAAGCGGAAAGGGAAGCCATCGAGTTAAGGCAGTACCGGAACGAAATCAAAGAAATTCACCGCATCGAGGGCATCATCGAGCAGCAGCGCCGCTGGGGGCGCGAAAAAAACATTATAAAAGCCGAGAGCAAAGAAAAAATGCTCCAAAAAAAACGCGCGGCGCTCGTCAAACCCGAAGGGCAGGAGGATACCCTGCGTTTTGGCTTCAAACCCGAAGCCGCGGGCGGCAACGAAGTGCTGAAAGTCGACAAGGCCGCCAAAGCCTTCGCCGCGCCGCTGTTTGAGAATGTGACCTTCCGGCTTTTCAGAGGCGAAAGAACCTTCCTCCTCGGGCCCAACGGCTGCGGCAAAACGACGCTCATGCGCATTATCGCCCGCGAGCTCCCGCCCGACAAAGGCGTGGCCGCCACAGGCGCCGGTATTCGAATCGGTTACTTCCACCAAACCCTGGAAGGGCTCCATGACGAGAAATCGGTGCTGCGCGAGGTATGGGACACCCGGCCGGATTTGACCGAGACCGAAATCCGCAAAGCCCTTGCCGTATTTTTATTCAAAGGCGACGAGGTTTTCCGTCGCGTCGGCACCTTCAGCGGCGGCGAAAAGGCGCGGGCGTCGCTGTTGAAACTGATGCTCTCCGGCGCGAATTTCCTGCTGCTTGACGAACCGACGAACCACCTTGACATTCCGTCGCGCGAGGCGGTCGAACGCGCGCTGCTCGACTTTGAGGGCACGCTGCTCATCGTTTCGCACGACCGCTATTTCATCAATAAGCTCGCGACGGGCATCCTGCTGTTGACACCGGGAGGCGTTGAGCGCTTCGAGGGCAACTACGACGAATGTTTCGAAAAAATGCGCGATATCCTGCTCACGCTGCGCCCGGGCGTCAAAGAAGCGCCCCCGCCCAAACCCAACGAATTCAAACTTCGCAAGGAGCGCGAGAGCGAACAAAAACGGCTCGCGGGCAAAATCCGGCGTCTCGAACAAACGATTGAGGCGGTTGAGAAACAGGCCGCCGAACTCGCCGCCGAATTGGAAAAGCCGGAGATTGCCGCGGATTACGAAAAGGTGCTCGAAATCAGCGCGCGGCTCGATGCCGCGAACACACGCCTCGAGGAACTCCTCGCCGAGTGGGAAACCCTCGCCGGCGGATCTTGAGCCCTACATTTACACGAAACGAGTATCTTTGCAGAGTAGGGCGGGGGCTTGCTCCCGCCGCAAACGTGTAAAAAGCTCATACTTTATGTGTTAGGCTGATTGGTAAAACAAACACAGGGCAGGGGCTCCGCCCTTACCGTTTCACCGCGCGATATTTTCAGGTTCCGGCGGGAGCAAGCCGCCCGCCCTGCAAATAAAGGCAAACGTTTCATGATGACGGGCAGCGCGGTGCGCAAAAAAACCTCCCTTTATGATTGGGGAGGTCGTTTTATATTCAGCTTTGTAAAACATGGCTCCCTCCGATGAGGTAATTCCCCTGTTAGGGGAAATGTCACGCAGTGACAAAAGGGTGCCTGCTTTCGGAGAAAGGCTGTCGAGCGTCAGCGAGACGGAGTGAGGGAAGGGTTCCTGCGCCTATCTTCCGCTTTCCTTCTGTCCGTAGTACGCGCCGGGGCCGTGCTTTCTTTGATAGTGCTTCTCCAGCAGGTATGGCTCGATCGGTTCCGTCCGGCCTAAAGCCTCCGTGTGCCACGCGAGCATCGCGACCTCCTCGAGCACGGCCGCGTGCTCAACCGCTTCCATGCAGTCGCCGCCCCAGGCGAACGGCCCGTGCGAGCCCGCCAGAGCCGCGGGCACTTCTTTGTAGTCGATGCCGAGTTCGCCGAAAAGCCGGGTAATCGATCTGCCGGTGTTCAGCTCATAGTCGCTTTCGACCTGCGCTTTCGTCAGCGCCCTTGTGCAGGGGATAAACCCGAAGGCGAAATCCGCGTGCGTCGTGCCGTAAGGCGGAATCGGCTTGCCCGCCTGCGCCCGGACGGTGGCCCACCGCGAATGCGTGTGGACGACGCCGCCGATAGACGGGAAGCTGTTGTAAAGGTGAATATGCGTCGGCGCGTCGGTGGAGGGGTTGCGATTGCCCTCCGCCTTTTTGCCGTTCAGGTCCAAAAGCACAATGTCGTCCGGCGTCAGCGCGTCATACGGCACCCCCGACGGTTTAATCGCCACCAGGCCGCTTTTCCGGTCAATGCCCGAGGCGTTGCCCCAGGTGAACACCGCGAGGCCGAGTTCCGCGAGCATCTTGTTCGCCCTGCAGACATCCTCTTTGAGTTTCTCGAGCATCAGCCGTTCACTCTCCACGCCATGTCGTTATAAAACAGCTCTTTGCGAAAATCCGGTATCGCCGTATCTTCGCCGATATGCAGGAATTCGATGCCGCACATCTCCGCGAAGTCGGCCATCTGCCCCGCCGTCAAATCAAAACTCAGCGCCGAATGGTGCGCCCCGCCCGCGAGTATCCACGCCTCGGCGGAGGTTTTCAAGCTCGGCGCGGGTTTCCACAACACGCGCGCGACCGGCAGCTTCGGCATATCGTACGGCTGCTCGACACATTCGATGTCGTTGACAATCAGGCGCAGCCGGTTGCCCATGTCGACGAGCGACGCGACGATGGCCTTACCCGCCTTGGCCTTAAAAACGGCCCGCGCCGGCGGCTCTTTTCCGCCGATGCCCAAAGGATGCACCTGAATCTTCGGCTTTTCCGCCGCGAGCGTCGGGCAAACCTCAAGCATATGCGCCCCGAGTATCATCTCGTTGCCCGGCTCAAAATGGTAGGTGTAGTCCTCCATGAACGCCGTGCCGCCGCCCTTCCCCGCGGCCATGAGCTTCATCACACGCACGAGCGCCGCGGTTTTCCAGTCGCCCTCCGCCGCGAAGCCGTAACCCCGGCGGGATAAATCCTGAACGGCCAGGCCCGGCAGCTGCCTCAAACCGTGCAGATCCTGAAAGTTGGTGTGAAACGCGCCGAAACCGCCCTGAACCAGGAACTTGTTAAGAGCAACCTGAAGCCTTGCCTGGTATTTCACCGCCTCAATATCATCGGTGTCAAGGATGTAATGCCGGCGGTACTCTTCCATTTGCCCGTCGATTTCCGCGCTGTCGACGCTGTCAACGGCGTCCGCGATGTCGCCGGCGCCGAAGTGGTCGACCTGCCAGCCGAGTTTGATTTGCGCCTCGATTTTATCGCCCTCGGTCACCGCGACGTCGCGCATATTGTCGCTGATTCTCAAAACCCGCAGCCGTTTGCTTTCGAGCGCCCCGACGGCCGCGCGCATCCATTCGCCCGTTTCCCGCGCGAATTCCTCCGCCTGCCAGTGCCCGGCGATGACCTTCCTCGGCAGCCGCAGGCGCGCCGCGATGTAGCCGTGCTCCCTGTCGCCGTGCGCGCTCTGGTTGAGGTTCATGAAGTCCATGTCGATGGTTTCCCACGGGATGTCGCGGTTGAACTGCGTGTTGACATGCAGGTACGGCTTGCGCAGGGCCGAAAGCCCGGCGATCCACATTTTTGACGGGGAAAAGGTATGCATCCAGGTGATAACGCCCGCGCAGTTTTCGTCCGCGTTGGCCCCGGCGGCGAGCGCCGACACTTCGGCGGAGGTTTTCGCGCACGGTTTGCAGACGACGCGGCAGGGGATAAGCGGGTTCTCGTTTAAACCCGCCGCGATTTTCTCCGCGTCCGCGTTGACCTGTTCAATCGCCTCCGGACCGTAGAGATACTGCGAGCCGACCAAAAAGTAGAAAACATAATTTTTCATGAACTTCACCCTCCACACTTTTCTCTTTCTAATCCGAAGGTCGCCCATTTTTGGCTCCCCTATGGTAGGGGAGCTGTCACGAAGTGACTGAGAGGTAAGACGAGGGAGCCGGGGCTATCGATTCTGAACTCCACTCTATTTCAGCGCCTTCAGCCTTTTCATCACATCGTTCGCGCCGCGGCCGAAGTAGTCGTGCAGAATTTTGTATTCCTCAAACAGCTTGTCGTATACCGCCGCGTTTTCCTCATTCGGAACATACACCGTGTCCTTGACCTTGCCCATCGCCTTGGCGGCCTCGAAGATATCGTCGTAGCCGCCCCGCGCGCTCCCGGCCGCGAAAGCGCCGAAAATCGCGGAGCCGAGCGCGCCGCCCTGCTCGGAGCCCGCGATGCGCACCGGCATCTTGATGACATCGGCGTAAATCTGCATCATCATCGGGTCCTTTTGTGAAATACCGCCCGCGGCGCAAAACGCCTCGATGGGCACGCCGTATTCGCGGAAGGTTTCAATAATCATACGCGTGCCGTAGGCCGTCGCCTCAATGAGCGCGCGGTAAATCTCCTCGGGCTTCGTTTGCAGTGTCATACCCACCATCATGCCCGTCAAATCCACATCGACCAAGACGGAGCGGTTGCCGTTCCACCAATCGAGCGCGAGCAGGCCGCTTTCGCCCGGGCGCTGCTTTTCACACTTCGCGCGCAGCAGCTTGTGCACGCTGATACCTTGCGCGGCCGCCTCGTCGACATAGCTCTTCGGCAGGCAGTTCTCGATGAACCATTGGAAGTGGTCGCCCACGCAGCCCTGCCCGGCTTCGTAACCGTAAAGCCCCGGCAGTATGCCGTCGGCTACCACGCCGCAGATGCCCTGCACCTGCTTCTCGACCTCGCTCATCATCATATGGCAGTTTGAGGTGCCCATGATGACGAGCATCTCGCCCTCTTTGCCGATGCCCGCCGCCGGGATGAAAATATGCGCGTCAATGACGCCGACCGCGACCGCGGTGCCCTCTTTCAGGCCCGTCAGTTTCGCCGCCTCCGCGGTGATTTCGCCCGCCTTTGTGCCCAGCGGCAAAATGTCGCGGCCGAACTTCTCGTCGATGACATGCTCAAGCCGCTCGTCGAGCGCTTTAAAAAAGTCGTCGGACGGGAAGCCCGTGTTCTTGTTCCACAACGCCTTGTAGCCCGCGCAGCAGGAGTTGCGCGTTTCGACGCCCGTCAGCTGCCAGACAATCCAGTCCGCCGCTTCAATGTATTTGTCCATCTTGGCGTAGAGTTCCGGCGCTTCGTCAAGCAGCTGCCAAATTTTCGGAATCGCCCACTCCGACGAGATTTTTCCGCCGTAGTTTTGAAGCCACTTTTCGCCTCTTTGTTCCGCTATCGCGTTGAGGCGGTTGGCCTGCGCCTGGGCGGCGTGGTGTTTCCACAGTTTGACATAGGCGTGAGGCTCGCTCTTGTATTCGTCGAGGAAGCACAGGGGGGTGCCGTCGGCGGTCGCCGGCAGAATGGTGCAGGCCGTGAAATCGATCCCCACGCCGATGACATCCGCGCTGTCGACGCCCGACTTTTTCAACACCTCGGGTACGGTGACGGCGAGCACATCGATGTAATCCTGCGGGTGCTGCAGCGCCCAGTCGCGCCCGAGCTTTTTGCCGCAGGGGAGCGCCTCGTCCATCACCCCGTGCGGGTATTCGTACACCGCCGCCGCGAGTTCCTCGCCGGTCTGCGCGTTGACGATGAGCGCCCTGCCCGACAGCGTGCCGTAGTCGATACCGATCGTGTATTTTGCCATGAATGACACCTCTTGTTATATATTTCCTGTTTTCCATAGTATATATGACGATTCCGCGGAATTCAAGGTTTATCGCGGCCGGCACGCGCCCGCGGCAAACCGTTGTTGTATTCGGGGGCATTTTTGTTTATAATGGCAAAGTATAGAAACAGGTGAATGGTGATTGCTTGGATTTGCCGAAAAGAAAAAGCTTAAGATTAAAAGATTATGACTATTCACAGTTGGGCACATATTTTGTAACAATATGTACCCGGAATAAAATGCACTTGCTTGGCCATGTCGTAGGGGGCGGTTTCCATGCCGCCCCGCCGGCAGACGCCGCTGTAGGGGGCGGTTTCCACGCCGCCCCGCCGGCAGACGCCGCTGTAGGGGGCGGTTTCCACGCCGCCCCGCCGAGCGGTTTCCATGCCGCCCCGCCGGCAGACGCCGCTGTAGGGGGCGGTTTCCACGCCGCCCCGCCGAGCGGTTTCCACGCCGCCCCGCCGAGCGGTTTCCACGCCGCCCCGCCGGCAGACGCCGCCGTAGGGGGCGGTTTCCACGCCGCCCCGCCGAGCGGTTTCCACGCCGCCCCGCCGAGCGGTTTCCGTGCCGCCCCGCCGTTTAATGCGCCGTATGTGATATTAACGCCTATAGGTGCCATCGTTAAAGATTCAATCGCCTTCATAGAAAAACAATACGATCATATTTCCATAGCAAATCACACCATCATGCCGAATCACGTGCATGTATTGCTCGTTTTTGAATCCGGCGGGCATGGAAACCCGACGGGCGGGCATGGAAACCCGCCCCTACAGGATATCATCGGTCGTTTTAAGTCTTTTACAAATATGAAATACATTGAGTTTACCGGTATGCAAAACGGTGCTTTGTGGCAGAGAAATTTTTATGACCACATTATCCGTGACGAAGACGATTTTTTGAAAATTTACCGGTATATCGACGAAAATCCGGCTAAATGGCTGGATGACTGCTACTATTAAACCGGGTGATGACTATCAAAAAAAACCTCAAATTCTATTTCAAACTGTTTGCGTCCACCTTCACCATCAGCGCCTTCACCTTCGGCGGGGGCTATGTCATCGTACCCTTAATGCGAAAAAAGTTCGTCGAAAAGCTTAAATGGATTGACGAAAAGGAAATGCTCGATTTCGTCGCCATCGGCCAATCCGCGCCCGGGCCCATCGCCGTCAACACCTCCATCCTCGTCGGCCACCGCCTCGCTGGCGTCGCCGGCGCGCTCGTCACGGTGTTCGGCACGGTGCTGCCGCCCCTGATCGTGCTTTCCGCCGTCTTTCTGCTTTATGAGGAATTCAAGAGCAACGCCGTCGTCAACGCGGTCATGGCCGGGATGCGAATCGGCGTCGCCGCCGTCATTATCGACGCGGTCATCACCATGGCCAAGGATGTTTTAAAAGGCGGAAAGGTCCTGCCACTTCTCCTCATGGCCGCCGCCTTCGCCGCCGCGTTCTTCTTCAAAGTCAACCTCATTATCATTCTGGGCGCTTCCGCCCTCGTCGGCATCGCCGTGACCTTTTACAGGCTCAAACGCGGGAATGGGGCGGCCTCATGATTTACCTGCTTCTTTTCTGGAGCTTCTTCCAGGTCGGCCTGCTGAGTATCGGCGGCGGCTATGCGGCTTTGCCGCAGATTCAAAACCAGGTCGTTGAACTGCGCGGCTGGCTGTCCCTCTCGGAATTCGCCGATGTCGTCACGCTCTCGCAGATGACGCCCGGCCCCATCGCCATCAACGCCTCGACCTTCGTCGGCATGAAAATGGGCGGCGTGTTCGGCGCCGTCGTCGCCACGGCCGGCTGCGTGACGCCTTCCTGTATCATCGTCCTGCTTTTGGCGTTTATGTACGCCAAATACAAAAACCTCCAAGGCGTCCGGGGCGCGCTTGACGGCTTGCGCCCCGCCGTGGTCGCCCTCATCGCCTCCGCCGGCGTCACCATGCTGCTCGTCGCCCTGTTCGGCGGTGAAACCCTGCCGCCGGTCATCGGCGCCGGGCACATCGTTTCCATCGTTCTGCTCGCCGTGTATATCGCGGTTCTGCGCGTTTTTAAAGTCAACCCCCTGTATATCATCGCGGGCTCCGGCGCCATCGGCGCCGCCTGGTATTTCCTCAGCGGCCGGCTCGGGCTGTAAAAAAAAACGCCCCGGCTTTTTCAAAGGCCGGGGACGCGTGCCGGCGATACTCAAGCCGCCGCCTTTTTTTCCGCTTTTTCGAGCATCTTCCGCAGTTTATCCTCGTCCACCGCGCTTCTCGCCACCATCAAGTTCGTCACGCTCGACGCGAGGAACAAAAACATCGAAACATATATCCCGAACCCCGTGTTCCCGGTGAACGCGTTGACGGTGCTCGCGTCAACCATGCCGGTAAAGCTTGCGAACAGGGAAGCGCTTACCGCCAGCAAAACCGCCGCGATGAGGTTCATCACGAACAAACCGGGGCTTTGAAAACGGCGGTAGTTGAACAGCAAAAAGTACAGGCTGATAAACAAGGTCAAAAACGCGATATAGACCGGCGCGACAGCGGCGAACAGCCTCAAAGCGGCGTCGCCGGTAATCGGGGCTTGAATCATCCGCGGGATATTTTTCAGCTCCATGCCGAGCAAAAAGTTCGTCAGCGAAATCAGGTTGAAGTTCCTTACGCTTTCCGAGAAAGGCAACGAAAACGAGACGCGGAAAAACGGCAGGAGGAAGGAAAACAGCGGCAGCACCGAAACGGGAATGCGCGCGACGCGCAGCTTGCTGCCGATGAAGGAATACTTCATCCCCGTCGTTTTGCGCCGCAGCTTGGCAAAAGCGGCTTCGGCGGCGGCGGAATCCTCTTCGAGCCGCCGCTCCCAGTCATAGTTCGGTATGTTCACCTTGCATTTCGGGCATTCGGCGAACACATCCCAGATTTTTAAGCGGTAATCGCAATGCGGGCATTTCGCCATGTAATAACCTCCGTTTATGCAGGCTTGCCTTTTCCGAAACGGCCTCTCCCAAGAAAGACCTTGGCTCCCCTTCACAAGGGGAGCTGTCACCGCAGGTGGCTGAGGGGTCGATTTTATATTATTCTATCGATTTTCACCCTCCCTGTCAACCAATCAACTTGTGCCTCGCCGAAAAAATGATATAATAGGAATACGAAGCGTGAAGGAGTGGTCACCATGCCGCATATAGCCACCGCCTATATCCGGACGATTGTCCGTGACAAGCCTCAAATCGGCATCATTCTCGGCTCAGGCCTCGGCGCCCTGGCCGAAAAAATCGAAGCCCCGGTTTTCATCGATTACGCCGATATTCCCGGCTTTGCCGTGTCGACGGCGCCCGGCCACAAAGGCCGGTTCGTGTTCGGCCGGCTCGCCGGCAAATTCGTCGTCTGTATGCAGGGGCGCTTTCACTATTACGAAGGCCGCGAAATGAGCGAAATCGTTCTGCCCGTCCGCGTGATGAAACAACTGGGCATCGAAGCCCTTGTCGTCACCAACGCCGCGGGCGGCGTCAATACAAGTTTTTCCGTCGGCGACCTCATGCTCATCAAAGACCACATCAACTTCATGGGCACCAACCCCCTCATCGGGCCCAACGCCGACGAATACGGCCCTCGCTTCTGCGACATGGGCAAGACATACACCCCGCGCCTTCGCGAAGCCGCCAAAGAGGCCGCGAAGCGCCGCGGCGTCGAGCTCAAAGAGGGGGTGTACCTCGCCTGCACCGGCCCGAGCTACGAGACCCCCGCCGAAATTCGCGCGTTCCGAACCCTCGGCGCCGACGCGGTCGGCATGTCCACCGTGCCCGAGGTCATCGCCGCTTCACACTGCTCCCTGCCCGTCCTCGCCATATCGCTGATTACCAACATGGCCGCGGGCATTCTCGACCAACCGCTCAGCGGCGAAGAGGTCATCGAAATCGGCAACAAACAATCCGGGGTCATGAGCTCCCTGGTGGAAGAGATCATTCATGGACTTTGAGACCGTAACCTACGGCGAAAAAACCAACAGCCTCGTCATCATCGACCAAACGCTTCTGCCCGGTGAAACCCGCTTTCTCAGCCTGACGGGTTTGGAAGAAATTGACGAAGCCATCCGCTCATTGAAAGTCCGCGGGGCGCCCGCCATCGGCGTCGCCGCGGCCATCGGGATGGCTGTTTTGGCCAATAGAATTGACACGGCCGACTACGAAAAATTCATGCGGATTTTCGGCGAATACAAACAACGCCTCGCCTCCTCAAGGCCGACGGCCGTCAACCTGTTCTGGGCGCTTGACATCATGGCCCGAACCGCCGCCGAAAGCGGGCCGGCGGTCGAAACCGTGAAGCAAAACCTGCTCGCGAAAGCGCTTGAAATCAAAAATCACGATATCGCCGTCTGCCGCCGCATCGGTGAAAACGGCCTCACGCTGCTCAAGGCCGGCTTCGGCGTTCTCACCCATTGCAACGCCGGCCGCCTTGCCGCCGTCAAGTACGGCACCGCGCTCGCCCCGCTGTATGTCGGCGCCGAACGCGGCATGGCCTTCAAGGTCTTCGCCGACGAAACCCGCCCTTTGCTCCAGGGCGCGCGCCTGAGCGCCTGGGAACTCACACAGGCGGGTATCGACACCACCCTCATCTGCGACAACATGGCCTCCGCCGTGATGAAAAGCGGCCGGATTGACGCCGTCCTCGTCGGGGCGGACCGCATTGCCGCCAACGGGGACACCGCCAACAAAATCGGCACCTCCGGCGTCGCCGTCCTCGCGAAGCATTACGGCATCCCGTTTTATGTCTGCGCGCCCGAGTCGACCGTCGACCGGAACTGCGCGAGCGGCGAAGAAATCATAATCGAGCAGCGCGCCGCCGCCGAAGTGACCGCCATGTGGTATAAAAAACCCATGGCTCCAAACGGTGTCCGCGTCTTTAACCCCGCCTTCGATGTCACCGGCGCGCAACTCATCACGGCGATTATCACCGAAAACGGTGTTTTCAGAGAATTCGGAGGGGACGGCCAATGGCGGTAATCCGGCCTTATGAGCCAAAAGACAAAGAGAATGTGCGCAATGTCTGCCTCGCGACCGGCCCGGCCAACGCGTATGAGCCGAAGGAACGGATTTTCCTTCTCGCCTGCTTTTGCGACTATTACATAGAAAAAGAGCCCGAACTCTGCTTCGTCGTCGAAAACGCGGCGGGGGAGGCGGCGGGCTATATCTTTTGCGCGGTGAATTATAAAAGTTACCGCCGCGTATTTAAAAAAGAGTATGTCAAAAGGGCGGGAGCGGCCGGCTTAACCAAAGGTCTTTACGCCCTGTTCACCGGCGTACCGTTGTGGCTGTACGCCAAGAAATACCCCGCGCACCTGCACATCGACATCCTGCCCGAGCTGCAAAGGCAGGGCGCGGGCACCGCGCTCATGGACGCCCTGTTTGAAAAACTCAAAGCCAATAACATTCCGGGCGTTATGCTCGTCTGCGGCGCCCGCAACGAAAAAGGCCGCAATTTCTACAACAAATACGGGTTTCAAAAAATCATCGAGTGCTTCGGTTTCGTGGCCATGGGAATGAGGTTTGACCAATGCTGAAATACGGCGTCGTCGGCACCGGCCGGATAACCGGGGAGTTTATCAAGGGCGCGTCCCTTGTGCCCGGCATGAAGCTCGAGGCCGTGTATTCGCGCAGCGCTTCGCGCGGCGAAAGCTTCGCGGCGCTCACCGGCGCGCCTTTTTGGTTCACCGATTTGGACGAAATGGCCAGGTCCGGCATCGACGCGGTGTACATCGCGAGCCCCAATATTTGCCATTATCCGCAAAGCGAGCTTTTTCTCAAAAACGGCAAACATGTGATTTGCGAAAAACCCGCGACGGTCACACCAGACGGCCTTGCCCGTTTGCGGGAATTGGCGGCGCGCAAAAACCTCGTGTATACGGAAGCGATTATGTACATGTTTTCGCCCGTCAGAAACACGCTGAAATCCGCTTTGGAACGGCTCGGAAAAATCTCGGGAGCGCGCTTCGATTTCTCCCAGTTATCCTCCAAATACGAAGCGCTGAAAAGAGGAGAGAAGCCGAACATTTTTAACCGGGAAGTTGCCGCCGGCTGCTTCATGGATTTGGGCTGTTACTGCGTCTGCCCCGCCCTCGATTTGTTCGGCGAACCGGCCGCGGTTTCGGCGTCCTCCGGCTTCCTGCCCGACGGCACGGACGTGTACGGCGCCGCCGTTTTTGACTACGCCGATAAGCAAGTCGCGCTGACTTATTCCAAAATCGCGCAGGACCGCTGCGGCTCGCAAATCCTCGGCGACGAAGGCACCCTCACGATCGAATCGCTCTCAAAGCTAACAAACATAAGGCTTTTCACGAAGAACGGCACGGTTGAGACCCTCGCGGGCGAGACCGAAAAACATGTTATCATGGGGTATGAGGCAAAAGCGTTTTACGATTTTGTCACGCGGCCCGAATTCACAAAAAACGCGTATCGCGATGTGTCGGCGCTTTCGATGAAGACGGCGGCCGCGATGGAAAAAATCCGGCTGCTCGCCGGCATAAAGCCGGAAAAAAACGAATAGAAATAATAAATAAACCCGCAGCCGCGAACCGTGAAAAAACTGCTGAGCAACCGGCAATTAATTCACGGTAATTTCATTAAAAAGCGGCTCAAAAAAGTTGCTTGGGAATCGGCGAAAACCAACCCGAAAATCTGCTGAAGCTTGGCCATTGTGTTTTGTAAAAAAAATTTTACAAAACTGTGAACCTTATGAAAAGAATTTTGTTGACATTACGAAGAATTGATGATAAAGTAGTATTGCCTAATAATGTAATATTATTTGAAGTGCGCCTTCTTGAGCGAAAGCAATATGTTGACGGAGAGTGCCTTTATGGAAGAAAAGAAAAAAACACGCTCGCGCGGCTCAAGCGCGCTGAGGTCGCTTGAGTTGCAGTATACGCCGGTATTTGACCTTCATCTCAACATGGCGATCGACTACGAAACGAGCGTTTTTATCAACGACCGCAAAATGGGCGTTCTCCTTCCCGAACGTTATCTTCCCGTTGCCGAAAAATCAAATCAAATCTGTGAGATTGAAAAATGGGCCGTTGAGGAAGGGTGCGACGCCATCGTCCGCTGCCGCGACCGCGATGTCGATATCAACCGCCTGATTATGCGAACCTCCGTCAGGCACCTTTCCAAGAAGAACTTTTTGGCCCGGATGTTAAAAATTACGGAAGCAAAGGGCGTCAGCCCCGACAAGTTCTGTTTTAATGTTAAAGAGAGTATTTTGGAAAAAGAGAAGGCCCAGGTTCTCGCCAACTTCGACGCGATGCGCGAGGCGGGCTTCCTCGTTTGCATCGACGACTTCGGCGTTGAGTTTACCTCCCTTTCGCGGCTCGGGCATTACCGGGTCGATTACATAGGCATCGACAGCAGCCTGCTTCACGGCATTCTGACCGAGGAGCGGTCTCAAAACATGCTTCAAGGCCTCATCGACTTCGCCAAGAAGCTCAATATGCAGGTCAAAGTCAACGGCGTTGACACGCAGGAACTTGCCGATTTGCTCCGGCTCATGGGTGTCGACCAGATGAAAGGCAAGTTGTATGGCGAAGCGATTTCCGAAAAGAAAATCAGCTGAATAAGGGGGGTGTGGAGTTTGGACCAAATGGGGAAATACGATGTCAGAGTTTCCGCGAAGCAGGTGCACAAAAGAAGGCACATCACCAGGCTGCTTCTGATTATATTGCTGTGTTTGCTTCTGATCATGTCGCTGGTATATGCCTGCACAAGCTTTGTCAACAGAGCCGGCCGGTTCACGATCAACCTCGATCCGGACGCTATGACAAAATACGGCATTTCCATATCCTCCACGGATGACTTTAAAAAGCCGACCGTTTTGCTGCAGGGCACGGCGCTTGAGAATATGTGGAACATCACGCAGGAGTGGATTCTCAACGACCCGGCCGACAAGGAGCATTACGAAAAAGGCGACCCGACATACAAAGCCTTTGAGGATATCGACAAGGTTGACGGCGACCATAACGGGAAGAACTACATCGCCTATACCTTTTACATAAAAAACGAAGGTACCGATAAGTTCAAAGAATCCGTCGCCTATTACGGCAGCCTTGACATCAAATCCGTTGTCAAAGGCGCCGACGAGGCGATTCGCGTCATGGTGTTCCAAAACGGTCAAAAAACCGTTTACGGCAAACAGCCCAAGCAGCCCGACGAACCCTACGCGGATTTCGGCATAGAAAAAGAATTTGCCTCCAACAACAAGGTGATGGAAACCACAAGGAGGAACTTCAAAGTCGGGGATGTGGACAAATACACCATCGTCATTTGGCTGGAAGGCTGGGATCCCGAATGTGTCGACAATATCAAGGGTGGCGAAGTGACACTGTCAATGAACTTCAAGGTTCTTGAGGAAAAGGCGGGGGCAACCGAGCTCGTGTAATGAGGAGAAGCACGGCAAGGCAACCCCGGCCCGAACCCGCGGTTTCACTTCGGCAACTTGGTATTACGGCATTAGTTGGATAAATGTCAATGAACGCCGTTAGGCATTCATCGCAAACATTACTTAATTAGGAGGAAAAACAATGAAACACACCCAAAAGCGCGCGATTCTCGCCGCGATTGCCATGCTCGTTGTGTCGGCCGTTGCTCTGTCGTCGGCGACCTTCGCGTGGTTCTCGGCCGGTGACTCGGTCAACGTGGCCGACGTCGGCGCGTCCGTATCCAACAGCACCGGCTCCATTCTCATCTCCAAGAACAATGCTGACTGGGTCACATCCCTGACGGCGACCGACCTTGCCACGGTGGGCACCAACCTGCTGCCGACGCAGCTCATCCCCGTTTCCGTGACCCCGTCGACCAGCGGCGCCCAGGTCGTCGCGGCCAACATTGAGGACGGCGTATTCACCGCAACCGGCCTCGCTTCCGGCGGCTTTATCAAGTACGTCGTGTATGTCAAGGCGACGGTTGACTGCACCGCCACCGTGACCCCGACCTTCGCGGCCGGCGCGGCGGGCACCTTCTGCTACGGCATGGTTGAGCACTCGGCGAGCACCCTTGTTCTCAATCCCGCCGCCAGAACGTATTACCCGATTGAGGACGACGCGCTCACCTGCTCGGATAATAACCCTGCCAACGACATCGTTGACGCGGCCGAATCGGCCACCGGTCTTGGTGATGTGGTCACGTCTGTCGCGACAGGCAACATCAGCCTTACCTTGACCGCCGACGTGTCCCAGCTTTTGACCATTTATGTATGGGCGGAAGGCCAGGATTCGACCTGCCGCGGCGCCATCCCCTCGACCAACACGAGCATCTCCCTGCTTATCACGAAGGTCTGATTGTAAACCTCCCGCATCCGGGCGCGAGCCCGGATGCGGGGCAACCCATTCTCCTCAATTCTCCGGGCGCCGGCAAGCGCCCGAATCCGGTTAGCTAACTTGATTCACACCGGGCAAAACCCGGAAAATTGCAATTGCGCCGGCGGGCGGCTGAAGACGCCGCCTGCCGGAACGCCGGAAAAAAGCCTGTGGAATGCAGGCGCCGTTTATGCGCTGCCCCGCGGCAGCCCGTAAACGACTCCTGGATTTCTGTCAACGGACGATCGGGATTCGTGAAAAGGGAGGATATTGCTTGAAAAAGTTTTTGAGAGTCTTGGGAAACATCCTTGTTTTCGTGTTTCTCGCTGTAGCCGTCGTTGTGATGGCGTCCGTTCTCGCGGCGCAAAAAAACCGCGGCATCCCTCAAATTTTTGGCTATAGCATGATGAATATAAAGACGGATTCCATGTCCCCCACCTTAAAACCGGGCGACATGATCGTCATTAAAAGAAACGTGGACTTCTATACGCTGCAACCCGATAAAGACGTGATTACCTTCGAAACGGTATATGAAGACATGCCGATAATCAAAACCCACCGGATTGTGGAAAAAGGAACGGGCAAGGCGGGCGTCACCACGTACAAAACGAAGGGCGACAATGAAAATGACCCCGACGTTGACCCCGTTTACGCCGACTCGATTATCGGCGTCTGGAACAATGTGAGAGTGCCGCATCTCGGCGCGGTCATGGAGTTCCTCAAAACGCAGCTCGGCATCATGCTTTGCGTGATTCTTCCTTTAACAATCCTGTTCATCTGGCAGCTGTATAAATTTATCATGCTTATAGCCGAGAACAAAAAACAAAAAGCCCTCGCCGAAGTGTCGGTGGATATCGAGGCCGAAAAACAAAAAGCCGTCGAGGAATACATCGCCCAACAGAAAGCGCAGCAGGAGGCGGAGGCCATCGTATCGGCGAAAGTCGGCCATGTGACGCTCGGCGACAAGCCGGAGGAACAAGCCGAAGAGGCGGAGAACCCTCCCGAAGCCGCCGACGCCCCCGCCGAAGAACCCGCCGGTAACGGCGAAACAGCGGAAACCGCCGAAACCCCCGCCGAAGAACCTGCGGATAATCAATAAAATCCTTAAAAACCTCCCTTGTTAAAGGGAGGGGGACCGCGAAGCGGTGGAGGGATTCAGACGAACCGCGAAGCGGTGGAGGGATTCAGACGACCGCGAAGTGGTTCAGCACCGCAAAATAAGCACAAACCTTTGTCATTGTGAAAGAGCAAGGGTAGAAATAACCGAAAATTCAACAAAAAGGTGGCAAGACAATGGGAGCTGTTATCAAATTCTTGGAGGATTTCCTGGCTCAGTTCTTTGTGAAGGGTGTATGGGGGATTGTCAAAGGCATCGGTCTGGGTATCGCCAATATCTTCAACATCCCGAAATACATAGACATCTTCAAAGCCTGGAAAAGCCAATTCGGCGCCGGTGGCTGGATATTGGCCATCCTGTCGATACTGGTGATTCTTGCCGTTCTTGCCGCTTTGGTCTGGTTGATTTACCTGCTTGTGCGCCGCTACCTGCGGTTCAGAAAGACGGTTGTCAGCCAGGAGGAACTGTTGAACGAGGTCGCGACCCTCAACCGCGATGTCATAAAACTGACCACCGAAAAAGAGAAAATCCTCGCCATGAAGGTCTCGCAGCTCGGCCTGAAGCCCGGCGAAAGCCCCTTCCTCGAGGAAGAGAAGGCGGAAGGCGAAGACGGCGAAAAGACCGAAGATATGCTCGATGAGGATTACAGCCGCTTCTACAAGCTCACACAGGTTGACCTCGAAATCGAAAACTATGTGCCGCCCGAATACAACGACACGATTACGCTGCCCGAGATATGCGAGATGTTCCGCAACTTCGCGTGCTCGCGGATGGGCCTTTACTACGAAATCAAGATTATCCGCCTCTTCCTGGCCGCTTTTGCCTCGACGCGCCTGATCATCCTTCAGGGTATATCCGGCACCGGTAAAACATCCCTGCCTTACGCGTTCGGCAAATTCCTTCAAAACGACGCGACCATCGCCTCCGTTCAGCCGTCCTGGCGTGACCGCACGGAGTTGTTTGGCTACTTCAACGAGTTCACCAAGCGCTTCAACGAAACCGAGCTTCTTAAAAAAATGTACGAAGCCACATACAAAGACGATGTGTTCATCACCATCATGGACGAAATGAACATCGCCCGCGTCGAGTATTACTTCGCCGAGCTCCTCTCCATTTTGGAAATGCCGTCCCGCGACGAGTGGGTCGTCACCCTTGTTCCCTCCGTCTGGTCGACCGACCCGAAACACCTCTTCGACGGCAAGCTGAGACTGCCCGAGAATATGTGGTATGTCGGCACCATTAACAACGACGACTCCACCTTCGCCGTCACCGACAAGGTGTATGACCGCGCCATTCCGATTGACATCAATTCCAAGGGCAAATACTTTGAGGCACCCTGGACCGACCACCTGACATTGAACTACAAGCACCTTGAAGAAATGTTTGAGGAGTGCAAGATTAAGCACAAGGTCTCCGAGGAAAGCCTGCGCAAGCTCAGCGAACTCGACGACTATGTCATAGAGCACTTCCGTTTGGCGTTCGGCAACCGTATCGTCAAGCAGCTTCAGGATTTTGTCCCCGCGTATGTCGGCTGCGGCGGGACGGAAATCGACGGCCTCGACTTCGTGCTCTGCCATAAAATCCTGCGCAAGTTCGAGCAGCTCAACCTGTCCTTCATCCGCGACGAAATCGGCGGCCTGATCACCTACCTCAACAAGCACTTCGGCAAATCGAACATGAAGGAATCCAAGGATTACCTCGAGAGGCTGCAGAAGCTGATCTGATTTTATAAAAGGCGAATTCTTCAAAAGGGGACAATATAGATGGGCAACTCTTACGACGATCTGTATTCGCAATATAAGCAGAATATATTGTCGCTCACGCAAGGCAATGAGTTTTACGAACAGCTGTTGGATGTCATCGACCGCGGCAAAAACAGTTTTTCGCTTTTCAACAGGTATTTTGAAAAAAACATTGACCTTCGCTGGGTTGACGCGATCGAGAAATGCATTATTCCGCTTGACAACATCGTTCGGAATCCCCGTAAGTTCATTGTTCAGGAGGAAGAGATCGTCCCCATTGAAAGAGCGAAGAAAATCACGGCCGAATCGGTGCGCCACCTCGCCCAGCACACGAACATGATCGTGCAGGTGGAAGGCGAAAAGGTGACGCCGCATTCCATCCTCAATGTGTTCCGTGAGGAAAGTTTTGAAATCTACGAAAACCGTTTCATTTACACGTTGCTGAAGAACCTTCAGCGGTTCATAGACGCGCGCTACGATATCCTTTTCAGTTTGTCCGACGACGACAACATGGCCTCCCTGAAAATGGAAAGCGAAATCGAAAAAGGCAGGGAGAAGATCAACTGCAAGTTTGAGATATCCACCCAGTCCAGCAGCGAGGTCCTCAACAAGGACGACAAGGATTTTGATGTCTTCCAGCGCATCGGCCGCATTAAAAAGATCGTCAACGAATTTGCCCATTCCTCCTTCATGAATGAGCTCGTCAACTGCACCCCGGTGCGCCCGCCCATCATGCGCACGAATGTCATCATGAAAGACCCCAACTTCCAGGCTTGCCTGCAGCTGTGGCAGTTTATTTCCTCCTACGACGAAGTCGGCTACGAGATTATCTCGAGAGAAAGCGACGAGATGGTCAGTCAGGAGTATAAGCACGACCTCTACAGCATGATCGGTCTTAACTATATGCTGCTTAAGAACAACACCGTCGCGCAGGAGGACGCCACCGGCAAGCTGAAGAAACGCAAGACGAAGCCGAAATTCCTCAAACGCCTCGCGGAAGAACTCGTCATGGATTATGACATGGAAGAGGTCGAAATCCGCCGCGTATTCCTCGACGAAGTCAAACGCGCCCTCAAAAAGAAGATTGCCGGTGAGGAGAAGATCAAAGAGGCTATCGCTCGCGCGCTTGAAAGTGAAGCCGCGCGCAAGGCCGCTATCGAAGAGAAGATCCGTAAGGAAATTGAGCGCCGCAAGGAAATCGAGAAGAGGCGCAAGGAGCGCGAAGCCGCGCGAATCGCCAAACAAAAAGCGCTCGAGAAAGAACGCAAAGAGAAAGAAAAGGCGCGCCTGAAAGCCAAGCGCGAAAAAGAAATCGCCCTTGCCAAGGAAAAGGCCGCCAGGGAGAGGGAGCGCGCCCGCATTGCCAAACAGAAGGCGAAAGAGGCCGAAAAACTCGCGAAAGCGAAAGAAGCCGCCCGCATCCAAAAAGAGAAGGAACGCGCGGCGAAACTCAAGGCCATCGAAGAGGAAAAAGCGCGCAAGGCCGCCGAGGCGGAAAGGCTGCGCAAGGAGCGCGAAGCCGCCATAGCCTTGGCCGCCCGGGAAAAGGAAAAGGCCAAAATCCGCAAAGAACGCGAGCGCATAGCGCGCGAAAAGGCAGAAAAACTCGCGCGCGAGAAAGCGGCCGCCGCCAAGCAGCGGGAAAAAGAACGCCTGGCCAAACAAAAAGCCGCGCAGCTTGAAAAAGAGAAAGCAGCCGCCACCAAACAGCGGGAAAAAGAACGCCTGGCCAAACAAAAGGCCGCGCAGCTTGAAAAAGAGAAAGCGGCCGCCGCCAAACAGCGGGAAAAAGAACGCCTGGCCAAACAAAAAGCCGCGCAGCTTGAAAAAGAGAAAGCGGCAGCCGCCAAACAGCGGGAAAAAGAACGCCTGGCCAAACAAAAGGCCGCGCAGCTTGAAAAAGAGAAAGCCGCGGCGGCAAAGAAAAAAGAAAAAGAACGCCTCGCGCGGCAGGCCGAGGCTCAACGCGCGAAGGAAAAAGCCGCCGAGGAGCGCCTGAAACAAAAAGAAAGCAAAGCCAAGGCGCCGGCAAAACCGGCGGCCAAAGCCGCCCCCGCCCCGGAACAAACGGTGGCGAATATCGCCGTGGAACTGCCCGAACAAGGCACGCCGCCCGAAACAGCGGCGCCGGCGAAGGCCGAAAAACCGCGTAAAGCCGAAGAACTTGACAGGCCGAAGAAGACCGAAAAAGACCGCCTGCGCGATAAAGAAAAAGCAGCCGCGGCCAAGCAGAAAGAGAAAGAACGCGCGGACGCCCAAAAGGCCGCGCAGCGTGAGAAAGAAAAGGCAGCCGCCGCCAAACAGCGGGAAAAAGAGCGCCTGGCCAAACAAAAGGCCGCGCAGCGTGAGAAAGAAAAGGCCGCCGCCGCCAAACAGCGGGAAAAAGAACGCCTGGCCAAACAAAAGGCCGCGCAGCGCGAGAAAGAAAAGGCCGCCGCCGCCAGGCAAAGAGAGAAAGAACGCAAGGCGATTGAGAGGGCCGAGGAGCTCGCGAAGGCGCGCATCGAAGCGGCCAAACAAAGAGAAATCGAACGCCTTGCCCGCGAAAAGGCGCAGATTAAAGCCGCCGCCGCTAAGCAAATCGCGAAAATCACGGCACCCGACGACGACACCACCGGCAACGCGGACGACTCCAATTAATGGGCGGATGCTTGCAGAATATATTGTAGGGCGGGGGCTCGCTCCCGCCGCAAGGAAAACCGATGATTGAAACCCTGCCAAATCGCAAACACCCCCGGCTAAAAAACTACGATTACAGTTCAAACGGCTGCTATTTTGTCACCATTAACAGCTATAAAAACAAACCGATATTTTCTAAGGTCATTGAAATAAAAGACTGCCCGGATGATCTTCAACCTTCGCCGCAAATTCAACTTACTTCGGTTGGCGAAACAATAAAACAGAATATGGAAGACTTAACCCTGAGATACCCGTCCATAACCGTTGACAATTATGTCATTATGCCGACCCATATACACGCGATACTAACGTTTAACGAGGTGGCGGAAGCAAACCCCAACCCTACATTAATGGACGTCATCTGTGTGCTGAAATCGTTAATAACCCGGCAATATAATAAGAATTACGGAAATACTGCCCCAATCTGGCAAACATCCTTTTATGACAGGGTAATTCAAAACGAAGAAGGTTACCTAAACGCCCTGCAATATATAGACGAAAACCCGTTGAAATGGAAACTTGACAAATACTACAACCCCATGCAGGCCAAATAAATGTAGGGCGAGGGCTAAACAAATGTAGGGCGGGGGCTTGCTCCCGCCGCAAGGAAAACCACAGCACTGCCCGCAACGATACCATTGGGCTGACAATATAAATGTAGGGCGGGGGCTTGCTCCCGCCGCAAGGAAAACCAAAGCACGACCCGCAACGATACCATCGGGCTGACAATATAAATGTAGGGCGGGGGCTCGCTCCCGCCGCAAGGAAAACCACAGCACTGCCCGCAACGATACCATCGGGCTGACAATATAAATGTAGGGCGGGGGCTCGCTCCCGCCGCAAGGAAAACCACAGCACGACGCAAACCCGATACCAATTAACGCGAATCTCATACAAACGTAACGGCGGGAGCAAGCCCCCGCCCTACACGAACGGACGAAAACCACCGCAATATGGAACACAAACCACAGCACGACCCGCAACGATACATCGGGCTGACAATATAAATGTAGGGCGGGGGCTTGCTCCCGCCGCAAGGAAAACCACAGCACCACGCAAACCCGATACACATTAACGCGAATCTCATGCAAACGCAACGGCGGGAGCAAGCCCCCGCCCTACACGAACGGACGAAAACCACCACGCAAACCCGATACCAATTAACGCGAATCTCATGCAAACGCAACGGCGGGAGCAAGCCCCCGCCCTACACGAACGGACGAAAACCACCACGCAAACCCGATACCAATTAACGCGAATCTCATACAAACGTAACGGCGGGAGCAAGCCCCCGCCCTACACGAACGGACGAAAACCACCGCATGAAACCGTAACCAATAAACGCAAATACACGAACGGACGAATACCCCTGATATTACCACCCCAGGTCCTTTCGATTTTATGTTACAATTCAGTTTGTGGCGATATACGCGACCCTGCCCCTGTTGGGAACATCGACTACCGGAGGATGCGCAATGAAGAGAAAGATCACATTCAGGCTGCTCGTGATGCTGTTGACCGCAGCGGTTTTGCTGTCTTCAACAGGTCTTTCTGCTATGCTTGCTTCCGCGGAGGTTACCGATACATCCGCCCCGGCCGTGTCGAATCCCGTCGAAGAAACCACCGCCCCCGAAGTGACTGCCGAAGGCGGCAAACCCGCGCAGGCCGGCCCCTCCGTCAGCGCCGGCGGCGGAGCGCTCAGAGGCGCGCAGCCCATGGCGGATGTCACCTGGCTCGGCGTCGACGGCACCACAGCGGACATGGGCAAGGCCACGAACCCCTACGACGTCAGCGATGTCGACCACTTCCTTGAGATGAACGCGATTATCAACGACATCGCGAACGGTGACAAGTATTTTCGCCTTACAGCCGATATCGACCTCACGGGTATCGATATTAACGATTTTAAAGACCGCGTCCGCGTCGACGAGCCGGGTTTCGGCTTCGACGCCTTTCTCGTCAGCACGGACTGGAAATCGAGCTCGCCGAACATTTTTGTCAACCTCGACGGCAACGGTTTCAAAATCAAAAACCTGAGCCTTGACACAGGCTCAAAGGTCACCTGCGCCCTCTTCGGCTATTTGAACCCGTATTCCGAAATATACGATATCCGGTTTGAAGACTGCGCGATGACCGTCAACTACTCGTCGGCGAAATCCATCGCGCTCGTCGCGGTGCAGAACCTCGGTGTCATCGACGGCTGCTCCTTCGCCGGCATCAGCCTGAACATGAGCGGCACCCAGGGCGACACATACGCCTCCGCCACATTCGATTTCAGCACAACGCCCGTCCATACCATCCATATCGGTTACAGCGCGACTGTCGGCGACAACCAGGGCACCGTCAGCAACTGCCGGTACGACGGCGTCAGCATTTCTGTCAACAGAAGAAACTATGTCGGCGTCGTCGCGGCGCAAAACAACGGCGACATCATCGACATCGACGGCTCCGGTGTCGCCTCGTATGGCGTGGCGAACCTCACCATGACCGCGTCGAGCACCGCGGTAACGCAATATATGGGCGGCATCACCGGCCGCAACTACTCCGGCGGCGTCCTCGACAATTGCACGGTCAGCCTTGCGGCCGCCGCGAGCCGTATTTCCTACGGCACCTTCGTCGGCGGCATTGCCGGCGGCAACGCGGGCGCGATAACCGACTGTTATGTTCTCGGTAAAACAAAGAATACGGACACCATCAGCGCGTCGACCTGTGACCTCAAAGCGTACGGCAGCTTCTCGGGCGCCGTGTTCGGCGGCATTGCCGGCACCAACTCCGGCACCATCAGCGCCACAAGCGCCGAAAATGTCGGCGCGTTCGCCGAGGCGATTTCAAATGTCGTCTACGGCGGCATCGCCGGCAACAACTCCTATCAAATCACCAACTGCTACGCGTCGGGAAAGCAGAGCGACGGTTTTGTCCTTGCGGCCGCGGGGTATTACACCGGCGGCATCGTCGGCAACGCTTCGGCGGGCACGGCGGTCTCCGGTTGCTATGCCCTTGTCTCCCTGTCTCCGAGGTCTTTAACGGCCGGCGCCTTGCTCGGCAACGGCGGCTCCATGGCCATGCTGACCTCAAGCTACTGGTCGAGCGCGATCAGCGGCTGGCCGACCCAGTGCGCCTTAAACGGCGCCGACAACAATGACCTCACGCGTTCCATCGACACGATCAATGTCAACCCGAATGCTCCCGTGGAACTGAACAAATCGGTGTTCGCCCATTCCTGGGGAACAGCCTCGTTAGCCGTATCGGGCATCACCACCGCCACCGCGTTCAGCGAAAACAGTGAGTATTTAGCCATAGCCGAAACCTCAAGCACGCTCGAAGTTACCGGGGTCAACACCATTCTCGGCGGCTTCAGCGGCCGGGTTCTGTACACTCTCGCGGTTCAATTGCCCGCCGGTGTCGGCGCTTCGAGGCAGGGGGCCATCGCACAGGGGTTGTTTTTTGACACGGTCATCACCTCCACAACCGTGACCGAGCCCGTTGTCTCGCGGGCCAATCCGATCGTCATCACCACCGTTCTGGAGGCTGAGCTGATGAGAACGGTCAACTCCGCGGACTACCGGCTGGCCGGCGACCTGACACTCACCACCGGGGACTGGGGGACTCCGTCGCTGTTTTACGGCACGCTCGACGGCAACGGCAAACAGCTGACCATCGGCAAGGACCTGTTCTCGAAAATATACGGCTCGCGTGACGACACCGTCCCCGAAAACGGCCAGCCCGACAAAGCCTCCAACCTCGCCGCCGGTTACATACACGACCTCAACTTGTACCTCACCGGGGCTGTGACGACGGGTGTCCTCGGTACGGTCGTCGGGGCGACAATCAAAAATGTCCGCCTTACCGGCAACACAAGCGCCGCGCTCAACCTGACCTCCGCCACCGCCAGCAATACGGGCGCGTTCATCAACTCCGTCCGCGGCAGCAGCTACATTTACGGCTGCTTTACCGATATAAGAGTCAACATCAATAACGCCGCCATCGGCAACATCGCCGGCCTTATCGGCCTCGTCGACGCGGTGAAAACCGTCGTCGACAACTGCGGCTCCAACTCCTTTGTTTACAGCGCCAACAACAACTCCGCCATCGGCAGTTTCATCGGCGGCATCACAGAAAACACCGGCACGGTGCGCAACAGTTATGTCGGCGGCTTGGTCCAAAGGGGCGGCCATATCGCCATCGGCACAAAAATGCCGGCGCACAAGGTCGAGAACCTCTATTGGAGCATCAACGACCTCAACCCCCTCAACCAGTCGACGATTCTGCCCTCCAACTTCATCACCGGCGACGATTCATTCTTTCAATGGGCGTTCAACGAAGGCACGGGCTATATTTCCAATGATGTCAGTTACCTCAATATCGTTCTGCCTCTGGGGATTTCGGCCCTCGCCGATTCCGCCACGACCGACTTTTCCATTGCCGTCGCCGACGCCGACAAGGTTGTCATCGACCAGCTCAACATCGTTAACAGGTCAGTCGGCGGCAACCCCGTCCGTGAGCTTCAGATTCAAATGTCGCGCGACCCCGCCGCCGTCGGCGACATCAGCACCTCCCTGACGCTGACACATGTGACGGGCCTCAAAGCGCGCATTAATATCCAAAGCGGTATCAGCAAGGATATCGACGGGTATTACCAAATCCGCACGCCGGGCGACCTGCAGTATTTCAGCGACAACCAGACGAATTATTTTGCCGAGGGCAGTTCCCTGAAGGTAAAAATCGTCAACGACCTCGATATGACGGGCTGCACCATTGACCCCATCGGCCACTACGAGTCCAACCCCGCCAACCAAAAACCCTTTATGGGCGTTTTCGACGGGAACGAGAAAACCATCAGCAACCTGACGATGACCGGCGCGGGCGACGTCGCCTTGTTCGGCTACACCGAGGGCGCCACCATCAGCAACATCACCCTCGACAACGCCTCGATTACCTCCTCCAACCAATACAACGGCATTCTTGTCGCGGTCGCCAAAGGCGGCATCATCGGCAAGAACACCGACGCGGGCATTACCGTCACCAACAGTTCAATTACAGTCACCTACGGCACGAACAACGAATCCTGCACCGGCGGTGTCGTGGGGGCGTTTATCGCCCACGGTACGGCGGCCGCCGTCACCAACATTACGGTTGACAATCTCGACATCACCGCCGCCTCGAGCGGCTACATCGGCGGCGTCGCGGGCAAGGTGTTAGCGACGGCGGTCACATTCGGCGATATCGCCGTCAATGACCTGACGATATTGGGCACCTGGGGCCTCGGCGGCGTCGTCGGCCAGCAGGTCGGCGATGTGGATATCGACGGCGTTGAGGTAACCGGTTCCGAAATCACGGGCACCGGCTACGTCGGCGGCGTCGTCGGCCAATCGCAGGGGACGGGCTGCGCGATTACCGGCGCGACGGTGAACGGCTGCACGCTGGCCAACACCGGCACGGCGCTGACATCGACGGCCGCCACCGGCGGCATCGCCGGCTGGTTCAGCGGCACGATAGGCGACGCCTCGGCCGAGTGTTTCGTCACCGGTTGTGATATCACCGGCATGGCCGTCGGCGGCGTCGTCGGCCGGGCGGACACGACAGCGGGCAACCGCGGCGTCACCGTGCAATACTGCACCGTCGGCGGCGGCACGGTCATAACCGCTACCGCGACGGAAAGCGCCGCCGTCGCCGGCGGCATATTCGGCGATTTCGTCAACTCAGGCAGTTCGAGCGTCAGTGTCATTCTGGACATCAACCACTGTTATGTGCAAAACAGCGTGGCCATCAACAACGGCAGGTCCACCGGCGGCATATTGGGCACGGCGTCCCACACCGGCACCATGTCCGCGTTCGCGCGAATCAACATCACAAACTGCCAAAGCTTCGCGGCCATAACGACCTCCGTGGCAAACAGCTACGCCGCCGCCATCGTCGGCAGCGAATACTCCAACATCAACTATGTAAAAATTCACGGCTGTGTCGCCGGAGGCAGCGTTTCGAGCGCGAACTCGGCGGGCGGCATCGTCGGGTATCACAACAACAATACTGTGTTTAACATTGATACCGCCCTCACCGCGCACATCACCGGCTGTTATGTGACCGCCACGGTCGGCGGCGCCACAAACAACGGAAAGATTTGGGGGCACAATTCGACGGTCCCGTTTCCTCCGTTCACTCAGGCTTTAAGCAATACTGTCACCGCGGATGCGATTAACGGGGTTGTTATTTCTACCTACCCGCAGAACCTGGCGAATTTCGGCAGAACCGCGATTAACAATTACGATTACCACTACGACGACATCAACAAGCCCGACGCGGCGCACGCCAATTACCAGCATGGTTCGGCGACGCCGGTGGCGCTGCTTGATGATGACCCGGGTACCCCGGAAAACGAAAGAACGGCGACCATCAACGTGACCAACCTGCCGTCGGGCTTCACCTATGTCTCCGGCTCCGGCTGGGTTTCCGAAAGCGAGGCCAAGGTGCTCGTCACCGGCTACACAGCCACCACCGTTGATGTCGAGGCGGTGCGCACCACCACCACCGACACGGGCGTCGTGGCTTGGTATGAAAACTCCGGGTTTACGATTAACCCGGACGGCACCGAAGTCAACATCGCCTTCCAGGCGCGCATTCCCGTTTCCTGCACGGTTACAAGAATCTGGCCGGGCACCGGCACACAAGGCGACCCATACCAGATTATCACCAAATACGACCTTGATGAGTTGCGCTCGAAACTCGTCACCGACCCGTCGGCCTATTATAAAATTATGGACGACATTGAATTCACCGAGGCGGACTATGCGGTCGGCGGTGATTTCTACAACACCGGCAAAGGCTTCCTTCCGATACCGGTTACTTTCACCGGCCACCTTGACGGCAACTATAAAACCGTCACCGGCCTCAACATTGTCAACACGGGCGGTGTTTATACCGGCCTGTTTGAACAGGCGGACGGCGCCGAATTTAAGAATTTAACCATCGATAACGCCGTCATCCTCGGCGACACGGTTTATTGCAACTACGGCGGCGTCCTCGTCGCGCAAGCGGTCAATACCGATTTCACCGGCATTCATATCGAAAACAGCGCCCTCGACCGCGTGCTGCTTTTCGCGGGCGGTATCGTCGGCCACGCGACCGGCACCGATGTGGCCGCCTCAAGCGTCGAAGGCACGACGGTCACGGGGCAAAGCGGCAGCGCCGCGGGCGGCGTCGCCGGTTCGTTCGGCGGCACCGTGGGCGCGCCTTCGGCCACCCAAACCGACATGGAGGTCACCGATTGTATCATATCGGGCGGTTACGCCGGCGGCGTCGTCGGCCTCGGCAACAGTGTCAACCTCAGCGTCAACTACGCGCTGGTGTCCGGCGGTTCGGTCACCTCGGCCATTGATGACATCATACATGGCGCGGGCGGCATTCTCGGTTACGCCACCGGCCCCGGCGATTACAATTTCAACATCCTTCACAGCAAGGTCGACTCCACCGCGGTCAGCGCGGTTCGCGCCGCGGGCGGTATTTTGGGCAAAATGGCCGTCACCTCGTCGTCGGTCTTACCGGTCAACCTGCTCAATATTGACGGTTGCGAAAGTTACGCCACGGTAACGGCGACGGGCGGCTCGACGCTCCCCGAGGCCGCCGCGGGCGGCATCGTCGGCCGCGTGACCAACGCCCTGATTGTCAAAATAGCAGGCGGCGCCGCGGGCGGTTCCGTCAGTTCCGATAAGTATGCCGGCGGCGTCATCGGCTTCATCGAAGGCAACGACACCAAGTACTCCCTCTTCGACCACTACGCCGGCTCCGACTTCATTCAGGCCATCAACAGCCTTGTCGCCGATTTCGTCGTCTCGGCCGATGTCTTTTCCGACGAGGCCGCCGCCAACATGGGCTTAATTCTAGGCTACGCGGACACGAACCTGTTTTCGAACGGCGGTTACTATAACTATCCGCCTTTCAGCAATGTCAAGTATTCGAGTTATCAGCATTACGCGAAAACCGGGACGGCTCCGTATAAGTCGGGGGCGATGGTTGGCAGCGCGGTCAACAATTACACGGAATATGGCGGAACGGCGCTGATTGCCACCGTTCTTGACCTGAACAAAGGCCACTCGGACAATTGGACTTCCACCTACAAAGGCCTGCGCCACCACAACGGCGAGGAAGAAACCATGACCCTCGTCCTCGGCAGCGACCCCGTCGTTCTCGATTCAAACAACATGCGTCTGCCGGAGCTTGAATCTTTCCCGGTCAATTCCGGTGACTTTACTTCCTTCACCGATTCGCGGGGTTTGTCGTTTGTGCTCGACACCGTCACCTCCGACATACCGGACCTGGTCACCTACGACAAAGCCACGAACACTTTAAGCAAAGTCCCCGGCTCCGACAACGCCGGCGACCTGATTTTCCGCTACGAAAACGGGCTGGAGCTCGCGCTTATGGTCGTCGCCTTTGACGGCCTCGAGGGGGATGGCACCGAGGAACATCCATATCAAATCAGCCGCGTCAGCCTCTTGGCTTTGCCGAGACTCCTTCCGACGAAGTATTACGAACAGACAGCCGATTTAACCTTTGCCGCCTCGGATTTCCAGGCGGGGGGCGCCTATTACAACGGCGGTCTGCTGTGGGAGCCCATAGCCAAAACCGGCGGCCTGGTCTTCTTCACCGGCGAGTACAACGGCCTCAACCACACCATCACCGGCCTGAAGGTCGACCGCCCCGGCGAGGAATATGTCGGCCTGTTTAAAAAACTCGGCGCCGGCTCGAAAGTGTATAACCTGACAATTGCCGGCGCGGCGGTCACGGGCAAAAACTTTGTCGGCGCTCTCGCCGGCGAAGTTCTCGGCAACGGGACGGAAACAACCGTCAGCTCCGTCACGGTCACCGGCTCGACGGTGACGGCCGCCTACGCCACCAGCTCCGCCCTCAACCCGGTTATCGCCGGCGGCATTACAGGCCGGGAGTATGGCGGCGTGAACGCCCCGGCCGCGCCCGGTCTGGCAAATTGCTCGGTCGTATCCACGACGGTGACCGCCACGGCTGCCAACTACGGGTACGCGGCGGGTATCGCGGGCACAGCCCATTACCTCACGAACTGTGATATCAATAATGTGACCGTCAACGCCTCCTATTACGCGTCGGGCATTATGGTTAGAAGCAGCATCGCCTCAGTGTATGGCGGGGCCGGGTATCCCATTGTAATCGAAGACTGCGATATCGGCGGCGCTTCAAAGATAACGTCAACCTCGACGACCTTGGCCGGCTCCATCGCCGCCGGCGCGATGTGCTTTATCAATAAAAGGGTGCAGGCGTCTTTGACAAACTGCCGCGTTTCGCCTCAAACAACCATCAAAAGCAACCGTGGAACCGCGGCCGGCTTGTTCGGCGTTCTTATGGGACCCACCGGCACGAACGACTCCCTCACCCTGACGGTCACCAACTGCCGGTCTTTCGCCAACATCACCGCGTACAGCGACATCGGCGGTATCCTCGGCGGCATCAAAGGCCAGAATATTCCGCTTGCCAATATTTTGATCGACGGCTGCGCGGCCGGCGGCGAACTCAAGGCGACCAACGCCGTCAACAATGTCGGCGGGATTATCGGCATCGTCGACGGGAGCAGCTTCATTACCACGAGCCAGGCGTTTATCAAAGACTGCTTCTCCAGCGTATTTATAGTCACCGCGACGGGCAACCGCGGCAAGTTTATCGGCAACTGCGCCGATATCTCCAACGGTTTTATTGCCGAAAACGACTACCCGGCGGTGTTCTATAAGAACTACACGAGTTCTTACCCGCAGAATTACGCGCAGGTGAATGTGTTTGGCGACGCGGTGATGTGCGCGAGCCAGCAAATTCCGCTGTGTGTCACCGACCTGATGCAGTGCCGCCAGCCCGGCGATACGTATACCGACTCGTTCACGGTGCAGTATGTCATCGACGGCCAGCCCGAAGGGGATTACCGCCCCGTCGCGATAGCCACTTATGACGCCCAGCAAGCCGTCACCACCCACTTCAGAGCCTCTCTGCAGGTTTGGAACGGCTCCGCGCCCGTCGAGCTCGCGGCCAATGAGCCGTTCACCATCAGTGCCTACCACTCGCTGGCAATCGAGGATGTCAATGTGACCACAACGGCCCTCCTCACGGATTCGTTCGTCGGCGAGGGCGCCGAAAGACGGCTTCATTTCGGCGTCACACCGACATCAAAACAGGCCGGCCAGATTGAGTTGACCCTGAGTTATGGCATTCAGATCGCCGTACCGTTGGTTACCTTTGAAATCTCCGGCAACGGCACCTCGCTCCACCCCTTTGAAATTGAGAGTGCCGAGCATATTACGTTGCTGTATTATCTGCCCAATGTGTATTACATACAGACCGCGGACATTGATATTTTACCGGCGGATTACCAGGCCGGCGGCGTGCTTTACAATGAGGGCACCGCCTTCCAGGGTCTCGGCTTTATGCCCATCGGCACACAGGCGAAACCGTTTACCGGCAGTTATGACGGCCAAAACCATACAATCACCGGCTTGACCAGCGTCAATAAAACCGCAAGCTATGTCGGCTTTTTCGGCAATGTCGCCGCCGGCGGCAGGCTCAAAAACATTCACCTGGAGTTAACCGAAAACGGTTCGGGCACCCTCGGCGGCATCGCCGGCCTCGAATATGTCGGTGGCCTCGCGGGTTACTGCGCGTCGGCAAGCGTTGTGGAAAACTGCTCGGTAGCCAAAGGCAATGTCGCGGGCCGGTTTATTGTCGGCGGCCTTATTGGCTACTGCGCCTCGGATTTGCTCCAATGCTTCACGGCCACCGATGTTTTAGCAGTCGGCACCAGCATCGGCGCGGTTCCCGGTGAAGCCGGCGGCTTGGTTGGCCGTGTGGAAAATCTGAAAACCGGCGGTTTGAGCGTCACCATCGACAGTTGCTTCGCCACCGGCAGCGTGTATTCCGGCTACAACAACGCGGGCGTCCTCGTCGGCCGGGCAAACTGCCAGCCGATATCGGGAGGCCTGCTCGTTCGCAACGCCTATGTTGCGGGCGATGTCAAATCCGGCGGCTCGACGGCGACGTATATCGCCGTCGGCTCGGGCAGCGGCCAAGGCTCCGTCACAGGTGAGAACATCCTCGTCGCGGGCACCAATGTCAGTTTCAACCCCTCGATGAATCCGTTCACAGCCCGAAACCCAAAAAGCGGCTATACCAACCAAAATATTTATTTTGACAACAATCTCCTCGGTTTGGCGGGCACCTCGCAGGGTACCGCGAAAACAACGGCGGATTTAACCGACGCCGCTTCGCAACCCGCGCTGTTCGGCAACTTCGCGGCGAACTGGACCGCGTCGGCGGGCAGTTACCCGCGCCTGAAGATGAAAGACGCGTATTCGAACGCTTTTGCCGCCCTCGCGGCTGTGCCGATAGTGGTCAACGCGAAAGAATTTGACAACGGCAACACCCTCGCGAACGGCGCCATCTACCCGGTGAAAGTGGCGGCAACGGTAGGCGGTGGCGCGATTTCGCTCGCGACCACAAAACTCGACCCGGCCGATACCGTGCCTTACCCCGCCGCGTGGGACCCGAACCTCACCGGCAACGGAACGGACAGAAGCGTCGACCTGCTGTTTTCACAGCCGGAGGGCGGAACGCGGACAATTTTCCGCAACATCTTCAAGAGCGCGGATTACCCGACACCGTCCAGCCTTGTCGCGTTGGATGTGGAATACGGCGAGCTGTGGTATGACACCAGGACACCGGCTGTCACGATGACGGCCGCGGTCAACGGCGTCGATGTCGCGCGCTCCTTCAAACTGCCGCTTGAATCCGTATCCAATACATTCTATGTCGCGACCGAGCGCCAGTTCCGGGCTCTTGAAAGCACCTATGAAACCAACGGGACCAAATTCTATGTTTTCAGCGGCGCGACCGGCGCCGATAAATACTCGGCTAAAGTCTATCTGACCGCGGATGTCAATTTGCGCGGCAATGAGACCGGCAGCGAGTTTGAACCGATTCAGACCTTCAAAGGCACTTTTGAAGGCAACGGCATGACGATTCGGAACCTGAGAATCGTCAAGGGCACCTATGACTATATCGGCCTGTTTACCACGCTCGACGGCGCGAACGACATCAACAAAGTGTCTGTTAACAACCTCAATGTCGAGATTACCTCCGTCACCGGCAGGGACTATATCGGCGGCATCGCCGGTTCCGGCAACCTGTATTCCCTGCTGAGCAACTGCAAGGTCTATTCAAGCAACGAAGACAGCGTCGTGACAGGCAGAAAATTTGTCGGCGGCCTGATCGGCTCGACGACCGGCACGGTCAACAACGAATCGAGCGCGGCTGTTGCCGTCGCCGCGGACAATGTCGCCGGCGGCCTCATCGGTAAATCCTCCGGCATCGTGACCAACTGTTTCGCCTACGGTTCCGTCACCGGCGCTGTTACAAATGACGGTACTTTGTATGGTATCGGCGGCCTCGCCGGCGTCATCGACGGTGGCTCGGTCACGCAATCCTTTGCCACGGGCAACATTCTTGTGACTTCCGTAGCCGATTTCACAAACCAAGGCGCGACGGTTATCGGCGTCGGCGGCTTTGCCGGCTCATTTACGGGCGGCAGTATGAGTTCCTGTTTCGCCAGCGGCAATGTCCGGGCGGAAGATGTCGGAACGATTAAAAACACCGAAACGAACAAGGGCAGCCTTTCATTCGGTACGGGCGGATTCGTCGGCGTTGCGACAGTCCAGCTGTCAAGCTGCTACTCCTCATCCTCGGTTTTCGCCGAGTTCACCGGTGAAGTTTCCGGCGCGGAATTCTCCCGCGTCGCGGCCGGCGTCGGCGGTGTCGCCGGGGTGGCCACCGCGGCGGTTTCCGACGCGTATTCCTCCGGCAGCGTGTTCAGAGGGGTCAGCGTCCCCGGCACCGACATACCGAGCGTAACTTATTTTGACGACGCCATGGGCGGCGTCATCGGCACGACCTGCTCCGCCGACGGCTCTCTGCCCGCCGGTTATCAGCAGTTGTATTTCGACATTTGGAACAACAGCTACGGGTCGGATTTTAAACCCGTCGGCAACATCACAAACGCCATCCCGCCCTCACAGGGCGTGTTGAGCCTGACGACCGACCAGCTTTGCATTTCGCAGCAAGAACGGGTGAACAACCCCAACCAGCCCCTTCAGCTCAGCGACCAGATTTGGAGCTTTAACAAAGGCGCGTACCCCTGCCTGCTGACACTCGTGCAGTCGAGCTCGCTGTATATCCGCTACCCGGCCGTGCTCAGCGTCGTCGTGGTGACGCCCGATGTGCGTGACACCTCGGCCCGGTCCGGCAACGGCATCACCATGGCGCTGACGACGCCCAACAGTTTGACGGTTCTTTCCAACACCTACAACCTTCACTGGACCGGCGCGGCCGACAGCGAGGTGAATTTCATCGAGGACACAAGCGGCGGCGGAACCGTCAGCAAGTTCGTTCCGGTCAGAACAGGCAACTACAGCCAGAACCTCAGCCTCATCGCGCAGATTACCGGCTATGAGGAGTATGGTTCGAGGCGGTTTGATAAACTGTGCGCCGAGATGCTCGGGACGCAGGAAAAGCCGTACCTGATTTCCAACAAAACCGACCTGCAGCACATCGGCCTGCCGGAAATTGGCGACCCCGAGGAATATTACAATGTGACAGGTTTCGATAACTTCTACAACACCTGGTATTCGCCCATCACCATCGACGAGAACAAGCAGTGTACGAATATAGCCGGCAAAATCTATTTCCGGCTGCTGAGCAACATCGATATGAGGACGGATGTCACCTACACCTACGACCCGGTGGGCGGCAAACTGACCTCGGCGGTCGACGTCGACGGCGACGGCAACACGGCGAACGACAACCACTATATTCCCTCGCTGCTTAACGTCGTGTACCAGCCCGGCATCACCTTCGCGGGCATCGAATTCCAGGGCAACGATTATTCCATTGATTATTTCAATTCCGCGCAGCCTTTCCTGAAAGGAATCAGCCCCAACTCTCAAATCAACAACATTGTTTTCAATAATCTGACGATGAACGCCGGCAGTTCAACCGCGGGAACCGCGCTTGTTGAACTCAATTACGGCACCATCGACGGCTGCATCGTCCACAGCGGAACGATTACAGCGGGCGGCAAGGCCGCCGCCATCGTCGCGGAAAACCATGGGACCATCACCAACTCCGTTTCCGCCGCGGCCGTGACCGGCGCGGACACCCTCGGCGGCATTGCCGCGGTCAACGGCGCGGACGGCGTCATCACCAATTGTCTGTTTAACGGCAGCATCGTTTCGACCCAAGCCGCGGACCTCCCGGCAAAAGCGGGCGGCATCGCGGGCGTCAACAGCGCCGAAATCGCTGACAGCTTCACGCTCGGCAGTGTGACCTCGGCCAATGGCGCGACGGTTCTCGGCGGATTTGTCGGCGAGAACGCGGCCGGCGGCGAAATCACCGGCGCGTATTCGAGAACGGCGGTTACGGGCAAAGACAATGTCGGCGGGTTCGCCGGGACCAACGCGGGCAGCGTCACCAACGCGTTCAGCGCGGGTCTTGTCACGGCAGCCGCCGGCGCGGCGCAGCAGGGCATCTTCTGCGGCACAAACACCGGCACCCTGACCGACACCTTTGCCGACAAAGCGCTTTCCGGCAAATCGACTTACAAACTTTACGGTGACTACGCGTACACCGAAGACATTGCCGACATGGGCTGCTTCGATACAGGCGGCAGCGCGAGCAGCCTGTTCACCGCCTCAACGGGCGGCTGCTACCCGCAGTTGACGGCGATTCTGGCCCTCGACGACGCTTACGCCGTCGGGGAGTATGTCCCGCTGAAAGTCCTGATGCTCATCGCCTATTCCGCCATCGGTTCGGCCACGGTCAACACGCAATACGCGCAATATGTGGACACATTGGCCGTCGGCAGCGCGAACCCGCTGAGCACGGTCGCGAGGCCCGGCAGCGGCACCCGGATGACGGAACCGGCCTGGTCGTCAAGCGCGCCCGCCGTCGCCTCCGTCACGGGCACGACCAACAAAACGCTCAACGGCGTTTCCGCCGGCACGGCTGTCGTTACCGTTTCCGCCGTCCTCACCGACGGCAACGGCCTCACGCACTTCATCAGCCTGCCGATAACGGTAACCGTCGGCGCGCAGAACCCGAACTTCGCGGACGGTGCCGGCTCGAGCGCAAGCCCGTATCAAATCGGTACGACGGCGCAGTTTGATTCCCTCGCTTACTACGGCGCCGACCCGGAACTCAACTATATCTTAACAAGCGACCTCGATTATAACGGCGGCTGCCCGGAGGTTCCGATTGTGGAATTCAACGGCAACCTTGACGGCGGCAAGTATGTCGTCTACGATTTAACGGTTGACAACAACGCCGGCCTGTTCGGCTTCGTCAACTCCGGCGGTTCGATTTCGAACCTCGGCCTTGTCGGCGCGAACATGACCGCCTCGACCGAGAATTACGCCGGCCTGCTTGCCGGGCAGGTATACAGCGCCACCGTTGAAAACTGCTACGCGGTCGGCAACATCAGCGTCGACGCCCTCGATGTCGGCGGCCTCGTCGGCCTCGCCGCGAACGGCGTGGAGATTATCGGCTGCGCGACATCCGGCAAAGTGACGAACACCTCCGCTTCCGTTGACGCGTGTGTCGGCGGTGTCGTCGGCTCGGCGGATTTCGCGACGGTGACCGACTGCCTGTCAACGGCTTATGTGGCCGGCGGCACGGGCAATATCGGCGGCATCGCCGGCGCCCTGCGCAACTCCTCCATCTGCTCCGAAAACGTGTTCGCCGGCATGGCGGTTGACGCGGCCCTCGCGGGCGGCGGCCAAACTCCTGCGGCGCCCGTCTGCAGCATCGCCGGCGCGGTGTTCGACGAATCAACGGTAACGGACTGCCTGTTTGACAAGCAATTCGCTTTGTATGCCGACGACCACGCGCAGGGGATGTACACGGGTGAGCTTTCCGGCGCGGTCCTCAGCGGCTGGGCGGCCAACGCCGACGGCTACGCGGTTGCGGCCGGCCTCAACGGCGGCGGCGCGAAATTCACCGCGGGCCTCGCGTTCATCACCATGCCGATTGAGATGAAACTCGGCGGCAGCGCCGGTTCCGTGATGAACCTGTCAAGCGTACAAATCCCGGCCGAAATCGCGGGCGACACCGTCACCGTGACCGAAATACCGCGGCCGTCGAACCCCGGCTATTTCACGATTGTCGCCGGCGCGGGCAGCGCGCCGACCGTCGCGACGATGTCTTCCACGGTCGATATGGCCGATGTTTTCACCGGCTTGGCGGCAACCCTTGACACGGGCGCGGGCGCCTTGGTGTTCCCCGGCATGGCCAACACCGTTTCGCGTTATGTCGAACCGAGGCTCGCGAGAATCGTCGCGGTTGACTACACGCTGACAAACTCGAGCGGAGCGACCGCCCTCAATACGGACACCGTCGCCATACAAATCAAGAACGAGCACATCTTCGCGGGCGAGCCCATGACCTATTCCTCCGACGCGTTCACATACGCCACAGCAGCCACACCGGCCGTGTTTGAGGACTTGGTGGTTTCCTCCGGCAGCATTTACGCGGGGGGCAAGCTGCCGAAGGGCTACGCTTACGAAGTGACAGCCGTCGACCAGAATAGCCTGCCCCTGACGGTCACCGAATCCTCCGGCGAATACGGTTTTTGCATCGCACTCGCGGCGGACACCACAGCCGTGACGATACGCTACAACATTGTGAGTTACGCGCCCTGGGGCGTCTACAGACTTTGGGACAGCCTGATTGAAAACCTGGTCCAATAATTCTGCGGGAAGGGGGAGGACGACATGTACAGCAAAAAGAATATCATAAAGTCCGGTTTATTCCTTGCCGCGACTGTGGCGGTGCTGGTCATCGCGACCTTGGCCTGGTTCAGTTCCGGTAATCTTACCGAGGTGCAGGGCACCGATTCGACCATCGATTCCGGCGACTATACTTCCGCGTTCTATGAGTCCCCTGACACCGATATGGACGGGGAGTTGGACAGCACGATTGACGACCCGGACATCTGGCAGCTTGTCTCGGGCCCCGCTCTCGATATAGTACCCATTGTTCCGGGCGAAAAGCATTTTTACAGAGTGGAGATTCGTATCAACAACCCTATCGACCTGTCATTCATATTCAGCGATATCGCTGTGTCAATCCCCGACGGAGCCGCTTTTTCAAAATCCGATATGCTCGAGCGCGTCAATGTGTTCACAGAAATATGCGATGAGGACGGGGATGCGATTACCGGCACAACCTTTGACGGCAATATGCTCGCCTTCCTCGACAACGACCCCGATTTGACGATGAAAGCCGTATACGATGAGATAGATATGACCGGCTATGTCGGCACCACGATCAACATTTACTATTTTATCGGCATTGACGGCTCGACCGTCGACAAGGCGGACGATTTCCTGCAGGAAACGGGTTTCAGCATAGGGAATATCGACTTCTCCGTGTCATAAACAAATCATCGGCGGTGATAAGTTTTGCGGTTAAAAAAAGCGCTTGTTCGTGTTTTCGGCCTTTTTATCATCCTGATTTTTGTTGCCGGTACCTATGTTTTCGCGACGGTGCTTTTAACCAAAAACAACGCCACACCGAGTTTTTTCGGTTACAGCTTTTTAACGGTTCATACACAAAGCATGGAGCCGGCAATCCCGGCCGGCAGCGTTGTAATCACCCGAAAAACAACGGCGGACGAGTTAAAGCCGCGTGATATCATCAGCTTCTATTCCACCGACCCGGCGATTGAAGGAATTCCCAACACACACCGCATCATCGCGGTCAACAAGGATGATAACGGAAAAACCTGTTTTGTCACCAAAGGCGACAACAACGTTATCGCCGACAAATACGCGGTTTACCCCGAAAAAGTCATCGGCCGTGTGCTTGGCAGAGTGCGGTATTTGGGTAAGGTTATCGATTTGTTTAGAAATCAACTCATCCTGTTTTTTATCCTGATAGTCCCGCTCGGAGTGATTATCGTTTTTGAGGTGAAAAACCTCGCCGGGCTGATAAAAGGCAGGGGCAAAACAGGCGGCGAAGACAGCGGACCTTCCGAAGAGGCAGATTAAACGGCATGAGTAAGGCAAAGGAGACAGGGGCGGCAAAATGAAGAAAAAGGTTCTGGCCATTTTGATTGTTCTGGCGACAGCCGTCGGCATATTTGCTTTGCGGTCTTCCTTCGCGTGGCTGAAAACGGGTTTTGACAGCAAATCGCAGGAAGTGATTGTCGGCAAGCTCAACTATGAGTTCACCGGCGAAATCCGCGGCATTTATGAGAACGAGTCAAGCACGGTCTATGTGGCGCCCGGCGAAAACCTGATTTTCATCGACGAAACGCAACAAGGCCCGATGACGGCCGTCAACAAATCGTCCATCGCGACGAATTTGAGGGTCAAAATCGAATACACCTATTACGAATACGACGAAGGCACCTCAAGTTTCGTCGGCCAATTCGAACCGTACGATGGCTCAAACACCGACCTGACCGTGACCTTCGCCTCTCCGTCGAACTGGGTTTATGACACGGACTCCGGCTGTTGGCTTTACCATGTGACGGGTGCCCCCGCGGGCGATTACCGGATTCCCGCCCCGCTTGAAGCGACGACGCAGCCCTCCACCGAACCGACGTCGGAAAGCCTGACTCAAGCGGATGTGGGCGAAGACATACCGATCTTCACCTTCCTCGGTTACAGCGACACGCTCGACAAAGACAGCGGCTACGACGACAAGGAAGTAAAAATCAAGTTGACCGTCGAAGTCAAGCAGGCCGACTATGTCACCTGGGAAACGCTGTATGAAGATTACGGCTTGTTATGATGGTTGCTGAAAAAGCCGGCGGTATCCTTTTCGCCGTGTTTGTGGCGATAACGCTTTTGCTGGCCTTTTTTGTGGGCTTTCTCCTGCTGACGGGAACCAAGGCATTCGCCGTGGAATCAAACTCCATGAGTCCGGTTATCAACAAAGGCGACGCGGTGTTCGTTCGAAGCGTGGCGGCGCGGGACCTTCGGGAGAACGACATTATTTCGGTAAAAACAAACGACAACAGCGGGGTTTTCACACATCGTATCGTCAAGATTGACACGGAGAATTCGCTGGTTTTTACCAAAGGCGACGCCAACCAAAGCCGCGACCCGAAGCCGGCCGCTTTTTCGCAAATCATCGGGCGCTTATGGTTCGCCGTTCCGTACGCGGGCTGGCTGTCATTGACGGTGACGAACAAAGAATCTCTGATAGCGTTGGCGGCGGCCGCGATGGCGCTGGTTTTTGTGAGAGTTCTGTTAACGGCAAAAAAAAAGAAAACTGAGGTGGCGAAATGAAAAACAAAAAAGCGAAAAAGGCGCTTACCGTCGCCATGACGGCGCTCCTTGTGCTTTGTGTCGGCTATTTCGCCGCGCTGCCGCCGACCTCCGCATGGTTTTACCAAAGGCATGAGGGGACGGAAAAGACCTTTATTTTCGGCCGGTTGGAACTGGGCGAAGACTTTACCGCCGAAGAAACCATCGACCTGCCCGCCGCGACGAAGCTCGAGGACCCGGGTGAGATTTTGTTTGACGATGTTCTGCACATCGTCGAGGTCGAATGCCAAAACACGGGCTCACTACCCGCGAGAGTCTACACGACCGTCAACGGCGACACCGCTCTGCCCAACGGCCTGCGTTTCTTTTTCTATGAAGACGGCGATACCGGCGTGGCTGTGAAGGATAAGATCGCCGGCAAAAGCGTTATCACCGAAAACGACGCGGCGGCCACCTACGCGGCGCTTGACAGTTACAACAAGGGAACCGGCGGCAACGACGCGGGGCGGTATATCCTGGTCATGCCGGGCGAGACAAAAATCGCGAGAATCGCGTTTTGGGCCGATTACAATGTGGTGGGCTCTACGCTTGAGAATACAAGCAATGTTTCCGAGCATTATACTTATGGGCCGTTTGAAATCATCATGCATGCCGTTCAACACACCGACGGCGCGTTCACCAGATAAACTTTTAGGAAAGGGGAGGCGGAATACTTGAAGAAAAAAACGACGCGAAAGCCGCCGACCGCGGTTCTGATCCTGATAGTGGCCATTATTTCAGCGGTGAGTTTCGCCGTCGCCTGGCTGACTATCGGCGACGAGATATTGGACAGAACCTACAAACTCTCAAACTTTGACGCCTACGCCGAGGTGTACTTTATGGACGGGGAGACGAAGGTGACCCCGGCAAAGGACACGCTCGGAGCCATTGTCGTCGATGTCGGCAACGCAAGCGCGCCCAACTACATAGGCAAGCTCAAAGTCGACGCGTTTTATAAGGGCAAGGGGAAAGCCTATTTGCGGCTGAAGGTTGTTCAGCAGTGGCTCAATAACAGCGGCGAAGTGATTCAGTCGAACGCGGTTCTGCCGTACACGGTCGCGGCGCTGTACGCCAAGGGTGTTGACACGGGCAACCAAGCCAAGTGGTTTGACAACCGCGCGGACGACTATTGCCTGTATTACGCGCAGCCCGTGCAGGGGAATAACAGCGATTACCAGAAACTGCCGGTCTTCACGGGCCTCGACACGGCGGAGTTCAACGCCACCGCGCCTCTTGAGGGGGGAACGACCACGCTGAGGCTTTCTTTCGAGTTGCAGATGGTCCAGGTCAACCGCTACCCGCAGTTCTGGGGCATCAGTGAGCTGCCATGGCTGGAAGAGTAACGAAAAAACAGGGGTAAGCCGATGTCATCAAAAAAAAGTAAAAAAGCCGCCGCCAAAAGAAAAAACGAAAAAGCGAAGAAGGCGCGTTCCCTCGAAGCGGCGCGTGACGCAGAGTTGAATAAAAGCGAGGCCGAAGGCGGCAATCCCAAAGACAAGGCGAAAAAAGAAACCGCGAAGGCGTCGAAAAAAGCGAACGCGAAACCGGCCGGGAAAAAAGAAAAGACCAAAAAAGATAAAACTAAAAAAGTCAAAAAAGAAAAGTCCGCGAAAGAAAAAGTAAAAAGAGTGAAGAAACCGCGCGCCCCCGGTTTGTGGAAAGCCGCGGTGGAAAAGATAAAAGGGATTCGGTTACCGAGGCAAACCAAACGGATAATTGCCGCGGTGGCTGTTTTATTTTTTCTGGCAGCCGCGGCGCTTCTGCTGTATTCCCGTTTGAGCTACAATGTCCCCGACCAAGCGGTGCAGTCGTACACCGGCCGCGACGAGGAGGATTTCAATCTGCGCAGCCTCGAGCAGGACATCGGCGAACAGCTCGAGCAGGTGAAGGGCCTCGGCATACGCGGCGACAAAGACGCGTTCAAATTTTTCGTCAGCGCGAAAGAATTTACAATTGACGAGTATTCGGACAACATCGCGCTGACACTCGCGAATGTTTCGTCCAACAAATGCAAAATCATCGGGATTATCCTCGACGAGGACGACAACATTCTGTATGTGTCGTTGGGCATTCCGGCGGGCAAATACCTGCCGTCCATCCGGCTCCCGAAAGAACTGCCCTACGGCGAGCACAAGCTCAGACTCGTGGTGTCCGCTTTTGATAACGAAACAAAAGAAAGAATCGGCGTTCAGCACATGAACCTGAAACTGGTGATCGGCCTTGAAAAACCCACCCAAGAAACAACAAAAGAATAAACCGGCCGGCGAGTTGGATAAAATAAAGATATTGTTGGCGTCCTTGGCGGCATGCGTATCGCTGATACTGCTTGCCGTCTTGTTGGAAAGGACGGGCGTTTTCTTTTATGCCAGCCGGCTTGTCGTACCCGCCGGCGAAGCGGAAACCGGCTCGCTGCCTTTTACCGAAGGCCTTGACGATGTCAAAAATATTCCAAAGGGCGAAATCCGGTACCGCCTGAACAAATCGGTCACCTTTCAAAACACGTATTGGAAGGGCGACATCATGGTTGAAAACCCGGCCGCCTGCGAATATGACCTGCAGTTTGTCTTTTACAAAGCCGATACCGGCGACGTTGTCTATGAATCGCGAAAACTCAAGCCCGGCGAGTTTATTTCGGGCGACCGGCTGAAAAGGAAACTGAAGGAAGGCACCCACAACTGCGTTTATAAAGTCAACGCGTACACGGTTCAAGGGGAGTCGCTCGGCGACACGAGCGGCTACCTAACGATAACGGTCAAGAAATGATTGCTCCTCGGCGCGCGCGCGCTGAAGGTCGTTGGTGTAAAACAGCAGGGCCAGTTCCTTGTTCTTTCGCACCTTGGCGGGGATTCGCAGGCTTTTCAGCTCGGTGTTCAGGTTTGTGATGCAGTTTTCGAGATATTCGGTTCTGTTCAAACAGTTCCCTCCCGTCAATATGGTTCATTTTTATTGTTTTCATCACGGCGGGATTTATCGCTTTGTAACATTTGTCAGTAACCGGTGGAATATGGATTTTCAAACCGAACTGAAAAATCACATACTCAACAGCGGCGCGTCGGACACCGGCTTCGCCGAAATCAACGACGCCGGTTTCGGCGCGTTGAAGTTTGCCGTCAGCATCGTCGTGAGACTTTCCGAAGCGATCGTGGACGAAATCGGCGAAGAACCGACCCCGTCCTATTTTCACCATTACCGGACGGTCAACGCGTATATCGACGAAATCCTGCTGAAGACAGGCCAACTTTTGGAAAAAAACGGTTATCGGTACCTGCCCATAGCGGCGTCGCAGACGGTCAACCTCGACGGGTGGAACTACCGCGGCCGGTATTCCCACAAAAAAGCCGCCTGCCTGGCGGGCCTGGGCACGGTGGGCAAAAACTCGATGTTTCTTCACAAAACCTGGGGTGCGGGAGTGCGCCTGGGTACGCTGTTCACCGACTGCCCCCTTGAAACGAAGGCGGCTGTTCCCGAAAATGTCTGCGGCAGCTGCAGTTTGTGCGTGGACGCCTGCCCCGCCGGGGCGATTACCGGCAGGCAATGGGAACCCGGCATGGAGCGCGAAGAACTGTTTTTGCCCGAAAAATGCAGTGAATACATGAAAACCGCCCTACGGCACATCGGCCGCGGCGCTGTCTGCGGCGTGTGCATGGCGGTCTGCCCTTACACAAAGCAGGCAAACGCAGAGTAGGGCGGGGGCTTGCTCCCGCCGCAAGGGAACCCTCGGCACACGCGTAAACCAAACAATTGTAGGGCGGGGGCTTGCTCCCGCCGGAAGAAAAACCACAGCACCACGCAAACCCGATACCCATGAACGAAAATCCCATGCAAACCCAACGGCGGGAGCAAGCCCCCGCCCTACGATATAATGAAACCAACCGCTTGAAACAAAAAGCGTATGTACAATAAACATCCGGGAGGAAATCGCAATGCTGAAAGTCGGTATCGTGGGCTATGGCGGCATCGCCCAAAACGCCCACACCCCGGCCTGGTTAAAGCTGAAAGACAGCGCTGCAGTCGCGGCGGTCTGCGACATTAACAAGGACAGGTTCGAGCAGGCGAAAAAGCTGCTTTCCCCCGGTGTGAAATGCTATACGGATTACCGGGAAATGATCGAAAAAGAAAAGCCCGATATCGTCGACATCTGCACGCCCAACTATCTTCACAGCCCCATATCGGTCTTCGGCCTCCAAAGCGGCTCGAACGTGCTGTGCGAAAAGCCGGATTCGGTCAGCGTGGCGGACGTCGTCAAAATGCAGGAGGCCGAAAAAGCCTCGGGCAAAAAGCTGATGGTCATCCGCAACAACCGTTACGCCATGACCTCGCAATACCTCAAGCACATCGCCGCGAGCGGCGAGGCGGGGGAGATTTATACCGGCCGCTGCGGTTGGATACGCAAGCGGGGCATTCCCGGCAAAGGCGGCTGGTTCACGACGAAAGAACAGTCCGGCGGCGGGCCGCTCATTGACCTGGGCGTCCACATGATTGACCTGGCGATTTATCTCATGGGCAACCCCAACGCCGTTTCCGTCAGCGGCTGCACTTACATGAAATTCGCCGACAGCGAGGATGAGGCCGACTCCGTTCACGCCAAGTTCGGTGAGGCCAAAGAAGGCGGTACTTTCGACGTCGAGGACCTTGCCATCGGTTTCATTAAATTCGACAACGGCGCGAGTTTGCAGATTGAATTCAGCTGGGCGTCCAACATTAAAAAAGAAACCAACTTCGTCGAGCTGCGCGGCACGAAAAAGGGCCTTGAGTGGCGCAATAATGTCATCAATGTCTACGACGGCGCCAAAAGCAAAAAACTCGACGGCGCGAAGCATTTACTGAAGGCCAAACAATACGATTCGGGCCTGGTCAGAACCTTCTACGGCCACAAGGCGAACATCGCCCATTTCGTCGATGTCATCAACAAAGGCGTCGAGCCGGTTTATAAAATCGAACAGGGCGTCAACATGATCAAAATCCTCACCGGCGTCTACGAATCCGCCGAAACAGGAAAAGAAATTATCCTTTAAAATCCCCCTTGTTAAAGGGGGAAACCGGCAAAACTCTCGGCTCCCCTATGTTAGGGGAGCTGTCACCGCAGGTGACTGAGAGGTAGTTCAGTAACGACAGGCCATTCCAATCCTCAGCCGCCCGACGGCAGCAGTGTTCTCCGAAAACAGGCACTTTTTTACCACTTCGTGGTATTTCCCCCGGCAGGGGAATTTCCTTTGAAAAAGAAGCCTAAATTGAAGGGACGATGAACTATGCTCACCGAAAAACAAACCGAGCGCATGCTCGGCAAACTCAAACGCTTTGAGGAAACCTTGGAGCCGTTTATATTCCGAAAGATCGGCGAAACGAAGGCCGCCGCGTTTCAAACCGCCGACCAATACCATGAAATCCCGGCGCCCGGTCTTTTCAAACCCGTCGAAAATGGCTGGCGTTGGGGCGGCGAAGGCGCGTACTGCTGGTTTACCGCGTCATACACCGTGCCCCCCGAACACGGTGGCGCGGATATTTTTATTAAGCCCCATATTCAGGGATACGAGGCCATGCTTTGGGTCAACGGCGAGCCGTTCGGCACCTTCTCGACAAAAATCGTTTTCACCGGCCACGGCAACCATTACTGCGACTTGCTGAAAAAGAACGCGAAGGCAGGCGAGACGATTGACATCGCCCTCGAGTATTACGCCGGCCACGCGTTCAAAGGCTGCATGCCGTTGGAGGAAGCCCCGCTTCTCGACTATGACTTCGTTTACGGCGGCATTGACATCTGTGTCAAGAATTACGAAATACAGGAGTTTTATTTCGACCTCGTCACCCTCAACCAGCTCGCCGGCCATCTTCCGGCAACCGGGTTCCGCCGGGCGGGCGTCGTCAACACCTTATATAAAATGCATGAGGTCCTCTTTTATTCACCCGCCGACACCGATTGGGAAACGTTTACCGCGGCGCTCGGCGAGGCCAAGCCATTTATGAAAGAGGCCCTTTCGATGGCCAACGGGCCCGAAGCGCCCGAGGCCTTTGTCATCGGCCATTCTCACATGGACACGGCCTGGCTGTGGCACATCCCCGAAACGGTCAAAAAATGCGCCCGCACCTACTCCAACCAAGTCAGCCTTATGGAGCAGTACCCCGAATATAAGTTTATTCAAAGCTCCGCCTGCCATAGCGACATGATTTTGCGCCATTACCCGGCGCTGTTTGAACGCATCAAAGAGCTCGTCGCCCAAGGCCGCTACGAGCCCAACGGCGGCGTCTGGGTGGAGTGCGACTGCAACATCACCTCCGGCGAGTCGATGGTCCGCCAGTTCCTCTGGGGCCAGCGGTTCACCAGGAAGCATTTCAACTACACCGCCAACTGCTTCTGGCTGCCCGACACCTTCGGCTACAGCGCCGCGATACCGCAGATTATGAAAAGCTGCGGCGTCGACTGCTTCATGACGACCAAAATCGGCTGGAATGACACCAACGCGTTTCCCTATGATACCTTTTATTGGCAGGGACTCGACGGCACCAAGGTCTTCGCCCATTTCAACACCACCCACTGCTACCCGGACGCCGAAACGCTCTCGAAACAGCTCGTCGAGGGGTATGCCGGTTTAACCAGGGAAACAACCGTCACCGACAAGCGCGTCATCGCTTACGGCTTCGGTGACGGCGGCGGCGGCCCGCAGTTTGAGATGATCGAACTTGCCGCCCGCTGCAAAGACCTCAACGGCGTGCCGAAAGCCCGGCATATGCTCGTCGGCGAAGCGGTGAAAATCATTGAGGCGACGGCCGTCAACCCCAACACCTTCACGGGCGAGCTTTATCTCGAACTGCACCGGGGAACCTTGACGAACCGGCATCAAATCAAACGCAACAACCGCAAGGCGGAACTCGCGCTGCGCGATCTGGAATTCTTCACCGTCGGCGAAGCGGTTAAAAAAGGCGAGCCGGCAAGCAGCGAAGCGGTCGAGCCTCTTTACAGGCTGATGCTCATCAACCAGTTCCACGACATTCTGCCGGGGACCTGCATCCCCGCCGTCCATATACAATCCAACAAAGAAACAACAGAGATAATCGAGACATCCGCCAAACTCATCGCGGAATTGACGGCCGCGCCCGAGAAGGACTGTGTCACGCTGACGAACACCCTTTCGTTTGAAAGAACCTCGCCGGTTTTCATCGACTACCGGGAGGGAACCGTCATCGACGGCTGTTACAGGCAGCAGTTGTATACGGACCTTGACGGCAAGACAAAACTCCTTATCGGCGGGGTGGCGATACCCGCGTTTTCTTCCGTTACGCTCAACCTCACGCGCGGCGTGCCGGGCGGCGAATCCGTGTTTCAACTGAACGGGAACACGTTGACAACGCCGTTCGCCCGGGTCGAGTTTGACGCGAGGGGGTTCATCACTTCCTTCGTCGACACGCGCCTCGGCCGGGAACTGCGCGGCGAAGGCTATCCCCTCAATACCTTCCTCGTCGCCGAGGACCTGCCGAAAGCCTGGGATAACTGGGACGTCGACGCCGATATCGAATGCAAGTTCAAAGACACGGCAAAACTCGTCAGCCGCGAGATTTATTCGCGCGGCGAGGCGGCGCTCATCCTCCGCAGTGTCTACAAAGTGACCGCGAAATCGACCGTCACGCAAGATATGTTCTTCTTCGCGGATTCGCCCGAGGTCCGCTTTGATACCTTGATGGATTGGCAGGATGACCACCGCTTCATGAAAGCGGCGTTCGACACCTCCATTCTGCAGGATTTCGCGCGCTGTGAGGTGCAGTTCGGTTTCGTTAAGCGCCCGACCACCCGCAACAACAGCCTGGAAAAGGCGAAGTTCGAGGTGCTTAACCACAAATACACCGACATTTCGGAGTCGCGCTGCGGCGCCGCTTTGCTCAACGACTGCAAATACGCCGTGTCCGTCGAGGGCGGCAAGATGCGCCTGTCGCTGCACAAGGGCGGCAACCGGCCGGACTTCCGCGGCGACAAGGGGCTTCACCGCTGCGTCTATTCCTTCCTGCCGCACGACGAGGGCTTCAATGTCAATTCCGTCATTAAGCCGGCCTATGAGCTCAATGTTCCGGCCGTCGTATCGGCCGGCCGGTATGAAACATTGCCGCTGCTTGAAGTCGCCGCCGACAACATCCTCGTCGAAACGATAAAACCCTGTGAAGACAACGAGCGCGCATTCATTGCCCGGCTGTATGACGCCGAGGGAACCTACACACGCACGGGCGTCAACCTTTTCGGCGGCGCGAAAGCCGCGCAAATCACCAACATGCTCGAGGAACCGCTTGAGGACATCCCCGATGTCAACGACGTCGAACTTGTCTTCCGCCCGTTTGAAATAAAAACATTGAAGATAATTTATTGATGTTTATTTTCCATTGGACTGACAAAATAAATGTAGGGCGGGGGCTTGCTCCCGCCGCAAGGGAAACCAGAGCATCACGCAAACCCGATACCAATTAACGCAAATCCCATGCAAACGTAACGGCGGGAGCAAGCTCCCGCCCTACACGAACGGGCGAAAACCACGGCAATATGGAACAAAGACCAAAGCACTGCCCGCAACGATGCCATCGGGCTGACAATATAAATGTAGGGCGGGGGCTTGCTCCCGCCGCAAGGAAAACCACAGCACTACGCAAACCCGATACACATTAATGCAAAATCTCATGCAAACGCAACGGCGGGAGCAAGCCCCCGCCCTACACGAACGGGCGAAAACCACGGCAATATGGAACAAAGACCACAGCACTGCCCGCAACGATACCATCAGGCTGACAATATAAATGTAGGGCGGGGGCTCGCTCCCGCCGCAAGGAAAACCACAGCACTGCCCGCAACGATACCATCAGGCTGACAATATAAATGTAGGGCGGGGGCTTGCTCCCGCCCTACACGAACGGACGAAAACCACGGCAATATGGAACAAAGACCACAGCACTGCCCGCAACGATACCATCGGGCTGACAATATAAATGTAGGGCGGGGGCTTGCTCCCGCCGCAAGGAAAACCACAGCACTACGCAAACCCGATACATATAAACGCGAATCTCATGCAAACGCAACGGCGGGGGCTTGCTCCCGCCCTACACGAACGGGCGAAAACCACGGCAATATGGAACAAAGACCACAGCACTGCCCGCAACGATGCCATCGGGCTGACAATATAAATGTAGGGCGGGGGCTTGCTCCCGCCGCAAGGAAAACCACAGCACTACGCAAACCCGATACACATTAATGCAAAATCTCATACAAACGCAACGGCGGGAGCCCCCGCCCTACAAATTCGAAGATATACGGTGCCTAATGAAAGGAGAATGTCGTTATGAAAACCGAAGTCTTTACCCTGCCCAACGGTCCGGACATCACCCTGACAACCTATATCCTTGACACCTCCGACGAAATGCCCAATATGAAAATCCGCCCGGCGATTCTGGTCCTGCCCGGCGGCGGCTACCATTTCTGCTCCGCCCGCGAGGCGGAACCTATCGCCATGGCCTTCCTCGCGCAGGGTTATAACGCCTTCGTTCTGCGTTACTCGTTAGGCAAAGAAAAAGCGAAATTCCCCCGCCCGCTCGAGGACGCCGAATCCGCCCTTGAACTTATCCGCGGCAATGCGGAAAAGTGGGGGATAGATCCCGATAAAGTGGCTGTGATCGGCTTCTCCGCCGGCGGCCACCTCGCCGCCGCGCTCGCGGCTATGGGAAGAATCCGGCCCAACGCCGCGATCCTCGGCTATCCCTGCATCCTGTCGTCCACCGGCGATGTGCTTGCCGAGCCCGTCCCCTCCGTCGACGAATTTGTCGACGCCAAAACACCGCCGTCGTTTATTTTCTCGAGCTGCGAGGATACATGCGTGCCGATTGAAAACTCCCTGGCCTTTGCCGCCGCGCTCAACAAAGCCGGCGTGCCGTTTGAACTGCACATTTTTGAGAAGGGGAACCACGGGTTTTCTCTGGCCAACGCGGTCGTCTGCGCCACAAAAGAAAGCCGGACCGCGAACAGGTTCGCGGCCCGCTGGTTCCCGATGTGCGCTGCCTGGCTCAACAGGCTTTTTGAGGTGGACTAATCCGCGTAAAAGCGCTCCACGCCGCTGTCCACCAGCAGGGGGTTGACGTCGAAAACCGCGATATCGCCTTCCACGCAATCGATGCCCGTCACGTCAAGAACGATATTTGTCAAGCCTACCCGGCTGACAAGCGGCACTCTTTTTCCGTTGAGTACGCAAAACATACGGTTGTCGCCGATAAACGCTTTCAGGTCGTTCATAAGAAAGCGCAAATTATCCCGAAAACGGTAAATGTCCCTGCTTTTCTCCATCCCGAAGCCGTCGATATGGCCCATCGGAGCAATGGCGATTCGCAGGGGCTTTTTTGTGCGGTACACATCCCCGTAACCGATGTTGTGATTTTTGGGCAGGTCTTTAATTTCGCTGATTTCGCATTCCATGAAGCCGATTTTTTTCAGCCCGTAAGTATTGGGGATGGCGAGCCGTCCGAGAAAGGCCGAACCGATTCGCACGGCGTCCAGGCGTGTTTTTGGGTATTTCAGCGCCGCGGAGGAGTTGGCGATGTGTTTCATCCCGCAGTCAACTCCCGCCGCCTCAAGCCGGGAAACCACCGTGTGAAATGCCTCAAGCTGTTCGTTGATGGCCGCGGGGCTCTGCGAAAACGAGGAGTGAAAATGCGAATAGCAGCCGGTGAACGCGAGGTTCTTCGTTTCGCGGCACATCGCGGCGATTTCATCCTCGGCGCCGGGCAAAAACCCGTAGCGGCCAAGGCCGGTGTCGATTTTGATATGCGCCTGTGTTTTGACGCCGTGTTCGGCCGACACTTCGTCGACGAGCCGCGCTCCCCGGGTCGTGTCGACGGTGACCGTCAAACCGAGCGCCACCGCTTTGACCGCCTCCGCGAGGCTGAACGCGGGTGTCAAAAGAAGTATCGGCTCGGTGATGCCCGCGTCTCTCAAAGCTTCGGCTTCGCTGATACGCGCGACGGCGAGAAAACGAATGCCGCATTCAATCAGTGTTTTTGCGAACGGCACGATGCCCAGACCGTAACCGTCGCCCTTGACGACGCCGATAATCGGAACGGCGTCGGTCTCTTTTTTGACGATATGAATGTTGTCTTCCAGAAAAGATTTGTTGATTACATACCTCATTCGGCAGCCTTACCTCTTCTTAAACGGCTGTATGTCTTAACAGCTTTTTCGGCAAGGTTGACAAGCTTAAAGCCCAGCGGCTTTACGACCAAATCCATCTCACCGATAAACTCCGTCAAATCCCCGCCGAATCGTTTTTTAAACTTATAAATCCCGTAAAGAGGGTTGCTTTCATCCAAAAACCCCGAAACGCCGCGGAGATCGTAAATTCTGCACCCTTCCGCGACCGCCCATTGAATCATCGACCACTGCACGAGGTAGTTCGGCATCAAATTGCGGTGCTCGTTGGAGGATGCGCCGTACAAATACCAGACCTTGTCGCCGCAAAGGATGGCCAAGGAGCCCGCGATGGGCTTGCCTTCGTAATACGCCAAATATAACCTCGCATTTTTGCCCAGGAAGTTGAGAATGCGCTCAAAGTATTCTGTGCTGCGGATGCCGAAGTTGTCCCGGTTACCCGTTTCAATCATAATTTTATGAAAATCCTCCGCCGCCTCGGCGCCTTTGATTTCGATGGTGACACCTTTTTTCTCGGCCAAGCGGATGTTGTAGCGCGTTTTGTTATGGAACTTGGCCATCAACTCATCCTCGGTTTTGCCCTCCACGTTTAAACGAAACACAAAACGCGGCTGCGCGGTTTCAAAGCTTTGGGTGTTGCCCATGAACTTAAAACCGAGCCCGGTCATCAGTTCCCGGAACGCGTCGTCATCGACGCCGGTGTCAGTGTCCATTTTTATATCGCAGCAACCGAATTTTTTCCCGAGGTCTTTGGCGCCTTCCACCAGCGCGGTGACGACTTCACGGTCGTTCAAATCGCAGACGGGGCCGCGCGGGGAATAAAACAGCGTATAAGGCAAAAAGGGGATTTTTCGTATTAAAAAGGCGGCGGCTCCCCGGATGGCGCCGCTTTCGTCACGGCAAAGGATTCCCCGCCATCTCCAATTGGTTTTCACCCTGCCCCAGTCGCTCGTCTGTAAAAAATGCGCCTTCGGGTGGGCGGCGACGAAGCGGTCAAATTCCGCGGCGTCCTCCCTTTTAATGACTTCCGTTATTAAATCGCTCATTCATGCTCTCCCTCTATCATTTTCGCGGCCGCTTCGCGCAGCGCGTTCTTAGTGTTTTCAATTTTGCCCTCGAGGACCCCGTCAAAAAGCCTGCCAAGCATTTCACCGACGGTTTTCCCTTCGGGTACGCCGATGTTTATCAGCGCATTGCCGTCTATTTTCATATCCGTCATTTTCAAGCAGGCGCCCTGTTTGAGCAAAGCGTCCGCCTTACGGCCAAGCTCGTCGATCTTTTCGAGCCGCGGGTACGCCGCGGGGGAAAGCGAGAGCGTGTCCGCTTTTTTGACGAGAAGCAGCTTACGGAACATCGTTTCCCCGAGAATGCCGAGCCATTTTTTCAGTTCTTTCGGGTTGTCAAACAGCTGCAAATCATGCCGCTCGACGAGCGTGATGACTTCCTCCGCGAATTTGTTGCTGAATTTCAGGTCCGACATGACCCGCTTCGCGATAGCGGCGCCGGCGGCGGCGTGCCCGTGAAAGCAGCCTGCGCCGGTTTTGTCAAGCGAAAAGCATTGCGGCTTTCCGCTGTCGTGCAGCAGCATCGTCACGCGCAACTCCGGTTCGGGCGGAACCGACGCCACGGCGTGAACGGTGTGGCCGTACACATCGTAAATATGAATTTCACCATGCTGGTCAAAACCGCTTTGCGGCGCGAGTTCCGGAATGATTTCAAACAGCACTTCCCGAAAATCGAGCAGCACGCGCTCGACCGCTTTGCCGCACAGCAGCTTGACGAGCTCTTTTTGAATGCGTTCCGCGGCGATATTTTTCAGAAGCCCGCGGTTTTTTAACAGGCTTTCGGCGGTTTTCGCTTCGATTGTGTAATCAAGCGCGCTCGCGAAGCGCAGGCCGCGCAGAATGCGCAACGCGTCTTCCCCGAAGCGCGTGTCCGGGTCGCCGACGCAGCGAATTATCCGGTTTTCGATGTCTGCCCTGCCGCCGAACGGGTCAATCAGGCCTTCGCCGGGCGAGTAGGCCATCGCGTTGACCGTGAAATCCCGCCGGCTCAAATCAAGCCCCAAGTCCCGCGTGAACGCGACGGAATCGGGCCGCCGAAAGTCGCTGTAAGGCCCGTCGACGCGAAAGGCCGTCACTTCAATCGGCAGGCCGTCCATGAGGACGGTCAAGGTGCCGTGCTTCAAGCCCGTCTCAATGACCTTCCGGTCATGAAAAACAGCCGCGGTTTCTTCGGGCGCGGCGGAGGTGGAAACATCCCAGTCCACCGGCTGCGTTCCGGTTAAAAGGTCGCGGACACAGCCGCCGACGGCATAGGCCTGAAAGCCCGCTTCTTCCAGCGCGGCGATGGTGCTTTTAACGGGCGGCGGCAGCTCAAATCGCATGATTCTACCTCTTTCGGCCGTTTTCGCTGACAATATGCAATATTTTACCACAGTCACCCACGATGTGCAATAAGCGCCGGCCGTGAAACTGCCATTAAAAAGCGTAACGTAACTTGCAAAGTTAAATTCCACTTTTAAACGGGAACGAATAAATTGCGAAAGTAATTTCCAGAACTCAGCACAAGAAAGCCGAAACAAAAGGGAATAACGCCAAAAAGAAAAGCGGAAATCAAA